>Ga0315279_10001738_pt1 | contig 35357 bp, 33 predicted proteins | sample YL17G06_20_MG_FD_203694 | JGI IMG/M metagenome (GOLD analysis project Ga0315279, IMG submission 203694) | Sediment microbial communities from Yellowstone Lake, YNP, Wyoming, USA - YL17G06_20 | ecosystem: Environmental > Aquatic > Freshwater > Lake > Sediment | place: USA: Wyoming | collected...
CAGCGCATCCGCCAATATTCCAACGTGCCTATCATCATCTTGACTTCCAAAGGCGAGGAACAAGATCGCGTGCGCGGCCTGGATGTCGGCGCGGACGATTACCTGGTCAAGCCGTTCTCGGTCATGGAATTGCTGGCGCGCGTGCGGGCTGTCCTGAGGCGCGCCCATGTCTCCGAGACGGGGCAGGATCGCTACTTTACACACACCAATCTGCGGATTGATCTCGCCCGCGCGGAAGTCTGGCGCGATGAGCACCCGGTTTTTCTTTCGGCAACGGAGTATCGTCTACTGCTCCAGTTTGCGCACAATGTCGGCAAGGTGCTCGCCGCCGAGGAACTCCTGGGGAGCGTCTGGGGCCCGGAGTACCGCTCGGATAAAGAGATCCTGTGGGTCACCATCGCCCGTTTGCGCCAGAAAGTGGAAGACGATCCGCACAACCCCAAGCACATCGTCACCCGGTCGGGCCTGGGGTATCTGATGCCACCGGTGGAAGGATAAATACAATGGTGAATATGGAAGAAGTAAACCAAACCGTACTTGTCATCGATCCTGACGCTGTCACGAGAAGATATCTGGATACTGCCCTGCAAACAAGCGGTTATAACGTGTTATTAGCAGCTTCTGCTCTTGAGGGTTTAAATATGGCGTGGCAGAACCTGCCGAACGTCATCGTTGTTGACCCTGTATTGCCTGATCTTCAAGCCGTTGATTTGATCTCCCGCCTGCGCCAGGATCATCGCACTGCCAAAGTGCCCTGCATTGCCCTTAGCAGCCGAGATTTGCATGATCAAATACCATTACATACCTCTGCGGGGTTCAATGAGTATCTGGTTAAATCCAAACAGGCGGTGCCCCAACTCCTCGAGTTGATCCCGCGCTTACTGAAGGAGCAATCAAAGAAAGGGAAGTTATTAGTCGTTTTTCTGAGCGCAAAAGGGGGGCTTGGTACTTCCTCGCTGTGTGCCAACATCGCCATGTGCGTTGGGAAGGAAAGACCTGATGATCGCTTGGCGTTGGTGGATCTGGTCTTGCCCATCGGTTCAATAGCTAACATTGTTGGGTACGCAGAGCAGATGAACCTAGCGACTGTCACCGCACTGACCGATGAGGGTATGGTTTCATACCTTAGTGAGAATTTGCCAAAATTACCTGAATGGTATTTCAATCTTCTGGTTGGTTCTCCGGATCCTGAAAGCACTAGCCAGTTGCAGATCGGGCGCGTCAATGCTGTCGTTACAACTCTTCAAAACATCTATGATTTTGTTTTTATTGATCTTGGTCGCTCGCTTTCGTGCATCAGCCTACCCATCATCCAGAGAGCAGACGTGATCGTCTTTATCCTAGGTACTGATATAGGCACCATTAAACTTACACAGATAGTGTGGGGATATTTGAAGACAAAAGGTGTGGATTCAAAGCGGATATACACAATTCTGAATCGAGCAATTGGTTTGGAGGGCTTGACGAAGGCGGAGGCAGAACAGATACTTGGCGTGGAAATTCGCGCCACTGTACCTCACATGGAAGGCAACTTTACTCTAGCGAATAACCGTCACGAGCCTATCGCTTCCAAATTCCCCAATGACACCTCGACGATTATCTTAAAACAAATCGCCCAGCAGATTTCTGGACCGGTTTCACTTTAACATAATGGTTAGATTTTTTTAAGAGGCTATCATGACCATTGAATTTGACGATAAGGGTAAATTCTTCACCGATGTGATCACGAAAGTCACTGTACCGGCGATTATCCAGACAGTGACTCAACGCATTCACGGCAAGTTGTATGTCCGACCAGACCAGCGACTAAAGGACGAGTTGAACGCGGACGAAAAATTCCTGGCGGTCACCGATGCAACCGTCTATTCGTTCGATGGCCAGATACTCTATCGCTGCAAATTTATCAGCCTCCAACGTTCTCAGATCGTCTGGGTTGTTCCGGAAAACGAAATCATTGCTTCCCCAAGCGAATCAGGTGAGAAATGACAAAAGGCGATGTTCCTGGTACGCTGGGATTGGCTACGCCGGATTACACCAAGCTCAAATCCTATCTGATAGCGGCCATCGTGCGCGAATTGGAGGCGGCCAACCCACCGCCGGATCAACGCCAGGCAGTCCTCTCCACGACCCTGACCGAGGCTTACGCTCAAACCCGCCTGCAGCTATCCGATACGATCCGGGAAAAACTGTTCCAGGATATTCGGGACGAGATCCTCGGCTATGGCCCGATCCAGCCCTTACTGGATGACCCTGAAATCACTGAGGTGATGGTCAACGGTCCAAAGAAAGTGTACGTCGAAAAACAGGGACTTCTCACCAAGACGAACATCGCCTTTGACGACAACGAACACGTGCAGCACATCATTGATCGCATCATCCTGCCGCTCGGCCGGCGCGTGGATGCCGACAGCCCGATGGTGGACGCTCGCCTGCCGGATGGCTCGCGGGTAAACGCCATCATTCCCCCGGTCGCGATTGACGGGCCATCCATCACCATCCGCAAATTCAGCAAAGATAAGCTGTCCATCAGCCAGCTCATCCATTACGGCTCGATCACCGCCGGCATGGCCGAGTTCCTGCGCGCCTGCGTCATCGGGCGTCTGAACATACTTATTTCTGGCGGCACCGGCTCCGGTAAAACCACGCTGCTCAATGTGCTTTCCAGCTTTATCCCTGAAGAGGAGCGCATTGTCACCATCGAGGATGCTGCAGAATTGAGGCTCCAGCAGGAGCACGTGGTGCGGCTGGAAACCAAAGTGGCGAATGTGGAGAATCGCGGAACAGTTTCGGTCCGCGACTTGGTGCGCAACTCTTTGCGTATGCGCCCGGACCGCATCGTGGTCGGCGAGGTGCGCGGCGGCGAGGCCCTGGATATGCTCCAGGCCATGAACACCGGCCACGACGGCTCGCTGACCACCATCCACGCCAACTCGCCACGCGACGCCATTTCCCGCCTGGAGACACTGGTGTTGATGGCTGGCATGGAGCTGCCGATCAAGATCGTCCGCCAGCAGGTCTCCTCGGCTATAGACGTGATCATCCAACAGGCGCGCTTGCGAGATGGCACGCGCAAGGTCGTGGCAATCACAGAAGTGGCTGGCATGGAAGGCGATGTGGTCGTGTTGAGTGACATCTTCAAGTTCGAACAGACCGGCATTGACGGCGATGGGAAAGTACTCGGCCAGTTGAAACCGACCGGCATTCGCCCGCTCTTTGGCCCGCGCCTTGAAGTGGCAAGCTTCAAACTAAGCGCGGAAATTTTCGGCGCCTCCGCCGCGGATATCCTGGCGGCCAACCGCCAGCGGCGATGAGCTGCTTGGAACTTCTCTGCTATAATGACTTGGTTGAGTTAGAGAGGCATCTCATGAGCATACAAGCACAGGTTTTCATCCGCACGAAAAAGTTAGGTGTCTTGATCCGCGATGCACGCCTGGCCGGCCGGCGGGGCATCCCGGAGTGCGCCAAGGCAATTGGCGTGACGAATGGTATATTCCGCGCTTACGAGGAAGGACGCCGGGCGCCCTCTCTGCCGGAAATGGAAGTGTTGGCATATTTCCTGGATTTGCCCTTTTGCCGCTTCTGGAGCAAGGAAGCCATTTCGGACGATACGTCGCCTACCGAGTCGCTCAACCTGCCGGTGCTGGTGGGGGTTCGCCAGCGCATGATCGGCGCCCTCCTGCGCCAGGCGCGCCTGAAAGCCAGTATCTCGCCCAAGGTGCTGTCCGAACAGTCTGGCATTTCGACCAGCCGGATACGGGCTTATGAACTGGGTGAACGGTCCATCCCTCTGCCGGAGTTGGAAGGCTTGATATCCCTGCTGAACGGGCAGGTGGAATCGCTCTTCGATCAGACCGGGCCGATTGGTCAGTGGTTGAGCCAGCAGCAAGCCATCCAGGATTTCAAAAAGTTGCCGCCCGAATTGCAGGATTTCGTTTGCAGGCCGGTCAACCGCCCCTACCTGGATCTGGCCCTCAAGTTGAGTGAAATGTCTACCGAAAAACTGCGCTCGGTGGCAGAAAATCTATTGGATATCACGTTCTAATGGTAGCCAGGAGGCTACCATAACCGGTTATGGCTGAAGAATTCTCCCCTCAGCAGCTCGAAAAAGAAGGCAAGGCTGCTTACGAACGAGCGGACTACATATTGGCAGCGAAGGCATTTGCAGAGGCTGCGGCTGCTTATTCCGCTCATCGCGAGCCTCTGATGGCGGCCGAGATGAAAAACAACCAGAGTGTTGCCCTGCTGCAAAGCAAGCAAGTCCAGGCCGCGCTCGAGATTGTGGCCGGCACGGATGTGGTTTTTGCCGCCGCGGGCGACCTGCGACGCCAGGGCATGTCGCTGGCCAACCAGGCCGCTGCGTTGGAAGCCCTCCGCCGCAGGGACGAGGCGATTGCCTGCTACCGGACATCAGCGGAAATCCTGGAAAGGGCCGGCGAGAAGGATCTGCGCGCGGATGTGATGCGGGCCGTGGCCGGACTCCAGGTGCGCGGCGGCAAGATGACCGACGCCGTGATCACCATGCAATCTGGGCTGATGGGGCTAGAGAAGCCGACCCTCAAGCAACGCATTCTCAAGAAGCTGCTCTTCCTTCGCCTATGGCGGTGAAGATAGATTTCCAGGTGCGCCCGGCAGCCTCTATGGATCAGCGCCAGATCGCCAACCTGATCCATTTCGAGAGCTATGTTCACCGTCACCTGGACTGGCGCAATCCGTTGGATTGGATCGGCGTACCACCTTACCTGGTAGTCGAGCAGGATGGGCGTGTGGCCGCCGCGCTGGCTTGCCCGCCGGACCCGCCGCAGGTGGCGTGGATCCGGCTCTTCGTCAACTCGGACAGGTTGCCGTTAAAGGAAGCCTGGGATATCTTGTGGGCGGCAGCGCAGGCTGGTCTCCGCAGAAATGGCAACGCTCGCGTGGCCGTCATCGCCTTGAAGGACTGGTTCCGCGGCCTGCTGACAGACAGCGGTTTTACCCTTCGCCAGCAAATCGTCATGTTCGAGCGCAGGGAAGGGATGCTTACCCATGAGGCTCGCCCGCCGGGGATCAAGATACGGCCAATGACGATCCGTGATTTGCCTGCCGTAGTCGCTGTGGATGCCGCCGCGTTCGATCCGCTGTGGCATAATTCTCTGCCAGCGCTGAACCGGGCTTATCATCAAGCGATGCTGTCAACGGTGGCCGAATCGGCGCAAGGCCTGATCGGATACCAGATCAGCACGCAGAATCCGTATGGGGCGCACCTCGCCCGGCTCGCTGTCCGGCCGGAAGCGCAGGGCCAGGGGGTGGGAAAGGCGCTGGTCAGCGAACTGATCCAGGGCCTGGCACGGCGCGGCGCTGCACGTCTGACCGTCAATACCCAGGATGACAATTTCCCCTCGTTGGCGCTGTACAAGAGGCTGGGTTTCGGCGCGACAGGTGAACGTTATCCGGTGTTCGATTTTCCGGTGCAGTGAATCGAGGAGGATGCTATAGCGATACGTCCCGAGGATGCAGTGATTGTCAATGCCCTGGTACGGCAGGCGCTGGTGTCGGCTCAAGAGGTGTTGTGTGAGAACGGGCTGAACGCCGTTCTGCGCGCCAGCGGCCTGGAGCGGTTCATCGGCAATTTCCCGCCCAACGACACGAATCCCGGCATCAAGACGGTCGAGTACGCCCGTTTCAACGTGGCCATCGAATCCTTATACGGGCGCGGTGGGAAAGGCATGTTGTGGCGCATTGGCAAGGCTTCTTTCCAGTACGGTGTACGCGAGCAGGGCGCGTTGATGGGCGTGGCCGGCGCGGCGTTGAAGCTGATGCCGCACAAAGGGCGCATCAAGTTCGTCCTGAATGTGATGCTGAACGCCCTCAAAAAAACCAATCCACAGGTGGATGCCTGTGTGGAAGAAGAAGGCGACAAGATCGCCTACTGCGAGTCCACCTGCGCCATTTGCCTGGGCCGTCACAGCGACCAGCTGGTCTGCCACCTGTACATCGGCTCAATCGGCGAGGCCTTACGCTGGGCCACGGATCAAGAACACGAAATCGCCGAAACGCACCGTGTCGCCAAAGGCGACCAGTACTGCCGCTTCGAAGTGGGAGAAGTCGTGCGTGAGTCCTGAAACTGTCTCTCCGGTAATATCGAGCCGCCTCGTGCAGCAATTCGTCACCGCGACGACCGAAGAGGTGGGCGCGGAAAAGCTGACCTTGGTGCTGGCGGACGAAAACCTGTCGTCCTCGGTGCTTGCGCAGGAAAACCTGCGCCTGCTGGATGGCCGCGCCGCAGCCGAACTCTACGCCAGGCTCCAACATGCGCTCTGGCTGTACTACGGACGTGGGGCGCGCGGCATCCTGCTGCGCATCGGGCGAGGATTGTGGCAGAAGATGGTGGAGCAGGCCTCCTTGCTGGAAAAGGTCGAGATGCAGATCGTGCGCCGGCTGCCGGTCCCGGCCCGGAGGCGACGGGTGTTGGAATTCGTGGCGGAACGTTTGCGCGACCCCGGCGGCTCATCCTCGGTCCATCTTCTGGACGTTGACCTGCTGCTCGTAGACCGATCCGGCGCGGCCACCTGCGGCCAGGCGGACGATGAGCCAATCTGCTATGTTACGCTGGGGATGATCCAGGGGTCATTATTTTGGGCTACTGGTCGTGAAGCGGACGTGGAAGAGGTCGCCTGCAAAGCGACCGGCGCGCCCGCTTGTGAATTCAAAGTATCGATTCAATAGAGTGGGGAGTGGGGGTATGCGGGCGGTCGCGAAGCATACCCGAAGGGTGCGAAGCCGCTCGCACACTCCCATCTTACCCCACTGATTGAGAAGATATAACTCAAAATCAAATCAGGAGGCAGTTGAGATGGAAACATTCGAATGGAATTGGAAGACCTCGGACGGTCTGCAGATGTACTCGAAAGGCTGGGCGCCAAAAGGGAAGCCCAAAGGCACCATTTGCCTGGTGCATGGGCATGGCGAGCACATCGGGCGCTACGAGCACGTCGCGGCCGCCCTGACGGAGCAGGGCTACGCCTTGCTCGGCTTCGACCTGCGCGGGCACGGCAAGTCCGCCGGGCCGCGCGGCCACACGCCCTCATACGAGGCCTTGATGGATGATATCGCTGTATATTTCGGCCAGATCGAAGCACGTTACCCGGGCCTGCCGCGCTTTTCATACGGACACAGCCTGGGCGGCAACCTGGTCTTGAATTATGCCCTGCGCCGCAAGCCAGCATTGCGCGGCGTGATCGCCACCGGGCCCTGGCTGAAACTGGCCTTCGACCCCCCGGCCTCCAAGGTTTTGCTGGGGAAGATGATGAACAACATCTTGCCCGGCTTCACTCAGGCCAGCGGACTGGAGACGGCGGCTCTTTCGCATGACCCGGTTGTGGTAAAAGCCTACGAGAACGACCCGTTGGTGCACGATAAGATCTCTGCCCGCATGTTCGTATCAACCTACGATAGCGGGCTGTGGGCGCTGGAACACGCGTCCGAATTCCCGCTCCCTCTGCTGCTGATGCACGGCACTGCCGACCGGCTGACCTCTGCTGAAGCCAGCCGCCATTTTGGCGAGGCCGGGGGAAAGCAAGTTACGCTCAAGTTGTGGGATGGCTGGTACCACGAGATCCATAACGAGCCGGAAAAGGTGCAAGTCTTCAAGGTAATGACCGACTGGCTGGCGGCTCGTTTGAAGTAAGAAGCTCAAAGGGAGAAGTCACGGAGCCGAGGGTGACAATCACCTGGCATTTCAGGGCGTTGGCTTGCTCAAGAACAGGTGATCGTCACCTTAGATAGCGACTTGCCGCCACAAATTCATATCTGCCTTTAATATTGTAAGACTGGACAAACCGCCTCGAATATGGCAAAATCTTCCCACTTTATATTCGAGAGGAGAGTGAATGAGTAGACGTCAGGAAATACGCGAGAAACGGCGCAAACAGCAACAACGCCAGCGGATGTTGGTTATCGGGATGGTGGCGGCTGGCGCGGTGCTGATCGCTTTTGCCCTCATCTGGCCGACCCTCAAAGGGAACCAGATTTCCAACGCCTCACTCGCTTCCATCACACCCATCGCGCCGCTCACCACGAATGCTGCTGTAGATGGGACACACCTGGGCGATCCCAATGCTCCGGTCAAGATAGATGTATGGGAAGATTTCCAATGTTCGGGCTGCTGGTACTATACCGAAAACATCGAGCCGTTGGTCATTCAGAACTATGTCGAGACGGGGAAGGTGTATTACACTTTCCATTTCTACCCATTTATCAGCGGCGGAAGCACCTCGGATGAATCAAACCAGGCAGCCAACGCCGCCATGTGTGCGCTCGATCAGGGCCGCTTCTGGGATTACCACGTTATCCTCTTCGCCAACTGGACGGGCGAGAACGTGGGTTCCTTCTCGGATGCGCGCCTGGTCGCCATGGCCACGAGTATCGGCCTGGATATGACCGCCTTCAACCAATGCTTCCAGGCGAATCCGTATGCCGACCAGATCAACCAGGATTTTCAGGCCGGACAGGATCTGGGCGTCCATGCAACGCCAGCCATTTTCATTAACGGTCAGGCGGCTGAGAGCAGTTCCGGTGCCAATTACATTCCTTCGTTCGATGATCTCTCCCGCATAATTGACGGCCTGTTGAACGGGCAATAAATCAGGCTCCCGGAGTTTTACTAACGTAAGGAACCCGTTTTCTCTGAGAAAACGGGTTCCTGGCTACTTAGGGGTGTTCAAAAACATAGGTGCAACCTCCGCTTGTTGTTCGAGGGGCTACATTTCTCTACGCCATCAACCTGATTCTGGGATTATTCTGAGAGAGGAGTTCATAGTATATCGCGCCGCCGCAGAATCGCGATACTAATTCGACGATCTCCTTGCAGGCCTGTTCGATCTGCGCGGCTGGGACGGGAGGAAGGCCGTCCACGTTAAACTCTATCGCCCGAGTCTCCAGGAGGGTCAGAGTATGATTGGCTTGACGCCACGTCCAGCGGCGCGTCAGGACGATATTCCCTTCGGCGAAGATGATCTCGCCAGGACGAGGATGCTCCAGCTCATCCGAACCAAATTGGATGAAATCTTCTCCACCGTTTGCAAGGCGCAGCTCGATATTATCCTCTACTACGTCAATGGCATGTCCGCCGACAGGGACCAGGTGTCGTAAAGAGACCACATTGCCGATATCAACCAGCGCATTGATGGCTGGCAAGGGATCATTGCGTAACGCCCGGCGCAGCATGGCTTCGATCGAGGAGTGGAACTCACTGGGCTTTGCGCCAAATGACCGGTAGGCTTCTCTCCAAGATTTGATGTGGCTGTCTTCGGTGAGTAAGTCAAGATTGAGCCGCTCGCGTACCGATTCTTCAGCCGTGCGCAGCAATCGAAACAGATCTTCTGGAGATGCGCTATTGCTTACGTCGTGGGCAACGACAACGCCGCGCACGTAACCAGGAAATCGCTGGAAAATCTCATCCGAGATCGTGTAGTACAGTTCTTTCATGCGCCTTCTCCAGTTTGTTTTACCAGAGTCGTTTTTATCCCGGCAGCCTGGTTCTCGAGCAATTCCAATGCAAAGCACAGCGATGAGAGCCGGTTCAGGTATTGCAGCAAAACTTGATTCTCGATCTCGCCTTGATCGAGCAACCCGACCAGGCGGCGCTCGGCGCGGCGGACGATTGTCCGCGCCAGGGATAGGGCGGCCGCGCCAGGCGAATCGCCGGGCAGGATGAATTCGTCCGGCAGGGGGACGAGGGCGGAAATGGCTTCAGCCTGGGATTCCAGCCATTGCACGCGCCCCGAGTCGAGAGTCCGGAAATGAGCCGCATTCTCCGGCGTGGCAGCAATTTCCGCCATGAGCGCGTACAGGTCGCGTTGTGCTTCCACGAGAAGGGGGCCGGTCTGTTCGGCCTTGCATAGCGAGCGCGCCAGCCCGAGGGCGGCGGAGGCTTCGTCCAGTGTGCCGAGGGTTTCCATGCGCGGGTGTGATTTGGGGAGGCGGCCCTTTCCGAGCAGGCCGGTTGTGCCGTTGTCGCCAGTGCGTGTGAAGAGAGGGGACATGCTGGAATTATACTCGTCTTGCACCAAGAATCCTCTTTCGCAGGTCTTGTGGCTTAAAATAAAACCTATCTGCGTTTATCTGTGTTCACACCTGCACTGGCAGTAGGTGCAAGTGTCTGTGGCTCAATTCAAGAGTTACCGAATGCTCTCACTTGTATGGAAGCCGAGTCAGGGATTGGAAGCCTTCCATGAAATCCAAGTATTCATCAGGAAATTGGACAGCACATCTTGTACCGGCCGCCGTCGCCCTTGCGGCGCTGCTGATGCTGGTGCTCACACCCTTTTGGCGTACCGGTGGTTCCGTTTCCATACCACCACCAGTAATTTCAAGACTGCCGCGAGGTATAATGAAATAATGGACACAAAAGCAAAACTCAAAAATGCTCTCAAAGAAGCCATGCGCGCCGGTGACCAGGTCAAGAAGCGCACCGTACGCATGGCACTGGCGGCCATCAAGCAGGTCGAAATTGACCGTCAGGTCAGCCTGGACGAGGCAGCTGTGCTGGCTATCCTACAAAAGGAGATCAAGATCCGCCGCGAAGCGCTGGAGGAGGCACGCCAGGCGGATCGTCCCGACCTGGTGGCGGAGGCTGAAGCAGAGATCGCCGTCGTCAATGCGTTCCTCCCGCAGGCGTTCAGCGTAGACGAGTTGAAGGCGCTGGCCGAGGCTGCTGTAGCGGAAGCCGGCGCGGCCTCTCCAGCCGATATGGGCAAGGTGATGAAGCTGCTCATACCCCGCATCCAGGGACGCGCCCCCGGCGACCAGGTCAGCCAGCTCGTCCGGCAGTTGCTCCACTTGTACCTGCGCAAGTGCAGGCAGAAATAGGATAAGAACGGGAGATGAATTCCCGCCCGCGCTCGCCGCGTGCCGCCTCTCGGCAAGGTTTTCTCGCCATCCTGCTGCTGGCCAGCGTCAGCATCCTGGCCTTCATCGCACTCATCCAGCCCTGGTCTCTTCGCCAGGAGACTTTGCCTTTGAAGGTGGGTGACGTTGCACCGCAAGACATGCGCGCGACCCGCGATATTTCGTACGTCAGCCAGGTAAAGACCGAGGAAGTGCGCGCCGCGGCCGAACGGGCGGTTGACCCGATCTACGCCCCGCCGGATCCGCTCATCGCGCGCGGCCAGCTCGAGAAATTGCGCGAGGTTTTGAGCCGCATCACTTCAGTGCGTTCAGATACCAATACCTTGCTCAGCCAGAAACAGGCTGACCTGGCTGCCCTGGAGGGGGTCAGTCTCCAGCCGGTTGATATCGAATACCTGTTAGCCATTTCATCCACTCGTTGGGACACCGTCCAGGCTGAGGCGCTCAACGTGCTCGAGCAGGTGATGCGCAACCCGATCCGCAGCGAGGAGCTGGAGACCGTTCGTCAAAACATACCCTCCATGGTTAGTTTCACGTTGACGGAAGCGGAATCCGCGCTGGTCATCACCCTGGCTTCGCCGTTCGTTGCAGCCAACAGCTTCTATAGCCCGGAACTGACCCAGGCTGCCCGCCAGGCGGCGCGCGACGCCGTCCCACCGGTGACCCAGTCTTACATCAAAGGGCAGAGCATCGTCTCCAGCGGACAGGTCATCTCGGCGGCGGATTTCGAAGCCCTGGCTGAGCTTGGGCTGATCCGTCCAGGCGGCAAGACGATCGAGTACATCGGAGCTGCGGCGCTGGTCTTGCTGGCGGCTGCCTTCACGACCATGTATTTTTACCGCCGCCAGTCGCCGATGGTGAATGATCTGCGTGGTTTGATCCTGATGGCGCTGCTTTTCCTGCTCTTCCTGGCCGGAGCGCGGGTAGTGCTCCCCAATCGCACGGTCGCGCCCTATCTTTACCCGATATCCGCTTTTGGCCTGCTGGTTTCCGCCCTCTTCGGGATGGAAAGCGGGATGGTCTTCTCATTGCTCTTGGGCGCCTTATCCGCTTATGGAATGCCAGACGCCCTCGGCTTGCTGCCATATTACGTGCTGGGCAGTTTCTTCGGCATCCTGGTGTTGGGACAGGCGCGCCGGGTGGGGAATTTTCTGTGGGCGGCAGTGGCCATCGCCGGGGCGAGCGCGGCCATGGTTGTTGCCTACCGGCTGGTGTTTACCACGATCGACTGGATCGGCATCGCCACGCTGCTCGGCGCTGCGGTCTTCAGCGGTGTGGCCTCGACCAGCATCGCCTTGCCGGCGCAGTACCTGCTGGCGCAATTTTTAGGCCTGACCACCGCGCTCCAATTGCTCGAAATTTCCCGCCCCGATTTTCCCCTTCTGCGATATTTCCTGCAGCGCGCGCCTGGCACGTACCAGCACAGCTTGCAGGTGGCAAACCTGGCCGAGCAAGCGGCCGAACGTATCCATGCTGACGGCCTGCTGACGCGCGTCGGCGCGCTGTTTCATGATATTGGAAAGACCGCCAACCCGTTATTTTTCGTCGAGAACCAACCACCTGACCAGATTGATGCACATCAAGGCCTGGAGCCGGTCACTACCTCCGAGACCATCATCCGCCATGTCGCAGATGGTCTGGAACTGGCAAAGAAATACCGCCTGCCGCGCCGCATCCACGATTTCATCTCCGAGCACCATGGCACCCTCATCACCCGTTACCAGTACAACGCGGCTTTGGAAGCGGCCGGAGGCCATAGTGACCAGGTGGATATCGAGAAGTTCCGCTATTCTGGGCGGCCGCCGCGCTCGCGCGAGACCGCCCTGTTGATGCTGGCCGACGGGGTGGAAGCGCGCGCCCGCGCCGAGCATCCCAAGGATGATGACGAGATGCGCGCCATTGTCCGCAGTGTGATCGAATACCGCCAGCAGGCTGGCCAATTGGAGAACACGCCTCTCACCCAGCGCGACCTGCAGGATGTGATCGAGTCCTTCATCACCACCCTACGCGGCACCTATCACCCGCGTCTGGAATATCCACGAGAACAGCCGGCGGTAGGAGATGCGTCTACAGCACCCGTCGCAGGCGCGACGAAGAAATCGAAATGATCTTCCTCGAAATCAATCCTGAATTGAAGCTGTCCCTTCCGCCTGACCTGCTCGAACGCGCCGCGCAGGCGGTGCTGGCTCACCAGTCCATCGCTGCGGATGCTGACCTGACCCTGGTCTTGTCCGGCGATGAGCGTGTCCAGGCTCTCAACCGGGACTTTCTCGGCCGCGACGCCCCGACCGATGTGCTTTCCTTCCCGGCGGACGAAACCGACCCGGAGACGGGTCGTTGTTACCTGGGCGATGTCGTCATCTCGATCTCGCGCGCTGAATTGCAGGCGCGGGCAGGAGGTCATACCCTGGAAGCAGAGTTACAGTTGCTGGTGGTGCACGGCGTTCTACATTTGCTCGATCACGACCATGCCGAGGCGGAGGAAAAGGCTCGCATGTGGGCAGCCCAGGCTGAAGTCCTGGAACGCCTCGGCGTGCCCGCCTCGATAATTCGAGAATAGCGATTCGAGAATCGTCCACGAATCCCTACTTTCTACTCTCGAATCTCTATGAAAAATTTCTTCCTCTCCCGCATCCACGCCTTCGGCCACGCCTTCCGCGGCTGGTGGTACGTCATCCGCACGCAGCGTAACGCCTGGATTCATGCCCTCGTCACCAGCGCAGTGATCGTCCTGGCTACCTGGCTCAAGCTGCCGGCGCGTGACTGGGCGGTGTTGTTCGTAACGATTGCCCTGGTGTGGACAGCGGAATTTCTAAATTCTGCCCTGGAGGCGGTGGTGGACCTGGCCAGCCCGCACCACCATCCGCTGGCAAAGGTGGGCAAGGATGTGGGCGCGGCCGCTGTCCTGATCGCCGCGCTGACATCCATCTTTGTTGGCCTGCTCATCCTCGGTCCGCCGCTGTGGGGGAAGGTTTCCCCCTTGTTTCTTAGATGATTACTTTTTTTGTTCCATGTTTCACGCTTTACGAATGCATAAAACGTAAAGCGCCGAAGGCCTACTCGGTAAAACGTAATGGAGATCACTATGCCCCTCTCTTTCAAATTCGGCACCGTCGGTTCCCCCGCAGCCACGCCGCCCAGGCCCGGCGGGACGGTGGGCGGGATAAAGTACACGGCTTCCATCGGCCTGGACGCGCTGGAGCTGGCCTGGGTGAACGGTGTGCATGTCGGCGAGACAACTTGCGCGGAAATCAAGAAAGCCGGTGAAGAGGCGGGCGTCTCGCTTTCGGTACATGCGCCTTATTACATCAATCTAAATGGCGAGGACGAGAAGTGGCCGCGCCTGCGCAAATACCTGATGGACGCGGCGCACTTCGGCAACCTAGCCGGCGCGACCGACATCGTTTTCCATCCTGGCACCTACTTTGGCCGCCCGGCCGACGAGGTGCTCAAGGTTACGATCCCCCGCCTGCAACGCTGTGTGGATGAATTACGCGCGGCTGGCAACCTGGTCACGCTGCGCCCGGAGACGAGCGGCAAGGCCGCCATGCTCGGTTCGCTGGCCGATACGCTGGCGATGGCGCGTGACATTCCGGGCGTGGTCCCTTGTGTGGACTTTGCCCACCTGCACGCCCGTCTCGGCGATGGCTCGATGAATACCTATGACGAGTGGATGGCCGCCCTGGATTTCTATCGCAAGTCGCTCGGCGACGAAGCCATGCAGCATTTACACATCCACCTTTCGGGCATCAATTACGGCCCGAAGGGCGAGAAGAACCATCTGGTCATGGAAGAAGCCGATATGGACTTCAAGGCGCTGATGCGCGCCCTGCACGAGTCGGGCGCCAAGGGCCGCATCCTGTGTGAAAGCCCGGTCCTGGAAGTGGATGCGCTGAAGTTCAAAGAGTTGTGGATGGAAGTGAGTGGGGAGGGTGAATGACCGATCCGCACCTACACCGGGCAGAAAGAGACGATTCTCGCCGGTCATGTTACCGATCAAGCCGCGCTCTATGGCCTGATCGCGAAGCTGCGCGACCTGGGGGTTAAACTCCTGTCGGTCAATTATGGAGACCAAATCTCTTCCGACAAGGTGTGAATTCGGCGACTGGTTTGAAGAAACGAAAGCGGCCTTCCTGCGTAAATGTTTGTGATGAAAAGAATAAATTCCGACTTGGGACTTGCTGCCTCGATTACCAAAGCTGCCAGCAAACAGACCTATTACACGATCCGACTCCTCGCGGATCGTGAACGGGTCGCGGATGCCTACCGCGCTTATGCTTACTTCCGTTGGGTGGACGATTCCCTCGACGCGGAAGCAGGCTCGAGGTCTGTGGTGAGCGAAGTCGAAACGTCAGAGCGAAGCGATTTTGTCAACCGCCAGAAGTCGTTTCTTGAGGAATGTTATCGTGGCGAGTCGCCGCGTGATGTAAATCCTGAAGAAAAGATGCTCGTCGAGTTGATTCGAAGCGACGCGGAGAAGAACAGCGGTTTGCAATCCTACCTCCGCAATATGATGGCGGTGATGGCCTTCGACGCTGGCCGCCGCGGCCGGCTGATCTCTCAGGCCGAATTGAACGAGTATACGCGCTGGCTCGCCAGCTCAGTGACGGAAGCCATGCACTATTTCATCGGCCACGGCTGTTACTCGCCAAATAATAAAGCCCGCTACCTGGCGGTGACCGCTGCGCACATCACACACATGTTGCGGGATACGTTTGACGACATCCAGGCCGGATACTATAACGTTCCCCGCGAGGTGTTGGAAGCGAACCACATTTCACCGCAGGATTGGCAAAGCGATGCTTATCGAGCGTGGGTGCGGAGCAGGGTGGATTTGGCGCGGGCGTATTTCAGGGCGGGCAGGGAATATCTCAATCAAGTTGAAAACCCGCGTTGCAGGATGGCGGGCTTCGCCTATGTTGCCCGCTTTGAAGGTGTGCTCGACTTGATAGAGGAGGAGGAATACTTATTGCGCGCCGCATATCCAGAGAGTAAAGAATTAGGTGGCATCGCGCGGGCAAGTGGCTCTATACTCACATCGCTCTTCAGCCAACGCAGAACTCATCTGGCGCCTCAGGCCGTGCCAGCCCATCAGCGCTTGCTGAGATAACTATGAAATCCAAATCTATCATTGTTATCGGCGCGGGGATTGGCGGTATTGTCGCTGCGACCCACCTTGCCCGGCGCGGACAGAAAGTAATTGTCGTCGAGAAAAATTCACGCCCGGGCGGTCGTTGCGACCGCTTCAGCCGTGATGGGCATCTTTTCGACGCAGGACCTACTTTGCTTGTCATGCCATTGTTGTACGAGGCAGAATTTCGCGCCCTGGGCACGTCCATGCATGAAATGCTGGATTTACAGCGAGTTGACCCAACCTATCTCCTGGTCTTCGATGATGGCAGCCAACTGGCGCTGACTTCCGATATGAAAGCCATGCAGGAGCAACTGGAGGCCTTCGAGCCAGATAGTTTTCAGGGTTTCTTGCGCTACGTGGAGGAAGGACACCGGCACTACCATTTGGGCATGGAGAGGCTGGTCAATCGCGACTTTCGCAAGGCTTCTGATTTTTTCACCTTCAGCAACCTGCCTCTTTTGTTCCAACTGAAACCGCTCGTACGCCATTACGCCAATATGTCGGCTTACTTTTATGATCCGCGCTTGAAGGCGGCCTTTACTTTTCAGGACGTGTACATGGGGTTGAGTCCTTTCGAAGCACCCGCCACGTTCTCGATGATGCCATATACTGAATTGGCTCATGGGGTTTGGTATCCGCGAGGCGGCATGTATCGCGTGGTGGAAGCGCTCATGGAACTGGCTCACCAGGCGGGCGTTGAATTTATCTTCGATTCAGCCGTCGAACGGATTGACGTGAACGATGCTCATGCCCGCGGGGTCCTTCTTGCGGATGGTCAGCGGCTGGAATCGGATGCGCTCCTCGCCAACGCCGATCTGCCTTATGTCTATAACGACTTATTGCCTCAGGACGGCCTTGCCGAGCCATTGACTCGCAAGCGCTTTTCCTGTTCGGTCATTAGTTTCTTCTGGGGATTGGATAAGACGTATGAGACTCTTGGCCCTCACACTCTCTTCCTTGCAGACGACTACCGCGAAAACTTCGAGTGCATCATTCGGGACCTGGGTCTGCCCGCTAATCCCAGTCTTTATGTCCACGCCCCAGCGCGGCTCGACCCATCCATGTCCCCGCCTGGACAGGATACCTTGATCGCGATTGTCCCTGTTGGGCACATGAATGAGAATAGTGAGCAAGATTGGGGAAAGATACGAGATGAGGCGCGAAAGCACGTGTTCCGCCGGCCGGCGACTCTCGGCATCACGGATCTTGACGCGCATATCAAGTTCGAGACCACTTTCACGCCGCTATCCTGGCACAAGCGTTACAACTTGATGAAAGGTTCCACCCACGGTCTTAGTCATAACCTGACTCAATTGGGTTATTTCCGCCCGCGCAACCGGCATCCGCGCTGCCGCAATTTGTATTTCGCAGGCGCGAGCACACATCCTGGCACGGGAATGCCCACCGCCATGGTCTCTGCCCGCTTGGCAGTACAACGGATCATGGATGATTTTCAGGCTCGAACCTGAGATACACAAGTGATAGGGGGGCTCAAGTCCGCTCCTACCAACGGTGCGGGTGAGACATGTATGGTCTGCCTCCCCCACCCGCGAGCGCGTGTCCATGCCAGGATTTGGGCATTTCGCATGTTGTAAAATGATGTATTAATCGCTATAATGCTCTTGGTGGTTCACGTGATCCATATGCGATAACAACAATACAACCTTGCAGGTCTACCTCACTGCTCTCACTCTTCGATAGTTGAGTTGGAGGCTTTCATGCGACAAAAAATGTTCTTCCCAGTTTTCTTGGTCGTGGCATTTTTGCTAACTTCTTGTGGGGTTCCCAGAGAGGTAAAGGAAGTTATGATTGCTAAAATAGAAGACGAATACTCTCCTATTTATGAGGTAAAGAATATTCGGATTATTCAAAGTAATAAGTTAGCACTAACAGAAAAAGATAAAGCCAACGGGATTGAAGAGCAATGGTGCATTAAAGCAAGTTTCATATATCACTATGCGGATTCCGATTCTTGGTGGTCTGATGGCCTACTTACCTTCGAAGCATACCTAAGAAGGGGTGAATGGAATTACTACTTTCCTCAATTCGATAGGCTTGACGATCCGTGGCGTGATGGGTACATGGATGATCTTTATACAGAGTGTTTGGGTTGGTAGCCGTAGTTGCCAAAAGTGTACAGTTATTGCACTTACCATCCTTAAATTGGAGGAGTTTGATGAATAACGAACAGCGGGATGGTTCACCGAGTTGTGATATATGGGAATTATTTGTGGCTTACCCGATACCATGCATCCGTCCGACATGCCAAAATGTTCTCCAAGTGTGGGAAAAGGCCGCTGTTTTGGCAACAAAAGGCCACATTCGGGTATGAATTGAGCATGGTGCAAGCCCACGATGTCTCAGAACGCCCACAAATAACTCTTTTTGCTATCACGGACCGGGGAATCGTCCCGAAAATTCGGAATTGAAAGACAACAAACTCACGTGCCCTTTACACCCTCTCCCCTCTAAACTGCGTCTCATACAACTGACTGTATAAACCTCCCACCGCGAGCAACTGCTCGTGCGTTCCCCTCTCGACAATCTTCCCTCGATCCATCACCAAAATCAAATCCGCCGCGAGGAGTTATTTCCTAAACTTTCGAATCAACTTATCGTATTCGGCGTGGGAGCCAACCCAATACCAGATGATGTCATCTCCGTCACGGACGCCGACAGCGCGATAATCCAACCCGATCCGCACAGAATAAATGGGACGGGTCGGATGAATGGGTTTGAAGTGCAGACTTGGGTGATAAGGGTTCTCAATAAAATGACGATATGCCTGCCGCGCTTGTTTTTGAACGTCGGCAGACAATTCTGCGAAGGCTTTCCGAAACTTGTCTGTAGTGTGAGAGTTCATAAAGTTTCGGGATTAAGTTTTTTGGTTTTCTTTGCCTTGTGTTCCGCCAATGCCTCATCCGCAAGACTCGATAGCACACCGCTGGATTTTGCAAATAGTTTCGACCAGCGTTGCTCGGAATGTAATTCTTCCAAAATCCATGCCACGAACTGTTTCTGTTCGACAGGCGGGAGTTTTTCAATTTCTGAAAAGGCTAACTCTAACTGGGTCATATCGTTCTCCTTGCTTATTTCAGAGTATAGCACAATTCATCTACACCCTCTCCCCTCTAAACTGCGTCTCATACAACTGACTATATAATCCTCCCGTCGCGAGCAACTGCTCGTGTGTGCCGCGTTCGACGATCTTCCCTCGATCCATTACCAAAATAAGATCAGCCGCGAGGATCGTGGACAGGCGATGGGCGATGACGATGCTCGTCCTTCCAGCCATGACGCGCTTCAACGCGTCCTGGATCAGGGATTCGGATTCGCTGTCGAGGTGGCTGGTGGCTTCGTCGAGGACGAGAATGCGCGGGTCTTTGAGGATCACACGCGCCAGGGCGATGCGTTGTTTTTCGCCGCCGCTCAAACGGTAGCCGCGTTCGCCCACGATCGTGTCGTAGCCGTCGGGTAAATCCATGATGAATTGATGAATATTCGCGGCGCGCGCTGCGGCTTCCACTTCGGCGGGCGACGCGTCGGGGCGGGCATACGTCAGGTTGGTGCGAATGGTGTCGTGGAAGAGATACGTCTCCTGCGTCACCATGCCGATCGTGGCGGCAAGCGAATCGAGAGTCACATCGCGCAAGTCATGTCCGTCAATGCGGATGACTCCGCTCGTGGGGTCGTACAGGCGCGGGATGAGATAGGTGACCGTCGTCTTCCCGGCGCCGGAGGGACCGACGAGTGCGACCAACTGTCCGGCTGCGGCTTTAAAGGAGATTCCCTCCAAAGCGACTTCGCGTGCCTGGGATGTCGCCTCAGCCTCCCCTGCCTGCGCCTGCCCTGCACCGAACGCAGGACGGTGTTGCGCAGGCACAGGTGAGTCTGATGTGCTGTCTTCATCCTTTTTCTTCCCGTTGCCTTTCGCTGCGCTCGCAGCCAAAGAAAAGACCGCGCCTACGTCTTCCATCTTCCCGTAGCGCTTGACATCCTTGAGCAGTTTGGATTCGTCGACGCTATAGTTGAAAGTGACATTATCAAATTCGAGATTGCCTTTTACTTCATCCGCCTTGAGCGAAGTCGAAGGGTCTTTTTCAGGGATGTCTTGAGAGAGGTCAATGACTTCGAAGACGCGCTCGAAACTGACCATGGATGTGGAGAAGTCCACCGGTGCGCTGGCGAGACCCTGCAGTGCGCCGTAGAGTTGACCGAGGTACGAGCCGAACGCGACGATAGTGCCGATGGTGAACGTGCCTTGAATGACATACCAGCCGCCGAGACCATAGACGAGCGCCGTGCCCACCGCGCTGACCAGGCCGAGCATGACGAAGAACGACGAGCCGATGACCGCGCGGCGAATACCGATGTCGCGCACGCTGGCAGCGCGCTCGCGGAAGCGATTCGTTTCCTCGTTGGTGCGGCCGAATAATTTGACGAGCAACGCGCCGCCGATGTTGAGAGTCTCGTGCATGTGCGCGTTCATCTTGGCGTTGTGATCCATGGCTTCGCGGGCGATGTCGCGCAGGACAGTGCCGAGCCTTTGTGCGGCGAGGATGAACAACGGCAGGATGAGCACGCTGACGAGGGTCAGTTTCCATTCGAGGGAAAGCATGACAGCGAGGATCGCAATCGCTTCGATGATGTTGGTGATAATGCCGACGATGGTGTTGCTGATGGCGTTCTGCGCGCCGACCACGTCGTTGTTGAGGCGGCTCATCAACTCACCGACTTTAGTGTTGGTGAAGAAGCGCAGACTCATACGTTGCAGTTTTCCGAAGAGCGCCACGCGTAGATCGTAGATGACGCCCTCGCCGACTATCGAATTAAGCCGGCGTTGGACAACCGAAATCCCGCCGTTGAGGATAGGCAGGATCAACAATGCAATCGCCAGCATCACCAATTGGTTGAGGTTCTTGGAAGGCAGGACCTTGTCAATCATCGTGCGGAAAATGAGCGGTGAGATCAGGCCGACCCCCGTGCTCAACAGGATCATCACCAGCATACCCGTGATATGCCACCAATACGGTCTGGCATATTTGAGGACGCGTACCAGTAATTCGCGCGTGACTTTGGGTCTTTCATTGCCCGAACGAATGTATGCAGACCAACCACCACCATGGAACATAGTGAATCTCCTAATCTGAATGGTCTTACAGGTCTAACAAATCGGTTTTGACCTGTGAGACTTGTCAGACTATAAGACTAATTAGGCTTTTGGTCAACGGGACGAGTGGGGAGGTTAATGAAAGTCTATGATGGGAAGGGAGGGGTTATAAGGTTTTTGTAATGGATGAAAAGTAAGTGATGATAGAATAGGGCGTATGATCCAAAAAACAATCACCTACCGTTGTCGTGTGTGCGGAAGCGCTCATATTGTCAAAAATGGCACGAATCGTCTCAAGCAGCAGCAATACTACTGCAAGGATTGTGGTGCACGCCGAGTCCTTGAGCCAAAACGACAGGCAAAATAACGCAACAACCAATCATCCTGAAAGCCTACCAGCAGGAGTGGACGAAAAAACTTGCTCGCTACCCAGGCAACGCGCCGATAGGTATTAAGATCACGCCAAAAGCCAAAAGGTAAGTGGGGATTAGAACATACTCGGTTGGCTTGGTTGCGGCGGCAGGCTCTTCGCATTCTCCTGCAACCATCCCGCCAACTTGACCGGCGCCTCTCGAAACGGATGCGGAAACGCCAGCGCGCCTTTTTGCAGCAGCAATCTATTTCCCTCTGGCATGACATCATGTTCCAGCACAAAGACGGGAACCCAGCCATTCTTAAGCGTTTCGGTGGCGCCTGCCCAGGTGCCTCCTGCTTCCGCGTCGCTGGCAACGACGATGGCATAATCAGCGAGGGTGTAGATGAGCCGGTTGCGTCCCATCGCCGCGCCGACGGAGAACCCGGCATTGGGACTGTAGGGCGTAACCAGGCACAAGTCGCCTCGCGGCAAGGCATCCTTTCGGGTACGGACAGTTTTTTCGAGGCTGTCAGCCAACACACCAACGGCAGTGCCGCGTGCTTCGAGGGCAGATTCCATGCTGATGGTGTCCACGCCCTTCGCCCCGCCCGAATACAGAACCAAACCTGACATGCCGCAGGCGTTGCCTACAAATGCCGCGCATTCTTTTCCCGCGTCATCCAAATGTCGTGAGCCGACCACGGCAATGCCGGGCTGTCCGAGCAAAGCCTTTTCGCCCGCGTAGAATAGAATGGTGGGCGCGGAGTCTTTTAGACGCTGGTGATAACGTTCGGGGTAGCCTGAGTCCGCGCGGGTGAGGGAATAAATGCCGAGACTGTCGAGTCGGTTTAGTTCGCGGTGCAGGCCATTCGCGCGTTCTGCCAGTTGCGTGATGCGTGTTGCATAATCCGTTGGAAGTTCGAGTCGAGTATGCAGATCTGCCTGTGAGAGTCCCAGCAAATCAGCGGGTCGAATGGAGGCGGCCTGCATTTTTCGCGCAAGCGGTTTCCATTCGCGCAGAGTCAACGGTTTGGCGGAATCATCGTCCAATCCAAGTTGGGAACAAAGCAAAAGTAATGCGAGAGAGTCTTGTGAAAGTGTCATAGTTTATGTGGGGCGGATTGGCAATCTGCCTTACGCGTCGGAATGGATGGTGCGCGTGAGGGTGAGGACATTGACGCGGGAGGCGCCGTTCTTGAGAAGCAGTCGTGTAACTTCATCCAGCGTCGCGCCGGAGTCAAACAGATCATCCACTACCAGGATGCGCTTGCCGTTTATATCACCTTTGATAGCAAATGCTCCGGTAACGTTGGCGCGCTTCTGGGAAAGTGTCTTCAGTTCTTTTTGTGGCTTTGTCTGGCGGGTCTTTACCATTAGTGACGCAAGCGGCAGGTTGATTTTACCAGCCAGCGCTGTGCAAAAGGCCGTCACCGGGTCAAACGGATGTGGCGTGGAGGGCGGCACTGGGATGAGGCAGTCTGCCTGGGCAAGCGCCGGCTGCTGGCGGATGAGTTCTAGCGCTTGCTCCACCAGCGCAGGCAGGGCCGAGGCATCACCTTGGTATTTCAAGCGGAAGGCCAAGTCGCCCACGCTGCTACGAGACCAATCGCCGCCCACAAAACGGGAGTGAAAACCGAGCGACCAGCCGATTTGCCATGAGCCTATGAGAGGGCGGGGGTGAGAGCGCGTAAGGAAGGAGTCTATATCATCGGGTTGCGAGATAGGTGATGTGTCTTGCGTGGTGCGTGCTGCGTGATCCATATTGCGCAATTCGTGACTGGAGGATGGTGTGATGGGAGCAGGAGGCATTATGGTTCGATGAAGCTGTTTGAGAGCAACTTTTGCCGAGTCGCGTGTGTAGTACATTTCATCTTCGTTTTCTGCAATTTGCTGGAGAAGTTTTTCTGCGCGTTTGTCGCCAATTGCGCCCAATGCTTTGACAGCATATTGCCGTGCTTGCGGTTTGCTTTCATGTTCAAGCAAAATCAGCAAAGGTATAACCGCTCTTGGATCTCGGATTTTTCCAAGTGCGGATGCCGCCAACTTGCGAACATTGCCACTTTCACTTTCAAGGGCGTTAATCAATTTTGGAACGGCGTCAGTGGATTTTAATTTGCCAAGCGCTACAACCTGTTCAATAGATGTGCTTGAAGGGATTGAGACTTCCGGAGTCTCTCCTACAGGGATGATGCTGGAGACTTCGGAAGTCTGCCGGGCAGTGATAACACAGCGTATCACGCCGTAATTAATCGAATCAGGCAACAGCATTTTAATGGGTGTCAGCGCCTCGACTGAGCCAACCTTTTGTATGGCCGATTCGATTTGTGTTTGCACCTCACGCGAAACAACCTGTGAAAGTTCGAGTGAACCATTTGCAAGTAGTTGCGCGCAATGCGTGTAAATCGTGCCAATCGCCAGCCCGCGCTCGCGGGCGATCTGCTCCGGCTTCAATCCGTCGGCAAAAAGTTTCGCGGTGTACCCCACTGTGCCTCCGGCTTCGAGTTTGGCTTTGGCGCGCTTGATTTCCTTCGCATCCAGAGACTTCGCTAAATCCAGTGCGATGCTTTCTTTTTGTTTGATGGCATTTTCACCGCGCGGCGTCAGGCTCAAAACCGGGTACTCGCCGCCGATGACCTTGATATGTCCCATCTCGATCAACTGCCCAATCAGCGCCTCGATGTCGCTTTGTTTCACCGCCTCCAGCCGGCCGTAATACACATTTTTGTCGTGCTGGAATTTGAGAATATCCTGCGCCTTCGAGCCATGTAAAATCTGGGCCAACTTTTCACGCCCGACTTTGTTATGGACGTGGCGGATACAATCGAGGATGACGAGCGCGGCGCGTTCCCCGTGGGTCATCTCCGCCACATTCCCGCGGGATCCTAGGCCTGCTTGCCGGTTCTGACAGTTGTCACAACACTCCGGTGCTTCAGCGGGGCTGGTATCGCCAAAGTGATTCAGGATGATCCGACGGCGGCAGGTATTGGATTCCGCGTAGGCAACGATGCCCTCCAACTGCGCCTGGCGGTGCCGGATATGCTGTTTGCCGTAGGCAGTCGCGCCTTCGACCTCTTTCGGTTTCCATGTCCCCTTGCGGAACAACATACGCAGGCCTTCGTCGCCGAGATGTTCCAGCGCCCCGGCGCGTTCCAGCACGGCCACCCCCACCTTGAGTTGGACGGGGTGCATCCCGGTGATCTGGGAGAGGTTGTCGAGCGTTGTCCAGGTCTGGCTGCCGTTCTGGATGGCGTTGTGGATGGCGCGCAAATCGTCCCCGGCTAGTTCGCTTTGCCGGATGAAAAACTCCTGCAGGGCGCGGTCCTGCGGATCGTAGAGCAAAGTCACTTGCGCGGGCAATCCATCCCTTCCGGCGCGGCCGGCTTCCTGATAGTAGGCCTCCAGCGAACCTGGCAGGGAATGGTGGATCACCTGGCGCACGTCGGCACGGTCAATGCCCATGCCGAAAGCGTTGGTAGCGGCGATGACGTTCAACTTGCCAGAGATGAAATCGTTTTGGATGCGCGTCCGTTCTTCGGCGGGCAGTCCGGCGTGATAGAACTCAGCAGGGATACGGACAACCTCGCGCGCGAACTCGGCGGCTTCCTCGGCATCGCGGCGTGTGCCGGTGTAGATGATCACAGCTCCAGACTGATGGGAGGATAATAATTCACTCAAGGCGCGCAGTTTGGCCGGGATGCCGCTGGTATACCGTACGAGGAGGTTTAAGTTGGGACGGTTGAAGCCGGTCACGATGCGGGCGGCGTCGCCCAGGCCGAGCAGGCGTAGAATGTCACTTTGCACCTGTGGCGTGGCAGTGGCGGTCAGGGCGGCAGTCAGCGGGGGGGAGGGAGAGGTGGCATTTCGCCATTCGGCAATGTGCAGGTAATCGGGGCGAAAATCGTGGCCCCACTCGGAGATACAGTGAGCCTCGTCAACAGCGAGCAGGCTCACGGTTCGTGAACGAAGCGCTTGGAGGAACGGGACGTTGCGTAATCGCTCCGGGGCGATGTAGACGATGCGGTAGTCGCCGCGTGCCAGGTTATCCAGGCGTTCCGTCTGTTCGATGGCTGGCATGGCACTGTTGATGCAGGTGGTTGGAATACCGCGCCGGCTCAGGCTGTCCACCTGGTCTTTCATTAGGGCGATGAGCGGCGAAATGACCAGGGTGACACCATCCAATTGCAACGCGGCGAGTTGAAAGATGAGCGATTTCCCCGCGCCGGTGGGCATGACGACCAGGGTGTGCCGCCCGGTGAGGAGACTCTGGATGGCTTCCTGCTGGCCAGGGCGGAAGGCGTCGAAGCCGAAGGCGGATTGGAGGGTGGCGTCGAGGGTTTGCATAGGCATCTTCAGGCCGCGTTATCATACTCCGCGCCGAGGTGCGCAGACGGGTCGAACGGTGGCTCGTTGGGGTCGTAGCGCAGCGTCGGCTTGACCTGCGTGCCATTGACCTTCGTAGCGGGGACGGGCTAGCATTTGGGGTACGTAGGCTGGATAAGTAGGCATGGCTGTTGCCCATGTGGTAAGTTATTGGAATTATAGCAACGATTGGTTGTGACCGGGTAGTAAAAAACGGATCAATGGGATGCACGCGAGGTAATTTAAAAAGCAACGACGACCAACCTCACGCTGGTCGTCGCATACCTTTCGAATGCAAATTTATGACTGTAGAACGGGCCGAAATTTATACCCATACACCAGCATCCCCCGTTCATCTCCATCCTGTCGCAGTTTGCGTGTCACCATCTCGACCGGCATGCCGATCTGGATGGGCTGGTCGCCCAGGTCGGTCAACTGCGCCGTCACCAGCGGGCCTTCGTTCAATTTGACGAGTGCCACAGTATAAGGCGCGTTCTCGTCGTAACCGGAGGGTGCCTCATAAATTGTGGTGTACGAATACACTTCGCCTTTGCCGCTGAATGCGTAAAGTGTCTTGGCTTCCTGCCCGCACGAAGGGCAGATATCGCGCGGCGGGAAGATCTTGGCTTCGCAGTGCGGGCACGCCTCTCCGACCAGTCCATACCGTTGTTGTCTCAATCGCCAATGGCGTGGAATTTCCATAAAGTAGCTCCTTATCGCTAAATTCAGCCTAACTCTAATTTCGGCAAGCTATCAGGAACTATCAGACTTCCTGGCAGATTTGTAAGGCTATTCCATTCGCTCGAGGATATGGGCGACGGCGGTGGATGCTGGTCCGCCAAGGGACTGGATGAGCGCGAACCGCACCCCAGCCACCTGGTTCGGACCGGCCTGACCTCGTAAGTGCATCGCAGCTTCGACGGCCTGATACACGCCTGTAGCCCCGCCGGGGTTGCCGCGCGCCTTGAGTCCGCCCAGCGTGGCGCAGGGGATTTTTCCGTTCAGGGCAATGACCCCATCTTGGGCCAGCTTCCAGCCCTGGCCGCGCCGCGCAAATCCGACCGCCTCGATGGATAAGGCCGCGTAGATCGAGTAGGCGTCGTGATATTCGAACAGGGAGATCTGATCGAGCGTGATCCCGGCCTGTTTGAGCGCTTTCCAGGCCGAGAGCTGGGCCGCCTCGAACCACAGTGGATCGCGCCGGTCGTGGAGCGCCAGCCGGTCGGAGGCGGAGGCTGACCCCGCGATGCGCACCAGCGGATGCGAAAAGCCGGTGGGCAGCAGCTCGCGCCGGGTCAAGACGAGGGCCGCCGCGCCGTCTGCATTGGGAGCCATGTCGAACATGTTGATCGGCTCGCTGACCATCTCGGCCTTCTGGTAAGTTTCCAGTTTGATCGCCTTCTGGAACATGGCGTTTTTGTTGCTCGCGCCGTTGGTGTGGGCGATCAAGGCGAAGCCTGCCAACCCGTCTGCCGGAACGTTGAACTCGTGCAAATATCGCCGCATCATTAGGGCGGCCTGGGCGGTGGGCGTCATTCCCTGCACAGCCTCGAAATCGCTATCCGACGTGGTGGCGAGGGCAGCTTCCACGCCAGAACCGATGGCGTCGGTGAATTTCTCCACGCCGACCACCAGGGCAACATCCACCATGCTGCTTTTGATAGCAAGATAACCCTGACGCAGCGCCGCGCCGCCCGAAGCCCCCGCGGCTTCGATGGTCGCAGCATCAATTCCGGCAAGTCCGGAGAAATCGGCCAGCAGCGCGCCCAAGTGCGCCTGACGGGAAAGGTTGGGGGCGAGCATGTTGCCCACGAAGAGCGCCTGTGGGCGCAATCCGCCCGCGTCTAGCATAGCGGCTTGCATGGCAAAATGCGCCAGTTCGCGCAGGGAAGTTTCCCAATGCTCGCCGACTGTTGTTTGTCCGATACCTACAATTACAACTTCGGTCATGTGTTCTCCGTGTATGCTTGTTTATATTACTTCATTGCAATCTTCCCGCGATAGCGCGCATAGGTGGCGTAATCAATCTCCGTGCGGCGGGCGATGTAATCTTGGGTCTTGGTGGCAAGCTCACGGCGTTGGGGCAGCCTTTCGGTCACGTGAATGTCGAAAGCGTCCGAACCGGCGCCGGAACCGAACGAGACGAGCAGGATGCGGTCGCCGGGTTGGGCGATATCCAGTGTAGCGGTCAGGCCGATCAATGCCGCGCCAGCGTAGGTGTTGCCGATAACTGGCGAGAGCAGGCCAGGCTCGATCTGTTCCGGCGTGAAGCCCAGCATGGAGGCTACTCTTTGGGGAAATTTCGTGTTCGGCTGGTGGAAGATGGCCCATTTGTAATCCTTGGCGGTCGTGCCGTTGGCTTCCATCAGGAATTTGGCGGCCTCGGTGATGTGCTTGAAGTAAGCCGGTTCGCCGGTGAAGCGCTGGCCGTGCTCCGGGTATTTCTGGCCTTCACGCCGCCAGAAATCGGGCGTGTCGGTGACATAGGAATACGAGGCCTCGATGACTGCCAGCGACTCCTCCGCCGGGCCGATGATGTAGGCCGCGCCACCTGCCGCAGCGGTGTACTCAAGCGCGTCGCCGGGCTTGCCCTGGGCAGTGTCCATGCCGATGGCCATGGCGTAATGTGCCATGTTCGAGCCGACGAGGGCCATCGCTGCCACGAGCGCCTCCGTCCCGGCTTTACAGGCAAATTCCCAATCCGCGGCCTGCGTATTGGGGACCGCGCCTATTGCCTCGGCGACAATGGTCGAGGTGGGCTTGACCGCGTACGGATTCGATTCGGACCCGACCCATACGGCGCGGATCTCGGCCGGATCAACCCCGGCGCGTTTCATGGCATTCCTTGCCGCCTCGATGGACATGGTGACCACATCCTCGTCCAGCCCAGGGACGGCTTTCTCCTTGATTGGCAGTCCGCCTGAGCGGCCGCCTGTCCAGATGCGGGCGACTTCTTTGGCGGGCAATCTATATCTTGGCACATACGCCCCGTAGCCGACGATGCCGACGGGCTTGGCGGGTCGCAATAAAGCATTACTTGAGGGCATGTATTTTCCTTTCTTTCATGTCCGAAGTCTCCCTGGCCTAGCCCGCCACCTGTGCCTGCCTGTCCTGGCAGTCAGGCCAGGGCGCCACAGGTGTACTTGCAACCTGCGCAAGTACAGGCAGGCAGGGCAGGCAGACTTCGGCTATGTCTTGTTCTAGCCGTTCCCGATTTCAGGAGACATTGGACTCCGTGGTTATTGCGCTGCTTGCGAGTGTGTATCGAATATACTCCAAAGTTTCGTTCACATCGTGCGGTTCTGCTTTCAAGCCACCATTTTGTCGCCCGATCCAGGCGCGCTCGATCAAGGGAATCCAGCGCGGGTCAAGTGTTTCCTGTGCCCAGCGAGCGGCGACCGGCTTCGTTGCCACGCTGCCATTATGAAGCGTATAGAGTATGCGGCACAGCGTGAGGACAGTGTAGGATTGATACCCGCGGCTATCAATCTCAGCTGGGGTGTCGAGGATTTGGGCTGCCCAACCCTGCAAGATCGCCAGCGCGGCCTGCCGCAATTCCTCGGGTGAGACAGGGTCAATCAACGTTCGCGGCGCAGGGCCGGCCAGCGTAATCCCTTTTTCGCGCAGACTGTCGCGCAACAGCACCCATCCGCCCCACCACGCTCGGCTGAGCAGGGCGCTGTCTAGTTGCATCTTCTTGAGCTGCTCACCCTTTCCTCTATCAATATGCAGATGCAGTGCATGGACTAGATCATATTGCCGCAGCGCGCCTTGCGGAACGTAGGAGCCTTCCATCTGTGTGGCGCACCAGGAGTCAATCGTTGCGATGCGCGTGTGCATGGCTTGTAATGCCGAAACGAGTTCATTGGAGAGCGCATCATCCGTGACGACGACATAATCCACATCGCTTTCGCGGTCGAAATCACCGCTCGCCAGCGAGCCGTAAAGGTACATGCCGATGAAGTGATCCCCGAGAATGGATTGCACGCCAGGAAGCAACTTGTGCAAGACAACGTTGACTTCAGGGTCAGGTGTGGGAGACTGCATACGGGTGTCACGCCATCCAGTCTTCCATCTTCAAATTGGGGATGCGCTTGAATTCGCCTGTGTTATTCGTAACCAGGATGACATCGAGACACAACGCGTGCGCGCCGATCAACATGTCCATGGAGCCGATAACATTGCCTGCCTGTTCCAAAGAAGCGCGCACCAAACCATACTTCACGGACGCATGCTGGTCGAAATCGGCAACTTCGATGGGAAGAAGGAATTGCTCCAAGGCTGATATATTCTGCTCAACCTGACTGCTTTTCTGTGCGCCGTGTGCCAACTCCGCGACCGTGATCGTTGAAACGACGACATCGCCTGGGGCGCATTCTGTTAATCGCTCGATCAGAGATTGGGGTTTTTGGCGGATCAGGCCGATGCAGATATTGGTGTCCAGCATATATTTCATAAAAACGCGTCCTCGCGATGTTGCGCCGGTGGTTGAGTCCGCTCTTTCATGAAGTCTGCTGAAAAAAGCGACAGGCTATCCAGCAAGGTTTCCCAGGGCGTTTGATAGGGGAGAAGCACAACCGCGTCCCCTATACGCTTGATGTAAACGCGGTCGCTCCTAAAACGGAACTCCTTAGGAAGTCGTATGGCTTGGCTTTTGCCATTTTGAAATAGTTTTGCGGTTTCCATAATTCTCCTTAGTATATATTTATAGTATATACTATTTCCTGTTTTCGTCAAGCCTCAAGTATTTGTTTACGTTTTTCCCTGTTTCCCAGTGTACGTTGCCATAATCTCTTCCGCCCGATCGATCCTCACTGTCTTCTCCGCCACCATCTGCGCAGCGACTTTTTCAATCATATCACCTGTCGCGCCCGCTGCAATTGCCACCTGCCTGGCGTGGAGCGACATGTGTCCGCGCTGGATGCCCTCGGTGGCCAGGGCGCGCAGGGCAGCCAGGTTTTGCGCCAGCCCAACCGAGACGATGATTTCGGCCAATTCCGCTGCTGTTTTTACGCCCATCAATTTTAGCGCGGCTTTTGCCGTTGGGTGCACCTTGGTCGCCCCACCGACGATGCCAACTGCCATTGGCATTTCGAGAAAGCCGGTGAGATTGCCTTCCGCGTCCTTGCCCCAGGTGCTGAGGCTGGTGTAGCGGCCGGAGCGGGCAGCATAAGCGTGCGCCCCAGCTTCGATGGCGCGCCAGTCGTTGCCGGTGGCGATGACCACCGCGTCCACGCCGTTCATGATGCCCTTGTTGTGCGTCGTGGCGCGGTAGGGATCGGTGGCAGCGAAGGCCCAGGCCGCGATGATGCCGTCTCGTACCTGTTCGCCCGTGTAGGGGCGACCTTTATGGTCGCCCTGGGCAGGGACATACACCTTCGGGGTACCTAGCCCCGCCTCTACGGTAAACGCCATTTCTTTCACGGGAATCGTGCAGCGCGCCCGCGCCAGCCGCCGGTCGGCCAGATTGGAGAGTATCCGCAAATGAACGCGCCCGCCGGTAATTTCTTCCACGCGCGGAGCGAGTACCTCGCAGGCGGTGTTGACCGCATTGGCGCCCATCGCGTCGCGTACGTCGTAAATCAGGTGAATTACCAGAAAGGGGCCAATGGGGGAATCCTCGATCACGCGGACTTCCAGGTCGCGCGCGCCCCCACCCAGTTTCTTAAGCACAGGATCAATCTCGTCTGCTTCAGCCAGCAGGTTTGCTTTCTGTTCCAGAAGAGCCTGGCGGGCTTTTGGTAAATCAGCGACATCCAGCACTTGCATTTGGCCGATCATTTCGGGCGCGCTGGCCTCAGCCTGGAATCCACCAGTGGCGCGCGCCAGTTTTGCCATGAAGGAAGCCCCAGCTACCACGGAAGGTTCCTCGATTGCCATCGGGACGAGCACCTCGCGCCCGTTGACGATGAAGTTCAACCCGATTCCGAGCGGCAGGCTGAAGGTGCCGACCGCATTCTCGACCATGTGGTCGACCTGGTCGGGGGCCAGTCCACCTGTCAGCGTGAAGGCGGCCAAATCAACGGCGGACAGGCCTACGGCGTCGGCGAGTTCCGTGAGACGCTCATCGAGCGGCAGGTCGTAAAATCCGGGGATGCGGGAAGTGGTCATGCGGGGATTTTATCAGACCCATCTGGCAAAAACTATCAACCTGCACTGGCGCGGTGAACATTCGAAAAACCCCTCAAACTTGGCGAATGTGGATATTTCGGGTAAAATTGTCGGTATTGAGTTGGTGCCCAAATGCTCCTGACGCGTGAACAGTTGCAAGATCGGTTGATCGCGCTGCATCGTGCGAGCCTTGAACTGGTCAAGGACGTCTCGGTAGAAACGCTATTGGAACGCATTGCTTCCCTGGCGTGCGAGCAGGCCGGGGCACGTTATGCCGCTTTGGGCGTGCTGGATGAGCAGGGGCAACTGAAACAATTCATCACGGTGGGGATGACAGCAGAGGAGATCAAGCGCATCCCGCATTCGCCCAGAGGGAGGGGGCTGATTGGCGCCCTGATGAAAGGCGGCGGAGCGATCCGTATCCCAGAGATTGCGAGCGACCCGCGCAGCGTGGGTTTTCCGGCCGGCCACGCGACCATGCGATCTTTATTGGGAGTATCCATCCAGGTGGGGGGGGAGCAATTGGGGCAAATTTACTTGACCGATAAAATTGACGCCCCCGAATTCACAGAAGAAGACGAAAAGGTTATCGAGATGTTGGCGGCTTACGCTGGTGTTGCCATCCAGAATGCGCGTTTGTATGAAAGCCTGCGCAAGCATGACAAGACCCTTAGCCGCCGCAATGAGGATTTGGCCTTGCTCAACCATCTCAACTCGGCATTGGCTTCTACGCTGGAATTGGACGATATACTGAACAAGACGCTGGCTCAATTGATGTCACATTTCAAAGTAGAAGCGGGTGAGATCTTCCTGCGGGAGGAAGACGGCCAGACTCTGCGCCTGGTGCTGCATCGCGGCCAGGCTGCCGAAGCCTTCTGGACCCGCAAGCGGTTCAAAGTTGGCGAAGGCTCCATCGGCCTGGTAGCCGAGACCATGCAGCCAGTCATCAGCAACGACTTGCAGAAAGATAAAAGCTTCCTGCGTGAGGCGGTGGTGCAGGCTGGTTTCAAGCAAATCGCCTGCATCCCGTTGACGGCGCGCGGCGAGCTGGTCGGCGCGTTCAGCCTGGCCGCCCGCAGCCAGAAGCCTTTCGACGAGGATGAGATCCAACTGCTGGTCTTGGTCGGCGCGGCGGCCGGCACGGCCATCGAGAACGCCCGTCTGCACTCCAATGCCCGCCGCGTGGCGGTGCTGGAAGAGCGCCAGCGCATCGGCATGGACTTGCACGACGGCGTCATCCAGTCCATCTATGGGGTCGGGATGGCATTGGAGAATGCACGCATGCTGATGCGCGAGGATATTCAACAGGCTGACGATCGCATCCAAAAGGCCATAGATGATTTGAATAGCACCATACGGGATATCCGTACCTATATTCTCGACCTGCGCCCGCGCGATCTGCGCGACGATGGTTTGATGGAAGGCTTGAAGAGATTGACGGCCGAGTTCCAACAGAACACCAAGGCGGAGGTCTCCCTTATCGGCCCCAAGAGCGATCACCTGGGCGACCTGCCCCAAAGTCATGCGCTGGCCTTGTTCCATATCTGTCAGGAGGCGCTGGCAAATGTCGCTAAACATGCCCAAGCCGTCAAGGTGACGGTGGGTCTATGGTCATCCTCTGACAGGATCCTGCTTGAAATCCACGACGATGGGCGCGGCTTCGTCGCGGCGGATATCAACAAGATGGTGGGTCACGGCCTGGCCAATATGCTGACGCGCGTCCACAACGTGGGCGGCGACCTGGATGTCTCGTCCGCTCCGGGCGAGGGGACGACCATTCTCGCCTGGGTGCCGCGCTCGCAGGGGGGGAGAAGCGGGTAAGAGCACCCTGGCGACTGGACGAACCCCAAGATTTTGCGTTTCACGTTCCCTTGAACAACATATTGTGCCGCATAGTATTTTTTAAGGTTGAAAGAGCGTTCCTACTTATGTAGGAAGTAATTTTCTTCCCTCGCCAGGTGTGGCGTTATAGAATTCGATAGCGGCGGCTGTGGCGGCGAACAGGTGTTCGTATTATCGGTGAGGGCTTCGTTTATCTCACGGGCGATATAAGGTTTCAATCACCTTAAAAACTTGGAAGTTTTTAAACTAGCGTAGGTTGTGCGTATGGCACATCCTGCTCTTTTCTGCTAGAATGGTTTTGCAGCAGGGGTAGTTGGCGCTACCCTCCCCAAAAGTAAGTTAGTAGCCGTTCGAATAGTTAAGACAACCCTCCCACTGGTTAGGCAGTGGGCTTGCTTCCTTGTACCTCATTGCAAAATAACTTACCGGAGGAAGAGAATGGATGTAGAGCGAGCCTGGCAATCTGCTCTGGGCCAGCTCCAGATGGAGATGCCAAAAGCATCGTTTGACACCTGGGTGCGCGATACCAGGATTGTCAATTTCGAGGAGGGGGTTTTTACGATTGGCGTGCGCAATGCCTACGCACGCGACTGGCTGGAAAGCCGTCTCTCCAGCACGGTGACCCGTTTGCTGATGGGGATCATGAACCGGGATATTGACGTGCAATTTGTCGTCTCACAAGGTGGGGGCGAAACGTTTGCGGACCCTTCGGCTGCTGTCGCGGACCAGGCCGCGCCGACGGCTGAAGCGGTCGAGGCAACCCCCCGTCCCCGCAACGCGACTTTGAATCCTCGCTACACCTTCGATAATTTCGTCGTCGGTGCAAACAACCGCCTGGCGCACGCCGCGGCCCAGGCTGTGGCCGAAAATCCTGCCAGCGCCTACAATCCGCTCTTCCTGTACGGGGGGGTGGGTTTGGGAAAGACCCATCTTCTGCACGCCATCGGAAATTATTGCCAGGAAATTGGACTTAACGTTCTTTACGTTTCCAGTGAAGAGTTTACCAACGATCTGATCAATTCGATTCGCAATCACACCACACAAGCCTTTCGCGACAAGTATCGCTCGATTGACGTGCTGTTGATTGATGACATCCAGTTCATCGCTGGTAAGGAATCCACGCAGGAGGAATTTTTCCACACCTTCAATTGCCTGCACGGACAGAACAAGCAGCTCATCATCTCCTCCGATCGGCCGCCGAAAGCGATGGTCACGCTGGAGGAACGTCTGCGCTCGCGCTTCGAGTGGGGCCTGGCTGCGGATGTCCAGCCGCCTGATCTGGAAACCCGCCTGGCAATCCTGCGCGCCAAGGCCGAGCGCGCTGGCCATCGGGTGCCAGCCGAGATCATGGAGCTGATCGCCCGCTGTGTGCAGTCCAACATTCGGGAACTGGAAGGCGCCCTCAACCGCGTCGTCGCCTTTTCCGAATTGAGCGGCATGGCGATGACTCCGCAACTGGCAGAAGTGGCGCTGGCCGACCTGCTGCCTCAACGCGGCGACGTCAAGCCGGATGCCGTGGTAGACGTGGTCGCACGCACCTTCAACCTGACCGTCGAGCGGCT
>Ga0315279_10001740_pt1 | contig 35321 bp, 45 predicted proteins | sample YL17G06_20_MG_FD_203694 | JGI IMG/M metagenome (GOLD analysis project Ga0315279, IMG submission 203694) | Sediment microbial communities from Yellowstone Lake, YNP, Wyoming, USA - YL17G06_20 | ecosystem: Environmental > Aquatic > Freshwater > Lake > Sediment | place: USA: Wyoming | collected...
CTCTTCTCTCCGCGCTGCGATATCTCCCTGACGTACAGGTCGACCAGCTTGTAGGCCATCTCTTCATCTGCTGTCAAACTCATTTCCTTTCCTCCGCATATTTCTTCGGATGAGCACAGCCCGCTCCTTTGTAGTGCTCGCATGGCTTATACTTGCCTTCCTTATAGTGGCGGTGTTTGCAGACCAAGTCGCTCTTTTTCTTCTTGTCTATAGGGCAGACCTCATAAGCCATGGTATAGAAAACGAGAAAAGTATATTTAAGCTTGTTGTCTAATAGGGTTATGGTAATCAGGATAGGGGTGGCCGGCACTCCATCAGTCTGCGAGAAGACGGAAGATGCCCTTGTCTGGCTGAACAAGAACGGATTAGAGGAAGAGGTAGAGTTCGTCAGGCAGGTGTGGATGAGCAAGGAGCGGGCAGAAAAGCTGAAGTTGCTGAACAAGGACTTGGGGGTAGAGCTGAGCATCCACGCCCCTTACTATATCAACCTGGCCAACCCGGCGAAAGCCAAGGCCAGCATCAAGAGGATAATGGACTGCTGCGATAGGGCAGAGCGGATGGATGCCTCTATAGTCGTGTTTCATGCCGGCTATTATGGAAAAGACAGGGATAGAGCGCACGAACTAATCTATAACGCCTGTTCCCAGATGGCGAAGAAGACCTCTGTTGTGCTCGGCTTGGAGACCACAGGAAAGTTAACCGCTTGGGGCACTGTCGACGAGATAATGAAAGTCAACAGAGACCATAAGAACTGCGTGCCTGTCATAGATTTTGCCCACCTCTATGCCCGGGCCCAAGGTAAGATAGACTATAATGAGGTTATGGATAAGGTAAAGAAACTCAAGCACCTGCACTCGCACTTTTCCGGCATAGCCTATGGTCCTGGCGGGGAGAGGAATCACCTGCCAATCCTATCTGGAAAGCCGGACTACAGGAAGATAGCCGAACTGCTCATCAGAAGAAAAACAGATATAACTATGATCTGTGAGTCCCCATATCTGGAAAGGGACGCTCTAATCATGAAAAAAATAGTCAGTAAAGGTCGAACTTGTGGAGCAGAGCCAGTTCTTCCATAGTAACCTTCTTCCCGGCCTTGAAGTTAGCGAGGACCTCTTCCGCCTTTCCTCTTAACGCCTCTAGGTTCTCATTCTTCGGTATCTCGGCGGCTTCCTTGATGTACTCTTTATGGTACTTGTCCGCCTCTTCCCTTGATTTCTTGACATCCGCATTCAGCTTGTCCAAAGAACTCTCGATCTTCTCTATCTCTTTAATGGATTTCATCATAGTGTCGTGGTGCTTCTCGCTCTCTTTCGCCCGGTTGATCAGCAGGCCGTGATAGACATTAGCTTCTGTATACAGGTCTCTAAGTTGCCTTTGGAGATTGGTTAGTTTCCTCTTCTTGTCGTAGAGCAGCTCGGATTTGGCTATCTCCTTTTCTATCGTATCCATCTCTTTAACCATCTCTTTCTCTTTCTTGATCGAGTGGACTTCGGTCTGGTACTCCCACTCCATCTGATTTAGCTCTTCCTTTAGCCGGCGATAAGAGCCGCCCATGGAGTCCTTGAAGCGCTCCAGAATCTTCATCAGCTCGTCTAGCTCTATCTTGATTTTCTTGATTTCCTCAAAAGACGTTATCCTCTTCTCTTTTAGACCTTTGACCTCTTCGTTGGCCTTGTCTCTTTGCTGGCGCTCTTCCCTGACGACAGAGTTCAGCTTCTTTATATCCTCGATTAGCCGTCTTTTCTCGTCATTCAGCTCTTTGACCTTAGAATTTAGCTTGTCTCTCTTTTCCCTGAGTTCTTCCATCCAATCCCTACTTCACATACTCCATTCCAGCCGGCTTGTACTCCTTGACCTCATGCGGGTATTTCTTCCACCCTACTATCGCGATGACCAGTCCTATCAAAACTACTATCAGGTAGAGGAATATATCCGTCAGTTTCTGGAACTCGAACAGCATCACCAGCTCTCTCATCTGGCTCAGCCCGTAGAACAGGACGATTATGCCAGCGATCATGAACACTACTGAGATTAGGACCTCTCCAGTCCTTTTCTTGCCGACGCCAGCCTGCTCTTCCACTGCCTTTAGTCGGGTGTTGACCTCGACCTTTGTGCCGAACAGATCGCTCTTCAAGGCGTTCACTTCTTGGTTCACTTCCGCTATCCTGTCTTCCATGTACTTTCGCTGTTCTGGTGAGTTGATGTCTACCTTTAGTAGCAAGTCTTTCCTGAGCGATTCGACCTTTGAGTCTACGCGCTCCATGAGTTCCTCTCTCTCTTTCGAAAGGAGTTTATCGACGGCTGCGGAGAGTGAAGATTGTACCAGGGCCTCGTATTTCGCCTTCGCCGCAGAAAGAGTCTGTCGGGCCTCTTCATCGCCCATGCCCATCTCTTCGAGCATCGAGAGTATCTTGGCCTCAGGCACGTCGCTAGAGAGCATATCAAAAATAATGTCCAATATCTCTCTAGTCTTGAGTCTCTCTCCTTCTTTCTTCTCAAAAATGGGCATGATTTATTGATGTCTCCCATATTTAAAAGTTTGTTGTTTTAACCGCGATTGACCGACTGGCATTGCAAAAATGTAATATAGGCTCAGTCTGGAATTCTATCATGCGCGGCTTCCTTTCGATAGTTTTGGTAATGGCTATGGTTCTCTTCCTCGCCAAGGATATGAAAATCTATAACCAGGTCTATATCGGAACGCAGGAGATGAAGAATGATATCGACTTGGCTCAGAGGATTAACGAAGAGAGGTATGATTTGGAAAACGGCTTTAGGCTAACCGTGAAAGAAGCGCTCGAGAGCCTCCCGAGAGTGCCCCATTCCAAAAAAGGGGAGATGGTTGCTAGAGGGTACATCTGCCAAAAAATCAAAGAATGGTTTACGCACTATCCGGACTATTCTTTCTATATCGGCTATATCAATCCAACCGACTATTCCAGAGCCTCGAGCATAGCCAGCGAGATAGAGCCATGCCTTAACTTCTTGCACGTCGACTTGAAGGAGAAAAAGGTAATGCTGAAAGATGAGGATCTGATCAGTTTTCCTTACAGCCTGGTTGGATACAGGATAGCCGTTATGTTCGAGGGAAAGGTCCATAACACAAATTTCAAGGTTCTGATTCCCGAGGGCACGGTGATAGAATGAGGGGCCACATCTTCCTGGAGTTCTTGATAGCCTTTCTGACCATGATTTTGATAGTGCAATTTTTGATGGGGAGCCAGGAGAATAGCCTGAAAGAGATTGGCAAAAAAGTGAACCAGACCAAGACAAAAATGGATCTCGAAAGGGTGTCTTCTGCCTGCAATCTGGTCTATTTCAACTGGAAGACTGCTAATTTCAGCTTCTCTTTCAGTCTGCCGAACCTCAAGACTTCCGGCAATACGATAATCTCTGAGGAAAACGGCGCCAACCTGACCGCTAGGTGCCTTTCAAACATAAGCGGCATTACTAGTCTCGAGGTCGCTGGGGTGAGAAGATGGTTTTGAAGGGGCAGGTTTTCATGCTCGATGTCACAATAGCCTTTTTTGTAATCTTGTTGATGTTCTTTTTCTTCCTTAACGTAAGCGCCCTATCGAACAGGACTATGACCGAGAGTTATCAAAACTTCGTGAAAGAGAAAAGACTATTGGATGCCAGCGAGAAACTGGTATCTATAGAACTGGCGGACTATTCTGAAAACACATTGAAACATCATGTCCTTTCGCTGGATAAGATAGCGGACTTTAGCCGATTGAGCCTGGAGGAGATAAAACAAAATCTATTGCTTGAAGATTATGATGTCTACCTGAGCCTAAAGAGCGGGGACAAGAGACTATTGAGTTTTGGGAATGCTATCGGCGGGACCCTGGTGAGGAGGATTGCTCTATGCGGAGACGAGGTGTGCGTGCTTGAAATCTCAGCTAAGTAGGGGATTTGTGTTTACTGTAGATGCGCTACTGTCGTTCATCATAGCGATTGGTCTCAGCAGCGTCCTGATACTCTTCCTTGACCGGAACCAGAGTCTATCGCAAGAGTACCTCTACCAGCTGTCGCAGGACATGATGGAGGTGTGCTCCAAAAAGGCGGATTTTTCCAAAGGCTGTTTCCGACTTCTTGACGAGCTGGGGCTGCATTACTCTTTCTTCAGGAATGGCGTCAAGGAATTCGGAGAGGACGGAACGGCTGTTGTCAGAATAACCAGGCATCTTTCAGGCAGTGAGATAGAGCTAAGGACCTGGGCTTAACGTTAGGCTATTTCTCCCTTTCGATACGTTCTGGGATACATCACAGCCGAAGCCCTGCCGGGATAGGCTCTTGTTTCCAAACTTTATGACGAGAGAATCTCCTGTGCTCCTCAGCGAGTAGTTAGACACGGCGTTGATTATCAGACTCTGGCCCTCTCCCGATATCTGTGCTCTCTCGCAGGAATAATAGAGCTGGTCTAGTATCAGCTGGGCGTTGCGAGAGCTTAAGGCGTAGTCGCTTAGGTCTTTTACCTTCTGGATTTGAGGCACCAAGAAAGAGAGCATGACTATCGCGGTGAGCATTACCAACAACAGCTCTAAAGAAAGCTGGCCTCTCATTTTATCAGTTTCTCTATCTCGCCAAGCACTGAGTCCGTGTCTTTGCCCAGTCTTTCCGAGGCATTGCTGGCGTTTCCGGAGAGCGCCTTGAACATGATCAACGCTATCGCTATTATCGCCGCGATGATTATTATCAATTCGAGGGAGAGTTGCGCCCTGTTTTCCATGAGGATGTTCTAATTAGGATTATATAAAACGATTTTGCGATACAGTCTAGTTAGAAGAAGTGAAAAGTATTTAATTCAGGTCGGGCTAAATAATCGCATGGTTTTCTACAAGTCAGAAGTGGCTCAGATGCTGATTTCCGTCATAACTATCTCGCTAGCCTTCTCGATAGGTTTTCGGGCCAGTTTCCCGATGATTCTCCTGACCATAGGGATGGGCTTCGTACTCCATGAGATAGGCCATAAGCTCGTGGCTATCCGATTCGGCTGCAAAGCGTTCTATAGGATGTGGGTTCCTGGCCTTATCCTCGTCTTCATGTTCATACCTTTCGGAATATTCTTCGCTGCGCCAGGAGCCGTGTATATCTTCAAGCACGGTCTGACCAGGAGGGAGAATGGTCTGATAAGCCTGGCCGGCCCGGTGGTCAATGTGATTCTGGCCTTAATCTTCTTTTACCTGATGTTTTTGCCAAGCCTGCAGGAACTCGGAATGTGGGGATTCAAGATAAACCTGTTCCTGGCGATGTTCAACCTTCTGCCAGTGCCCCCTCTTGACGGGTCGAAAGTGATTGGGTGGAGCCCTTTCGCATGGTTTGTGGTTATAGGTACTGCTGCCGTGCTTTTCTTCTCACCACAGATACTGCTCGGTCTTTTTTAGAATAAGTTATGCGAATTCCGCCCCTATGGCCTCGGTCTTGAACTTGTCATACCCCTTTATGACGCTGGGCTCTAGGCTGGGCTTTACCTCTTTCAAGGCTTTGTCGAAGTGCTTCTGCTCGACTATCTTGGCCTGCTTATTGTCTCTAAGGGCATTTAGGGCGGCCTCTCTAACTACTGCTTCTATGTCCGCTCCGGAATAGCTCTCAGTTGCTTTAGCCAGCTTGTCCAAATCGATGTCTTTGGCTATCGGCACGCGCTTGGTATGAACCTCTAATATCTTCTTTCTCGTTTCTAAGTCGGGCGCAGGAATCAGGATCAGCTTGTCGAACCTTCCCGGCCTCAATAGAGCAGAGTCGACCATGTCCGGTCTGTTGGTCGCCGCTATAACGACCACCTCTTTCAGTTCCTCAAGTCCGTCCATCTCAGAAAGGAGCTGGTTGACCACAGTCTCTGTGACATGAGAGCCGGCATCCATGCCTCTCCTTGGGGCGACTGCATCTATCTCGTCGAAGAAGACTATACAGGGGGCGGCTTGTCTCGCTTTTCTGAACGTCTCCCTGATAGCTTTTTCTGACTCACCCACCCATTTAGAGAATATCTCCGGTCCTTTCACAGAGATGAAGTTGGCCTCGGATTCGTTGGCAACTGCCTTGGCTAGCAGGGTTTTTCCAGTGCCAGGCGGACCGTAAAGGAATATCCCTCTCGGCGGCTTTATGCCCATTCTCCTGAACATCTCCGGATACTTCAGCGGCCACTCGATAGCCTCTCTCAGTTCTTTCTTGACGCTATCCAGGCCTCCGATATCATCCCAGCGAACGTTAGGAACTTCAATCATTACCTCACGCATCGCAGTCGGCTGTACCTCTTTGTACGCATCCATGAAGTCCTTTCTAGTGACTCTGAGGTTCTCCAGGATTTCCATGGGTATCGTCTCTTCCTCAAGATTAATTTTCGGCAGTATCCTTCTGAGCGTCTTCATCGCGGCCTCTCTCCCAAGAGCGGCCAGGTCAGCCCCGACATAGCCATGGGTCATGCTAGCTAGCTCGTCTAGGTTTACCTCCTTCTCTAATGGCATTCCTCTAGTGTGAATCTGAAGTATCTCTTTCCTGCCCTTCTTGTCAGGCACCCCGAGCTCTATCTCACGATCGAAACGGCCCGGCCTTCTCAGAGCAGGGTCAAGAGCATTGGGCCGGTTAGTAGCTCCTAGTACAACCACTTTCCCTCTGCCTTTCAGACCGTCCATCAAAGTCAGCAACTGGGCTACAATCCTCTTCTCCACCTCGCCCACTACTTCCTCCCTTTTTGGGGCGATTGCATCAAGCTCGTCGATAAAGATGATGGAAGGCGCATTCTCCTCTGCTTTCGCGAATATGTCCCTGAGCCTCTCCTCGGCTTCGCCCACGAACTTGGAGACTATTTCAGGACCTTGAATCGAGGTAAAGTTAGCATCAGATTCATTAGCAACAGCTTTAGCGAGCAGTGTTTTTCCTGTTCCCGGCGGGCCGTACAGCAGAACGCCTTTGGGTGCATCTATTCCTAATTTAGTGAACAGCTCCGGGTGCCTGAGCGGGAGCTCTATGATTTCCCTGACCCTCTTCACCTGGTCGCCCAAGCCGCCTATGTCCTCGTAAGTGATCGATGGTATTCCCTCAGACTCTTTTGTGGGCTCTTCCTGGAGAGTCACTGCCGTCTGCTCTGTTATCTGGGTTATGCCCGGAGGGGTGACTTTAGTGGCGTGAAGAATGAGCGGGGAACCAAACCCCCCCACAACAACGTTATCCCCTTTGGTTATGGGCATATTTATGAGTCTTCGCTTGACGTAATCAGCGAACTCCTGTGTGAACCTCGTCGCCTGTATCGGGGCGAATAGGACCTTCTTCGCTTCCTTGACCGTTTTTGCTTTAGCGACCTTTACGACATCCCCGACTCCGACACCAGAGTTCTGCCTCAGGAGACCGTCCATCCTGATAATGCCAAGGTTCTCGTCCTGCGGATAGGACTGCCAGACGATAGCCCCAGTGGTCTTCTTTCCCTGAATCTCGACGATATCGCCTGACGTGACCCCTAATTCCTTTCTGGCCTTGGTGTCCAGTCTAACGATTCCTCTTCCCACATCGTTCTGCAACGCCTCTGTCACTTTGAGGTCGACAGTATTTTTTGATTCAGACATAATATCACGGGATTAATAATAGCACTAACTTACATTTAAAGCTGATTATGCAAAGCCGAACTTCTTTTTCGCTTCATCTGACATTCTCTCCGGCGTCCACCTTGGCTCGAACACCAAATCTATGTCCGCCTCCTTTACTCCCTTAAGGCTCTCTACTTTCTCCCGCACCATCTGGGTTATGACAGCGCTCATGGGACAGCCGGGGTTGGTCAGGGTCATTATAACAGAGACCCGGTCTTTGGCTATCTTCACGTCGTAAATGAGGCCTAAATCGACTACACTAACCGGAAATTCTGGGTCATAGACCTCTTTGAGCGCTTCTAGAACTTGGGCTTTAGTCACCATTTTGCTGCCTCCGGTATAACGGTGTTATATTTTTTGTATTTGTTGTTTAAATACCTTAGCTTTTTATCGGCTTTGAGCCGCCGTTGGGCAATAACTGCTGCACCCAATCCAGGTCTATCTGCGTCCCTGGGAACATCGCCTTAAGCAGATGCAGCACTTTCTTCGCCGATTCTCCCTTGCTCTCCCTGGCCGGCTTCAGGACTAGATACTGGCTGGACCTTTTCCTGATGGTCTCGACTGGCGCTATGAGGAGCTTTCCAGCGATATAGGTGATGGCCAGTTCTAGTGTGACTTTCTTGAAATACGTCTTTTCGCCGGTTATCACAAAGCTGCCCTTCGCCAGGTACTCGCCGGATTTAGCCGCAGTGTGGACCTGTTCCGGCTTGACACAAAAGACATCGACAGCGCCTAGCTCGCTCTTCCAAGCGGATGAGAAGCTCGCCGCGAACCTTGCCGCCTCTTCCAAATCCTCTTTCGGCGCGTTCTGGCCGTTCTTCAAGACAACAGAAGGAGCGCCCGCTATATCCGCGTGAAAATACAAATCGCTGGCCTCCAGGTGTTTTTTTACTATAATCTCGTTGCTCTTCGCGTCCTTCCCGCCCAGCACCATAAAACTGTTTTGGGTGACGAAATAGTGGAACTTCTCGAACCAGTCCTTCTCCCGGACTATCTTCTTCTCGGGCATTTCAGCGGTCTTCTTCTCTTCCGCCTTGACCAGCCGCTTAGTAAACTCAATCGCTTTCTTCAGGCTATCTATCTTTGCCCGCATCTTCTTCGATTTGTCGTAATATGCTGCGGCGTTCTCATGGATTGACTTTCTTGGGTCTAGCTCTACTTTCATCTTTCTTCGCCTTCTTTTTGCCCCAATTGGCCTTTGAGGCGCATTTATGATTGATACACATTCGGAACGGCCTTCTTCTGAAGTATTGAACCTCTATCTCAGGCAGGTTACAGACGGGACAGAGCGTACCTAACGGCCTTATAGTGCCTTTCGCCGGCAGCGGGAACGAGGTGCGACAGCCCTTTGCATAGCCGGAACAGCCAACGAATCTCGTCCCCTTCCTCATCCTTATCATGATCAGGTTTCCGCCGCAAGCTGGACATTTGCCTAGAACATTATCGGCCTTTAGAAACTCTTTCAGCTTCTCGCTTATAACCTCTCGATGCTCCATCAGGTGGTTCAATATCTTGGTCAGCAGCTTTCTCGACTCAAGCACAACCTCCTCTTTCTTGCGCTTGCCCCTCTCTATCTGGTCCATCTCCTTTTCCAGTTTGGCGGTCATGTCCGGCTTGGTTACGTCAGGAACGTACTGCTCCAGAGCATCTATCACACCAAAAGCGACGTTGGATGGAGTGAAATTCTGCCTGCCCTCGATATACCCCCGGTCAATCAGCTTCTGGAGTATCTCTGCTCTCGTTGAGTTATGCACGAGTATTCCGTTGCTTAATGCAAAATTAGGGGTTTCTTTATTCACACTTAAATCATAAACAAATCCGTCGTATTGGGTTGGTCTAGCTGAGATAATCCTTCTTGTGGTTAAATTCGGGGCGATTACCTCCTCCCCAAGGACAGCGTAACATGTGCCAAAAAATGGTCTTTTTAAGTAATAAACGACGCTTCTCTTAAGTTTGTGATTTTTTGATAATATTTTCTGCTTCACGAGATTTTTTCTCACTAGGTTACGAAGGTAAGCGCGTATCGCAGATGTAGAATAACCTAGCGAATGCGAGAGCTCATGAGAAGTTGCGTTTCCTTCAATCAGCTGTAAGAGTAATCGTTTTTCTTTCAAAATAACGGATTCGGTTGAAGAACCTCCTCCCGGTTTGAATTTTGTTGAAAGCATTGAAATAATTCTTTGTTTTTTGCTGACTGAGGCAATGGGAATTTTCTCTAAGAATTTCTCAATTGACTTCTCTTTTCTTACAAATAATTTAAACTGTTTCGCATCAATGGCGGACTCAATGCCTAATGAGTCTAGCATATCTTTCAGCATTTTGAGAACGAAAGGATTTGTGTTGGAGATAAAAATCTTTCTTTCGTTCTTATATGCGTGTCCTTCGTCATCAAAAAATGCGCCAATGAAATCTGGATAAAATTGTTTCTTAATATATCTCTTCGGATTAATGAATAGGGGATACAACAATCTCCCTATCAACGAAGGCAATTGTACATAACGAACTTGTTTATGATTAGGTTTAACTAATTTATCTTTATTCAAAGCTATTCGGGGTTTAGACTTAAACACAAAGTAGATATTGTCTGAAAATCTCTTAAGCAAATCGAGATTAGTGTTTGTATACCTGAAGTCATAGCAGTTCTCTTTTTTCACCTTTTCTGCATCTAAAGAACCGTCTCCCCATAAGTTTGCGATTATGCATGCAAGTGAGCTGGAAGAGCGGATAGGAAATGGGTTGGGTATGTGAAGGTTTTTGTTCACGCCGATCAGTTCGTTTGGCACAATTTCAAGTTGTTTTATGAGCCAGAGAGGAATGTCTCTTTTTCCGTTTTCATAAGAGGATAGATTTCCTTGAGAACTGCCGAATCGCTTACTGAACTGTTTTTGCGATAACTTTAATTTTATTCTTTCCTTCTTAAGATCCATGTTTATAAAAATATTTGTTTTCTTATCAACTTCTCGAATGAAATCTGACCAAGTTACTAATGGTTTTCCTATCTTATCTGAATGAGACAGACAAACGATGCAATCTCCGCTTTTTAAGTCTTTTGCAGGCACATATGAAAAAGAGCCATTGCTGAAGACATGAAAGGGGTGGTCTTGGGTGGCTTTAATTTTCACTCCATCTGAAAATATTACTTCAAGCATTTTTTCATTCTGTTTGAGTCTCCTCTTGCTTATAATTGGAAATGGTTGTTGCAGAGTCTCTTTTTCACGAGTTGATAAACATGAATACCTTTCATTAATACCAATTTCAAGCTCACTGTCTTTTATTTTCTTAATGCAGCTATCAAAAAGTGATGCTAAGGTCGGGTGGTGCAGGTGGTTATCATTCAAAACCTTAACTGCAGTATCTCCCGCTAAACACTTTGTCCCGAGGTTAAGCTCCTCCAGCAGCTTGATTAAGGCGGCAGGCGTGTATCTTGGCTGGGGCTTGGTCTCTTTCTGCTCGTTCTTGATATCGTCTACCTTCACTATCTCCTTCTCTTCAAGTTCGGGCAGGATAACCTCTTCTGATTTGGAGTAGGGATAATACTCGCGCCAGCCCGCAGCCAATATGGTCTTGCCTCGGGCTATGAAGTTCTTCCCTTCATAGTCCAGAGCCACCTTGACCGTTTCTATTTCTGCGCTTGGAGACAGGGTAGCAAAGAAACGCCTGACTATCAGCTCGTATATCTTCCACTCGTACTTGTTCAGTTTCTTCTTGTCTGCGACTTCCACTGGGTATATCGGCGGGTGGTCAGTAGCTTTCTTCTTCCCTTGGGTCGGGACTATCTTCTTCTGGTTCAAGATAGAGCTGGCTATCTCTCCGAATTCCGGGCTCTTCCTGAACTTCTCAAGTATTCCCTTTATCCCGATAGATGGCGGATAGACGGTGTTGTCCGTCCTTGGATAACTGGTCAGGCCGTTCATGTACAGGCGTTCGGCGATTGACATGGCCATCTGGGGTTGATAGCCAATCATGGAAGCAGCTCTCAGGAATTCGGTCGTGTTGAACGGCGAGGGCGGCTTCATCTCCAGCCTCTTCTTCTCGATAGACTTCACGCGGGCGATGGACGATTTTATCGCAGCTATCTCCTCGGCCTTCTTCCTATCAAAAATCTTCTCCTCTTCGTAATGAGCGATAAATTTCTGCCCCTTCTTGTCGCATATTATATACACTGCCCAGAAAGGCTCGGGCTTGAACGCCTTGATCTCTTTCTCTCGCTCGACGACCAACGCCAGCGCCGGTGTCTGGACCCTACCTACGGACAGGAACTCTTTGCCGAAACGCCTAGCGGCTATCGAGACGTATCGCGTCAGCACAGCTCCCCATATCAGGTCTATCTCCCTTCTGGTATCGGCGCTATCCGCCAGGTTATAGGAGAATTCGGTTAGGCTAGAAAAAGCGGCATTGACCTCTTCCGGAGTCAGAGCAGAGAACTTGGCGCGGAAGACTTTAATGCTTGGATTCTTATTCTTGATTATGTCTATGGCCTCTTTCCCTATGCTCTCTCCCTCTCGGTCATAGTCGGTGGCTATCTGCAGCTCATCGCACTGGGGCGCGTAGGCCTCGAGCGCTTTGGCTATCGACTTATTGTTTATGTCATAATGGATATCGGCATTGGCCAGGCTGTTCAGGTCCGTCTTCTCCCAGTCCTTGTACTCATGGGGGAAGTCAACGTTGGTTATGTGGCCCTTCAGCGGTATGACTACCGTACCGTCCAGAATGTGGCATTCGATGTTGTTTTTTAGGACTGTCTTGGGTGTGCCTAGAATATCGGCTATTCGCTTCGCTGCTATCGGTTTTTCAGCGACAATTAGTCTCATCGCTTCTCACGAATTTAAAGTTATGGGCAAACTCCAATAAAAACCCGTCAGAATCAGTTGTGCTGGAGGGGGTATCTCATTAAGTATAGTTCGGTGGCAAACACCTGCAGGAACGGCAGTATCCCTATCGAGACTATTATTATCGATATGACTTTGTGCTGCCATGTGAAGAAGAAGCTCAACCCGTATTCAAGGGTGGCCAGGAGCAGTAGCAGGAATAGTCCTAGTACCAGATAGGCTAATAGCGCCTTGATTGATTTCTTGACGAAATTGAACGAATCGCCTAGAGCCTCAGCCACCCCCAAATCCTCTAATATCAGAATCTGCGGTGCGAAGACGAACGGAATCCAGACAAATGCTATAACCAGTTGGATAACCTCTCTCGGAACGCTAGCTGACTCGAGGAAGGTGCCGGCTAATATAGATACGACTGCCAAGAACAATAGCAAGAAGAACATCCTGGTCACATAGTCTGGAAAAGCGTCCCAAACCTTTTTGAACCTGAAATGGTCCATCGTCTCTTTCAGCTTTATGGTGGTTATGATTGAAGAGAGGAACAGCGAGAGGAAGGCCAGGGATACCAGTCCGACAAGCACGAATAGAATGGCCTGCGGGTAGGTCATATCGTAGAGTATGCTGCTGAACCTGATGAAAGCGCTGCCCAAATCTATATAGGTGGATACGAGAGGCAGCAGGACCAGTGCGCAGAATATGAAGATGCTGAAGCCCAACGTCAGGGGGAAGATGCTAGAATAGATGTTGATGGAGCGGCCGAACGCCTTCCTAACTGTTTTCATAGATGTATTAAGGAGCAACATGTATTTATTTGTTAATCTCGCCTTTGAGGCAGGAATGGCCCGCGTCCATTATTTTCGCATGGACAAAACCCTCGGCTCTCCTGTCCAGAAAGACCTGCTTGAAGTTGGGGGCTCTCGCCAATCGCCTGTTGTTGTCTATAACAAGGCACTCCATGACCTGCCCTATGTATCTCCTGTTCTGCTCCAGGATTATCTTCTTGCAGATTTTTGAGAGCGCGACCGACCTCTTCTTCAGGACCTGGGTCGTCAGGAGCTTCATCCTAGCCGCGGCTGTATTGGGTCGCGGACAGAATTTTGAGATATTGGTTATGTCCGGCCTCACTATTTTTACCAGTTCTATGGTCTTTCTGAAATCATCATCAGTCTCGGTCGGAAAGCCAACTATTATGTCGGTCGAAAGACAGATATTCTCTATCTCCTCCCTGAACTTCTCGGCGATCTTTTCGAACTGGACGACGGTATACCCCCGGTTCATCTCCCTGATGACCCTATCGCTGCCTGATTGGACCGGTACGTGGAGGAATTTATAGACGCGATAGTCTTTGTAAACCTCTATCAAGCCGTTAAGCATTTTAAGGGCGTAATTCGGATTCATCATGCCTATCCTCAACCTATAGTCTCCATCGACCTTCAATATCTCTCTGAGCAGCTCGACCAGGTTAGAATGTATATCTAGGCCATAGCATCCAGTATCCTGCGCTGTCAGGTAAATCTCCTTCTTGCCCCGCCCTATAAGGAAACTGGCTCTTGCCACTATGTCCTCTACCGGATAGCTGGTAAGATCCCCTCGGGCGTTCTTGGTCCCGCAGAACGCGCAGCGAGAGAGACAACCTTCGCTAATCTCTATTATGCCAGTGGGACTGTCATCGACGCAGCGGGGCATCTTGAGCTTGTTTTTATGGTCTGAAGAAGTGAAAACGGCTCTTGACCTTATCGCGAGGGGTAGCTTGTCTATTGAGTTGGTGTCGACTATAGACACAGGAAATTCATCGAGAAGTTTTCTGTTCACTTTTGGTAGGCAGCCCGCGACCACAACTCTCTTGCCCAAAGCCAGATAGTCTCTAATGCGAGAGAGCATCTTTGACTGGGTAGCTCCTTTCACTGCGCAGGTGTTGATTATAACGGTCTCTGCGTCAGACAAATCGGTAAACTCCTCTTTCCTCAGAATGCCTCTAATTATCTCTGCATCAGCCTGGTTTAGAGTACAGCCGTAGCTGTCAAGAAAAAGCTTCATTTCCTTTCCCTATAAGCGCGATAGGCTAAGTGAGCAGCTCCGCCAGCCAATAGAGCTACGGCCAGCCAGAGGAAGACTCCGCTTGACATTGTGTAGAACAGCTCGATATTGCTTAAACTGAAATATCCGAATATGAAGAATGGATACATGATAAAGCCGAGGAAAGACAATAGAGCCAAAAGAAAGACGGAAATCCAGGAATAGGCAAACTTCTTCGATACCCCCAGTTCCTCTAAAAGATTGGGGAACACATAGCCGAAAGTGACTCCAAAAAGCATTATGAAGAAAAAGGAAATGTCGTTCATTACTTGCCCCTCTTTACAGGCTCGGCGACCACCGCGGTACCATAGGCGAATATCTCTGCTGCACCTGGAATTGTCTGCGTAGAGGTCCCTATCCTGACCCCAATCACGGCATTAGCCCCCAGAGCACGAGCGTTGTCAACCATCCTCTCGATAACGTATCTTCTCGCCTCGTTCATCATGGAGGTATAGTCTTTAATCTCTCCACCGACCATGACTTTCAACAGAGCAAGAATCTCTGTGCCTAAGAACTTTGACCTGACTGTGGTCCCCCAGACCAGACCTTTGACTTCTCTGATAGAATAGCCCGGAAGTTCCTCAGTGGTGACTACATGAATATACGGTCTTTTGAGTTTGCTTACCATTAAACCACCTAAAAATTATAAATGACGAATCTATTTAAATCTGCTGGTCTATAATTATAATACTCGTTTTAGTGGTTGTATGGACATAGAACTGCCTTGGACTGAAAAATATCGAAGCAAGAAACTGGATGACAATATAGTCGGGCAGGAAGCGATTGTTCGGAGACTGAAAGCGTACGTAAAACAAAAGAACATGCCTAACCTGCTTTTTGCCGGACCGCCTGGTGTTGGAAAAACGCTCTGTGCGATAGCTTTGGCCTATGAGCTCTTCGATGACAGCTTCGGCCAGAACTTCATGGAGCTGAACGCGTCTGACGCGAGAGGCATCGATGTGGTCAGGGAACAGATAAAGAGCTATGCCGCTAGCCTACCGTTCGGCGGCATCAGGTTCAAGATCATATTCCTGGACGAGGCTGACGCCCTCACGAGAGATGCACAGAACGCACTGAGAAGGACTATGGAGAACACTTCAGCTACCACCCGCTTTATCCTGAGCGCCAATTACTCTTCTAAGATAATAGAGCCAATACAGTCGCGATGCGCTCTTTTCAGGTTCAGGCCGCTGAGCGAAGACCATATCACTGAGAGGCTGAAGCACATAGCGCAGAAGGAGAAGGTACATGTCGATGCTGACGGGTATAAGGCGCTGGTCTACGCGTCGGAAGGAGATATGCGAAAGGCCATAAACTTCCTCCAGACCTCGAGCACTCTTGGGGAGAAAGTCACGGAAGACACGGTTTATAAGATCGCTTCGAAAGCCAGGCCGAAAGAGGTAAGAGAACTCATAGATTTGGCAATGGAAGGGAAGTTTGAACAGGCTAGAAAGAAGCTCGATGCTCTCCTCTACGAATATGGTCTGTCTGGCGAGGATGTCATACTCCAGCTTTATAGAGAGGTAATCAATTATGATATTGACCAAAGAAAGAAAGTAGAGCTGATAGACAAGATCGGTGAGTATAATTTCCGCATGACTGAGGGAGCAAACGAGCGGATACAGCTAGAAGCTCTCTTGGCCTATCTGGTTCTGATTGGAAAAAAATAAAGAAATAGATTAATAGGTTTACTTGTGGTGCTTTTTCTCCACGCTTTCTATCTTAGGCTCCTTTGCAAGCTTAATTCTTTCTACGACTAAGAAGACCAAGAGCGCCGTTACAACTACGACCACCAGAACGTATATGAGCCAATCGTAGTTTTGCGCTGCTGGAGTCACTTCTCCTCCCGAGGGCTGTGTTGGCTGTACTGGGGTGTAGCAGCTGCAGTCAGGATAGGCTTTCTGACTCTGGCCCGCTGGACAAGTGCTTGAGCATACCGTGGGCAGAGGTGCTGTTCCCTTTGCGGATGCGGTTATAGCAAATGTTGAAAAGCCAGGCGTTTCTGCCTCAAAGTAGTAGTAGTTTGCATCGCTAGTTGTTTGCGTGGTCTTCAGTGTTTGCCATGCGCTACCCACCAGCCTGTTCAGCTTCGTGGTCGCGAGGTCCAAGTTGTTGTCTGTGAACCAAGTCTTATTGACTCTGAAGATTATCTTAGCCTTTTCCAGCTGTGATGAGGCGAGGTTCTGTACGCTTATCTCCATATACTTGTAAAGCGTGCCGGTTGGGGCCTGAACATTCTGCGGGGCGAGCACTAGATTTTGGACAGTCAACTTCACATTGGTGGTATAGACGTTCGCGGTCAAGTTGATTGAGCGCACGTCCAGGAGCTGGTCTGAATAGCCGATTGTAGTTGGCGTGCCCGGTTGCATTGATGCGATGGTGATTGTCTGCTGTCCTGCCGAGGTAGACGCGCCGCCTCCTCCGCCTATGGTTCCGCCAGTGCTGGGCTGCGCAGCTGCTACTGAATACGCGACAGCCACCGTGTTAGAGCCTTGCTGTAGAGAGGTGCCGTTTATGATGATGCTTCCACTGGCATACTGTGAAGCAGATAGAGTCTGGCCGTTCAGAATCACGGAGGAAATCAACGCAGTTGGGCCGAAGCCTGGCAGGGCCGATGTTGGTATCAGCGTTCCTGCCTGCACACCAGAGTTTATAGTAAAGTTTGCTTGGACAGAAGTGCCTGCTGAGCCGTCTCCAGTCACGTTGCTCGAGTAGTTGAAGGTTAGCACTGCATTGGCGTTCAGAGCCACTGAGTTGCCATATTTCCATCCCAGCGACCTGTTCTGGTCAAGGTTGTACCTGAATCCCCACAGGACAACAGTCACATTCTTTCCTGCCGTGGGGGAATTTGGCGTGTTGCTTAAAGCCAATGTATCTGAAATGACCGTGACTAGTGTCGCATTTTGGAATGTCAAATCGCTGGAGTTAGCGATAAGGTCCCAAACGCTGCCGGTCGTGTTCCATCTCCAGAGCAGAATCTCTGAGGATATAACTGTGGTCGTTCCTGCGTTTGAACTGGTGTTGAAGGTGATATTCTTCGGGAACATGAAGGTAATCGTCATGTTAGCCGGACTATAATACTGGTTGGCTACGCTGATGTTCAGGAAGAAGGAAGCATTCACCTGTGCGCCCATCAGTGGCGGGCTTGATGGATTAAAGCCGGTTATCGTCTGAGTCGTGATGTTTAGGGCTGGCATGGTGGACATTAAGATAGTGATGGGTATCTTGGTGAGGTTGTCTGTGACATTCGCTTTCAGCAGGATTTCACCGGTCTGCATCGTGTATGTCCCGTTTATCGGGTGGTCCGGCGTTATCGGGCCCTGCGAACTATTGGCTATGCCGTTCCAGTATATTGTGAATTGCCCGCCATAGAAGTCCGGCATCATCATAACAACTGTCTTTATTGTTCCGTCAGGCGAGTAAACCTGCATGCTGGATACATTTCCAGGCAGCATTCCCCCTGCGGTTAGGTTGAAATCCACTATCGTGTTGTTTGGAGCATTGGAAGTGTTCAGGTTGAAAGAATAGTTGTACGCCAAATCTTCCATGGTGTTTGAGGTGATTACAGTCGCGTTGTCGTAGTAGGTCGGGTTCACCCATTCTCCGCCAGTCTTTAGCGACAGGTTCTGCTGGCCGCCATATACGGGCACCATGAGATCGTATCTCTGCCTCTTCTGAGCAAATGTTGTATTCTGTATTAGCGCAGAGCCGTTCGACTGGGCATATGGCTTGGCATTATAGACGTTTATTTTTCCTGTAGTCGCGTCAGTGGCTACATGGAATGCCTGATCGCGCGCGAATGCCAGGACGTTGTAGGTCCCGCTGAGGTTAGGTATGAAAGTACAGGTACCAGTCACTGTATTTTCGCGGACGGTTTCATTCGTGTAGCATGGGTAAAACACTCCCTGTCTTACTAGCGTTATGTTTACGAAACTTAGGTTCCCGGTTATGCCCGTTGTCAGAGTGTCAGTAAACGTCACAGAGACGCCTATCGAAAGGTGTGCTGAGGTGTTATAGATTGGCGTGCTGTTCAGGGTTATCGAGAACGTAGGCGGTGCAGCATCATAGTAGATGGTCTGGTTCCCAGCGGGTCCTACGTTCCCAGCAGTTCCTAAGTTCCCTAAATTATCATTACAGTAGACATTCCATAAGTATTTGCCGGGTGGTAGACCATAGGTAAAGCTGTTTAGCCCTTGTACTGGAGAGAGGGAAACGTTAGCTGCAGACATCGTTGTAGCGGCTGATATGTTGAGCATCAAGCTGCAGTTCGCCAGCCCGCTCAGTGCTTCTGTTACAGTATAGTTGAATTGTATTAAAGACGACTCATTCCAGAAGGTTAAGTTCGATGGCGTAGTGAGGGAAACGACAGGCGGAGTGTCATCGATTGTCACTACCATCTGATCCAGGGTCACGTTGTTGTTACCTGCTACATCAGACGCATTAATTGAAATGTTATAAGTGCCGTCTGGAACTGAGGCCACGTTGAAGGTAGACGAGAAATTAAATGCTTGCAACCCTCCCGTATAGAAGTAAGAGGCGGTTATGTTGTTCATTATGGTCCAAGGTGTTGCGTTATCAGTTGCATTTATCATCCTGTAAAAAATAGAATTATTGTTCGGCCCGCTAAACGAAGCTCCCTGGTCTATCACAATTACACTAGTGTTAAAGTTTGAAGAGTAGTTGTAGCCAATCTGCGGGGAAAGGAAAATGATAGCCGGTTGATAGGGGTCTATATTGAAGGCAATTGAGGTGTTAGAGAGTAATGTAACTTCCGATCCCGTGCCGTTGGAAACATGGGCCATCATGCCACCGGTATTTGTTCCATTTATAGTGATGTTGAGTATTGTTGACACTGTTGCATTGGTTGTAATAACGCTGGTATTTACACACCCGACACGTATCCAATCACTGATAGCACCGTTGCCAGTGCCCATATTGTTACATTTCCATCCGGTGGGGGTGGAACTGTTCCAAATCATAGCATCTGCGCCCGAAGAGGAGTAGTTAATGACAAAAGCAGTTCCGTTGACAGTTCCGTTGACATATATCTTGGTTGTTACATTTACGCTGTAGTTAAGATTATACTGCGTGCCCCAAGTAACATTTGTAGTGACATTAATCCAGTGAAGTGCAGCGATACCACTGCAAGTTAAGAGCGTGAAAGTAAGAATCGTTAGACATAGGAGCTTAAGCGGGTTTAAGGTTTTGCGAGAAATGTTCGTACAAGAATTCAAATTTATCACCTTAGCTCTAAAAACAGTTCTTAAATATAAATCTGATGGCAATATTACTCTATATTAAATCGCAGTAATGCAGCTATGCTGGTGAATCCTTTCAGCTTCTGGCTTATCTCGTTCTCGTGCGAGACTATCATTACCTTAGCCTTGCCTCTCTCCGCCTTATCAAGCAGGTGTTCTATCAGCTCGCGCTTGTCCATCAGCAGGCTGTCTATAACCAACAGCTCGTCGACAGCCTTCATGTCCAGCGCTTTCTCCACATTATCAAGTCCGTAAGTGGCTTTCCCATTCTTTCGAGACACCTCGGTGATAAACCGGTCTACTGCCTTGGTCTCTTCCGCGAACCTGCTCTCCAACAGTATCTTGTCCAGAGTCCCTTTGGTCAATAGCTCGTAGACTCCCTGGCCGCTGGTATTCGAAGTGCTCTCCACAACTATCCTCTTAGACAACTTCTGGTCCTTGTCTTTGATATAGTCGTATAGATTATCTTTCTCAAAAGCAGGGCCGGCTATGACTATCCTACCCTCTTTCTTGGATATAAGGTCGACTATCATCTTATAGTACTGGTTCTGGACATCCTTGCCTTCGCCGGTATACTTTCCTCTTGACTCGCAATGTATCTTGCCTAGTGTCTCTATCCCGAACTCTCTGATGACAAAGAACTCAGCATCCCTCTCGTCCAGTATTAGCACGAACACTTTCTCCCGACGAGAGCCGCGCTCCGCCTCTTTCAGCCTGTCGAGCTCGTATTTCTTCCACTCTTTCTCGATAGTGACTATATCAAACTGGCCGATTTCCAGAGAATGATGAGCTTTCAGTTGGACATATTCTTCCGGGCTGCCCTCGACTATGATGCCTAGTACTTTCAGCGCACCCGACGGCTTGTGGAACTCGACCTTCTCCACCTGAATCTTGACTCTAACAGGCACTCTCTCCGACTTGCCCGATTCTGTCGTAAACTTCCTGTCACTCTCTCCGCTAACCAAGTCTCCTGGCTTTATGACTTTCTCCAGGTGCCAGAGATCTTCTATAATCTCCGGCTTCAGCTTTATCTTGTTCTCAAACCTCTTCAAAATCAGCATGACTATAATTATGGCTAACATTTTTAAATAACCTACTCCAAATCTATATTGTGATTTAATGAAGTTTGACAAGTTCGGTTTAGGAGCACTAGTAATAGGACTGGTAATAGTAGCTTTAATGCTCCAGGTCTTTTTCATGACGCCCGATGTCGGCGGATGGACTTGGCAGGGACTGTGGAATGCGGTAGCTGAAGCAGTTGTTGGTGGAGTCTTGCTGCTTGGAGTGTTCCTGGTCATTATAGGCTTAATGCTGCTAGTTTTGTGATTTAAATGATGCCTAGAAAGAAGATTGTTCCATTTAGGGAGAAACAGCATTTGCCAGAGATAAGAAGGGCGCTCGCGGGCAACAGCAGGGAAATGTTCAGGAAGTATGAAGAGGCTTATGAGAAGCTGGGCGAAGAGGAAAGAGAGGTTTTGCGAGATCTCTGGATGAAGAGGGCCGGTTTGTCCACCGAAGAATTTGCTAAAAGGGTGGAAGTCCTAAAGAAAAGGGCTAAAGAGAACCCTTACGAACGACTTTAATTTTGATATAGATACTATTTAGGTTAGTGTTATGACTAGGATTGCTGTGATAGATAAGGAAAAGTGCTTCCCCCAGAAGTGCGGCTATACCTGCATAAAAGTCTGTCCAGGCGTCAGAATGGGCGACAAGACCATAGAGAAGGGAGACAAGGATTTTCCTGTAATCTCTGAGGAGCTGTGCACGGGCTGCGGCATCTGCGTCAAGAAGTGCCCCTATGGCGCTATCTCTATAATAAATCTCCCTAGCGAGCTCGATAGGCCGTTGCACCAGTACGGAGTCAACGAGTTCCGCGTCTATAACATCCCAACACCTAAAAGGGGCGTTGTCGGACTTGTGGGGCCTAACGGGATTGGGAAAAGTACCATCCTCAAGATACTAGCCGGCCAGCTAGTCCCTAACCTCGGTGAACTGAAGAAGGGCAATTGGGCGAAAGTCTTGGAGAGATACAAAGGACATGAAATCCAGAAGTACCTCGAGGGCGTATCAAAGGGCGAGACAAAAGTGGCCTATAAGCCCCAAGAGGTCAACAGGATACCTGACGTCTATAAAGGCACGGTAGGCAAGATGCTCGAGAGGGTTGATGAGAAGAAGATTGCGAAGAAACTCATGAAAGAACTGGATGTCAGTGGGATTTGGGGCAAGAAGCTTAATGAGATATCTGGAGGCGAGCTGCAGAGAGTCGCTATAATCGGGACGTTGTGCAAGAAGGCGGATTTCTACTTCTTCGACGAGACGAGCAGTTTTCTGGACATAAAACAGAGGATGAATGTGGCCCGGGTTATAAGAGAACTTGGAGACAAGTCGAGCGTCTTTGTTGTCGAGCATGATTTGGCTCTTCTCGATTATCTCACTGACTATATCTATGTGCTCTACGGCAAGCCTGGGGCCTATGGCATAGTATCTAGCCTGAAAGTGTCTAGATCCGGGATAAATGAGTATCTCGACGGGTTCTTGAGAGCGGAGAACATGAGGATTAGGGACCATTCGATTAAGTTCGAGGTCAAGCCGCCCGGCTCTGAGTGGAAAAGCAAGAAAAGCTATTCCTACGGCAGCTTTGTCAAGAGATACCCTTCCTTCGAGTTAACTACAGACGCAGGCGACCTGAGGAAAGGAGAGGTTATAGGGATATTTGGTGCTAATGCGATAGGAAAATCCACTTACATAAAGGTATTGGCAGGTCTTGAGGAGCCGGATGAGGGGGATCTGCACTTTAATGTCAGGGTGTCCTACAAGCCGCAGTATATTAACCTGGACTTCGATGGCAGCGTTCTTGAGCTCATAGACAAAGAGAAGGATTTAGACAGGGAGCTTTTCGATGCCGATATAAAGAGGATAGTCGAGGACCTTTTCATGAAACAAATCAGTAATCTTTCTGGCGGTGAACTGCAGCGCGTGGCCATAGCTATCGCACTTTCAAGGAACTGCGAAGTCTGCCTATTGGACGAGCCCAGCGCCTTCTTAGATATAGAGCAACGATTTAGATTGGCTCATCTGATAAAGAGGCTCACTGAGAAGAAGGAAGTGACAACGCTGGTCGTAGATCATGATATAGTCTTTCAGGACCTAGTCTCTAACAGGATAATGACATTCGAGGGAGAGCCTGGCGTTATAGGCCATACGAGCAAGCCGATGGACATGAAAGACGGGATGAACCTGTTCCTAAAGAGTATGAATATGACGTTCAGGAGAGACGAGACGAGCAAAAGACCTCGCGTCAACAAGCCGGGCTCGCAAAAGGATAGGGAGCAGAAGGAGAAGGGCGAATACTATTATGACCTCTCTTGAAGACCGTATAAACGAGTTCAACCGCGAGCTGAAAAAGATTCCCACTGATTTTGGAAATGAAGAGCTCTATAATGAGGTCAGAGAAAGGCTATTCGAGTCTGTAAAAAAGAGTATTGGCAATGAGAGAAAGGTAGGTATCCTGTTCTCTGGCGGAGTGGATTCAGTTGTAATCGCCCAGGTAGCCAGACAATTTGCCGACATTACTTGTTATACAGCCGGTCTTGATGGCTCACAGGACTTGGAATATGCGCGTAGAGCGACTGAGGAAATGGGGCTGGAGCATAAGGTAAGAGTAATAAAACATGAAGAGGTTCCGTCATACATCAAAAAAGTCGTCGGGGCGATAAAGGAGGCTAACATCATGAAAGTCGGTGTTGGTATCCCTATCTTTGCGTCCTGCGAGATTGCGAAAGAGAAAAGACTATTGGCCGGCTTTGGTGGTGAAGAGCTGTTTGTTGGATATGCTAAGTTCAAGAAGTTCAAAGATTGGAAGGATTTGCAGAAGAAACTCTGGGACGGACTATACGCAATTGGATGGAAGGACAAGTACAGAGACTGCCTTATAGCGCAGACCAATGGAAAAGAAATAAGAAGCCCTCTACTAGATTTTGAATTAATTAGGACGGTCATGAGAGTTCATCCTAAGTACAAGATAAATGAAAAACAGGACAAAGTATTGCTCAGAAAAATTGGGAAAGAGCTGGGACTGCCTGAGTTTGTCTGCAATCGGCCTAAGAAAGCGACCCAATACGGCTCTGGAATAGATAAAGCCGTTAGGAAATTGGTTAAGCAGAATGGCTATAAAAATCCAGAAGAGTATCTAGCAACGTTTTTAAAGTCTTAGAGAGTATATCAATTGTGGGTTTATGTTTAAAAGAAAAAAATCAACCTTTCCTAATATAAGACCGAAGAAAAGTGTCAAAGTTGGCGGTAGGTTACAGTCAACCAAGCAGTGGGTTAGGCTGGGTAAAAAAGGATTTAAAAAATATGGGATTTTTGGTCGAAAGAAACTCATAGAGGATTTGAAAGCTCTTGAATATGTGAGACAAAAAGAAGTACAGGACTTAATTGATACAAAGGATATGTTAGAAAGAGAGGGAAGAATGCACCCTCCTGAAAGGCGTGAATATAGTAAAGAGATAAATGGAAGAATTGAAAATCTGCTCGAAATCAGAAAGGAAATAGAAAAACTCGAAAAGAAAAAAGGATTAAAGGGACTTTTTGTTAAATCTACGCGCTAATTTTTGCTGCTTTCTTGACGTAATCCATCAGCCTGTGGGAAGGAATCTTGAAGTCTGTGCAGTATCTCTCTCCGAACTTTCTCTTTCCGCTATCTGGCCCGAAAGAGATCAAAGTCGAGATTGGATCTGTTGTGTGTGATTTCTTCTTACAGACCGTGCAGTGGTCTGACGTTACTATAACCAGCTTGTTCTTCAGGTTTAGTCCTCCGATGAACCTGTCCGCTCTCTCTATCTGCCTGACTTTCTCCCGATAGTCGCCGTCGTGCCCTGGCGGATCTGTTGTCTTATACAGAACGAAAACAAAATCATTTTTCTTGAATGCTCTCTCCACTACCTCGCCATTAATCTTTGGCACTTCCATGACTTTCATCCCGACTAATTTGGCTATCCCTTTGTCAAAAGGTACATCGTCTTTCCTGAAAAGCGCTGCGGCCCTCATCCCGAACTTCTTGATTCTGGGTACTCTCGAACCTAGTCCCCTCATCAGCAGGAAATTGGCTTTCTCTCCCTTCAACGCGTTATAGACTAAGGTCATGAAATCGTTGAGCATCTTGGACGATTTCCTGACCCTAGAGCCTATCTTGTGCGGGTCTGGCGTCGGTATCCTGTCGGAAAACTTACCATAGAAGATTAGAACCCCGCGATGGCCCACAGTCGCCTTGAACTTGAACGGCACATAGAACTTGATGCTGTTCACTTTTTTCTCCAGTTTCCTGGTGTCTTTTATCCTGCCTGCCCTGAGATCCCTTACGGTCCAATTCTTGTCGACTATCGCAAAATTGGTCCTGGCACATAGGTAGCCGTCCTTTACCTTAAAACCCGCTCCTATCGCCTCAACCACACCTCGGCTTGGTTTTATTTTCCTGACGTCATAGCCCAGATTAGAGAAAGTCATCAGAGAGGCGTCGGAGATAGGAACCTCTTTTCCAAGACCCAGTGGCAGCAGTTTCCCACAATATCCGTTGAAGGCCAGCTTGTCTAACGTGGGCGTCCTGGCTTTCTCTAACGGGCTCTTGCCGCCCAATTGTCTGTATTTGACATCTCCCAAGCCGTCCAGAAGCAAGAACAACACTTTCATACGAGTTTCACTTGGGCTTTCTTTCCCATCGTATCATAAGCCTGAAAACTATTTAAACTATAGGGATATGCGAAAATGACGTGCTCTTTGCCCAATTTCCCGAAGAAATCTAGGTCAGCGCTGGACGGCCTGTTGTTTGGAGTAGGATGCGAGTGGAAGGTGCCGTAGAGGTTGGGGTAGATAGGCAGTTGGTCCATCCGGATATAGATGGAAAAATTATAGAATTTGCCCGGGACTATAACATAATCGTCCACTATAGTCTTGCCGATCAATAGCCCGCCTATCTCTATCGGGTGGGCCCCTCTGCAAAGGTCTAAGATGGCTTCAATCAGCTCTTTTTTGATTTGCATCTATATCAGCACTACTATCGTCGGGACTATTAGAGCAGCCATGCAATTTATTCTTTTCACCCCGAGACTATTTGACAGCAGCCCTATAGATGTAGAGGCTAACAGAACGAGCAAGCCGAAAAGGCCGGCCAACGCGAAGTTTATGGTTATGATGAAGACTATCGACAGTAGCGAGAGCTTGTGATAGTCTAGCCGTTTATAGAGTTTGACTAGCGGTTTGGATAAAAAGAGGCAGATTAGAAATGCTAAGGCGCTCGATAACAGGATTATGCCCAGGATGAAAAATATGCTCTCTTTCTCGAATATCTGGGATAGAAAGACGGCGCTTCCGCTTCTGGTTTTATTGATAAGGAAGAGGGCGAAGAAGGAATAGACCATATAGATAACATTAGTCCCGCTGAGCAGGACCAAGAACTCCTCTGAATCAAACTTCCTTATGTAGCTGCCGATAGCTCCGACAATTGAGGAGGATATCGCCGGGATGAAGCCGAAGATAGAACTGAGAAAGCAGGATATGAACGATATAACTGAAAGGTTCGAGAGAGACAATCGTGAGTTAAAGCGCATAATCTGTGGCGAGATTGAGCCCCGGTTTAGGAAGGATATCAGAATGGTGCTCAGGCCGAAGAAGCCGCTGAGCAAAGGCAGTAAAAGATTGAAGTCAAAGGTAAGAAAACCGAGAATCGATGAGAGAACTAGGATTACTATCGACTGCTTTTTATCCGAGAGAAACATGAAAATTAGCACTATAGTGAGTATGTATGGAACTATCTTTTGGATGGTTGGATACAGAATGGGCAAAACACTTAGAAAGAAAAGTAAGAAAGGCATTGAGAATAAGACGACTAATAGACCGCCGATTAAGGAGATTAAGATTGCAGAATAGGCGTTCCCCTCCAGAACCAATCTGTGGCCTGGCAGGACGTTCAGGGCCGTGTCTTCATTCGGAACGCCCAGGAGGATGGCAGGAAAAAAACTTGAAAAAACATAAGCCATGGAGGCCGCTATCACGAAGAAGAATAATTGGTTATTGGTGAAGGATAATAAGACGAAGAACGGAAGAAAATTGTTGATGTGCATGCTAGGTACCAGCCCGAGGAGCAGCCCAAGGCCCACTCCCATGAGACAGAAAGCGAGGTCGATCATCTGGATTCAACTCGCTCGGGAAATATCCAGCACTGGTTGGAGAACTTGCTCGCTTTTCCTTGAACTGAGATATTGCTTCCTTCCTCTACAAACGAATCTCCAAGGAAAACTGTTATGCTAGACGTGTTCTGCTTCAGTTCGCCGACCAGCTTCCCTGCCGAAGAATAAAAAATCTTGCTAATTGTCCCTTCCAGGCTGACTGGTCCAGAACACGATTTGCGAACCTCCTTGATGGATGTTGCCGTATTCTGCTGGTCTGGTGAGAAGAAATATATCAGAACAAGACCAAATAATGCAAGCAATAAGGACAGTCTCTTTAGGAAAATTAGGTCCATAGTTGAGTTGGGAGAAAAAATCTATAAATATTTTTTTAGAAGCTTTTAAGTTAATTTAGGTGAAACACTCTCCTGGGATGCATGGGTGGCACAGGTTGCTGGTGCAGTTCACCCTCTTGCTGAAGTCCACCCTCTTAGTCCAGTCAGTCACGTTGATTTCGTAGATTTTTATCGGACCAGAAGAGTAAATCTGCGCCAATCCCAGGGTCTTGTTGAATAAGACAGTCTGGTTGAGTTGCATATAAAACGGGTCGTAGGTAGTTAGGTTGTAGGATATGTTGCCGTAATACATGAACGAGCGATAGTCAGAAGAGCCGCCGCAAGAACCAGGGGCAGTGTAGCTGATTTTATTTATTGATGAGTTGAACTCTGCAAAGGTTATGATCTTTTGCACCTCAAGCAGGGTCACATTCGTGTAATTTAAAACCCATTTGCTGAGGTTGGTGCCGCATTGCTCGGAAAGGACGTTGGTGGGAAGCAGGGCGTTGCAGATGGACGACAATGATGCTCCAGCAAAGGTGCAGTTTAAGGCACGGAAAGTGGCGTCTGACATCGCATCAGCCAGGGTGTTGCTTGAGTCTGCAGAAAGCACATTTTTAACATCTACCGCGGTGCTGTATATCGCGTCTATCCCCAGGTTCGCTATCTTAGACTCTTCCCTGCTGTGCTTTGATAGCAAAAGGTAGTTGGCAGTGAGTAGGATGCTTATCATTATCAAAAATGTTACTCCTGAGTAGAGGAAAGCTCTTTCACCCATTGATGCACACCTTCTCGAATTTGGTTGTGACGCTTGACTTGGATTGCCAGCTCGCGTCGTAGGCAATGTCATTGTAACCGAAAACGATAGCAGAACCGATATAGTTTTTGCTGTCACAGGCGCTCCCAGTTTTTACGAATGTTATATTTACATTTGGCAGTTCAAGACCGGGTGCGTACTTTTTGACTTCATACACATCTCGTGATAGCCTTACGATGGTCAGGGAGTCGTCTGAATAGCTCTTCCCGCTCTCCAAGAGGGCCATCATAGTGCTCATGAACAAAAATGCTATATACAATGCGAACACGGCATCCATCGTGAAAAAAACTCCTTTTCTCATAGACACACCTTGATGTTTAATTCCTCAGCCGCGCCGTTTATGTATACTATCCTGCGTGATACTGCGACATTGGAGCGGGAGCCGCATCCTCCATTCCCCGTTGCAGAAAGGCCCGAGTGGGTTATGGTCGCGGAGTAGGCGTATGGCGAGGTTAAGGGTATCATCTGGCTCATGTTGCCTGTAAGCAACCCCCATCTTGCGGGATCGACCCAATTTGGCAGGACTCTTCCCTCGGACCTGTTCGCCAGGATGTTCTTGACAGCCATCTGCGCGATATCATTAGCCAAAGAATTGATTTTGTCCTGCTGGATGTCCGGAGCAGCGTTATAGACCTGCTCCGCCTCCCAGACCGTAAATCCGACTATGATTGTGATTATTAGAGCGGATACAAGGACGTCTGATATGAATAGTTGTCCTCTCAAGCAATCACCTTTTGATTCAGCGGGTCATAGTTTACCTGAAGTGCGACGGGGTAACTGGCATTGTATTTTGTCCCTTTGTAGGTCGCGACTATAGTCACGTTAGCATCTCCCCTTGGCTTGGTGACTCTGCAGTCGAGCTTATCTCCGAAGACAGTTATCGAACTATTTAGCTGCAGATAGTCTGTGGGGGATGGATTGGTGGCATAGAAACTGTTCATCATGCTCCCGACCCTCATCGCCTCTGTGGAGAGCGTGACCTGAACTCCGAAGTCCTGCGCATTTTCGTAGACCAGGTTGAAGAAATTCTGCATCCAAAACACTATGAAAAGCATTATCATAATTGCTAGGAAAGCGTCCAATGAGTTAATCCCTTTTTTCATGCGATTACCTTGCCGATTATCTTGTACGGATAAGCTCCTCTGAAAACCGCCTTTCTGACCGATACTCTTACGTGGTCTCCTTTCTTGGCGCCATTGTTCTTGACGACGTATCTTCCCGCCCTGATTCCTGCCAGGAGGTCGACATCGGTCTCAATAACTGCCGTATCCTTATCTGCCAGCGTGACTTTGGCGCGAATCTCTCTCTTGAACAGCATGCCCCTCAAGAGAACCAGGAGTATGAGGATTGCGAATATGATATAGGCGGCATACCTGATTAGCTCTGTCGGATTGCCTGGGGCTATCGAAACGGAGCGTAGAACAAGCGGCACTAGCAGGACAAGCACGAATATTGTCGAAAACAGCAAGAAGTACGGCCAAAAATCTTTCGGGTATCTCCTGTACAGCTCGGCGTACGAAAGGGCCAAGATTAGTAACGGAACTATTTGGAGTACCTGCCAATCGCCTTTGAGCAGGGTATAGAGGATTGAAACGACAACTGACAATATCACGGCCATTTGTATTTTGAACAGTATGTAGCTCTTCTCGCTCCCCAACGCCTCGACCAGGTATCTTCTCATGCTAGGCACTCTCCAAGGTATAGCTCACTCCGCCGCACATCATCGAAGTTCCGCCAGTATGGACCTTTGCGCCACATATGCTGGCCTCTACCTTCGCCGCGACTTCGGTCAGATTCAGAGGACATCCGGATACTGTAAGAGTTATTTTCTTTTCCTCTTCAGAGAAGTTCATTGCCATCAATGTCGTGTTCCAGCACTCCGGCTTGCTTATGGAAAGGATTGCTATATTGTGCTCTGCCGTGTTCTTTACTGAAGAGACAATAAATGTGTCTGAATACTCTTCAGTTATGGCAAGGATGAAGGCGGTTGCTAACAAAAGCGTCAGAGTAAGCACTAGGATGAACTCAAAAGACGCTTGGGCCTTACGTTTTCGAAACAGTGACAGTTCCAAGATTACCACTTCTAATAATCCCGCCGTTAATATTGAAAGAAACGCCAGCAGGGACATTTGGTGGCGTTATCGTTTGCCCTGTGAAATTCTGATAAAACCTAGAATTCTGGCTGCACTGGGTGGATATTGAGCCGATGTTCAGGACGTAGTCGCAGTCTGGTGGTGCTCTTAACTGGACTGTCCTTTTCGCTCCGCTGCCTTGGAGAGCTACTATCTTAGTTGCGTCCGATATGACCATTTTTGATGCGTTAATCATCTCAGCCATCTGGAGAAAAGAAGCGTCCTCAGTAGCTGTGTTGACCAAGTCTAGGCTTATTGAGTTGAAGAGAAGGAGCATAATCACGAGGATTATCATGTATTCTATCATCAACTGTGCCTTTTTCATACTATCCCATCATCTTTATGAGCTTGTCCATGTAAAGCGACATCGCGGTCTTGGTGGCCTCTTTGTTAAAAAACAGGAGAGAGGAGAATACAAGTACTAGCGCCGATATGAGCATGAAGATTGCGATTATAGTGAGATATTCGAATGAAACCTGCGCCCTGTCCATAGTTACACCTGGATTATCCTGTCCCTAATCGCGTGGATTGCCTGCACCACTCCGTCCTTTATCGAGAATATATTCACGATAAGAACTAGCACAACTCCCGCTAGCAATAGCCCTATAGCGAGCATTGTGAGGTACTCTACCGATACCTGGGCCTTGTTGTCCATAATCACCATGCTATATAAGACATACTTATTTAATAACTTTTTCTAACAGCATGAGAAGAATCATGCCAAGCAGTATGACTGGGACAAAGGGGATGCTCAGCTTTACGCGTATCTCTTTTCTCGCTTTCTTGAGTTTCCTCATCTCCTCGGCAGTCAGACCGTCGGCATTTCTAGAATCAGCCACCTTGACCTTGCCGATATAGATGTTTTCTGCTGGAATCATGCCCTCCTCAAGGTCTTTTGTTTTAACCGTTGTTCGCAGGATGTTCTCCCTAGCGATCTTGAATGAGTTGATTCCGAAAAACAAGAGGAATGACAGTGCGGCTATCGATGCGAAATAGGCTAGGAAAGCCATCGTATCCGACAGATAGAAGAAAATCAGGGGTATGACTATGAACGGAAGCGAGAACCGCTTTATTTTGTAAAGGATATAAACCAGGGGGATGGTGAATGCCAAGTGGAGGCCTGAGAGTGCTACCATCTCATAGGAAGCGACAACATAGGCTGCTGAGAAAATGGCTCTTTTGAAGTCTTTAGAGAGGACGGGTTTTATCATCTCTCTGAGTTTCCTAACCCTGATGAAGAAATAACCTATATAGATTGCTATGAAAGGCAAAGCAGCTATGAAAGTCGAGGCAAAGACCAGAAAGGGGAAATAGTCAAAATGACCGTAGTAGGGTAGGATAGCGCCAAGGCCCGTGAACAGCTTTACGTCTCCTCCCGCCCATGCCCCTATCCTGTAGAGGGAATAGGAGAAGACAAACGCCAGAACAGCCATATAGACTGACGAGATGATGAAGCCCGGGTCAGATTTCATGAGCGACTCTAAGAGATGGAGGAATAGTCCCGTGCCTATCAAGCCTATCGTGAGGGTCTCTGGGACCTCTCTCCTCTTTAAATCGGTATAACTGGCTATCAAAAAAAATATTACTGCTACAATGGCGTAAATCATGGTGAGAATTAGGATTACTGATTATTTAAAACTATAGAAATATAGGCTATTCGGTGATAAGGTATGCTAGCCCATTTATGCAGTAAGAACAGGCTGTCGCAGAGCCGATTCCAGTGTCTGGGCAGGTCGATGAGTTGAGTGAGACTCTTGCCATCAGGTCATTGCCCGATAAATCCGCGCACGCGGTTCTGCAAGAAGGCGCACAAGCCGCTTTGCCCGAGTAAACGCCAGTTAAGATGTTTTGCGCACAGCTTAATGCGGTCAGTCTACATTTAGCAAAGGAATTAGAGCTTCCCTGCGGCGAGAGTGCGGCAAATACAGCAACGATTGCTACGAACATCAACGCAACCACCACCGTGGCTATATATCTCACTGTTTTCTCGTGCTTTTTCACGGGCATTTTTTCTTGCCTTGCTTGCTTAGCTTGCCTTTTTGCCATGGGTTCTCTAAACTACTTAGAAATAGCAGGTATAAAAACTTAACTTAAAAAATAGGTCTAAAAATTAATAAAAATACTAAAAAGTGAATAGGTTAATTTAGCCCGATATACCTGTAGTATTTCCAAGTGCACAAGCTATGCACGCTAGCGCACCTGCTGGGCAAGTCGCACCTGAAATTGTTACGGTTGGCGCCATGACATCCTTTCCAGCAGAGTTTGCGCATGCCGCTATGCATGGTCCTTGACATGAAGCAACGGTCCCATAAACTCCACTCGCGACATTGCTTGCACAGGTTGACGCTGCTAATCTACATTTCGCTATGTCTCCACCACCAGTCGCACCTTTGAATGCGCCCGTGAGGAAGAGGACTACGATAGCCGCTATAGCTAGCACTGCTGCTATGATGATTAAGTACTCTAATGCTCCTTGTGCTTTTCTCATTAATATACCTCCATATGTTATATTTCTAATTAGAAAACGGGGGTATAAAAAGGTTTGGCTTTAGCCCCCGAGCAGTGATATGAAAGAGGATGATACAAAGACATAAATCACATACGTGATTATCAATCCTATCGGAATATACAATATGCTCTTGGACAGTCTCCCCTCTCTCACCTGGGTTGAGGCCAGGACGATGAGAGCGGCAGTTATTATTAGATAGGCTTTGAAAAGGAAATTAAACTGGCCTATCAGGACATTGGCTTCCGCCATACCGGCCTCGCCACCGATTCTGGATAGTATCTCGAGCACTGACTTGACGATTCCAAAGACGAATGGTGCGACACCCAGGCCAGCGACAAGTATGAAGAGGAACTGCATCAGGGTCTTGGTCTTCCTCTCTCTCTTCAGACGATAGACGGCTCTGATATCCTCGGCCATAGCTGTCAATGTATCTAGAAGCGCTCCTCCTGACTTCTTAGCAGCTATCACTACTACCGCGACCTTCCTTAGCATCCCTGACCTCGATTCGACCGCAAAATCCCTAAACGCGTCCTCGAAGGTCTTTCCCTCGTTTATCTCCCTCAGCATAGTCTTTAGCCCTTTGGTTATGGGGCCGTAGCTTATCTTTGAGGTCTCCCGCAGGGCTATCTCGATTGTCCCACCGGTCTTGAGGGTTGTGCCTATGTGGTGGAGGACATCAGGCAACCTGGCTTCTATCTCATCAATCTTCCTGTCCGCGAGGAAGAACGGAAGACCGAAACCCAGGTCAGCCACCAAAACCGCCATCAAAAATGAGAGGGTGAGGTCAATGACAGAACCCAGCAGTACGACCATAAAGACGCCGATTATGGTAGTCACTATTATTGCTGCCGGATTGATCTTGATCTCGGAGAATTCGACCATATCAACATATTTTCTCCAGAAGACGGCTATCGGCCTAATCTTGAGGATGGTTCTGTTTGCTATATCCTTTAGTCCATAACCCAGTCTCTCCAAAAGTTCATTGAACCGCTGGCCTAAATTGCTTTGCATGGTATCATTCCGGATCAGATGCTTTTATGAAGTAAATAAACATGAGCAGGAGCGCTGGGCATAGCACGAAGTACATCAACATGAGGAAATTCAAATTGAACAGGCTGAACGTAGACATATACTGCTTTATTGAAGGACTGGAGCCTATGACAGCTAGTATCGTTATCAGGACAGGCAGGATTACCGCGACCATCATGAGGAAGAGGCTCATTAGGTTCAGCTTCTCAGCAAAGTCGGCTATCTTCATCCTCCTCTCGAAAGACACGTCCTCTGCGATAGTAATCATTATATCAGACAGGTTTCCTCCTGTCTTCATCGCCCGGACCAGATGGGAGACCATTCTTCTTAGACCCTCGGACCTAGTTCTCTCACCCCACAGGTCCAGAGCGTCCTCTGTCGGAACGCCTTTCTCTATGTTGAAAAGCACTGTTCTGAAACCGTCAGAGAGGGCGCCATAATCTGAAGAGGCTATCGACTCCATGGTCTTGAAGATTCCAACGCCAGCTCGTATCTCTATCGACATGTGCCTGAGCGCAAAGGGCAATTCCTTGTCTATCGCGCTAGCCAAACTCTTAGCCCTGCTGCTTGGCATAATCATTGCTATCGCGAAACATACGATTGGAGCTATTATCAGCAACAGAATGGAAATCAAGAGATCGAAGTTTACCGCCAGTATGAGCACGAATAGAAATGCCAGCAGGATGAGCCAGATCAGAATAGTGGCCGATAGGACTAGGGTCAGATATTGCTCGACGGAATACCTCATCTCAGCCGACTGCAGGTCAGCCTCTATCTTCCTGCCGAATGATTTGTAGAGCATATTAGAGAGGCTGTGGATGGGGGATTGCAGTTTCATGTAGAACTTACCGAAGAAACGGACGATGGGGCTCTCGAACAAAACTAGTTCCCTGGGAGAACCGCCAGATATCTTGACCGCCTGCGGCCCGTATTCTATCATCCGCCTTAGCTTTTCAGCCTTTTCCGGGGTTATGGCCTCCTCTCTTTTCAGGACGCCTTCCTTGATGTACTTGTCCTTCATCCTGTCGACAATCTTGGAGATGGCCTCAACATCAACCTCTTCCTCCATCTCAGGAAGTCTAGCCTCTTTCTTCTCTTCTTTAGGCTTGGGCGCTTCTTTCTCCTTTTTTAGAAGTTTTTTCAGCCTGTCCGCTTCGCTCATTTAGAACTCCCTTGGAACTTCTTGACCTCTTCCACGACGTCCTCGAACTTCCTGATTCCTCGAGTGCAAAGATCCTCTATGAACTCCTTACGCTTCTCTAATTCCAGGTCTATGTCCTTCTTTGACATGCCTGTATACTTCTGGAGCTTTTGGACATACTTGGATGGGACGTTATTCTTCTTTATAGTGTCGGTCGGCGGGTCCCATTCAAACAAGGTCCTCATCTGCGGCATTCCGGCAGTGAAAGACTCAATCTCAGCCACTTCAGTAACCCTTCTGACCATGCCTTTCCTTCGGTCCAGTATCTTCTGCTCGACGATTACAAGGTCAAGAGCATCGAGCATGACAATAGGAACGTTCATCGGCGGGTTGATTAGCCTGATTACCGTCTCATGCGCAGAGTTAGCATGGACAGTTCCCAGACAACCATCATG
>Ga0315279_10001741_pt1 | contig 35321 bp, 44 predicted proteins | sample YL17G06_20_MG_FD_203694 | JGI IMG/M metagenome (GOLD analysis project Ga0315279, IMG submission 203694) | Sediment microbial communities from Yellowstone Lake, YNP, Wyoming, USA - YL17G06_20 | ecosystem: Environmental > Aquatic > Freshwater > Lake > Sediment | place: USA: Wyoming | collected...
CCTAGCAATGTAACAGTGGTTTTCACCATCTTTATATCAGTCTCGTAGTCCCTAATCTCTTGAAGAATCTGCGAAGTGGCGGATAGGAGAAATATTAGTGAAGCTAAAAGCAAGCAGGTAAAATTGAATGATCTATACCCTAAGTATCCCATAGTTGCAAGGATTGCTAGACATAAACCGTGATATAATATGTCCAACACTGGTCGAGCCTTCGCTCGCACAAGCCATGAGTAGGTAAAATAAAGGAAGATAACGACTAGGCCAAGTAACTGATTTTGGAAACTCATAAAGGGCAAACTCGCCAATGAAACGAATAGAAAGAAGAGTGCAAGCAGTACGCATCTTCTAGAGCTGAGTTCGCCTGTTGAAACAGAATTCCTTAGCACACCAGCAGATCTATCAAGCTCTGCATCAGATAAATCGTTTACAACAAAGGCGAAAGTTGTGCTAGAAGCTGAGAACAGTAGTAGCCAAACTATTTTTGAATCGATGAGTGAACCTGTTAGAATAGCTCCAACAAGAGTTGCCGAAGTGAAACATAGAACAGAAGAAAATCGGATAGTCCTATAACTTGCTTCTATAAACGCAGCAAATTCTTTAAAGCAGATTGTCAAGTCAGTCCGTCTCTTTTTAGACACATAATTGATTCTTAACCTAGATTTCTTAATTTCATGCCTTACGTTCTTTAAAACCTTTCATTCAGAATGTGCACTTATACTGCTTGGAGATTAGATTTTAATCGAAAATTTAAATCAAAAGCTACTTGCTGAACGTAGTTTTTGGTTGGTTGGGTAAAGTTTTATCCCAACCCCAAATGAAAAGATAAAAATGAATATGGCGCCAATGACACCAATATATAGCCCAAGATGCTAAATTCAGCCAATTTGCCACCTCAATCACCTATTCTAAAAAGCTGTTTGAAAAAAGCAGTAAGCAAAAGCTCTGTGGTTCGGTTGAATTCTCTTCCTACCATGATAGTCTTGGTCTCTTTCCCACTTGTAAACTGGAATAGCTAGAACAATCAAAATCAGCCCTATCGCAACGAGAATTATGGTTAGAGTTGAATCTGCATGGGACCCGAATACGTAAATGGAAACAGCACTAACGACAATGACTGCACCAATCAAAACAAGACCGCCAAAAATTGTCGGTGGATTTTTCGGTCTTGGAAATAACTCGGTCACTTTTGACCCTGAAACAATGTCTAGTTGAACGATTTAAAAGACTTGGGTTTGGGATTTCAGTTTTATGCCTTCGGTCCAGCCCTAACTTTTCCGCAACGTCGTTGAAGGTGGTGTTAGTTGGTTGGTTGGATAAAACTTTACCCCAACCAACCAGAACTACGGTGGGAAAAGAGAAAAACGCGTTCGTGTATGCTAGCGCAAAGTTGCAGAGTATCCACACAAATGTCTTTGGAATAAGCGCGGAAAGCAGTCGGTTCTAGCGCGACTAGGCAGAGAAATGCCTGACTTGTTATGAACAGTCATGTTTGGGACGTTTTCTGGATAAGGTTTGAAAATGATGCGTCTTGAAAACTTTTAAATATGATTTGCGCCTAATTACCTGAATGGTGTTGCTGAATTGCCTAAAAGCGCACAAACAAAGAAGAAAAAGGGTGGAAAGAAGGGAAAATAAGACTCTGGTGACCTCCAGAGCGCATCTTCCCAACTTTTCTTTCTCGGGCTCCGCGGGCGTGCAGGTTTTAGACACGTATGCGATTAGACGTGAACAATAGCATGTACACACATGAACGAGCGTACATGTGTGTGGATAAAACTTTACCCCCGCTCAACTTCTTCCCTTGCTCTTCCATAAAGCGACTATCTTCAAGAAGCCCTTCCTGAGCTCAAACTAGGTATGCAGAGGAAGGTTAATTTTCGCCTTTGCGATAGTTCAGCGAGGTGATACTGATGTTCGAGTTTGCCGGCCTAAGGTTCAGACCACTAGAGAAGGAAGACCTGAAGCTGATGCACGTTTGGGAGAATGATTTTGAACTGATGATGTACGGTAGGGGTCAACCCTTGAACGTTGTCACGATGACTCAACTCGAAGAAAGATATGCTGAGTGGATGAAAAACGAGAAGAACATCTACTTCATCGTTGAAAACGTGGAATCGAACGAACCCGTAGGCTTTGCCAGCATCCGCAGGCAGATTTGGGGCAACATTCCAGGAGCCGATGTCGGCACCTACATCGGCAAGAAGGAACTCTGGGAAAAAGGCCTGGGAAAGAGAATAACGATCGCTCTGCTTGAGATGTCTTTCATGCATCTAGGCTTGGACCACTGTCAGGCATGGAGCGTGGAATATAACACGCGAGCTCACAGAGCACTTGAATCCTGCGGGTTCAAAAAAGGCGGATTCGTGCGAAACACGGCATTCGTAGCAGGCAAGAAGTGGGGGTCTTTCCATTTTGACATACTTCGAGAAGAATACATGAATGCACGGATGAACCTGTTGAAGAACGTCCTCGGAGACAGAGTAAACGATTACCTAGAGAGAACACGGCCAGCTCTCAAATCCACTAGTTGAAGGAATGATCGCGCGCCTATCCCCAGTAGTTTTGGATAGAGCTTGGCCCCAACCAACGTTTCACGTTCCATGCAGCGCGCGTCAGATTATACGTGTGATTAGTCTTAAGTATCTCAATGTCTAAAGGCACTTTATGAACAGAAGAAGGCTGCTTCTGATTTGCCTATTGCTTATCTCAGTTTTATGCGTTACTATTGCAGTCTACTATATTGCGCAATCACCGGAGAAGGCAAAACCCTACTGGCTGGCATCGGGGAGCTACATGACTTATGAGCAAGTCTTCATGTGGAACAACCAGAACGAAACGGAGTACATGACCTGGAATGTGACTGAACTGAGAGACGATATGGCTGACCTGTATTTGGTTTCTCATGGTGTGAATGTGACTGATGGAAATGTTGCGATAATTGAGGGCGAGGCGCATTGGACAATAGATGCGGTTACCCGTGAGGTGTCAAGCTCTTCAGATTCCAGTTATGTTGGGCAGAAATGCCCATTTTGGATTCCAACGGACCTGAGAACAGGATCCAGCGTGGACATACTATACGGTGCAAACACGATCAGAAGGAGCGAATCGATTAACGTCCTCGGACAACAGAGAGACTGCTGGATTTTGGAGTATGATTGGTCAACGGCAAGCATGAAGCGTTGGTACGACAAATCATCTGGAATATGTCTAAGAATCCTCGTAGTTTTGTATCGGCAGGACATTACTGTAAAGACTACCGAGACCGCTGTATCAACCAACATAGGTCTGACGAAATAGCTTCCGGTTTGGTTGGACGAAACTTTACCCCGATGGCCGCCGAAAAAACTATTGTGACAAAAGAGAGAAGCATGCGCGACATGCTTGAAATGGGAGCTTGAAGCCATCTCGGGTTACCGTCAAATCCGATGGGATTGATATTCAATTCCTAAAACCAATCTTATTCACTTTTTTCCCGATATGAATTGGCAGTAACCGTAGCTTATTGGGCCTGTCTTTGTGGTTTCGCAGGGAAACTCTTTGCACTCGAAGCACAGTCTGACGCCTTTCCTGAAGGCGCAAGTAGCTGTCTTACAAAACTTGTTATCTTTCGGAGTACACCCGACATCTCCACTCGGGCATTTGCTCGTAACCATCCGTGGACATTTTTCACAGGCAATCCCACACACACCAATCTTCATAAAGTACTACCTCAATCTCATTATCGTCCATTCCAACGAAATCCAGCTTCTAAAACATTTCTACAGAACCTCTAAACCTCTCTTTTCAATTCCGTGGCAGTGTCTCATGATTACGTCCCAAGCATGCAACTATCAGTCTTGGTTGGCCGCACAAGGCCTTGCTTCACGTTTTCTGTTTCTTCTTTTCGAATACCGATATCCGAGGGCTTCACTTTACCCCCGACCGAACGACGCTCTGTTCAATGCTGCGGGATCAGTTCGAGCGATAGTCACATTTCAGTTGCATCAATGTAGAGTTTCTTTTCTCGAAGATTAGGCAGTCTTTCCTGTCTGAGCGATTTTGTGAAGAAGTGAAGTTTCACTTTGGTGTGTCTAAACTGCGAAAGAATTGCAGCCATCGGGTTCCTTGGATCTACCGTCGCATGGATGAAGTTTATCTCGTCCTCCATGGCAACGTTAACTACGTTCCTGATCAATTCCGTTATGTTTTCCGAGTTCCTATAAGCCATGATTGTCAAATTGTAGCTTAGTAGTGGCTCACCATGCTTGGGAATGTGGGGCATCTTAGTGAATAGGCCAGCTAGTCCTATCAGGTATGTCTGCATCTTCAGCTTCCAATTGAGTTTCTGCACGATGTATCTTCTCACTTTGTTGTAGTTCCAGTATCCTAGACAGGCCTTAATGCCATCATCGTCTTCAAGAATAAGGATACTGTGAAAGTCGAAGTGTGGCATCCTTCTAAGAGACTCCAGAAAATCCATGGGCTGATAGGGAACAAAGAAGTCGTAGTCTCGGTACGTCTCGTTAATCAGGCTTGTCACAGCATCAGCGTCGGCCTCGTTCATATTCCTTATTCTTGCGCCTGGTGCACTCTTCTGCTTCTTGTAAGGCATCAAAGAGAATGTTGTGCAGTCTTTCACTTTTTCGAATCCCATTTTGGAAAACAGGTTTATCGCAGGAAGGTTGTCTTCGATTATGTCAAGATGCAGTAGATCGACATTGCTGTCTAGTGCAATGTTCTCGATGTTTCTTTGCAGTTTTTCCGCAATTCCTTTTCGTCTGTGAAGAGGGTCAACCATGAAACCGTATTCGTAGGCAGTTTTGACCTGTCTGCCTTCAACGTACGTATCGCTGATCGCAAACGCTGCAGAGCCAACTATGGTTTCATTCTCAACTGCCACAAGGACATGCCAGTTTTTGAATGGTCTAGAGCGAGCAAAATAGTCGGGAGAACTGTCGACTCCAAGAACCAGGCTGGTGCCCATCGGACATTTACTCTGAAGTTCGTTGAGAGCATCATTATCGTCCTGAGTTGCTTCTCTAATCAATGTCATAGTGCTCCCATGCCTCTGACTCTTACCGTAAGCTATAGAACATATTTAGCGTTGATGCTTCACTAGCTGATGGCGTAGTGGTTGAGGTAGAGTCTTGCTTTTTCTTTTGTTCTTGCCAGTATTAGCGCGCGTCTCGTCGTTTTCGTTGGGATTCGCTGGCATCGCGTCCGCTAAATGGGATGAGTTGGAAAAAACGAGGGGAGCGACGCCGCTCTGACGATGTAGGCTTTTCTAGGGGTATGTGTTTGCTAGTCCGCCGTCTCCGCCGTTGGGTATGGGTGCTGTGTGTCCCGTGTGGTCGCCGTTGTCGTCATATTGTGGAGTGTTTGATGTGCTTATGTGCGTGGTTGCGTAGTTGAAGGCTTCCCCTATTGAAATCCATCCGTTGCCGTCTGTGTCCGCGTATACTGCTACTCCGTCAGGCGTTTGCTTGTTGAGAGCGCTCATGAAGTGGTAGGTGAACTCTCCGAATGGGCCTTCTGTGTCGGCGTCGAAGGAGCTTTGGTTGTGCATGCAGGCTGTTACGACGAGTCGATTGGTTCCGCTGATGTTGTCGATGAAGCCGCCGCTGTGGCAGATATCCATTACAAGTACTAGCTTGTAGAATGATAGTGTACCAAGCGCAGTAGCCAAGTCGCTGTCTGTGAAGCTTTGGTCGTAGTATAGGCATATGTACGAGTTTGTTGAACCTGTTGAGCCTCCGTGATTTGATACGGAGATAAATAGGCTGTCTGTGGATTTTATTCGACCTTGCAGCGTGGTGAATGCTGCTAGCACGTTGGTTCGTGTCGCCGAATAGTTTACGGGCATTTCTGCGTCTTCGCCTATTCCGTCCTTGTATATGACGATGATGTTGCTTCGGTTATAGCCGTACTTGTTTACGAGGATTGAGTAGGTGTATTTCAGGTCGTTCCAGAAGGCTATTCTCGCCCCGCCTGCGTTGATGCCGCCGCTTATGAGTACCGCGAATTTGTTTGGCGCAGGTTGTGGCTGTGCGGTGAGAGTTATGTGATATGCGGCTTCGAGTTTTGGCGGTCGTATGCTTGTCTCTACAAGTTTGTATGATTCGAATAGTAGGAAAAGCTTCTCGTTTTCGTCTTCGGACTGTTTAGCTGTGCCTTTGATGTAATATCTGTCTCCAGGCTGCAGTGCTTGTGGAATCGTGCCGTTTAGGCGCATGAATTTGTCGTTTGGCATAGCCTCTCTGATATACAAGAGGTCGAGGTTCGACACCAGTATCGAGTAGTTTCCTCTGACGGCGAAATAGAAGCCTTCAATCGTTGCTCTTTTGTCTACGTAGTTTTGCCATTTTTCGCCTTTGATGTCCATGATTTGGACCGGAACATTCTCAGGCAGAACGGTTTCTCTCAGGTAGTTGAAGTAGTAGTATTGGAACACGTTCAGGGCGAGAAGAATTACTGCAATCGATGCTATGAGAGCCGTGGTCTTGCTTGCCATTTTCAATTCCTCAAATTTATCATGTACACCTACTTGGACCATTCAGTTTATAAGCTGTTTCAAATACGCTTGTTCGTTTCCAACTGAAAAAAGAAGTGTGGGTATGGTAGTAAAATATAAGACAAGAATTGTATAAAGCTAGTCCTCTATCTTATTGGCACAACAAAGACCTTGCTGTTTAGCCAACCTCTTTCCTTAGCGCGCGCGAGCCCTATAGCCTTGCATAGCGAGGAAGATTATTGGATTTTGGTTTTGTGGAGCTACGGTCTTGGGGGTCAGGGTTTTCTGTTGAGAACGTCTTAGCAAGGTTCACTTGGAGTTTGGGAAAGTTTTAACTGAAAAGGTTCGTCAGTGTACCTAGTATGGATAGAACGGTTGCCTTAGAGAGAATCAAAGTCTTGGTTGAGAAATATGCCGAATTGCAGAAAGAAGGTCGAATAGGCAAGTATAATGAAGAGATGACCAAGAAGGATTTTATTCTTCCTTTATTTGCTGCTTTGGGCTGGAATACTGTTGATTCAAGAGAGGTTAGTGCCGAGGAGAGAGTGTCTAAACAAAGGGTGGATTATGGTTTTAGGATAAATGGCATTCCGAAATTCTTTCTGGAAGCAAAATCGTTCAAGGAAGACTTGGACAATCGCAAGTTTGTTGACCAAGCAATTAACTATTCTTACCTCAAAGGTTGTACTTGGGCTGTTCTCACTAATTTTGAGAGAGTGGTAGTCTTCAATGCTGAATTAAAGACTGAGCATCCTTGGCAAAGCCAGCTCAAGAGAATTCATTGTAGCGAGTTTGTGGGGCGGTTTGATGAGCTTTGGCTTTTGTCTAGGGAGAGCATTGAGCAGAGTGTAATCGATAGAGAAGCAGAGAAATGGGGCAAAAAAACCAAGAAGACGAGTATTGATAAACAGTTATTGACTGATTTTACAAGATTTAGAGAATTGCTTTCTAAGAGTATTACGAAACTTAACCAGAGCAAGAACCTGACTGAGGCAGACTTGGATGAGTCAATCCAAAGGATTTTGGACAGGCTAATTTTCATCAGGAATTGTGAGGATAAAGAGCTTGAAGCGAAAACTCTCATTTCCAATCTTAGGGAATGGGAAGGCAGAGGTAGAGGACATTTAGTAAAAGGTCTGAGAGAAGTCTTTGGGTATTTTGACAAGGCGTACAACAGCAAGATATTTGCCAACCATTTGTGTGACAATCTGGAAATTGACAATGACGTTTTGCACGAGATAGTAGAAGGGCTTTATCACACACCCGACAATTCTGTTTTTTACGATTTTTCGGCAATTGATGCTGATGTTCTGGGCACTATTTATGAACAATATCTAAGCCATATTTTGAAGAAAACTGAGAAAAGGGCGAAATTGACTGAAAATCACGTTCATCGAAAAGAACAAGGAATTTACTATACCCCAACGTACATAGTTGATTACATAGTTAGAAGCACGCTGGGAGAACTACTCAAAGGCAAGGATGTTGATGCCGAGCGAATAAAGATTTTAGACCCAGCTTGTGGTTCGGGTAGCTTTCTGATTAAGGCTTTTGATGTCTTGAACGAACACTATTTGCAGAATGACAAGAATTACAGTCAAACACAACTCGATTTGACAACTGGAACAGCATTTACACGTAAGGTGAAGATTCTTCAGGACAACATTTTTGGCGTGGATTTGGATAAACAGGCGGTTGAAATTGCACAGCTTAATCTCTTGTTGAAAATTGCAGAGAAAGGGCATCGTTTACCGTTGTTGGAAAGAAACATTAGATGTGGAAATTCTCTGGTCAGTGATGCGAATGTAGCTGGTGATAAGGCTTTCAAATGGGAGGAGCAATTCAACGAAATCATGAGAGAAGGTGGGTTTGATGTTGCAGTTGGAAATCCGCCTTATGTTAGGCAAGAGGAATTGAGTGAGATAAAGCCTTACCTTGAAGCAAACTACGAGAGCTATCAAGGAACGGCAGATTTGTTTGTATATTTCTTCGAAAGGGAATTGAAGATACTGAAAGAAGATGGCTATTTTGGCATGATTGTTTCCAATAAATGGCTTCGGGCGGGTTATGGAAAAAATCTTAGAAGATTGTTGACTGGGTTTTGGATTGAGGAGTTCATTGATTTCGGAGATTTGAAAGTGTTTGCTGATGCGACAATCTATCCATGCATTATGATAATGAGAAAAATCAGAAAGCCGAATCCGAAGATTAGAATTTGTAAGATGGAAACATTACGATTTGGTTCACTTGGGGAATATATACGAAACAACTCTTTCTTCATTGACCAAAACGAGCTAACTGAAAATGAATGGAACATCCAAAAGACCGAAGCAAACGAATTGCTCAAAAAGATAAGGAGCAGTGGACTCCCAATCGAAGAATACGTTGGGGTTAGAATATACCGTGGAATTGTGACAGGTCTAAACGAAGCGTTTGAAATAGACAGAAAGAAAAGAGATGAACTGATGAGTGAAGATTCAAGGAATCAGGAGTTAATTGAACCGTTTCTGACTGGGGCAGAAGTGAAACGCTATTCGATTAGGTCAAAGAACAAATATGTAATATTTACAAGAAGAGGCATAGACATACTTCAATATCCTTCAGTTCTGAGATACTTGGAACAATTCAAGAAGGAACTGTCTCCCAAGAAAAGTAAAGAACAGGAAATCGGAAGAAAACCGGGCAAGTATGAATGGTATGAGATTCAGGATTCTATAGACTACTACAAGGAATTTGAGAAACCAAAGATAATATGGGGTAATCTTGCAACGAGGGCTTCTTTTTCATTGGATGAGAAGAATGGATTTTATGTTAATGCTCCAGCGTGTATTCTGCCATCTAGTTCCAGATATGTTTTGGGTATTTTGAATTCCAAGCTGATGTCTTATTTCTTGAAATCTATTTGTGCAGAAAGGCAGGGTGGCTTCATTGAGCAAAAGCCAGTTTATGTTTCACAAGTTCCAATTAAAGAGCCGACAAGAGAGCAGGAAATCGAGATGACTCAACGTGTGGAGAAAATGCTTCAACTGAATGAAACATTGCTAAAGATTGGTGATAAGCTGACAGACGAAAGAGCTAGAATAGAAGACGAAATAGCGAAGACTGATTCAGAAATTGATGAGTTGGTCTTCAGGATTTATGGATTGACGGAAGACGAGAAAGCGATTGCTGAGAGTAGCCTCAAGTGAAAACAGTCTCTCGATAAGACAGTTATGGTTTCGCACGCCCTCTCTTCGTTATGATACGAGGTTTTGACGTTAAGGGAGAAATGGTCTCTACTGGGTATTTAACGGAAAAATAGCTGTTCAATGGCAAGTGTTTGGCGAAAGACGGCGAACCGTAGCTTCTTAAACTGACACGACAACGTTATCTTACCAAATCAATAGGTAAAGGATAGCTTATGACAAACAAAAAGGGAAGCAGTGGAAACTCTGAACCAGAAAACGATTTAGTCTTGCAGCAAACGGAGGTGATAGGGAATGACAACAGAGAAACAGATTGATTTTGACGGCAAGCCTGTTGAGGACGAAGACCTTCTCGGCTACGAAGACATTGGACTGATTAAGAGTTGTTTGCAAAAGACGATAAGGCGTGGAATGACTTGGGCTGCTATGTATTGGGCATTGCAGTTAGCTGAGGCTAATTCTTGGTCGTGTTGGAAAAGGCTTAGCGTAATAGCCGATGAGGACGTTGGGCAAGACTATGCAATCATAGCTGTGGACGTTCTGTACAGGAAGTTCATGTCTATGAAGACGCAAAGCAAGGAGAAGGGGCTTTCATGAGATAAGAAACGGTGCGTGGTTTGTGCAGCTAAGATTCTGGCTGAAGCACCTAAGGATAGGAGGGCAGATGAGTTCTTGGAATTGATGGATGCAATAGAAAAGGACAGTGATAAACTGCCAAATCTGTTAAAGACTGCAAAAGCCATGTTTGACGTTGTTCCAGATGAGGCGTTGGATGTACACACGGTTCAAGGGAGGAAGCTGGGGCGGGGAGATCGGTTCTGGTATGAAGTAAGTAGCGAGACGGTGAACAAGACTCCTGCTTATGAGAAATGGCGTTCTTGGTCTAAACCGTTAATGCTTGAGATTGTCAAAGCTAAGGAGGAGGCGAGAGCATGAAGGTAAAGTGTCCTGTTTGTGGTGTTCAAGGAATCTTGGAGCGGAGGGGGAACAGTTCTAGGGTTGTGCATTATCGGTGGGAGGGTGGCAAGCATGTCTTTACTAGACATACGGTTAAGGGGGATGGGAACAGTAGCATGGGAACGATGGGTACAGGCGGTAAAGGGTTGGGAACAGATAAGCCTGATTATGCCCTTTCTGGTCAAAACGAAAGCCGGGGATGGGAGTTGAACCCATATAGAGCGGCTCTGCAGGCCGCCGCTTCAACCGTTCAGCCACCCCGGCAAGCATCATTACAAAACTAGACCGTAATAAAGATTGTTTAGCTCGTTCCCAGCTTTCGAAGAATTTCTCTGTAGACGTTTAAGGCGGTTTTTTCGTCCTTTACGTTCCTTATAAGCATTCGTCCACCATTGAACAACGTGATTTCCATGTTTCCATAATCGAATATTATCGCCAGCTGTGATTCTATTCGAATCTTGAAGTGCTTCCTGATTGACTCGCAGGCTTGCTTGAGGCTTAGCTTCAATGGTTTTTCAGGGTTTATGTTGGCAGTGTCTCTTCCGCACAGCCAGACAAGCTTCTCTTTTGCTTCCGTGCTAATTGTGCCTTTGCATACGGGGCAGTCGTCTCTTTTGAAGATGTCAACGGTGGCAAAATACATGTCGCTGAAGTCGCAAACCATGAGCTTACCTTTCAAGGTCGAACCAAGTCCTGTGAGGACTTTGATGGTCTCAATGGATTGCATGGATCCGATTATGCCAGGGGTTGCGCCGAGGACTCCCCGGACGTCACACGAGTCCAGTTGCCTATCATCGACATTTGGGTATAAGCATTCTAAACATGGCGTCTCGGGCGGAGCGAATACTGAGAGAGTCCCTTCGACGCCTATTGCGGCACCAAAAACGTATGGAATCCCCGACTTCGCACAGGCACGGTTAACCAAGTACCGCGTGTGCATGTTATCAAGACCGTCGACGACACAATCCACGCCTGAAAGCAGCTTGTCCACGTTATGAGCATTAACGTTCTCAGGGACGGGTTCAACTTGTATCAGCGGGTTCTTCTTACCAAGCCGTGACGCGGCCATCTCGACCTTTGGATAACTCTTGTCCTCTGGTCTGTACAAGATTTGCCTGTGCAAGTTGCGGGTTTCAACAACATCCTGATCTATCAAACGCAGATAACCGACGCCAGCTAGAGCAAGATAAAGTGACGAGATAGTGCCAAGCCCGCCAAGCCCGACGACCGCGACTCTTGACTGAGCCAGTTTTCTTTGTCCTTTTCTTCCGAGTTCTTTCAAAGCGATTTGTCTGCTGTAAAACTCGTCATAGAGCGAAGGCTTCGACGGTCGGGACAAGCTGGTTTTCACCTCGTCTATCTTTGGTCGTCAACTCGTTTTATATCTACCTTTTTTCAGGAACTGTCTCTCGTAGATGTCTCTGACTCGTTGGATCGTGTCTGCTTGTTCAGGAGTTTTGTCTTCTCTCATGCGAGTTATTCTTGCGAATCGCAAAGCCATTTCGGACTTGTATTTTGGGCTTTTCTGAATCTCGTTGTAAGCTACTTCAACAACTATTCTGGGCACTACAACAACTCTTCCATGTTCTTCGCTCACTGCCAGTTCCTTCAGGCGCCTGGTCATTTCGATGATTTCCGCGTCAGTCAAGCCCTTGAAAGTCTTACCTAGAGATAGAAACTCGCCAGTTTCACTGTCCCGTGCCGCCAAGTGATAATCTGAAAGCCACCCGTGCCTTCTGCCATAGCCATATTCAGCGGCAACAATAACCAAGTCCAGAGGTTCAAGAATGGGCTTTATCTTCAGCCAGTTCTTTCCTCGAGTCCCGGGTGTGTAAGGGCTGTCAAGCTGCTTCGCCATTAAACCTTCATGACCTGCGTCCATGGCCTCTCTCAAGAACTGCTCTGCAACTGTAACATTCTCAGCGATTAACTGGTTGGCTAGCGGTATTTTCCCTGAGATTTCGGCTAATGTCCTTCTCCGCTCAGTGTAGGGCACTGAAACCAGGCTTTTTCCGTCAAGGTACAGAATGTCAAACAGGTAGAGTCTCACTGGAATGTTCTCTGCCGTGTCCTCTATTGCATGGACTCTTCTGAATCTGCGCATCAGATGCTGAAAAGGAATGGGCAAACCAGAGCTGTCAATAGCGACTACTTCCCCTTCCAGAACTACCTCGTTTGCTTTGACGTTTTCACTCACTGTCTCAATGATTTCAGGCAGGCTTTCCGTAACGTCGGTCAGCCTCCGACTGAATATCCGTACTTTGTCATTGCTTTTATGGATTTGAATTCTAGCCCCGTCATACTTGTACTCAAAGGCCGATCTGCCACCATGTTCTTCTAGGGCTTCTGCAACGCTGTCAGCCATCTGAGCCAGCATCAATTCGACTGGTTTGAAAACCCTGAAACGGATCTTGGATAGACCCTCTCTGCCTTGTGTCCTAAGTATGGACGCAACTTCCCCGATGTCACCTGCGACCATGCTCGCTCTTTGTACATCTTTCAAGGTGACATCAAACGCTTTCGCAATCGCCTGCTCCATCAAGCCCTGATGAAAGCCTGTACGCATTTCGCCGACGAATATCTTGATCAGATACTTGGCTTCGATGGGAGAAGCGAGACTCAATAGTGCTTCAACTGAACGTTCCTTCTTTTCTCTTGATCCCGTTCCCGTTGTCTCAGCCAAAGCCTCGAAGCTGCGTCTGACCTCCAAGATTGTCAACGGTCTCTCGAAGAGTGTTGCTTGGCGCTTGACTCTGCTGTTTTCGAAGACTGTTTTGGTTGCCTCGCCTATGTCGCCTGATTGGCTGAAGGCTGCATTGAAGGCCTTCCATTCGATGCCTGTTATGCGCTTTATGATCTCGCTCAGAAGTGCCCAGCTTGCGTCTAGGGTTTGCTGGCTCCATTTCGGAAAGGGTCTCCCGAGAATCATCGATACTGCGGGCTCAACCTCTTCAGGTAGAAGATTCTTCAAGAAGTCAGTGACATAGTCTACCATTAGGGTGCGCTTTTTTGTTGCTTCTAGTTTCTCGCCGAGTTCTGTTAAGGCTTTAAACGTAGTCTGCATGATTTTGACCTTTCGAGAAATCAGTCTGGGCTTTCTTAGTTATGAATGTGGAGAGATAAGTTTTGTTTCGACGGATCTGTTGGAAAAGGAAGTTGATAGTGGAAAAACCTTGGCTAGAAGGAGGTTTCCAGTTTGGCTTTTGTCTCTTTTATTTTCTTTGTCAGTTCTTCGACCTTTTCTTTTTCCTTCAACGCTGTATGGCAGTCTCTAGCGTATTCGAGTGCGCTAACGCCGTATCTGTCGAAGGCCTTCTGAAATGAGAGCTCGGCGGACTTCATGAAGTGTTCAGCCGCTACTTCATAGTCTTTGAGGGCGAATGCGCATTCGCCTGCCCTGTAAAGCATAGATGTAGAATCGAAGTAGTTCTGGCCTTTGCGGTAAAGTTCTGCGGTTCTCAGGAAGATCTCCATTGCCTCTTTAAATTTCCCAGCGTCATAAAGGGTGTTCGCTTCCTTGTGCAATTTGACGGGGTCTTCCTTCACTTTCGGTTCGCTCATGACGTTCAACCTGCAACTTGTTATCTATCACTTAGAACCCGCATTTAGGTTTTCCCATAGCAGACATCTGAGCATGGATATTAGTACTAATGCTTCAGGTCTAGTGCCCTTGTTACAGTAGCATAGGAGCTACTTTGGAAGTACGTGTCGAGCGCGCAGGATCGCAGATGCAGTTGAAAAGGGCGGACTATTAGATCAGACTTGTCGATTCGGATCTGGGCTTTGACAACAGAGTGGAAAAAACCATGCCAAGCCGCGTCTAAAACCCGCAGATCTTTCTCAGTCCCATGATGTCGCCTATTCCCAGAGATCTTCTCCAAGTCTGCCCATAGTCCGAGTATGCATACATGGTCAGCCAATAGTCGGCATTGTCATACAAATCTTTGAGCCCACACCAGTGCCCGAACTCGTGTGTCATAATGCTTTGAACATCCATTCTGCCTGATCCACCTGTGAGGCTCCAAGCGTAGTAGGTGTTCAGTCGGCAGTCGGTTTCAACTATTTCGGTGCCGTTGGTCCAGATATAAGTAACTGCTATCGCGTCAGCATAGTAAATGCCCCATGAGATTGTGTTGTAGCCGTCGCGTCTCCCAGCTGTTCGGCTGGTCGTCCCCTCGTAGGAGAAGACGTTGAAAGACGTTCTTTGATCCCAGGCGTTGGCTGAGGCCATGATAGTGTTTATGATCTTCGTTCTGGAGAGGCCGTAGCCGTTGGCTGGGTTCACGTAATAGTCGATTGTCGTTGACCAGTGATAGCTTAGCAGTGCGTAGTGCGGGTTGAGCATCGAATTGTCTATTGGGGGAACGGCGTAGGTTATGATTACGGTCTCTTGGATGAATGACTCAGACGCTGAAGTAGCGGTAGGGAAGCTAGCAAAAACTGAGAACAGCACTACAGAAATCAGCAGCAGAATAGCTAAGCTCTTCAAATGGTCTCCTGTCGCGCGCAAAAAGCGAACCTCTATAGATTCGCGGCTCCTCTCCAATTATGGTCCCTCTTGCGTTACGGCATTTTCTTGCCCATTCTGATTGTTTTTTCCGCTCAGCCCCTTTGCCATGTGGGTTCCCTGCTTCTCCTTTGTGATTTTACCGTCCTCCAGAAGGAGCATTCTCTCAGTACGTGAAGCCACATGGCTATCGTGCGTTACCATCACGATCGTTGTTCCTCGATCAGCGTTCAGATTTGCGAGCAGTCTGACGATTTCATATTTATTCTTCGTGTCCAAGTTCCCGGTTGGCTCATCTGCCAGAATAATGGCTGGATCGTTTGCCATGGCTCGTGCAATTGCTACCCTTTGCTGCTCGCCGGCGCTCAGTTTCTGTGGCCTGTGCTCTTCTCTTCCCGCTAATCCAACTAGCTCCAGCAATTCGCGAGCCTTCTTTCTCTTTTCGGTTTTGGGTCTTTTCGTGTTTTCCATCGGAAGTTCCACGTTTTCAACAGCGTTCAAGTACGGCAAGAGATTGAAGGTCTGGAAAATGAACCCGATTTTGTCTCTTCTTATCTTGTAGAGTTGCTTTTCAGGCAATCTGGAGACATCAACCCCGTCCAAGATCACTTTTCCATTGCTTGGCTTGTCAAGGCAGCCCAAAGCATTCAGCAGCGTTGTTTTTCCTGAACCAGAGGGCCCCATGATTGCGACGAACTCGCCCTTGTTCACTTGAAAGTTTAGATCGGAAAGAGCTTGGATCTCTCGTTTACCCATCGTGAAGGCTCTGGAAACATGTTCTGCCTTTAGAACGACTTCACTCATATCTCATCGCCTCTGCAGGTCTTGTTCTCGACGCTCTCCAAGCCGGATACAGACTACCTAAAGCTCCGAGCAACACAGACGCGCCAAGTGCCAGCAGCATTAGCTGCGGATCCACGGTAGCTGCGGCAGTTCCTAGCCCAGCCACTTCTGGGTTCACGAATTGGGAGTTGGGTCGAAAAGAACCTTGTGAACCAAACAGGTTTATCTGGGGAAGTAGCAACCCCGACAATATTGGCGCTCCGATTGTGCCTATTGCGATGCCAACTATGCCAGCCACCAGGCTTAGCATTATCCCCTCGAGCATGAACTGGCTCATAACGCTCCAGTTGCTGAAGCCTATCGCCTTGAGTGTGCCAATCTCCTTGGTTCTTTCACGCACGGTGTACAGCATAACGAACAAGATAATCAGACTTGTGGCAACGACGGCGACGACGATTTCTTGAGTGGCGATTGTCTGAGTCTGATTAAGAGTTGACTGAGCATTGGTGAGGGTTTCATCGTACATTGTCTGCATGTTCTGAAGCTGGCTTAAACGATCCTTGTACGTGGTAACGTGAAGCTCTGAATACGCTGCTTTTATCACTTCGGCTATTCCATCCACATCGGAAATATTCTCTGCATATACGTCGAGAATGCTTGAATCGCCCGCAAGACCAGCTACTATCTGCGCATCAGAAATGTTCATGTACACGGTTCTTGTTTCGATGCGGCCTTGACCTGTCTGTTCATAGATCCCTACGACTGTGAAAGACTTCCCGTAGATCTCCACTTCATCATCAACATGCGCGCGTGTTGCGTTGCCCACTCCAAAGTAGCCTGTGAGGTTTGAGCTCATGAGAAGAACTCCGCTGTCCCCTTCGCGAAGAGTTCTTCCGGCTGTCACGTTTGTCGGCAGTGTGGAGTAGTTGTCGATGAAAGAGGAATTCAGACATATGCCTGTGATTGTATAGAGAGGTCTAGAAATCGTGAAGTTCCTTCCGCCTGGTCCAGTCATGGTTTCCGAAGTTGTCTCGTTGGATGATGTTTCAAGATACGGTACAACGTCCTTGACGCCTTCAATGGAACGAATTTCATCGGCGACTGTTTCGTTTATGTAAGTTTCCTGTTCGGGCGTCCAGGGTGACATGCCTGCAGGCCTTCCAGGGAACATGCTTGATCCAGATGAGGTTTGACATTCTATTAATGTAGCTGTCTTGTTGATCTCCTCTTGCATGTTGGTGATCGTGTTGTCGAAATTCTCAGCTAGGTTCTGGGTGGACGTTTGATTTGCGACAATGCCTGTAGGAATGGAAATCATGATTGCCATAGAGAAACCCAATGCAATAATTACCAGTGCCGTCCTCATCTTCCTTCTCGACATGTTCCTGAAAGCTCTTGTTAAAGCACCCACGCCTTTCACCCGTTTGGATTAACCCGAGATGCGGTAGTCTATAAATGCGTTTTTCAGAATTAGACCAAAGTCTTTCCGAAATCTGCCAACTAGAACGTCATATCTGTTCTAGTCGCCTACTACTTCCGAGCACGGTCGAGTGTGGCTCTTTGCAGAATAGCGCTGGCCAACTGGCGGAAGATATCTTACCGCTATATGGTTTCCATTCGCAAACGTTAAAATGGATTAGACAATGAAATGCTACTGCGAACATAAAGACGTGAAGGATCATGAAAATCTGTGATGCGCATGTTCATCTTGGAAAATCTGGGCCATGGCAACCGCACATGGACCCGACGATCTACGTGAACGACCTGATCCGCCTATTCGACAAGTACAATGTTGATCAAGCTATTGTCTTTCCAAACCCAAACGTGGGCGACAAATACCCAGAAATGAATGACTACATAGCGGAATCCGTCAAGAAATACCCAAAACGCCTCATCGGATTTGGACGCGTTGACCCAAGAAGAGAAGACGCCATAAACGAATTAACTCGCATCAAACAGAAACTAGGCCTAACAGGGCTTAAGCTTCACCCATTCGTAGAATGTTTCAGACCAGATCATCCTTTCTTCAGCAAGTTCTTCCAGACAACCGATGAACTCAGCCTGCCGATCCTGTTTCACACAGCTGAGGGCTTTTCTTCGCCTGGACTCATCATCAAGATCGCCAAAGAGTACCCAAAACTGCCCATAATCTTGGGTCACCTCAGAGAGGCAACTATCAGCGCCTTGAAAGAATGCGAAAACACTTATGTAGAAACCTCAGGCACATTGCCTGATTTTATTGAACTCGCATAGACATAGACGAAGACAGAGTACTGTTAGGATCTGATGTTCCTTACTATCGTTACCCCACGCAAATTGCAGTAGTCGAAGCCGCAGAAATCCCACAGAAAAAGAAAAACAAGATATTCTACGACAACTTTCAGGTCTTGTTTGACCAAAAATAGGATAAGCAACCTGTCTTCAGCAAGATAAATGCAGAGGGATCAAGGCGTGAATGAAACCAAGGGCATTTCAGACACGGTCCTAAAGCTCGCGCTGGCAGCTGTTTTTGCAGCACTCGTATGCGTCGCGACCATAGTATTCGTCATACCTATCCCAGCAACACATGGATACTTCAACCTAGGCGAAACAGTAATCTACGCAGCGACACTCCTGTTCGGTTCTCTTGTCGGAGGTTTTGCAGGAGGAGTCGGAGCCGGGCTAGCAGACGTGATAAACGGCTATTCCCAATTCGCCCCCGGAACGCTAATAATAAAATGCCTTGAAGGTCTCATTGTCGGATTCCTGTATCGAAAAATGATGCACATAAGCAAGAAACCAAGCGCCGTGGCCATCGTGGCCATCATCGCAGGCGGACTGGAAATGGTTGCGGGATATTTCATCTATGAAGTGGCAGTCCTTAATTACGTGTCATTCGATGCCCTAGGCGAGATTCCTTTCAACGTCGTCCAATTGGTTGTGGGCCTAGTAGTCGCTCTACCCGTCGTCAGAATCATCCTTCGCGTTTTCCCACAGCTTAAAAGCTAAACTGACGACTGTTCTCTACAAGAAAGGATGCGAAATGAAACTGCCCGACGGGAAAATCCCAATAGACATTCTGAAACAGGTTATCTTCAAAAATCTAGGCGCCGAACGAAAAGAAGTCGCCTTAGGCCCCTCAGCGGGAATCGACGGCGCAGTCTTAGACATAGGGAATCACTCGCTAGTCATTTCCATGGATCCGATCACCGGCGCTTTAGAAAGAATCGGATGGCTCGCCGTAAACATAAACGCAAACGACGTTGCAACCTTCGGCGTTGAACCCGCATTTATCGTTTCATGCATAATGCTTCCCGAAGGTTCTGACCGAAAAACCGTTGAAACCATAAGCATCCAAATGGACGAAGCCTCAAAGAATCTAGGCATAGCCATCGTAGGCGGGCACTGCGAAGTAACCCCCGGCCTGACAAACCCAATAGTCGTATGCTGTGTAATGGGTCTGACAGAAAAGGGAAATTACGTAACGGCAGGCGGAGCCAGACCCGAAGACAGGCTCATCCTGACAAAGAGCGCAGGAATCGAAGGAACAGCCATTCTTGCCTCAGACAGAGAGAAACAGTTGAAGGAGGCAATGAGCCCAAAAATGCTGCAGAACGCAAAGAAGTTCTTCGGACAAACAAGCGTAGTCAAAGAAGCAATAGAAGCCTACAAGACAGGGGGTGTCAGCGCCATGCACGACCCCACAGAAGGCGGCATAATCGGCGGAGTATATGAAATGGCAGAAGCCTCAAACCTCGGCGTCAAAATCCTTGAAGACAAAATCCGTGTTCAACCCGAAACCGCTGAAATCTGCAAATTCTTCAAGATTAACCCACTGCAACTAATCAGCTCAGGCGCTTTGCTGATAGCCACCAAACCCAAGATCGCCCACAAGATCATCGAAAACCTGAGAGCAAAAAACATCCGTGCAATCGTCATTGGAGAGTTTCTAGAGGATCCAACCGATCGTGTCTTGATCAAGAAAAGCGGGAAAACCAGTATTCTGCCCAGACCTGCCTCTGATCACCTCTGGGCTGCACTCAATCAAAGATAAAAATGCTCAACGTTTTTTCGGCAGCCTTGATTCCTGCTTTGGCAACAGCCTATTGTGAAGTCCAAGGATTACCAGGAAGTTTATAACGTAGGATGGAAAGTAATGGCCTAAGCTGTCCAGTATTCTAGTGTTTTGTTCCCAGCGCCTCGGCTCCTCGTAAACCTTGATATGCTTTGCAAACACCGCTCGCCCGTACTTCATGATGTCAGCAGAGAACAGCACATCTTCGCCTATGAGATCAGTGAAAGACCTGAACTCGAAAATAGAACGACGATACGCAGCGCACGTCGTAGGAATTCTAGGCTTGCCATATAGATAGGAGAAACCATCAAGAAACCTGAGCGTTCGATAAACCATGTAAGAAATCTTGTTCAGCTTCGTCGGATAAATCGGAAAACCCACAGCAACCAAACCTGGGTCAGCATTAAACAATCTCATCAAATCACCAGCGAAAACATGCGGTAGAACCACATCAGCATCCGCAAAAACCAGAACCTCCGCTCTTGCTATCTTTGCACCCACGTTTCTGGCAGTTCCCCGTCCGCCTTTGGCTCGGACTACACGGATCTTCAAAGACCTGCTCCACTTACTCACAACCTGCGAAATAGCATCTGTGTCTGAAGCATCAACTATGATCACCTCAAAATCCTTGAAAGTCTGCCCGTCCAGAAAACCCAGCAAACGATCAATAAGCGGATCATCCTTATGTGGCACAATGAAACTGATTCCATCGAACACGCCCATTTCTCCATTTGACAATGCTAAGCCAGCAGGTTCTAATCAGAGTCGTAAGGTTGTGTACTTGCCCCAATTTAAAACACTATCGATCAAACACCGCAAGAAGAAAACCAAGAAACAGACATCCTCTGCTTACTCAGCTCCACGACGTTCCAATAACCCAGAAAAATCTCACGGCAACTGACCTGCTCAGACTGAGAGAAGGCTTATGTCTCCAGATTAGGCAGGAAGGAGATGACTTTCATGATGCTCTTTGCAAGGGCAAGATCCGACTCGGTTCTTTCCTCTTTCTGCTCAAGAGGAAACAAGCTGATTCCAAGTTGATTCAGCGCATCTTCCTGCAGTATTCTTCTTGGTCCGGAATCCTTAGGCTTCTTCAACTCTACCAAAGCAGGCAAAAGCATAATGAGAAAGAAGGCTGCGGCTCCAAGAAGAAGAATGACAAAGTTTGTTGGAGCCGAATTCGAACTCATGTGGGTCTTTCAGTATTCTGCTGTAGTATATATAAAGGCTCTTGCAAAGTGACGCCTCAGTCATTGGTTTCCATGTCTTTCAAGTGCTTTAGTTCTTCCCATAAGAGCGACAAGTCTTCTAAAACTTGGTTTCGGTCTATGGTTTTTTCTCGTTCTGTCTGAGACATGTTGAATAACGGTCATGTTGTTATGTCCATTGTATTTAAAAGATTTACGGAACAAGTGAGCCTCAACTAACACGAAAAACAGAAAACTGGAATCGGCACAAAGAACCGCAGATTGGCGACAGGAAAAACGCTGCGAGGCTTCAGCGGAAGATCACACCCTGAGGAAATGCAGAACCTTTGCATTAGTGAACCCGTTTTGCTTCATAACGTAGCAGTTTCCATCGCCAAGATGCGTTGTTTTGCTCCAAGGATCAAGTCTGGTTCCAAAGGCTTTTGACAATATCAGGTCTGCAAAGGCTTTGGTGCAAATGGGCACGTTATAGAAGAATGTAAAGACCAGCAACGGGATCAACCACTGCACTCTCCTTCTGCCGTCCAAATGAACCCCAGCGCCAACTTCAAAGAAGGGAGCGAAATTTCCAACACAACTGTAAAAAGAAAAAGGCATAAGAGCCCAAAGCATGCGGAACCAATCTGAAGGCTCCAAGAAGAACAGCAAAACACCAATAATCCACGAAAACAGAACCAAAACTGGCATGAAATAGACTCCTAACAGAAGCAGACCATCTATCTTCTTCTTGAGCCCAAGATTGTTGCTTTTCAAGACCTTGACCCAATACTTGCAGAATACCTGCATATGGCCCAATGACCACCGATGCCTTTGTCTCCAGTAAGCTCGCCAACTTTCAACTGCCTCCTCATAGCATTCGGCATCGTTTATATAACGAACCTTGAAACCCTCAAGACTAACGCGAAACGTCAAATCCGTGTCCTCAGCCAAAATGGACTCGTCCCATCCACCCATTCTTTCGAGGAGGCTTCGTCTGACAGCGCCCGCCGTTCCTCCGAATTGCGGTATAAGACCAAGTTCCTCTCGTGCCTGCTGGTCGACTCGATATCCCCCTATTCTTTCCAACGCTACAAGTCTCGTCACAGTATTGATCGGTTCATTGAGGACCGTAACCCTGCCCTGCACCGCTCCGACCTTTGGGTCGGCAAATCCTTCCGCAAACTTCTCGATTATGTCCTTTTGAGGGTAATAGTCTGCGTCGAAACAAAGAATTATGTCGCTCTTGGCGCGTCTCGTACCAGCGTTCAGGGCAGCTGCTTTTCCTTGTCCTCCATGTTCTTGATCTCTTTCTACGACTTCAATGTAGTCAGATCTCTTGGCATATAGCGCCGCAACTCTTCCAGTATCATCTGTTGAACCATCATCAACCACGATAACCTGCAGTTTGTCCTTTGGATATGTCATCTCTGTCATCCTTTCCAAGATAGTTCCAATCACCTTTCCTTCGTTGCGTGCAGGAATCAGAACAGAAACTGTAGGCTGATAGCCCGCGCTCTTGGCCTTGTCGGCCACGTTTTGCCTTTGAGCATTCTTGAGAACTGTCAAAGTGAAAACGTAATGACGAACCAAGTATGCTGCAATTACCGCAGTGGAAAAAATAAAAAGCACCTCTAAGACTCGAGTTGGCAGAAGTCAGCCTCCTCGTTGCTTTTTCTTGGATCTTCTTGACAGAATCGTCAGACTTATCGACCAATATGAAACGATCCATACGACATTAGCAGTCGGGCTAAGAATCAGATAGACTGCGTAGCAAGACTCACCAAGATATTCAATCGTAGTCTCCGCGAACAGAGAGAGGATTCGGTTACAGACAAGACCAATGAAGTTGCCAGCCACCAACAACGAGAGTTTCTCTACCAGCCGTCCGTTCAGAGGAAAGGTGATGGAAACAAAAAGAAAGTTGAATACTATAACCATAGGAGCCGATTCCAGAATGGCGTTGGGAAGAACCCACATCAAACACGAGATGACTGCCGCCGTCAAGAAACCAAAGATCAGATGAAGCCAGATCCGGTTAAATGTCGGATCGCTTGGCACCACATACCGCAGATTGAAAATCTCAAGAAAACCAGTCTTCGCCTTTGTCACGTCTCCTCACGAAATCTGACTCCGAACTGGAAGGTATGTCTGTGACAGTATATATTTTACTTTCGGTTATATCAAGTAATAGTACATATGGACAAATCTGAGGTTCCTAAGCAATAATAGGCGTGATTCAAAAGGTCTTGAGTTATATTGAAGAGTTGGTTGTTTCCAACTACGATATTGATCAATAGTTATCTCTGGTGCTTCCGCGATTTGAAGACCATATTGTCTATTACCATGCACAATACCTGAAAAACTTCGTCAGCTTCCAGATTTTCCGTGTCCAAAATGAAGTGAAAGGGATCGAAATCCTCTCCTAAGCTAAAACCATAGAGCTTTCTGTAAATAGCCTTGGTCTGCTGCTCCTTGCTTTTCAGCGCTTTCAGAGCTTCTTCGGCGGTGATCCCGTCTCTTCGGGCTATTCTTTGCGCCCGCCTCTCTGGCGATGCCTCCAGCCAGACTTTGAAACCGCTTTTCAGAAGCCACGGCATTGTCCAGCTATCAAGTATCACGTTCCCTTTAAGTGCCAGTTCCAAGAGCTTATTATCAATATCCTTGTCGAAGTTCAGGTCTTTGTGTCTCTTCTCAAGGAAGCTGAGACCCTCGGGGCTTTCCCACCAGCCTTGCTCGACGTTTTTGTAGCCTTCTATCAATGCAAGGGCTTTCAGTGCGTCCCCGCCAGAATAATATATGAGACCGTGCTTCTCGGCAAGTTTTTTGGCTAGTGTGCTCTTTCCACTTCCTGCCATTCCGCAGACGCAGATGATTACAGACTTTTTCTTTTCGATCGCTCTACCCATCGAGCGTTCCTCAAAAACCCTGTCTACTAGGTTGCTCTTGCAGCTTCCTTCAAAGAGGTCTGGAGGCATTTGTGGCAGAACTGGCCACCATAAGGACGCCACACTCTTTTCCTAGTTCTGCTAAGCTTGCGTACCTGCAGCGGCGCGCCATGTGAGACTCCGGCGAGCGGCTGCCCACAACTCCTGCAAAGAAGAGGAGCACCAACTTCAAGCTTGTAATGAGTTCTTCCTCTGCCTCCTGGCATGCGCCTATAGTCTCGTTTGTTGCTTCGCGTGCGATTACCTGGTTTCGGCATTTCAATCACTTATCTCTATTATTCCAAATAGATGAGAGAAAATGGTACCAAAGAACATGGAACATAAGAGGTACCACCATATAAGTGAATAGTTGAATATCGGCAATGGAAGCATGTCGCCGACGCCTGGAAAATACGCCACAGCTCTGCCAGCGTAGGCCGTTCCCAGAAACTGCCACATAATGAACAGCGGTATAATAAAGAGAAAAGTCACTTTCATTTGTTGCCAAGACAGCTTGGTCTGGAGCTGCATGATCTGCTTCTGTTTCTTCATGAGCTTATCGACGGTCTTCTTGTCGTCATCCTTCTGGGCTTTTCGAAGTTCCGCCGTCCAAGCTGCAACTTCCTGCCGCATAGCCTTCGCCTTCTCTGGATCTGACAAAAGGCGATTCGCCAAGGAAGTCAGGAATGAAATCAACGCAGCTAACGATAGCATAAGAATCGTTGAGTAAGGTATTGTTTCGTGCAACACTGACATTTCAACAGGCTCCCCGAACAATGTTACCCATGCATTATTCTCCGAACACCCTTCTAAACGCCGGATACATCTCGGTTGCTCTTTCCTGCACTAGTATTTCATAGTATTGATAGATTATTCCCACTGACAGTAGAATGCCCATTCCTGATCCAAAGACTCCAAAGAAGTCAGAGACACCAGCAACCATGGCTACCACTATTCCGCCTAGCACCGTGACTGCAGGAATGTAACGGGCCAGTATGGACTCAACGGCCTTTTCAGAGCGTCTGTAGCCAGGGATCTGCATTCCAGCATCTACGAGTTGCTTAGCCACCTGCGGAGGCCCAAGACCCCCGACTTCCAACCACGTAAGCGAAAAGATAACGCAGAAAGCAACAAGGATTCCCAAGTAGACCAACGCTCTAACCGGCGAATCCATAACATTGATGAAGTTGCGCGGAGCGGTAACATAGTAGACAAGCCCTCCTATCGGTTGAAGCTGTTGGTTGGGTGCTGTACCAACCCATGTATATTGTCCTATGAGATCGAGCCAGAAGTTTCGCCCAGGCGTCGGTTGCCCATTCATGCTCCAGAAAAGCTGAGAGAAGAAGTAAACGTTCGCGAACAATGCGGATGCAAAGATCACGGGCAGGTTTGACACGTATAGAAGCTTTATTGGGTATCGACTGCGGAAACCCTTGTAGCCAGCGTAAGAAAGAGGAAGCTCTACCCTCACGCCTTCCATGTAGATTATAATCAGGAAAGCAACAACGGTGGATATGAGACCCAGCATGGACGGGTTGGCAGGGTTTTCCCTCAACCACATCAACCCTATGGACTTTCCAGTGGCCAAGTTCTGTCCCAGAGCAACGAAGAACCCGTAAGCATCAAGCTCACCAACGGCTGGCGCAGGTGAAAAAGACTGCCAGAAAATCTGCTGCGCCACACCGGCCATGATGAACAAGCTTATTCCGCTGCCGAAACCCCAACCCTTTTGGACAAGCTCGTCCATCAACATTACGATAATCCCTGCGGATATGAGCTGCAGAAAAACTATAAGCGCTATCGTCCCTGGCAAGGTTCCGTACATTCCGCCTATGATATACGCTGACGCTTGAACACCAGTCAGAATTATCGAAAAGACTTTGCTGGCTGTCGTGAACAGGCTTCTATCCTCTGGGTTCGACATGTCAGCCTGAATCATAGCTGAACCGACCAAAAGCTGCAAGATCAACCCGGCAGTAACTATCGGGCCTATTCCCAACTCCATAAGGCTACCGCGGTTAGAAGCGAAAATTATCCTGAGAGCCGCAAGCTCTCCCAAGGCAGTTTTCTCAATCCCAAATAGCGGAACCTCTGTCATCACCAAATAGACAATTAGCACTATTGCCGTCCAGAACAGCTTCTCGTTGAACCGAACCCTTCGTTCAGGAGTCTTGATCTCGGGAATTATTCTCGCAACGGGCTTGAACAGGTTGAGAAATCGACCAGCCATGTGTCAGCAGCTACTCTCCCTTTTCCTCAGCCCCGGTCAAGACTTCTCCGCCAGCCTCTTTCACTTTCGCACCCGCTGACTCGGAGCAGGATGAGACTTTTATGGCTAAGGACTTTGTCACTTTGCCAGCCCCAAGAAGCTTCGTGTAACCAAGACTCTTCAAATCTACGAAGAGTTTGCCTTCTCTCTCTTGCGAAGACAATCTCTCAATCATTTGGTCAAGTTCTCCAACGTTTATGGTCTTAACCCTCTGTTTCAGACCCTTTGGCGAAGTGAAACCGCTCTTTCCGAAGTAATCCGGCTCGTACCTTATTACATAAGACCACTTGTGCTTGTGGCGTCCACACTTGCGATATCCTTTGGAACCCTGGTCTCTGTGCTGACCTACTCTGCCGTAGCCGCACGTTCTTGAACCTCGCTTCTTCCGACATTTCCTGAGATCATGGGGCATTTTCTAATCAGCCACTTTGTCTATCGTTTTTTCTTCTACAGTTTTCTTTAGCTGTATCTCAAGCACTCCATTCTTATACGTTGTCTTTATATTGTCTGGAATCACTCTCTTTGGAAGATTTAAACTTTTATGGTATTTTCGATCCATAGCCCTAGCGGTCAGAGTTAACTTCTGGTCCCTTAAATGAATTCTTAAGCTTTCTCTGCTGAAGCCTGCAAGTTCTGCAATAACCACTATTTCGTCTTTGCCTTCGAGGACATCAATCAAAGGCTCGGGTTCCGTGAATTCGCCTTTTCTGTGAAATTTCGGAAACTTGTCTCTGTTGGAATATGCTCTCTTTCGGCCTTTTGGCTTTCTGATTCCGAATGTGCGAGGAGTTTTTTCCTCTTTTGTCTCTTTGAATTCCTTAAGAAAGTTGAAACGTTCGAGGTTTTTTCGACTTCTACGCCACTTCGCACTCAAGCTTCTCCTTCTCCCGAGACACTATGGCATTCGAAAAGTAGCTATAAAACATATCGCAAAGGAAAATGTCAAAAACAAGGAATTTAGATCATTCGTTGGATCAGTTCGTTGATCTTTTCTCCACGGTATCCTAGCTCGCCGCCCTGGCCGTAGCCTTTCTTTGTTGTTCCCTTGTAGCCCTTTGTGGGTGGGGGTAACTTGAAAACCGGCTGAATATGAGGAAGCTTCCAATATTCAACGTTGCAACTGAAAACTGCTTGAGCAAGGTCGTCAAGCGACTTGTAGCCGATCTTCTGCGCGTATTCATCTGTCAGTTTCTTGTTGCCTTCAAGCCGTCCTCTCTTTTTCATCATTCGGTCTAGAGTTTCCTTGGAGATTTCTCCCCACGTAACGTAGCCTTGAGCTGCTTTCAGCATCCCCAGGAACGAAGGATTGTTACTGATCAGCACAGCATGATTGGTTTTGGTCAAGTGAAGCATTTTGAGCGTCTCTCTAGCTTCTCTCCTGGCTCTGACTGTGCCTCGAACCTTTAAGGCTACGAGGCATTTGCTGTCTTTTGCTGTCTCGCCCACTTACCTCACCCAGTCCGTCGGAGTTATAAGCTTATAAGTCTCTTTCAACGCATCAAAAACCGCAAAAGCGAAAGAGGGAACTGTCCTCGTGGAACCGAAGCTTCTGGTCCAGCAGTCCTTTATGCCAGCAAGGTCAAAGATAACCTTCGCAACTTCGCTTGCCACCACGCCCAGCCCTCTGGGTCCAGGAATGACGTTCAACCTCACACTGCCACACTTTCCCTCGACCTGAAAAGGTATTGAATGAGTCTTTCCGCAGCCGCACTCCCAGCTTCCGCATCCGCGCCTGACGGGAACAATCTTTAGTCGAGCGTCTGCTGCAGCTTTCTCTATGGCATTCCGCACTTGGCTCGCCTTTCCGGATCCCAATCCGATGTAGCCGTCTCTGTTTCCAACAGCCACTATTGCCTTGAATCTTGATTTTTCACCAGCGTCTGTTTGCTTCTGCACCAAGTTTATGTTGATAACCTCTTCCTGCAGGTCTGGAATCAGTGCGTCAAGAATTTGGGACTCACGTACTTGCAGGCCAGCCATAAAAACTTCTTCGATAGATGTGATTCTTCCTTCTTGAATGAGTTTTCCAAGGCGCGTTCGTGGAACCCAAGGTTCCGAAGCCGTCGGTTCTCTTCGCCTGCGTCTATCTGAAGATCTTCTGTTTCTACGTCCCGGTGTCACTTGTCTTTTCCTCCATTTTTGAATGCCGCCATCATCGCACTCTTAGCTTCAGCAAGAACCTTTGTGAGGTTCTCTGGCGGAAGATTCTGTTTAATATACTGCGAGAACGTGGATTGATACTTCTCAGGCGTAGATGACATGCTCTCTGCATACTGCGTTATGTGTTTACCCTCTATTCGTTCTTCATCCGGCAATTTCTCTTCAGTATGCGGAACCTCTATGCCAGCATCCAAGACTCCTTTCAGTACCGCAAAAACCCTTGCTCCCTTAGAGGGTGACCGCAGTCCAATGTCCAGAATAGCTTGCTCCAAGCCCTTGGCTTTTGCCTTCAATCCACATAGCAAACCGGTCAAGTAAGCTGATGGTATGTTCCCTTCAGGAGTTTTCCACTCGTAATTGCCCAGTTCTTTGCTGTGAGCCGAAACCAGCACTTCGTCTCCATGGGGCTTGGCCACGATTATCTGTGCGGTCACATTCTTCAGCGTGCTTCGCACCACCAATCGCGGTTTGCCAGAAATGACAAGGGCTCTTCTAGCTCTGTAGTCTGTCTTGCCCTCGTGTCTTCGCCTGTAGGGAACGCAATAGTGTGAACCTTTGGCCATCAGCGTTTCCTCCAGAGGTCATGTGCCTGTGCATAACGTTCGAGGTCGCCGACAGAACTGAACCGTCCGCTGCCTGCCATGCCGTACAGCTCTCGATAGGATCTCTCACTGATTATTTTCTTGGCTTTAAGCCCACGGAGCCTTTTCCTTTGAGCTCGAATCCTGCTCATCCAAGCTTCTTTCTTTGAGATTTTCGCCTTGGAAGCTCCTGTCCTGCTGCCACGCCCTCCACGTCTTCCCTTTTTCTTCTTGGCATGTACTATTCGTGCTCTTCCGCGGCTAACGCCCCTTTCCGGTAATGACGTGACAACGCCTTCGTGAATCAGCTTTCTGATTTCTTCACGCGTTATTGCCGCTCCTGCGTCGTCTGTCCTTTCAGGGTCGATCCACACGCGGTTCTGTCCAACTTTCAGCAACTGTGCCGCTAGTCGCCTTTGGCTTTTCAGATCTGTCACTGTTTCTGTTCTCTCCTCTTGCGCTTCTTGGTCTTCTCCTGTTCTTCTTCAGGTTCAGCTTCTTTCGTCTCTTCCTTTGCCTCTTCTTCCTTCAGCGACTCTTCTTCTCTTTCTTCGGACGGCTGCTTCTCTTCTTCGACTGCTTCCTTAATTTCCCTCAGGTTCAGAATTCTGATTTTCTTTTTCTTCGCTTCCGTGAGAATCTTGGCTCTCTTTCTCTTGCCAACAGTGTGTGCAATGCGTGCAGCTTGAGTTGCGGGGTCGACTTTCTTGAGTTCCTCAGGGTTGTGGATCAATACTTCCTTGAGACCTGATGGGTGGAGCCCTCGGGCAACCCGTGGGCCTCTATATCCGACTTTCACGGCTGCTGGCCACCCTCTGTATTCGATGCGCATCTTATGGTCTAAACCTTTTGGACTGCGCCAGCTTTCCTTTATGCGCACGTATCGCCAGCTTTCTGGTCTGACAAAACTTGGTTTCCTGTCTTTCACACGTTTCCTGATCTTCAGCGCCTTTTTCGGCGTGATTGCCCTCGGCTCCGTCATCCTTGCATTCCCTCGGCGCGTTCATACACGTATAAGCCATCCAGAAAAATTCGGGGATCTTTCCTCTTCACTCTGGTACATTGCTCAACGTTTGCCGCGGTTTGACTTACGTCTTCTAGGTTTGCGCCTTCGACAATTACGTCTTCAGGCTGGATCTTGATCTTGACGTCTCCGATGATTTTGGCTCGTCTAGGGTTTCTCTCACCGCTGAAGTTTTCGATCAGAATTTGTTTGCCTTGAACCTTAACTGAGATGGGAAAGTGTGAGAAGACTATCTTGATCTTGTACGTGAAACCTTTCCTGGCTCCGGTGATCATGTTGAGGACATGTGAGTAAATGGTGCCGACGAGTGCGGCTTCCTTCTTTCGCGGCCATTCGGCCCAAATTCGAAGGTTTCCTTCGTTGATTTTCATCAATATCGGAGTCTGAGAGAAGTCTCGGACCAGCGTTCCCTTGGCGCCTTTTGCAGTGATCTTCTTTCCTTCCAGAGTCAGCTCTACATCATCTGGAAGTTGGATGGTTCTTGAGACTTCTACAGCTCGCATTGATCGGCACCTTTTGTTAGTAGACGAAGGCTAACAGCTTTCCTCCATCACGCTTCTCTCTTGCTTCTCTGTGGGATACGACACCTTTCGGAGTCGAAACAACGACGAGGCCGATCTCTCTTGACGGAAGGAATTTCTTCTCCCATTCTTCCAGTTTGTCCACCTTGACCGAGAAGCGCGGTCTGATGGCTCCACACTTGTTTATTCTGCCTAAGAGTTGAACTTTGAATTTTCCGGAGCGACCGTCGTCGACGAACTCGAATTCTCCAATGTAGCCATTCAACTGCATTATTCTGAGAACTCTACCCAGAAGTTTAGAGGCTGGACTAATAATGCATTCGCGCTTGTTGCGCATCTCGTTGTTAACGATTGTCGTCAGACCATTGGCCAATGTGTCCATTGAAGTCTTCCTCGCTACTCGTATTTTTGGAAACCGAGTTTTTTGGCTACTTCCCTAAAGCATTGCCGACATAAATATAAATCGTAGCGTCTAATGACCGGACCGTAGGACCCGCATCTTGCGCATGGCCTTGACCCTTTTCCATGTTTTCGTTCTTTCTTGATCTGTTGTTTCCCCACCGTTTTTCCTCCTGTTCTAGGCGACTTCTACTCCCAAGGCGTCCTTGACAAAGACCGTCGACTCTTCAGGAGTCAATATGTGTTTTGATCCAACCTTTGATTTCAACTTGCGTCTGTTTTTTACTCGGTATCCGCGGCGCGCCATTGATACACATACGTCCATGCCGAATATGCCGATGTCAGGATCGTATTTCACTCCTTGAATTTCGATGTGCTCTTTTATTCCAAATGCGAAATTGCCGCGTTTGTCGAAGCAGTTCTTGGACAGTTTCTTGTCGATCACAGGCAAAACCTTCTGCAGAAACTCAATGGCTCTTTGCTTTCTGAGCGTCACCGCGCAGGATATTGGCTCACCGGCTCTGATGTTGAAGTCTCTTATGGTTTTCTTGGCTTTTCTCTTACTCGGATTCTGTCCCGTCAATTCCTGTAAGACTTTTGAAGCTCTTTCCAGAGGTTCGCCAGACTTGCCGACACATAGGTTGACGACTACTTTTTCAATCTTCGGTCTGAGCATGGGAGTTTCCTCCCAAGTCTTCCGAATCTCATCTTCAGACAGCTTAAGACGCCTCCGGTAATGCGATAAGCGGTTGTGTCTCGCCCAACGCGAACACGAAGTTCAAGATCGTCTGGTACCTATTGCCTTGTGCATCTTCGATGGTCACGAGTGCGCTTCTGCGCCTTTTTCCTTCTGCTTTCTCAATTTCGACGATCTTGCCGTATTTTCCCATGTTCTTTCCGCCAGTTATCATCGCATAATCTTTCTGTTTGACTTCTATGCGCTCGAGAATTTGCTTCTCTGGAAGGCTTACCTTAACAGTGTCGAGAGTCTCGTAGGTGTCTTCTTGAGGATTCTTCGGATCGGCAACTTTTATCAGAATGTTTGAGCCGTCGTGCAGACTTATTTGAACATGCCCGTTCTTGACGACCTTCTTGTTCTCAATCCTGCAGAGTTTGAATTTGGCCTCTTCCTTCCCTATTGGCTGGAGAACTAAACCTTTTCTGGAAGGCAAGACCCGAAAGTCTTTGTTGATGTCAGGTATCGATATGACGTCCAACAGTCCAACGGGAGAATTGTCTTTGAGTTTGGCGACCCCATCTACGATTATTTTTCCCTCTGAGACTACAGTTTTCGCTTCCTTTCTGGTTTTGGCCAAACCTAGAACGTCACGTAATACCACGGCTAATGGTAAGCAATTTTCGAGCGAGTGCGGACCTGGAAGCGGTCTGACAACCCATGTGTTTTCCTTGCGATGAATTGGCCAGAATCTGGGAGCGGGTTTGCGTTTTAGTCCCTTGGATTGCCCCTTCGTGCCCAAATCTATGCTCCTCCTTCAGTTTTCTCAGTCTTCTCGGTGGTTTTGCGTTTTGCTCGTGGCTTCCTAGCCTTTGGCGCTCCTTCCTTGGTTTCAGTTGCTTTCTTTGCTGGTTTCTTAGTTGCGGCCGTCTTGGTTGTTTTCTTTCTCTTCGCTTTGGGTTTCTTTTCCTTCGGCGTCTCTTCCAGTACCGGCTTCTCCTCGACCGTCTCTTCCTTAACTTCTTCCACGATTTTCGGAGGAGCCTTAGGGGGTCTCTTTTCCACAGCTTTCGCCTTCTCTAGGCGCGTTTTCTTTCGTTCCAGAATCGCCTTTCGCCACTTGTCTTCAAGATTCAGGTTAGTTATCATAACTTTGGATGGATGTATCGGCACAAAAACTGCAGTGCCGTCAACTTTTTCGCTGGTCAAACCTTCAACGAATATTCTGTATTTTTGCCTGTCGACACGGGTGATTTTCCCTTCGAATCCTTTGTGGTCGCCTCGCATGATTTTGACTGTATCGCCACTTCTCACTGGAAGGGCGTTGACGCAATGCGCAGCCTTCAGTTTTGACGAGAGCGCTGCTGCAAAATGCTTGTAGCGTATGTGGTCTGGCGCCTGGTACAACAGTTTTCTTTGTTTCGTAGGTTTTGTCACTGGTTTGGTCGCTTGCATGTTTTCTGTCCTCCATTTACACTATTATGCTGGAAGCACTTGCGATCCTTGGCCATCTTTCGGCAGCCTCCTTCGCTACTGGTCCTCGAATCTCCGAGCCTTTCATCTCGCCTTCAGGCGTTATTATCACTGCTGCGTTGTCTTCGAACTGTACCCAGATGCCGTCAACTCTTCTGAACGGTTTCCTTTGTCGCACGATGATCGCTTGAAAGATCTTCTTTCTCATGTCTGGAGTTCCATGTCTAACAGAAACCGTAATCCTGTCTCCTACTGCTCCCTTAGGATATCGCCGCAATCTTCCTTTGTAGCCCATAACCTGTATTAATCGCAGCACTCTCGCTCCCGTATTGTCGGCGCATCTCAGCATGGCAGGAGGCTGGAGCCCTCTTGAAATCTTTCGTCCGTGTCCTGTCAAGCCTTTCGCTATAAGTGCTCTGTGCTTTGCTTTTGCCGCCAAGTCACGTATCCTCCAGTTTCTCAACGACGACGAATGATACTGTTTTGCTTACCGGGCGGCATTCCGCGATTTTTACGCGATCTCCTTCTTTTGCGCCTACGCACGGGGGATTGTGCGAGGAGATGCGGCTCTGTCTTCTTTCGTATCTCATGACTTTTGGAATGTAGTTGAGGTAGTCCCGTTTGACTACAACTGTCTTGTCCATTTTCGCGCTGATGACGACGCCTTCCAAGACATGGCCTCTCACCGAAAGCTCGCCATGGAAGGGGCAATTTCTATCTTCGCAGGTCTTCTTGGGTTTCCTAAAAGTAAGGGACATTACCACAATCTCCTGATGCTCTTCTTGAGACGGTCTTCCGATCGTCCAACAAGAAGCTTGCCGTCGATTTCAACGACTGTTCCGTCGTGAAAGCCAAAATGAAAAACCGAAGAGTTTTTTGCGATAGTCTTCCTCTTGTCTTTGGACTGCAGTGTGAAAGTGTTTCGCGTTTCGTTAACTACAATGCCTGAAACTCCGACGTGACCCAGATCAGTGCTCTCCGCAACCTTGGCTCGTGCGCCGATGAACTCGTGGCGGATTACGTCAGGCGTGACCTTCATTTCTTTTTCTTCTCCTTCTCTTCTTTCATCTTCGCCTGCTTCTCCGCGGATTTCTTTTCCTTCGTCTTCTCTGTTTTCTTCGACTTTGCTCTTGCCACGCCTATTTCCTGTTCATGGCTTATTGTCAGCATTTGAGCGATTGTTCTGTGAAGTTCTCCTATTCTAGCGGGATTTTCCACGCTGCCGCCTGCACCAACCATTGTCTTAAGTCTTGTGAGTTCTGTTCGAAGCTCGCCCAGTTTTTTTGTTCGTTCATCAGAAGACATGTCTCGTATTTCTTTCAGGCGCAGTAAAGGCATTTATTTGGAGCCCTCCCCTTCTCTTACTTGATCCGCCTCTTCGGCCTTTTCTTCGCTGACCTCTCCAGCTTCAACTTCGCTTGTTTCCTCGGCTTTTTCCCCGACCACTGGAGCTTCCCCGACGTTCTCCTCGGTCGCCGGTATTTCTTCAGCTTTTTCCGCTTCGACGGGTTCCTCGGAAGGCGGTGAGGCTTCAAGAATTTGGATTCTGTCTGGAAACTTTGCATCTGGAGGCATCAATCTGACTTTTACGCCGAACATTCCAGGCTTAAGCTGAACATGAACCTCGGCTCTGCGCAGATATTTCAATGCCGGGGCTCCGCACTTTGGCAGGTATCCAGCTTTGAATTTCTCAAATCGGGCTCTTTCCGTTCTCAGCTTGCCGCTTATGATGACTTCGGCGCCTAAGGCCCCTGCTTCCATGACCTGGTTCAAGGCCCAGAATCCTGCGCGCCTGAAGTGTATGCCTCTTTGCAGGGCTGAGGCGATTTTTGAAGCTACGACGTAAGCATTCAGCTCGGGAATTTCGATCTCAGAAACCGAGATCTGCGGGTTTGGAACTTGAAACTTTTGTTCTAAGAAGCCTGCAAGTTCTCTTATCGTCTCTCCGCCACGGCCTATCACTAAGCCTGGCCGCATTGCATAAATCACTATGTGCGTTCCCAGAGGAGTCTTTGATATGCTTACTCCGCCGTATCCTGCTCTCTCAAGTTTGTTTCGCAAGAACTCGTCGATTTCGGTTCTTTTTATGGATTCGCTTATGAAGTGCTTGACGATTGCCACTAAGTCTCTC
>Ga0315279_10001742_pt1 | contig 35310 bp, 25 predicted proteins | sample YL17G06_20_MG_FD_203694 | JGI IMG/M metagenome (GOLD analysis project Ga0315279, IMG submission 203694) | Sediment microbial communities from Yellowstone Lake, YNP, Wyoming, USA - YL17G06_20 | ecosystem: Environmental > Aquatic > Freshwater > Lake > Sediment | place: USA: Wyoming | collected...
CGAGGCGCTCTACACGGCATCGTTTCAGCTCGACATCGTGAACAGCGCGACCGGAGGGGCAGTCGCCGACCTGCGCCTCCCATTCAGCCAGGCGTTGCCGGCCGTCGCCGGGAGTTGGGGCCATGGCACAGATCAGGACGATCATCGTTGACGACGAACCGCTGGCCAGGCGCGGCCTGACGACGCTGGTGGAACGTCACGCGGAATTCATGGTCGTCGCTGCGTGCGCCGACGGCCGCGAGGCGATCGCCCGGATCGCCGAGCTGAAGCCGGACCTCGTGCTGCTCGACATCCAGATGCCGGAGATCTCCGGCTTCGACGTGCTCGAGCGCCTGCCGCCCGACACGCTGCCGGTCGTCATCTTCGTCACGGCCTACGACGAGCACGCCATTCGGGCCTTCGAGGTGCGCGCGCTCGACTACCTCCTCAAGCCGGTCTCCCAGAAGCGATTCGACGAGGCACTCGAACGTGCCGCGGCGCGCGTGCGCGACCGGCGGCTCGCCGAGTACGGCGCGACGCTGCTTGCGGCCGTCGTCGACATCCAGCAGGAGCGTGGTGCGCCGGCGGCCGCTCCCGGTCGGGAACGCCGCCTCGAGCGCATCATGGTCAGAACCGGCGATGCCTTCCAGTTCGTGGACGTCGCCGACATCGAGTGGATCGAGGGTGCCGACTACTACGTCACGCTGCATGCCGGCGGGAAAGAGTTCCTGTATCGCGAGAGCCTCAAGCATCTCGAGGACCGCCTCGACCCGACCCAGTTCGTCCGCATCCACGTGTCGGCCATCGTCAACCTGGCCAAGGTGCGCGAGATCCGGCGGACGCTCGGGGGCAAGTACCAGGTGATGCTCGCCGGGGGCCGGAAGCTTCCAGTGAGCCGCAGGCGTCGGAAGGAATTGATCGATCTCGGTATCTCCCGTTTCGGGTTGAAAGCGTGACCGTGCGGGCAGGACATCGATGACACTGAGACCCTCGCGCGGCGTCGTGCTCGTGATTGGTGCGCTGGTCGTGTGCGCGGTTCTGGCGTTGCGCCAAACGGCCGCGGTCGCCGTTGCCGGGACAGTCGATCCCAGCCTTCGAGACGTCGGCTTCACCTGGACCGTCGTCTGGTTCCTTCTCTACTACCTGTTGTGGGCCGCGCTGACACCCTTCATCTTCTTCCTCGGCCGGCATGTCCGCTTCCGCCGCCGGCGCTGGTTCTCGCCGTTGGCCTTTCACGCCGCCGCCAGCGTCGTCTTCGCCGTGGCCGCGCCCGTTTCCCTCGCCATCCTCTTCGGCGGACTGGTGCTCCGGCGCGGCTTCCCGGACCCATCTGACCTTGTGACACCCTTCTGGACGCATTACGCGGCCTACCGGGCGATTGCCGACACGTCGTTCTACTGGCTGATCCTCGCGGCCGGAGCCATCGTGCGGACCTACGACGAGTCGCAGGCCAGGCGGCTGCAAGCTGCCGATCTCGAGCGGTCGCTGACGGCAGCCCAGGTGGACGTGCTGAAGATGAAGCTGCAACCGCACTTCCTCTTCAACACGCTCAACTCCATCCGGTTTCTCGCGCTCGAGAAAGACAGTTCGGCGGTCGTGACGATGGTCGAGCGGCTTGCCAATCTGCTGCGGGCGTCGATGACGAGCGGCAGCCAGTTCGTGCCGCTCGAAGAGGAGCTTGCACTCGTCGACGAGTATCTCGCGATCGAGCAGATGCGCCTCGGGGAGCGGCTGCGCATCGTGCGCCGCATCGATCCCACCGTCAGACAAGCGCGTATGCCGGGTCTCGTCCTGCAGCCGATTGTCGAGAACTCGATCAAGCACGCGTTCTCGCAACGACTCGACGCAAGCCGCCTGGAGATTGCCGCGTTCCGGGACGGGGATGCTCTGCGAATCGTGGTGAGCGATGACGGCCCGGGCCTTCCGCCCGGCTGGGATCTCGCCACCAACTGCGGCCGGGGTCTGAGAAACGTGATCGAGCGGCTCGATGCCCTCTACCGGAACAGCTGGTCACTGACGGTCAAGGCTGGCGAGGCAGGCGGGACGATCGTCGAAGTAGGCATTCCCTATTTCGGACCCGAGGACGGTGTCGACAGGCGGGTGTCGCACGCCGTGGGCGAGTCGGCCGTCGCGCGACTCTCGTAACACCAGCCGACAACTCGACGAGCTGACCAGGCACGTTCGTCCCGCGTCACCTATCGGCTGAACCAGTACGCAACCTTGATCATAAAGACGTTGTCGGCAGGTGCGCGCATGAGCGATGAGACGTCTCGTCCCAGCGCCAGGCTGCCCGCGTTGACGAAGTCGGCGCGCTGCTGGGTCCACACGGCGTAGAAGGTGGAGCCGAGGCGCCACTCCCATCGGAATACCGTGTTGACACGCAGCGACTTCACGTTGAAGTCCGGATCGGGCACCGAGAAGCGAGGCGCGGCGCCGGTGCCGTCGGGATCGATCGAGAACCGGCGAGCGGCAGGATCGTAGGTGCTGCTGCCGCGGTCTGCCCCATACAGGTCGAACGTGTACGCCCCGGGGGTAGAGAACTCCTTGAGGCCCCAGTAGTGTCCCGCCGCGACGAACGGCTGGGCATAAACCTGAAGCGACGTTCGGGGCGTGAAGATTGCGTTGAACCTGACGACCATCGACACGTCGGTCCGATCGAGATCGGCAAACACGTAGCGATCGCCGAACGTGTTCGTTGCCGTCGCGTCGGCGACGGCTCGCACGTATTGGGCCGTGTTGCGCGACCGCGCCCACTCGGGTCCCGCGGTGAGGGTCAGCCGCGGCGATGGCCGCACCGTCAGCGACGGCGAGACGCTGCCTGTCCAGTTGCGGGCTGACGTCTCGCTCAGGTTCGCCCCGAAGTTGAGCGACCACGCGCGGCGTTCGTCGGTCGTCACCTGCAGGACCGTGGACCGGCTCGAGGGCCGCGCGGCGATCGGACCCCCACGCGTGAAGCGATCGTCCCGGCTTGCGCGGTTCACGATGGCATTGCCCATGAGCATCCAGTTGTTTGGCAGGCTGGCCACGGCCTCGCCATAGAAGCCGTCGCCCACACGCTCGCGGCCGAAATTCCAGTTGTAGAACTTCGCCACCCCGGCGTACCGGAACCTGGTGAACCGGTCGGCCCTCGCCTTCTGCCAAATGACGAACGCGTGCGCCCCGATGCGGTCGGCGCCGGTCTGGAACCCCATGTCGTTCGACTCGAACCCTGGACTGATCGCCCACGTGACCAGGCTTACCAGCACATCGCGATTCGACCGCGTCAACTCCACGTGCCCGGTCCAGCCGGACATCGAGGTCTGACTGGCGTCGAAGGAGACGTGGCGCGCATCGGGCCGTTGGAAGTAGCGCGCCGACGCGCGCTGCAACCTCGCGATGGCGGCGGCGTCGCCAGACACCCGGCTGCCTGTCAGAGCGCCGTTGAGCACCCAGTCGCGCCCGCCGCCCAGGTACAGGTAGGCATCGGCGCCGCCCGTGACGGCGTGTCGCGGCAGCAGCCCAGAGAGCGCGGGATCGGACAGGTCGCGAGTGACCTGCGTGGCGATGCCCCCAATGGCTGCGCGCGGTCCCAGCTCGCGGCGTACCCTCCCGGCGAAGTAATTCGTGAACGGCTCGACCTGCAGGCGGCTGCGCAGTCCGCCATCGTCGGTACGAGCGAACTCGCGGCCTGTGATGGCATCGAAGACCGAGACGCTCCAGCCCGACGCCGTTCTCCCCGACAGCTTTGCGGCACCAAGGATCGTGGCCGAGGCCGGCGTGTCCACGAAGTCCCCGGAAGCAGGGCCCTGCGGCACGCGGCCGATGCGACGCGAGTAAACGAGGTCGGGCGTGCGCTCGCCGAAGCGCGCGCGGATCGCGCCGGTCGCCTGGCCGAAGTTGCGAAGCAGTTGCATCCCTTCGATGAAGAACGGGCGCCGTTCCTCGAACAACGTCTCGAAAGCGGTGAGGTTGACGACTGCTGGATCGGCCTCGACCTGACCGAAGTCGGGGTTGAACGCCGCGTCGAGCGTGAACGCGCTCGTCACGCCCCACTTCAGGTCGAGGCCGCCGCCGCCGATTACCCTGGCGCCATCGGTGAACGGGTTGCCCGGCGCAATGGTCCCGAGCTGCTCGAGGCGCGCCGAGGTGTAGGGCAGCAGGTCCAGATGGCGCCGCGGAACGAGCCCGTCCAGACCGGTGAGGTGGCCACATCTGGAGATGAGCCGCGATTCGTTGGCGCCGAAGGGATTCCAGTAGCTCGACTCGACGCGACGCTGGAGATAACGGCTGATGTTGAATCCCCAGGTCTGGCGGGCGCCGGGGGCGAACCGCAACTGCGACAAGGGAATGCGGATCTCGGCCGCCCAGCCGCTGGAGTCGATGGATACGGCGGCCTCCCAGACGCCATCCCACGACGCGTCGGTCGCCGTGTCGTTGGCAACGAGGCTGTCCGACAGCGCACCAGCCGCCGACACGGTGAGAATGGCGCCTGTCATGTGGTCGTGGTACGGATCGAGGATGATCGTCAACGTATCCGAGAACGCTGCCTCGTCGCGGCGCGACAGCCGGCGGACGATCCGGCCCGGCTCGCGGTCGAACATCCTCGCACCCACATAGAGCGCCTCGTCATCGAACAGCACCCGGACTTCCGTGTCCTGCGTGGCCGGCTTGCCCTCGTCTGGCTCCCGCTGGACGAACCCGGAAAGCGGTGCCGCGTCGCGCCAGACCGCCTCGTCGAGACGGCCGTCGATGACCGGAAGCGTGGCGGTCCGGACGGCCAGCGCCTCGCGAACGGCCGCTGCCGCGGCGCTAGTGCCTGACTGCCTCGCGTCCGGGCACAGCGGCGTTCCTCCCGCCGGATGCGCAGCTGCGAGTACCAGCCCACTGAGAACCAACATGCCTGGCAGAAGCTTCACCTGCACGAGCCGGTCATTGCAGATCCACATGACCGACTTATACCCAATCCGTGACGCGAAGGTTCTCCCAAAAACGCTCGTAAATTCTCACGAGAGGCCTGCCGGGCGGGTCGAGCTGCCACCGGGTCGATCTCGTTGTCCGTCTCGTGCACTCGACCGCCTGAACGAAGATGGAAGAAAAATCGGACATACACCGAGGAACGGTGTGCGGGCAGTCTGCTAGTGTGCTCTCGTTCCGTGCGGCTTGTCGTACGAACGATCTCTCCGTCTCAATCCGGAGAACGCCAATGCCGGGACGACGCTCGAGAAGCTTCACCGGGGCGGCGGGGAAGACCGCCGGGAAGTCAATACCTGAAACGCAGCACCTCCTCCTTGTTCCTCTCTGCGTGTTCCTGTCCGTCGCGGCCACGGGACAGCGCCGACGGGATGTGCTGCCCCTCGATCCTCGCTCGGCCGAGCGGTCTGCGCCGATCGAGGCGTTGAAACGTCAGGGCCCCGCTCTTGCCGAGGCTTTCGCACGACATGTCCACCGCAACGCGAAGGGCGAGCAGATGCCGTACCGGCTGTTCACGCCTGCGCGTCTCGACGCCGGCCGAACCTATCCCCTTGTCGTGTTCCTCCACGGCTCGGGAGGAAGCGGCACCGACAACGTCAAGCAACTGCAGGGCGCTAACATGTTCGGCGCGTTGATCTGGACACTGCCAGAACACCAGAAGCGACACCCGGCTTTCGTGCTGGCGCCGCAGAGCGACGTGAACTGGCCCTGCACGGTCTTCGACCCGAAGAACCCGCCGAAGACGATCGCCGATGTCAAGTTCTGCCCGCCCGGGGATTTGGGCATCGGCGCCCGCCTGGCGTTCGAGATCATCGACAGCCTCCTGGCCAAGCTGCCCATCGATCCCGCGCGGATCTACGTGACGGGCCACTCGATGGGCGGAGCCGGGACGTGGCACATGATTGCGCAGCGCCCCCGCTTCTTCGCGGCCGCCGCGCCCGTGTGCGGTCACCCGCTGCCGGCCACCGCCGGCATCGTCAAGGACGTGCCTGTCTGGAACTTCCATGGCGCGGCCGACGACGTGGAACCGGTCGCGACATCACGCGCGATGATCGATGCCATTCGCCGGGCCGGCGGGCGGCCACGGCACACGGAATACGAGGGCGTTGGGCACAACGTGTTCATGTGGGCCTACACCGAGCCGGCTCTCGTCGAATGGCTCTTCGCACAAAAACGATAGCCACTGACGCCGCGCGCGTGGGCACCTGCAGAACGAGCAGCGTGTTCGAGTAAACGACGGTTACTGATTGGCGATACTCGAAGGACGGTCTCATGGTCGGCGAACAACAGAGAGATGCGAATTCGGAGTGTTGTGAAAGCGCCGTTGCGTTTCCAAGCGCCGATGGCCGTGTAAGGCTGGCGGGGACTCTTGCCATTCCGTCTGAAGGTCGCGCTGCCCCAGTTGTAATTCTCGTGTCTGGTACGGGACCGATCGACCGCGACGTCACGTTTGTCGGGCACGCGCTGTTCCGGACGCTGGCCCACGCGCTTGCCCGAAGGGGTGTTGCATCACTGCGCTTCGACAAGCGCGGAGTCGGCGAGTCCGAGGGAGAGTTCTCCTCGGCGAGAGCAGCGGACTTCGTGTCCGACGTACTGGGCGCGAGCGAATACCTCGTTGCGCATGAGGGCTTCGCCGCTGAGCATGTCGGACTACTCGGTCACAGCGAAGGTGGCATGGTCGCCCTGACAGCGGCGGCGAAGGCTCCAGGAACCGCCTTCTGCGTATCGTTGGCGGGGCCTCTCCTTTCCGGAAGGGACAACGCTGTGCGGTCGTTTGCTCTGTTCGCGCGCGGGAGCCTTCAACGCGACGGTGAGTTCGATCGGTACGTGTCGGAGCTGGACACGCTTTTCGAGATCGCCCGGTCGGGCGAGCCATCGGTGCGGGGAGCAGAGGCCGAAGAGCTGGCAGCGAGGCTGGCACCCCGCATCATCAACGAGAGAACCGAGGTGATCTTCGGTGCGAAGAGGCTCTCGGGACCGCAATTCTTGAAGCTTCTGTCGTCATCCTGCCTTGATACCTCTTTGAGCTGGGATCCCAGGCGAGTCGTTCCGCTCGTCATGTGCCCGGTGCTCGTGTTGTATGGCGCCAAGGATGTTCAGGCGCCGGCACGCGAAAATGTTGCCGCGGCGCGGGCGCTGGTCGACGAACAAGGCAAATCCGCCTGGACAATCCGGGAACTCGCGGACATGAACCATGCTTTCCAGCACTGCGAGACAGGCATGCCGGACGAGTATGCCTCCATAGGCCACGTCATGGCCGACGAAGTCATCGAAGAAGTCGTGGCATGGATCACCGCCAGAGTGCACGAATAGGATGACGATGCAGTTGGCGGCCTGACAACGGGCATGCAGCGGACGCCGCTGCACGCCGCCGCTGATGCCGAGCGTTAGCCCTCAGGAGTCCCGAGGAAGAGCGATGCAGGAGATTCGTTGCCTGCTGTGCGCCTGCTGCTTCTTGTTGGTTTCCTGCGGCGGTCTCACGCAAACCGCGGGACCGCCGCTCCGTGACATCGCACCTGGCGTGCGGGGTGTCATCGAGGTCCCACAGGACTTCCGCCGTCATCCAGGAGTGGTTCTACTCCACGGGTCGGCCGGCTGGCAGCCGGTCTATGCCGCGTTCGCAGGAGACTGAGTACCAAACCGTGAGATGGCGCGGGCTGAGAGACGCGGGCTAACTTGGCCGCCGCGACTGGGCGGCCACGCATCGCGTTTGCCTCTCTTCGAAGCGGCAATGCGGATATCTGGGTGGTGGGTGTAGGCGGTCGGGACTGATTTTCCATGAAGCAACCGACCTGTACGCGCGGCTTCGTGGCGTTGCTCAGGGCACTCCTCGTCACAAGGGCCTGCATGTGCGTGGCGGTGGTCGCGCTCGCGCTGGTCGCGTGGTCGGTGACCGCGCCTGGAATGGTCTCGGATCAGCGCGAGGTGTTCGAGGCGATCGCCAGGGGCGACGAACAGGCGGTTGCGGCCCTGCTCGACCGGTCGCTCCCTCTCACGACCACGAACGAGCAGGGGTACTCGCTCGTGCACTGGGCCGCCATCACGAGACAGCCGCGGATCGCGGCGCTGCTCGTGACCCGAGGCGCCCCGGTCAACACGACAGGGCCCAGCGGCCGCACACCGCTCCACGACGCCGCGCTCAGCGGCGACGCCAGCCTTGCGCGGCTGTTCGTCGATGCCGGCGCGCGAGTGTACGCCGCCGATCAACTCGGCAAGACGCCGCTGGACGTGGCCTTCGAGCAGGGAAACCGCGTGCTGTTCCCGCTGCTGAAGCCGCTCCACGTCGCGGCGGAGCAAGGAGAGGCGGAGCGGGTGCGCCGGTTGGTGCGAGCCGAACCAGCGAGCGTTCGGGCGCGAGACGAATCGGGCGCAACTGCGCTTCATCTGGCGGTTCGGGCCGACCGCCGCGAGGTGGCCGCCCTGCTGCTCGAATCCGGCGCCGACATCAACGCCCGCGGCGCCTGCGGAGAGACGCCGCTCCGCATGGCGCTCGAACACGGCCGCCGGGACGTCATTGCGTTTCTCCAGTCGAAGAAGGCGGAAGACCAGAGTGACGACCTGCTGCTGCGCCGGTCACTGCCGGCTGGCGAGGCCATCATCTGGTACCTGTTCGATGTCGGCTGGGTGATCAGGACGTCGGCCCACGTGCTCGTGTTCGACTACGTGCCGGCGCGGCACATGTCGCTTCCCCCGCCCGTCCGATCGTGCCTGGGCAGCGGCGAGATCGACCCCGCGCAACTGAGGGACCAGCACGTCGTCGTCTTTGCGTCGTTCCTCCGCGACTCGAATCACCGCGACACGATCTTCTCGTGGCGGAAGACCATCCCCCGCATCACCTACGTCATCGGGGACGAGACGGCCGGAGACCCCGCCGCGGTGCACATCCCGCCGCGCACCGAACGACGCGTCGGCAACCTGCAGGTGCTGACCATCCCGGCCACCGGCTACGGCGAGGGATTCATCGTCACCGTGGACCGGCTCACGATCTTCTACGGGGGCGATCACCAGAGCAGCGAAGGCCTCTGGCCCGCGTTCACACGCGAGATCGACTACATCCGCAAACGCGTGGCCAGGATCCACGTGGCGTTCCTGCAGATGATGTTCGAGGAGCAGATGTCGTCCAGCAAGGGCGTGCTATATGCGCTGAAGGCCCTCAGGCCGGTTGCGATGTTTCCGAACTCGGCGGTTGCCGCCGAGCGGTTCTTCCCCCGATTCGTCCAGGCGGTGACCGACGCGCGTCTGCCGACGCTGGTCCGGAGCGCGAGGCGTCGTGGAGACGTCTTCTTCTTCCCAGGCACACCAACGCCGGCTCCTATTCCTGCTTCAGCACCTTGGCTGGTTCGAGGAAGAGCAGCCTCCGAGCAGGCAGGTAACTGGCAACCGAACACACGAAGAGGACCGTGAGGATCTCCACTGAATAGGTGAGGAGGTCGGAGTTCTGCACTCCAAAGAGGAACCTCATTGGCCCCCGCCGTGTGTACGCCGTCAACACAACGGAGCCGAAGGATAGGTTCCCTCGGCTGGCACGGGTGGACGACCGTTCGATTCTCCTTACGCCACCATCGCACCGACACCAAATCCTACAGATACCTTCGATTGGCCCTCGAACGCCCGCAACCCGCACGACGGCTCCATGCGGCGGGAACATTTTCCATCGCGCGCTCGTCGAAGTGGACATACTTCGGCAGGTGAAATATCGCCTGTCGTAAGTGGAGGCGGCATGTTCAACTCCGATCTCAAGCGCGGCAGCATGGAACTCCTCATCCTCTCGGCCCTCGAGGACCGCGCCAGGCACGGCTACGAAATCGGCAAGATCCTCGACAGGCGTTCGGGCGGGCAGATGAAGCTCCCGATCTCCACGCTCTACTCGACGATCTACCGCATGGAGGACCGCGGCTGGATCAAAGGCCGCTGGATCGAACGGGCGGGTGAGCGCCGCCGGTGCTACTACGTGCTCACGGCGAGGGGGAAGCGGGCCCTTGCCGCACAGCGACGCGAGTGGGAAGCCTTTGCGGCGGTCGTGGCGGGAGTGATTGGAGGCAGCCATGCGTAACTGGGAGAAGTGGGTACGCGAGCAGCTCGACCTCCCCGCCATGACGGACGGACGCGACGAGCGCATTGCCGGTGAGCTGGCGGCACACCTCGAGGACATCTGGCGCGAGGCACGTGCGCGCGGCGCCACCGAGGCGGAGGCCGACGCTGTGGCCTGTGCGGCCCTGGGTGATCGCGTCAGGGCCGCCGGAGAGCTTCGTGAGGCCGAGCGCCGCCACGCGACGGCCGAGACGGTGCGGCAGGTCGAGCGTGTCGAGGAGAAACTGCGCGGCAAGGGGCGGTCGTGGATGGCTCTCGCCGACGTGATCCGCGACCTCCGCCTCGGCCTTCGGTCGCTTGCCAGGCGTCCGGCGTTCAGCATCGTCGTGGTCCTCGTGCTCGGCCTTGGCATCGGCGCGACCACGGCAGTCTTTGCGCTCGTCGACGCCGTTCTCCTGTCGCCCCTCCCGTTCCGCGACGCGGATCGGCTGGTCACTTTTTCGCATGCGGCACCGAGCGCGGGCGAAGACGACGTCGGCCAGTGCGCGGCGTGGCACTTCACCTACCAGGACGAGAACCACGTCTTCGACGAGTTGGGGATGTACTCGCCCGGAGGCGGCATGAGCCTGGCAACCGTGACGGGCAGCGGCGAACCGGAGGTGGTCGAGGCCATGACCGCCACGGCCGGCGTCTTCCGCGCTCTGCGAATGCCCGCCTTGCTGGGCCAGGCGTTCAGGCCCGAGGACGAGAATCCGGACGGTCCGCTGGTCATCCTGTTGGGCCACAGATACTGGCAGGCGCGGTTCGGCGGCGATCGCGCGATCGTCGGCAGGACGCTCCGCGTGAACGATCGGCCGAGGGAGATTATTGGCGTCCTGCCCCCCAGCTTTCGCAGTATCGGGCAGGATCCTGCGGTCGTGATGCCACTGCGGGTCCGCCGGGCAGGCCTCTTCGTCGGCAACGTCGGCTATCGCGGGATCGCTCGTTTGAAGAACGGGGTCACCAAGCAGCGGGCCGAGGCTGACATGGCCAGGATGCTGCCGCTGGCCCTCGAGAAGTTTCCGGGAGGGCCGGTCTTCGAGGTCATGAAGGGACGCAGGTACGTGCCCACCGTTACGGTCCTCAAAGACGATCTGGTCGGCGGCCTGCGTCGCCTTCTCTGGGTGCTTCTGGCCGGCGTCATCCTCGTCCTGCTCATCGCATGCGCCAACGTGGCAAACCTCTTCCTGGTTCGTGCCGACAGCCGGCAGAGGGAGATGGCTCTACGGGCCGCGATGGGGGCGACCCGATGGCGGATCGGCTGGGAGTACCTCAAGGAGAGTCTGCTGCTCGGAGTGCTGGGCGGCCTCGTCGGCTTCGGCCTGGCCTGGGCTGGCGTTCGCGCCCTGGTCGCCACGGCGCCGGTGCAGCTTCCGCGCCTCGACGAGGTGTCGCTCGATCCCGCGGTGCTGATCTTCTCTTTCGCGCTTTCGGTTGGCGCAGGGCTGCTCTCCGGCGTCGTTCCCGCGCTTCGGCACGTTCGTCGCGCAGTCATCGACACGCTGCGACAGGCCGGACACGGCGGGACGAGCGGCCGATCGTGGCGCCGCCTCCAACAAGTCATCGCTGCAAGCCAGGCCGCGCTAACGCTGGTGGTCCTGGTGGCGCTCGGCCTCGTGTTCCGAAGCGCCATGGCGCTCGAACACGTCGATCCCGGCTTCCGCCACGCGGAAGACGTGCTGGCATTCCGGCTGACGATCCCCGGCCGGGCGGCCGGGAGCGCCGATGAGATGGCGCGACTGCAGGAGACGATCGCGCGGCGAGTGCGAGCGGTGGCGGGCGTCACCGCGGCCGGCATGGCGACGGCGCTGCCGATGCACGTGGGCATGAACATCAACCCGTTGTATGCAGAAGGGATCACTGTTCCCGGGACGCCACCGGTGACGCGCCGGCACAAGTGGGTCGGCGAGGGATACTTCGAGACCCTTGGCATCCCGTTGCTCGCGGGTCGCGCCTTCACCTGGCAGGACGTGCACGATCGGGTCGCAGCGGTCGTGGTGTCCGAGTCGCTGGCGCGCATCTACTGGGGCTCGATCCAGGCGGCCATCGGCAAGCGTGTGTCGGTGCGGCCCGACCCGGTCCGCTGGTACGAGGTTGTTGGGGTAGCAGGCGACGTCCGCGAAGACGGCGTCGGCAGCGACCCGGTTCCGATGGTCTACTGGCCACAGGTGACCGTGGCGTTCTGGCAGGGGACCACCAGCCAGGACCTGCTTGTCTGGCAATCCGCGAGCTACGCGGTTCGTTCCACGCGCGTGGGCACACCCGACTTCGTCCGCGAGATTCGGAAGGCAGTCTGGGACGTGAACCCGAATCTGGCGCTCGTCGGCGTCGGCCGCCTGTCGGACTTCGTCAAAGCGACGCGCGCCCGGACGACGTTCACGCTCCGCCTGTTCGGCGTTGCCGGCGTCATCGCGCTGGTTCTCGGCCTGGTCGGCGTCTATGGGGTGATCTCCTACGGTGTGAGCCAGCGAACCTTCGAGCTGGGCATCCGGATCGCGCTGGGAGCTGAAGGCGGCCGCGTCACGAGGATGGTGCTGCGGCAGGGGTTCGTCCTTGCCGGCGGAGGCATTCTGGTCGGGCTCGGTCTCTCACTGCTGATGACGCGGACGATGTCGGCCTTGCTCTTCGGAGTAAAGGCGAACGACCCGGTGACCTTTGTGGCGGTCGCCGCTGCCGTGATGGCGGTGACCCTGGTGGCGTGCTACGTGCCCGCCCGCCGCGCCGCACGTGTGGACCCCCTCACCGCGCTGCGAACGGAATAGTGTCAGCTGCCAGCACGGCACGGCTCCGCGAGCCTGTCGTCGATGTGGATCTGCAGGTGGCTGTCGAGTTCGCCCGTCAGGTCACGCTCGCGACGCCGCGGAAGCGGCGGCACGTCGCCGCCGCTTCTGCCGAGGAGGAAGAATGGGCAGGCGGCTCCGCAAGAAAGACCTGCTGGAGGAGATCCAGTTCGAGCGAACGGCGCTCGACGAGACACTGGCGTTGCTCACGCCCCGTCAGATGACCTTGCCAGGCGTCACACGCGGCGGTTGGTCGGTGAAGGACGTGCTCGCCCACCTGGCCCACTGGCAGAAGATGAACCTGGAGTGGTACGCGGCCGGCCAGCGAGGAGAAACGCCGGCCGTGCCTGCGCCGGGGTTCACCTGGAGGGACCTGCCTCGCTTGAACGCGGCGATCTACCGAAAGCACCATCGCCGGTCGCTGCAGGCCGTCGTGCAGGACTACCGCGTCCACCACGAACGAGTGATTGCCCTGATCGAGACGCTGTCGGACACCGACCTGGTGGTGCCCGGGCGGGTGGCCTGGACCGGCCCGTCGTGGACACTGAGCGACTACCTGCGCGCGAACACGGCCGCGCACTACCGGTGGGCGCGCGTGCGCATCCGCCGCTGGTGGCGCGCCCGTGAGCGTGCGTCGTTCGCTCTCGGGATTCCGGCGTCGTCACGAGTATCGGGAAAACGAGGGGAAGGGCCGGGAACCTGACCCCCCGGTGTCTGCCCCGCCGTCCGTACCCGAGTCTATTTCGAGCGATTTCCGAATCTCGAAGTGTGATCCTTCCTGGCGGGGCACTCGTCGAAACGTGGCGACGTGGGCCGGTCGTTCCGTGGTCCCGGGGGCCGTTCGCGCGCGAAACGCGGCAGCCGCCGGGGATTCCCTCGGCATGGAGTTCAACCGATGACGCACCCTCGCATTCCACTCGCCATTGGGCTGTCGGCGGTCTTGTCCGTCTCGTTCGCGGCTGCATTGCAATTACAGCAATCGCTCGACGGGATCTGGCTGTCGGACGGGTACGGCCATCTGGTCGAGATCGCCGGCGACGAGATGCGTCTCTCGCAGGTGACGCCGGTCAGCTGCCTGCCCACCGGCCAGGGCTCCCGCCAGGTGTCGGCGGCGGGCGCTCCCGTCTTCGTCGTGCCTGACTTCGGCCGCGCCACGCTTCTGGCAGGCGCGTCTTCCGACGAGAAGCAGATCTCTCTGCCCGGCAGGGCCTCGACCATCGTCATCAGGCGGGTGTCCGAAAAGCCGGCCGCCTGCACGCGCACGACGCCCGACACGCCCGAGTCGAACTTCGAGCTCTTCTGGACGACGTTCAACGCCCACCACGCGTTCCTCCGCGAGCGCGGCGTCGACTGGGCGGCCACCCGCGCGAAGTACCGGCCGCGGGTGACCCCCGCGACGACGCCCGACGAGCTGTTCACCATCCTGAGCGAGATGATCGAGCCGCTGCACGATGCGCACACGTGGCTGGGCGCGCCGGCGCTCAACCGGACGTTCCGCGGCAGGCGCCCCGACCCGACGCCGGTCAGCCAGGACGATGCCCGGCAGGCGTTCGAGATCATCCAGAGCAAGTACCTCAAGGGCGATCTGCAGTCGTTCTGCAACACGCAGGTCCGCTACGGCCGCCTCAACGACACGACCGGCTACCTGCGGATCCTCGCGTTCGGGGGGTACGTCGCCGGCAACGACTACGAGGAAGGCGCGCGGGAGCTGGCCAAGGCGTGTGACGCCGTCGTCGCGGACGCGCGCACGCTGAAGACACTCGTCATCGACGTGCGGCTGAACGGCGGCGGCGCCGATCCGTACGGCGTCATGGTGGCGAGCCGGCTGACCGACCAGAAGTACGTAGCCTTTGTGAAGCGCGCGCGCAACGACGCCAACGACCCGACGCGGTTCACCGCTCCCCAGACGACCTGGGTGGTGCCGGCGCCGGGCCCGCGGTTCACCGGGCAGGTGATCGAGCTCATCAGCCGCAACAGCGTGAGCGCCGCCGAGACGTTCAGCATGGCGCTGATGGGGCGCACGCCGACGGTCGTCAGGATTGGCGAGCCCACGCAGGGCGTCTACTCGGACGTGCTGGGACGGAGGCTGCCCAACGGCTGGCGCTTCGGCCTGCCGAACGAAGTCTTCCTGACCGAGGGCGGCAAGCACTTCGAAGTGGTCGGCGTCGCGCCAGACATCGCGGTTCTGGTGTTCACGCGCGAGGAGCTGCAGGCCCGGCGCGACAGCGCGCTCGACAAGGCGCTGGAGCTGGCGGCGCGTGGCGCCCGCAGGCGGTAGCGGCGCGCGCATAGCGCTGTCCGACGGCAGATGCCCGCCCGTTACGAACTCGGAAGGAGCGCGTGATGAAGTGTGCAGCGACGTTCGCTCTGGGTCTCATGTGCGTCCTGTCGGTCACGACCGCGTCGGCGCAAGGCATTCTCGACGTGGTGAAGACCGGCACGCCCGAGCAGGTGCGCGCGCTGGTGGCGAAGGACGCCTCGCTCGTCAACGCGAAGGATGCGGGGGGCGACACACCGCTGCATCACGTGGCCACCGGCGGCTCGGCCGCCATGGCTGAACTCCTGATCTCCCTTGGGGCCGCGGTCGACAGCGTCAACACGGGAGGGCGGACACCGCTCCACGTGGCCATCGGAGCCAAGAAGCCTGAGGTGGCACTGGTGCTGATTGCCAAGGGCGCGGATGCCCGGAAGCGGATGGGCAGCGGAGCTGGCAGCACGCCACTGCACCTAGCCGCCTGGAACGACGTCGACGCCGTCGTCGGACCGCTCGTGGCGAAGGGCGCCGACCTCGAGAGCCCGGATCAGTTCTCTCGAACGCCCCTCCAGTGTGCCGTCTCGGGGCCCGACAACGTCCGCGCCGCCAGGGCGCTCATCGACAAAGGGGCCAATGTCAACGCGACGGGAGCCAACGGCATCACCGCCCTCGACCTGGCCATCCATGGAAGCTCCATTCTCTCCATCGAACTCCTGCTGGAACGCGGCGCCACCTGCACCGCGGAGAAGGCGCGTTCGATCCTGCAGGTCGCCGCCGCCTCGGGCACGACGCGGCTGTTCCGGGCGATGGTCGACAAGCACGGCGACTCGCTGTTCATCGATGCGGCGTCGAACCGGGCGACGATGAACGGCGCGGTTGTCGGCGGTTCGGTCGAGATCGTGAAGGCGCTGCTCGCCAGGAACATTCCGATTGACAGTCGGGCGGACGGCCACGGGTGGACCCTTCTCCATCGCGTGGCGGAGAGTCCGCAAGGTGCGGGCGTCATCGAACTGCTCGTGAAGAACGGGTTCGACATCAACGCCCGGGCCCTGGACGGGCGAACCGCATTCAACATTGCCGGCGGCCTGGGCAACCAGGAGGCGCGCCGTGTGCTCGTGGCGCTCGGTGCGAACCAGGAACCCCAGACGTTCCCCGTGCTCACAGGGCCGTACCTCGGCCAGACGCCACCCAGCGGCGCTCCGATCCCGTTCGCGCGCGGGATGGTGATCGACAACCACGGCGGGATTACCGTGTCTCCCGATGGCCGCGAGATGTACTGGTCGGCCACACCGTCCCGCCGAGGGGTCTATCGGAGGAACCGCATCTTCATGACCAGACAGGTGAACGGTCGGTGGACGGTTCCCGAAGTGGCGCCCTTCAGCCTGCCGATCACGGTCGCGTGGATGGACGACTCACCCTTCGTGTCCCCCGACAACAGGAGAGTGTTCTTCATCTCGACCAGGCCTGCTGGTTCAGCGCCCGGTGGCAAGGAGAACATCTGGTTCGTCGAGAGAACCGCCGCCGGCTGGTCGCCCGCCACGCCCCTGGGCCCGGAGGTGAATGCGCTGACGATGCACTGGCAGATCTCCGTGTCGAACACGGGCACCCTCTACTTCGGAGGGGTCCAGCCCGGCGACATCTACTACTCGAGATTCCTGAATGGGAAGCACGCGCCCGCGGTCAGTGCCGGCCCCCTCATCAACAGCAGCGGATACGAAGACTGTCCCTTCATCGCTCCAGACGAGTCGTATCTGATCTTCAATCGGTTCACCGGTCCCGAGCGAGGGCTGCACATCAGCTATCGCCTGAAGGATGGGCAGTGGTCTCAGCCGGCGGCGTTGAAGCAACTGCCAGCAGGGCCCACGTCATTCGTGTCGCCCGACGGGCGGTACGTCTTCTTCGGCTACCCCACTTCCTGGGCGCCCGCCGGTTTCATCCAGGAGCTGAAGCTAAAGGATCTCAAGTAGGAAGGAGGCTTTTCGTCCGCCGCACGTCGCGGCGGGTCCGTGTCGAGTTCTGGAGGATACGTGATGCATACCGCCATCCTGCTGCTTGCCCTGGTCGTCGCCGGCGTGCCGGCGCTTCACACACAGTCCGCCTCAGTACACGACGCCGTGAGGGCGAAGGACCTCGCGTCGGTCAAACGATTGGTCGAGGCCAACGCGTCGCTGCTCGCGCAGAAGGACACCAACGGTGACACGCCGCTGCACGTCGCTGCGGCAAGCGGTCTGACTTCGATCGCCGAGTATCTGATCGGCAAGGGTGCCGACCTCGCCGCCGCCAACGTGCAGATGAACACGCCGTTGCATGTGGCCATCATCGATGGCCAGGATGCGACGGCCCGGCTTCTCGTCAACGCCGGTGCTGATCTCGGCAAGCAGAACACCGGCGGGAAGACGCCGCTGCACCTGGCCGTACGCCACAACCGGCGGGCCATCGTCGAGCTGCTTCTGGCGAAGAACGCCGACATCGAGAGCCAGGATAGCTTCCGGCGCACGCCATTGCACCAGGAGGCGAGAGAGCATGACAACCCGGAGATGGTCCGGCTCTTGATCGAGAAGGGCGCCAACGTCAACGCGAAGGATTCGGAAGGCCTGCTTCCGCTCACGAACGCGGCGTGGAAGGGCTTCAAGGGCGTGATTGACGTCCTGCTCGACCACGGCGCCAGCGTCGAGACCGGGAAGGAGAAGGACATCCTGGGCTTTGCCGCCGACTGCGGCTCCGTCCGGCTGTTCGGGCGGGTCTTGGAGGCGAAACCCGATCTCCTCGCCGAGGAGGCGACGGGCCGCGCGACGATGAGACGCGCCGTCCAGGGCGGGTCGGTCGAAATCGTGAAGCTGCTCCTCGCGCGCAACCTGTCCATCCCGACGGCGGCCAACGCTTACGGCTGGACGCCGCTGCACGTCGCCGCCAGCCGCGGGCATGCGGCCATGGTGGCCTTTCTCGCAGAGCGGGGCGCCGACTTGAACGCGCGAACCATCTCCGGCAAGTCCGCCTATAACCTAGCCGTGGAAGCGAACCAGACGGCTGCGGTCGAGACGCTGGCGCGCCTGGGTGCGAGTGCGAGCCCGCCGCAGTTCCCGGAGCTGAAGGGGCCCTATCTCGGGCAGACGCCGCCGGGAGCGGAGCCGGCCGTGTTCGCCCGCGACATCGTGTCGGGCCAGGAGGAGTTCAGCAACCACAGTTCCCTATCGCTGTCGTCCGACGGCACGGAGATGTACTGGGGAGGTGGCGTGCAGTTGCGAGGAGCGCCCGGAGATTTCGGCGGGTACCGGTACGGCATCTGGGTCACGAAGCTCCAGAACGGCAGGTGGACCGTCCCGCAGTTCGCCTCCTTCAGCGGCGTCGCGGAGCATCACGACGACAACCCGTTCCTGACGCCCGACAACAAGCGCCTGTTCTTCACGTCGCAGCGCCCGTTGCCCGGGAGCGACGCGAGGAAGGAGAACATCTGGTTCGTCGAGCGGACCGCGGACGGCTGGTCCGCTCCCAGGCCGGTCGGCGCGGCCGTGAACGCAATGCAATTGCACTGGCAGGTGTCGGTGTCGAAGTCGGGCACGTTGTACTTCGGAGGCACGGGCCCGGAGGGCGCGGGCATCTACTACTCTCGTCTGGTGAACGGCGAATACACGACGCCGACGCGCATGGGCCCCGTGATCAACACGGGCCGGGCCACCACCCCATACATCGCGCCCGACGAGTCGTACCTCGTCTTTGCGAGGCCGGAGGACGGGCAGTTCTACGTCAGCTTCCGTTCGAAGGTCGGAGACTGGCAGCCGCCAGTCGGCCTGGGCGAACGGCTGCAGGGCGTGTGCCCGCAGGTGTCGCCGGACGGCAAGTACCTCTTCTATCTTGGTGAAGGCGTCGTGTGGGCCGACACGAAGACGATCGAGGCCCTGAAGACCGGGAAGACTCACGCGGTACGATTGTCCATGTCCCGTTCAACCGACGCCTTCCCTCCTCGCGGGACTACACGATGCCCAGAACCCGGACGGGCCTCCAGATGATGATATCCAAGGCCGCCTGCGTCGTCTCTGCCGACCAGCCGAACCGCCGGGTGCAGATCGGGCCGCACCACGAGCTGACCTACGAGAAGCTGAAGAGCCACGGGTTCGACCCCAACGCCGTGATCCTCTACGCCCTTGACCTGGCGCGGGGGATGTAGACGACGCGCACGGTGGTGGAAGGAGGACGACGGCGAGGGCCCGCGCGGCCCGTCCGAGGGTTTTTCGAAGGTTAATGGAGCCAGATGGCGGCATCCCGTTCTCGCCGACTCTCGTCCAACGATTCGAACCACCCGCGCGGTACAAGACGGCCGCCTCTGCCCGCTGGTCGACCGGAAAAGCGCCGTGAAATCCGTCGCCACGGGTGAACCGATCCCCTCGGCTTTCCGTCCCATCCAGAAGGCGTTTTATGCCTTTCGTGCAGGAGGGAATGTGAGCAGTTGGTTTGGCGAATTCCGTGTCGCGTTCCGCACGTTGCTGAAGCAGCCGGGTTTCACGCTGGTCGCGGTGGCCACGCTCGCCCTGGGCATCGGCGCCAACGTGGCGATCTTCGCCGTCGTGAACGGCATGCTGCTGCAACCGCTGCCCTACGCCAACCAGGCGCGGGTGCTCAACCTGCGCGAGCGGAGCCCGATGTCCGCGCGCGGCATCACGCTGTCGCTCGCCGACTATCTCGACTGGCGCGATCGCCAGCGCGTGTTCGAGTCGATGGCGGTGTTCCGGGAGACCAGCTTCACGCTGACCGGGGTGGACGAACCCGAGCGCTTCCAGGGCACGGCCACGTCGACGGAGCTGTTCTCTCTGCTCGGCGTGGCGCCCATCAGCGGCCGCACGTTCAGGGCGGGTGAAGACCGGCCTGGCGCCGAGAAGGTGGTCGTGGTCGGCTACGGCCTCTGGCAGCGGCGGTTCGGCGGCGCGCCGATCGTCGGCCGGACGATCGAGCTGGACCGCGAGCCCTACACGGTCGTCGGCGTGATGGCGAAGGAATTCGGGTTTCCCGAGTTCGCCCAGCTCTGGGTGCCGCTGACGATCGATCCCGCTGCCGCCGCCGCGGCGCGGGGGTCCCACTCGTACGAGGCGGTCGGCCTGCTCACACCCGGCGTCGCCGAGGAACGGGCCCGCGCCAACCTGGCGACGATTGCCCGGCAGCTCGAGCAGGCGTACCCGCGGACCAACACGGACATCGGCGCCTACACCGAGCCGCTGCGCGAGCGGTCGCTGCCGGGCGAGCTGCGCCTCGCCTTCGCGGTCTTCATGGTGGTGGTCGCCTTCGTGCTGCTGATCGCGTGCGCCAACATCGCCAACCTGCTGCTCGGTCGGGCCGTGACGCGTGACCGCGAGATGGCAGTGCGCGCGGCCCTGGGCGCGGGCCGGTGGCGGCTGCTGCGGCTGCTGATGGCCGAAAGCCTGCTCATTGCCGTCGCGGGCAGCGCGCTCGGACTGCTGGTGGGCCGCGCGGCGCGCGACGCGCTGGTGGCGTCGGTGCCGATCGAGATCCCCATCTGGATGCGCTTCGACATCGACGCCACGGTGGTGGCCTTCGTCGTTGCGCTCACCGTGGTGACCGGCCTGACGTTCGGCCTGATCCCCGCCCTGCGCGCGTCGCGCCGCGACGTTACGGCGGCGTTGAAGGAATCGGGTACCCGGTCTGCGACGGGCGGAGCCGGCCGGCTGCGCACCGTGCTGGTGGTCTCCGAGGTCGCCATTGCCGTCGTGCTGCTGGTCGGTGGCGGCCTGGTCGTCCGGGGCTTCGTGCGACTCATGAACGTGGACCCCGGATTTCGGCCGTCGAACGTCCTTACGCTGCGCGTCGCCCTGCCGGAGGCGGCCTACAGCACCGAGGATCGGCGCCGCGCGTTCGTAGACGAGGCGCTGCCGCGCATCCGGGCGCTGGCCGGCGTGGAGCGGGCAGCCATCGTTACGTCGCTGCCGCTCGCCGGGGGCACAGGGTATGGCATCTCGATCGAAGGGGCGCCGCCGCGGCCGGGCAGGGTACCGGTGGCCGACTTTGCCGCGACCAGTCCCGGCTACTTCGAGACGCTGGGCATTCGCCTCGTGCGGGGACGGACCTTCGACGCCCGCGACGGCCGGCCCGGCACGGACCCGGTGGCCATCGTCAGCGAGAAGCTCGCCTCGCTCCACTGGCCGAACCAGGACGCGATCGGCAAGCGGTTCAAGCTGGGCGACGCGTCGTCACGGCAGCCGTGGATGACGGTGGTCGGCGTGGTGGGCGACGTGCGCCAGTGGGGCCTCGACGCGCCGGTCGGCGAGGCGATGTACGTGCCGCACCCGCAGTGGCCGCTGAGGGGATTCACCGTCGTCGTCCGGACGGCTGGCCCGCCGCTGGCGCTGGTGAACCCGGTGCGCCGCGCGATCCACGACATGGACCGCCACCTGCCGATCGCGGACGTGTTCACGATGGACCGCGTCGTGGTCCGGTCGCTGTGGCAGCCGCGACTGTTCTCGTGGATCTTCGCGGTGTTTGGCGCCGTGGCGTTGGTGCTCGCGGTGGTCGGCGTCTACGGCGTCGTGTCGTACTCGGTGGCGCAGCGCACGCGGGAGATCGGCATCCGGGTGGCGCTCGGTGCCGGGCGTGGGCGGATCAGGACCATGGTGCTCAACCAGGGCATGCGCGCGACCTTCGTCGGCCTCGGCATCGGCGTGGCCTGCGCGGTGGCCGTCACGAGGGTGATGGGCGCGCTCCTCTACGGCATGAGCCCGACCGATCCCGTCACGTTTGGTCTCGTCACGCTGGTGCTGGCCGTCACGGCGCTCGCCGCCTGCCTCGTGCCCGCGTTGCGGGCGACGAAGGTCGATCCGATCGTCGCGCTCAGGTGCGAATAGCCCGCAGGCGGCAGCCTTCGACAACCCTCGAGTAAGCGCAGCGCAACAATCGTGTTCTTGAGCGTGGAGTCGCCGGCGCTATGGTTCACGCCATCGTTGCCCATGCCTGCCCGAGCGAACGATGCCGGCGGCGCTGGGCGGTCCTCTGCGAGTGTCCTCGTCGTGTCCCGCGCCACAACTCACCGGAGCAGCGCGAACCGGTCGCCCTTGTTTTCGGGACAGATGACCCTCGAGGGGAGCTTCTCCTGCGCGGCTTCGCGCGCGAAGGCGCCGTACATATACTCCCGGTCCCAGGCGTGAATCGGGAAGACCACCCGCGGTGCGAGCGACTTCGCGTGGAAGACCCGGCTGAGGAAGGCGACGTCGATCCGGCGGGCCTTGCCGAGTACGTAATCCATATCGGACTGGTAGGTGTCGAGCGGGCGTATGTAGTCGCCTGCGTGGAACAAACTCAGGCCGTCCACCTTCACCAGGTACGAGACTTCCGGCACGTCGTCGTGCTCCTCGTTGATGGTGTAGATCTCGACCCCGCCGAGCGTTTTCGCCTTCCGCGGTGCCGGCAGTTCGATCGTCCGATCGCCCAGATCCGCTCTCCAGCCGAACACGTACGTGATGTTCTTGACGGCGGATCGCCACGAGAGAACCGTGCGGTCGAAATGATCAGGATGGTCGTGCGACACGAAGACGACGACGTTCTGGCCCTTGATTTCCTCGGGGTTGACGAAGCCGTTGGCGAGCGAGGGCCGTTCCGGCACTGGGCCGCGACCCCGGATGTAGTCGAAGATGAGCAGGTGAGTCCGCGTTTTGACGGCGACCCCGCAGTGACCGAGCGACCAGACGATCGCTTCCCCGTTCTGCAGCGACCTGGCGAGCAGCGCGGCGACGTCGGCACTTGCGGCGTCCTGTGCCGGCTTCGTCCCGGCGGTCTCGAGCATCGTCGCCAGCGCCGGATAGGAGTACTCGCGAGCCAGGTCCAGCGGCGTCCGCCCCTGGCTGTCCTTCACGTTGGGATCCGCTCTCTTCTGAAGGAGGAAGCGGACCATGTCGGTGCGTCCCCTCTTCACGGCCAGGTGAAGGGGAGTTGAGGCGTCGGCGTCCGCGGCGTCCACGCGGGCTCCCTTGTCGAGGAGCATCTGGGCGAGATCGACGTTTCCCCCCTGCGCGGCCCGCTGGAATGGCGTCCGCCCCGATTCGTCCGTCGCATCGATGGGCAGGCCCTTTCCCAACAGGAAGGTGGCCGCCCGGAGGTTGCCGTGGTACGCGACGCGATGGAGCGGGTACTTCTCCAGCAGGTCTCGGTCCTTCAGGGCCTCGGCTCGCGGCCACAACTTCTCGACGAGATCCACGAATCCGTTGACGAGCGGCCAGCTCAATGGCGTCTCGTTGATGTGGTTCCGGACGTTGAGCCGCGCGCCGTGCGCCAGCAGCGAGTCGATGACCTCGGCGCGGCCGGCCTGCGACACGTAGAGCAGCGGCGTCGATCCTTCCAGGTTGACGGCGTGGAGGTCGGCGCCGTGTTTGACCAGGATGTCGAGAAGCCGGAGGTTTCCGGAGAACGCGGCAACGTGGAGGGGAGTCGTGCGGTAGTAGTCCCGGCTCATGACGTTCGCTCCATGTGCGAGCAGGAACTCCGCTGCGACATCCGAACCGGCCTCGGCCGCATCGAGCAGCGGCGTTCGCCCGTAGCGATCCGCGCCGTCCACGCGAAAACCGGTCTTGAGCAGTCGACCCATCAGATCAACGAGCCCCCCGGCGGCGGCGCGATGCAGGAGCGTGCGGCCGTCGCGGCTCACGGCTTTCTGATCGGCGCCCCTGGCAAGGAGCAGATCGACCGTCGTCATCCGCCCGGCCGCCGCAGCCAGGTGCAGGGGCGTCTGGCCGAGATCATCGGCGGCGTTGACGTTCGCGCCGTTGGCGAGCAAGAACTCGACGATCGCGTTCCTTCGGGCGATGTCGTCCTTCGCCGCGTCGCTCGCCAGGTGGAGGGGCGTCCGGCCTCGGGCGTCCTTCTCGTTGACGACCTTGGGATTCGCCGCCACGAGGGCCTTGACCTTGGCCAGGTCACCGGCCCGGACGGCATCGTGGATTGGCCCGGCAAACGCGGCGAGGGCCAGGCCGGCCAGCATCGCCATGAGCACGGTGATCGCAACCCGCTTTGTCATGGTGAACTACTTTCGTCTGAAGACCATCCGATGTCCGCCTACCAGTGTCTCCACGAAGGTTCCATCATTGTTCAGAGTCACTTCCGACCGCACTTGCCTGCTCGTCCCGTCGGGGCCATATTGCACCCCCTCACTCACCAGGACGGATCCCTTCAGCGTGACGCGGCCGCGGGTCATGTATCGGTTGCTGGTGAGATATAGATACGCAATCGACTTCGCGTCGGCGTCCCAGTAGAAGAGTTTCTCGGTCTTCTGTTTCGCCGAGGGCAGGTTCTTGACCTGCCGTATCGCGGTGCCGTCGAGGAGGACCTCGAATCGCATGACGATGTCCACCGTTTCTTTGGGGTCATCGACTCCGCCGATCCACTCTCCGCCCACGAACTTCTCGAACGCCGCCAGCTCGGGGATCAGAATCTGAGCGTCTGCCGGCCGCGCGCACAACAGCATCGGGATCACGGCCGTCAACGCGATGTGGTTCCATTTCATGAGTGCTCCTCCTTCGACGCCTATATTCACAGCCTTCGACGGGCCGTGCAGGTCAGGGAGTCCGGCTGCACAGAGACCAGCGGAAGGTGCTTGAAGTCCTGGGGGCCGTCGCCCTTTCGGCCGAATTCCCATTTCAGGGCGAAGGGAGAAATCGTGTAGACATGCAGGGAATAGTCGGCCTCGTCAAGCACGTAGAGGTCACTGCCGTCAACCACGATCCGGTGCGGCGTTTGGATATCAGGCAAGACGATTGTTGTTTGCGCGGATGCATTCGTCGCGGTCAGAAGGATCAAGAACAGAAAAGCAGATGTTCTCACTGTGATCCCCTCTTGATGACGCCTCACTTCGCGCCCGGCAAACGCACGGTCCCCCAACTGGGTGCGCCGTCGAAGCCCGGGTCGTTCGTGAGCCGCTTCTGACCGCCCCCGTCGGCGTTCATCACGTAGATCTCGAAGTTGCCGTCCCTGGCCGTCTGAAAGGCAATCCGCCGGCCGTCCGGGGACCAGCACGGGAACTCGTTGACGTCGTCGTCGCTGGTGATCGGCCTGTCGTGGCCGCCGTCCTGGTCCATCACTGCGATCGCGGTGGTGTGGTTCGGCGGCGTGCCGCGAAGCAGGCCGTAGGCGATCTTCGTTCCGTCGGGCGACCAGGCGGGACGAAGCCGTAGTGTCCCGGGGGTGCCGATGGCGCGCGCGTCGCGGCCGTCGATCGTCAACACGTGCACCAAGAACCCGGGCGCGTTGCAAAGGATCCGCGTCCCGTCTGGGGAGACCATCGGGTAGTTGTAGGCGGTCGAGCCGTCGATCAGATGCCGGAGGCCGCTCCCGTCGGCATTGGCCACGGCGAGGATCGAGTGGCTCCCCTTACGTTCGATCTGGAAGTAGATGCGCGTGCCGTCGGGGGACCATGCGGGCAGCAGCTCGGTTTCCGAGGTGTCGGTCAGCCGGCGCTGCCCGGTTCCGTCGACGTTCATCAGGTGGATCTGCGACTCACCGCCACGCTCCGACGCGAAAGCGATTCGGGTCCCATCGGGCGAGATGACCGGGCTCCGCTCCTTGGCCGACGTCAGGGTCAAGCGCTGGACGCCGCTTCCGTCGGGATTCATCAGGTAGATCTGCGCCACGCCGCTGCGTGTCGAGTAGAAGGCGATCTTCTCGGCCCGCGGCACCTGACCGGACCCCTGCGGGCTGGCCGAGGCGTCGGCCAGGGCCAGGGCCGCAAGGAGGACGAGCCAGGAGCTGCGTGCCGCCGTGCTCATCGATGACTGCATGCGTTCTTCCTCGGGATGTCGCGAGACTCACTCATAGCCCATCCAACGAAACGGCGTGTCGTTCGGTCCGAGGGTGGCTTCAACGAACACGGGGACAGCACTCTTCGGACCTTGACCGCCGCCGGTCAGCACGACCAGGCCGAGACCCTTCTCGAGATAGATGACGGCGTAGTTCTCGTACTCGGGCGAGTCGTAGCCCACGTGAAAGCGCACCGCGCCCGCGTCACTCCGGAATCCGCCCCACCCGAGGCACCAGAACGGGCTCGACTCGGAACCGGTCGCAGCGCCGGCAGCAACCGCCGGGCCGAAGAGCCGTTCACCGGTGATGACGGTCTGGGGTCGCAGCATCTGGTCGCGCCACCGGCCAGGCAATCCCGTGTCGGCGAGGACGGCGCCCAGGAATCGTCCGTAGTCGGCCGCAGTCGTCAACAGGGATCCGGCAGCGTTGGGCAACTTCAGAAATTCCGCACCGAACATCTTCTCGATCGGCGCGCGATCGATGGCGCAGTTCTGCGCGTACTCGTCACGCCAGACGTAGCTGGTGTTCGTCATCCCGAGCGGCCGGAACACCCGCTCCTGCGCAAGCGCTTCGAGGCTCTTCCCTGTGATGTGCTCGACGACGAACTGGAGGTAGCAGTATCCCTCGCCTGAATAGAGGAACTTCTCACCCGGGTTGAAAACGATGCGCAGCTTCCTGTCCTTCGATTGCCAGCGCCAGTTCGGGAAGCCCGTTCGGTGCGAGAGCGCCATCCGCGCGGTGATCGCCCGGTAGCGGGAGTCAGCAGCGAGATCGGCGTACTCGGGATAGTCGGGCAGCGGCTTCTCGAGGTACTCGTGGAGTGGCTTGTCCAGATCGAGCCGGCCGTCGTTGACGAGGGTGAAGACCAGATACGCGAACACCGGCTTGCTGAGCGAGGCGGCGCGAAACACCGTGCGATCGTTTGCGGGCGTGGAGCCCGGGCCCACGCACGTGCCGACCGTGCGCGTGTAGACCCCTCCGGCTGCACGGACAACCGCGATAGAGGCGGCTCTGACGCTTGTCTGCTCCAGCGCGGATTGTACGGCTCGATCGATCTGCGCGGCCGATTGCGAGCCACCCCTCAGCGACGGGACGTCGACGGTCGCCCGTTGATCCAGTGCTGGTCGCGCTCCACCGACCAGCGCCACCGCGCACAGCGACAAGAACAGGCCGCGGACCGTTCCGGCGCGGCGAACGATTCGGTTGCTCATCTTTGCTGCTCCCTTCGAATTGCCAGGACCATGGTGCGCGCGCCTACCGGTCGCTCGCAAACGAAAAGTGCTGCTGGACGACGACCCAGCGGCCGTCCCGCTTCTCCACGACGCCGGTCCACCGGGTGTTCTCCCAGGACGCCGGCTGGCCCTTGTAGGTGTTGATGTCGTCCAGCACGCAGTAGAACCAGGCGACGTCGCCGGATCTGGCAAACGTGATCTCCAGGTCCCGCAGCTCGTGCCTGACGTACTTGAAGTCCGGGCTCATCCAGAAGGGGACGTTCTGCTTGACGTCCTCGAAGGACTTGACCACGCGCTGGCCGGGCGACACGGAGATGTAGTTGTCGTCGTGGGCGATGGCGCCGAACAGCACGTCGAGCTTCTTGTCCTTCGCCCAGCCGATGACGGAGCTGACGACCTGGGCGATCTTCTCTCGCTCGGCGGCACGATCGACGGGCACCGGCGTTGGCGTCGGGCCCATGCACCCAAGGATGATCAAGGTGGTCGCGATGGCGGTTCTCATCTAACTGATCCTCCTGCAGATGGCGGCGCCAGTGCGCCACGAAAGCGTCCGTGGGATTGGACGCGCTCCGCCGAAGGAGGGCGCCAGATTCGCCCTCGACAAAGCTTCGAAAAACCTTCGAAGACGTCGAAGCGGTCGTGAGCTGCAGGGCCAGCCCCGGCGAACGGCCACCGCCCCGGCGTCGTGGGGAAGTCGAGCGGGACGCCTTGGTCGTCGGTGGCCATTGGCAGTGGAGCTTCTGCGGCAGCGACGCCGTGTCGCGCGGCGCTGTCGGGCCGGCGCGTTCCGAGGCCCGTCCGAGGCTTTTTCGAAGGCCGGATGAGCGTCTTCCGCGCCGGCCACGCGTCAAAATGAGCGGGTCGCGGGGATCACACCCTGAAAAGGCGCTTCCGACCCTGGAGATGATGACATGAGCACCGTCCGAACTCTCACAGTTGCCGTGGGCGTGTCGGTGGGAATCCTGTGGTTGGGCGAGGCTGCCCCTGCACACTCGCTGCAGGCCGATCACCCGGCCGCCGCAATGACGACACGGGAGGTGCTGCGATCGGGCCAGGGCCAGGAGTACGACACGCTGGTGACGGTTCGACAGATCAGCGACCGTACCATCGTCTTGACGGTCGCCGGGGGCGATACGACGAACATCGTCGCTCTGAAGACCGCCCATGGCGTTGTGATCGTGGACACCACGGTCAGTCCGGTGCTGGCGCGGGCCGTGCGCCGACGGATCGACCAGGCGTTCGGCGGAGCGCCCATCGTCGCCGTGATCAACACCCACGGCCACGGCGACCACGCCCACGGCAACCAGGTATTCGCAGGGTCGTTGATCATCGGCCACACGAGAGCGCCGGTGGAGCTGGCGGCGAGCAAGGAAGCGCTTGGCCGGAACCTGGCCGCCATCAAGGCCGCGGTGCCTCGACTGGAAGCACAGCTCCGAACACTCGACGCGACATCGGACAAAGCCGTTCGGCTCCAGTCGACGGTGCTCTACTACAAGGCCATGCTCGAGGGTCTGTCAACCGACTTCACGTTCACGCCCCCCTGGTTGACCTTCACGGATCAGCTCGTACTCGATCTGGGAGACCGCCGGCTGGAGCTGACGTGGTACGGCACCGCCCACAGCGGAAGCGACATTGTCATCCACTGCCCGGAGGAGGGCCTGTGGATGACCGGCGATCTCTTCGTGGCCGGCCGCGATCCCTATGTCGACTCGGAGCGGATTACGGCTCTCGATCGGTGGGCGGCGAACCTGGATCGCATGCTTTCATCCGCGGCGACGACCAAGGCGATCGTGCCGGGTCACGGGGCGCTTCTCTCCGCCGCCGACCTTCAGAAGACGAGGGAGTTCGCCCGTTCCCAACAGAAGCTGTACGCGGGCAGGGAGTCGGCGTTCACTGCATTCAGCGCGATCTACGAACGGGCCGGCGCCGACGAAGCCGTGACGGCGCTCCGCCGGTTCAGATCGGAGCCCAATCGCTACTTTGTCCTGCACCTTGAGATCGACACCTACGCGTACCGCCTGATGAACAGCGGGCGGCTCGACGACGCGCTGAAGATCTTCACGGTGCTGGCCGAGTACTTCCCGAAGGACTGGCAGTCGTTCGACAGTCTCGGGGAGGTCCAGCTCAAGCTGGGGCAGACGACACCGGCTGCGCAGAGCTTCCGGAAGTCGCTGGCGCTCGATCCCAACAACCAGAACGCGATCGAGAAGCTGAAGACCCTCGAGAAAAAGTAGAAGGCGTCTTACAGGAGATCCAAGTGCACCTTCGGCTCGAGGAGCTCGACCCGCAGCAGATGAGCGAGCTCCTGAGCGCGCAATCCATCCACCCATTTCGTCTGTGACTTGGAGGCATCATGCGAACCAGGACGGCATCCAGACTCATTATCGCCGTCGTCCTCGTTGGCGGCGTGTGCTTCGGCCTTCCGGCCGTCGACGCGCAGACCGCGTCGATGCACGACGCCGTCCGGGCCAACGACCTCGCGACCGTCAGGCGCCTTGTGGATGCCAACGCCGCGCTGGCGAACCTGCCGGACAAGGATGGGAGCACGCCGCTGCACCTGGCCGCCGCGGGCAACTACGTGGCCATCGCCGAATACCTCCTAGAGAAAGGCGCCGTCGTCGATGCCCGCAACGCCGACGGCAACACGCCGCTCCACGCGGCCGCCGCGTCGGACGCCGTGAGCACGATCGAGCTGCTGCTCCGGCGGCGGGCAGACATCAACGCGGTCAACACACAGCGCAGCAGCCCCCTCCACACCGCGATCGCGAACGGCAAGGACAGAGCGGCCAGGCTGCTGATCGAGCGGGGGGCCGACCTCCGACAACAGGACCTCGTGGGACGAACCCCGCTTCACCTCGCCGCGTTCCACAATCGCAAGACCATCGCTGAGATCCTGATCGCGAAAGGCGTCGAGATCGACGCCCGGATGCGGCAGCAGGTGACGCCACTACATTTGCTTGCGGCCGTGACGGACAATGTTGACATGGCCCGGCTGCTCGTCGAGAAGGGCGCGGACGTCAACGCCCGCGACGTCATTGGATTGAGGCCCTTGGAGTACGCGGCGCGCCGCGGTTCGAAGGCCGTGATCGATCTCTTGCTCGACAGCGGCGGCGGGTTCGACACGGTCCGAGCCGGAGCACTGCAGACCCTGCGATGGGCGGCCGCAGCGGGCTCCACGCGGCTCTTCAACCTGGTCGCCGAGAAGGTCGGAGACGACCTGTTCGGCGACGCGTCCGACAACAGAATCACCATGGAGTCCGCCATCCTCGGCGGTTCTGTCGAGATCGTGAAGACGCTGCTGTCGAAGCGCATTGCGATCGGCACGGGCGTGGACGTCAACGGCTGGACGGCCCTGCACCGTGCCGTCGACACCGGTGCGATCGGGCTCGTCGGGCTGCTCGTCTCCCAGGGCGTCGACATCAACAGGCGGACCAACGACGGCCGGACCGCGTACAACATCGCTGAGGGCCGAGCGAACAAGGACGCAATGAGCCTCCTTCTCAAGCTTGGTGCCAGCCCGGAGCCGCAGAGGTTCCCGATCCTCACGGGCCCATACTTGGGTCAGACACCTCCCGGCAGCGAGCCGACACGGTTCGCTCCCGGCATCGTCTTTGGCCATCACAGCTCGATTACCGTGTCGCCCGACGGACGGGAGATGTACTGGGGCTCGATGTCGACCATCATGATGACCAGGCTGCAGAACGGCCGGTGGACCAAGCCGGTGCCGGCGCCGTTCAGCGGCACCAGCACCATCGAGTTCTACGACGACGTGCCGTTCGTATCGCCGGACAACATGCGACTGTTCTTCACCTCGCTGCGGCCCATCGGCTCGGGCGCGGGGGGCAAGGAGAACATCTGGTTTGTAGAGAGGACCGCAGACGGGTGGTCGGCGCCCCGGCCGGTGAGCACCGAAGTCAACGCTATGCTCCTGCACTGGCAGGTCTCCGTCTCGCGATCCGGAACGCTCTATTTCAAGGCAACGGGTGAAGCCGGAAACGGGATTTACTTCTCCCGCCTCGTCAACGGCGAGTACACGAAGCCGGTCTACGCCGGTCCCGCAATCAACGGCGAGGGCGGCGGGATCTGTCCGTACATCGCCCCGGATGAGTCGTACCTGATCTTCTCCGGGTTCTCGGCGAACGCCCGCGAGGCCCCGTTGTTCATCAGCTTCAGATCGAAGGACGGGCAGTGGGGCCCTCCTGTCGCGTTGGACCGACGCCTGCAGGGGCCCATGGCGATCGTCTCGCCCGATGGCAAGTATCTGTTCCTGCGCGGCATCATGTGGGTAGAGGCGGCGTTCATCGAGGGGTTGAGGCCGAAGGAGGCCAAGTAGCCGCACATTCCGGCGGACTCCGGCGCGATCACTTCCCCGCGCTGCCAGCCCAGATCGCATCGACATTGCTCCGCGCTCAGGCACGCAAGGAGAATGAAGGTCGCCGCCATGACGCGGTGGTCGCGTGGGGACTCTGGCGGACAAAGCTCTGGGCCGTGGCCGGGTGGGTTGCAGGGGTCTTGCTCCTGCAGTTCATCCCGATCCTGCTCTTCACCGACTCCTTCGCCACGAGTCTCCGCGAACGGATGATCCTGTACGGCCTTCTGGCTGTGCATACTGCAACGCTGGGAGTCTTCTCGTTGCTCATGCTGCCCGGAAAAGAACATTGATGGGCCGCATGGGCCGCCCTCACCGGCGCGTCGAGCAACCCTCCAAATGGCTACTTCGCGCTTTTCACGCAGCGATAACCGACGCCGGCGTTCCTGCGGTGCGGGGTGATGCCACCCGTGTAGTTGACGCCCAGCACGTGCTGCTCGCCGGCCGCATCGGCCGTCAGGTAGTAGATCGGCGGCTGGTCGGGCGCCCAGAGCGGGGTCTCCTTGTCCGGAGGCTGCACGCACGTCGCGTGCGACGAACGGCCGTCCCACGTGCACCCCGCGTTCCTGCCCCCGCGCGTGAGCGAGCGCACCACCTCGTCTGCGGTCGGCAGACGCCACGCGCGGACTGCTTCGGGGAGCAGCGACGTGCCGTCCTCGCTGAGGTGGCCGCAGAGTCCGGCGCCGGATCCCCCGTAGTTGGCAATGGCGTTCCACGACGGGTACGATCCGTCGGGCTGGGGCTGGTTCCAACCCGGTCCCTGTGGTGCCCACACGAGCGTGACGCCGTTGCCCGCGATCGTCCGCATGCCCCGCAACCCGTCGTCGTACCGTGCCAGCAGGCCGGGGAGCTGCTGCGCCGGTCCGATGATGATCGCCAGGATCGGCACGCCCACGATCAGCGCAAGCCGGTAGTTCCTCACCCACCATCGCGGCGATGGCCGGACGCCCTCAGCGGCCAGCAGTCGCCGATGGCGAGCTTCGAAAAGGAAGCACCCGCCCGTCAGCAGGACCGGCACGAGCAACGCGATGGCTGTCTGCCAGACGCTGGCCGTCATGCCGCCGGAGACCGCCTGTCGCCAAAGCCACCAGGCGCTGGCGCCAAGGCCGCCGGCCAGCAGAAGCAGCCCGCCCGCGCGGGGCCAGCGGACGGCCACGGCACACGTGCCGACCAAGAGCACTGGAGGGAACAGGAAGGCAGCAGCAGTCGTGACAGGCTGTCCCCAGCCTTCATAGAAGAACGAGTACACAGCTATCACGGCAACCATCGTGGCGATGAGCGTGGCCAACAGCAACGCCAAGTGACCCGGGACGCTGCGCAAGACGCGTCTCGATGCCATCGTCATCCCCAAGACAACTTCAGGGCCGCAGTCGCAGTGGCCCAGTACCTACCGGTGCTGCGCGCCGACGGTCATTCTGACGGCAAACTCCCGCGTCCGCCTCGGCAAAGGATACTCTCTGCGTAGCCAGACGATGGGACGCCCAGGCATGTTCCCGGACCGACTCCGACACGGGGATCTCGTTCCCATGGCGTAACGGTTGTTGCGACGACCACATGGCAACGGCTCGTCATCAGGCGGCAGGGTCTTTCGAGGCGACTTCGAGGGAAAATGCGGCAACCGTTCGCCGCGTCCAGTTGTCCAATTCCGAGGACCGGGGTTGCGCTTCAGGAGGCCGTCCCATGAGAGCGAGACGCATGATCACGGGGATTGGATGCCTGACGCTGCTGGCCATGAGCGTCCCTGCCCTGAGATCCCAGGTCGGGGACCGACTGGCGCTGCCGCACGAGGTGAGCCTGAACGAACGCCAGCCTCCGGAGTTCGTGTTGAGGACCATCGGGATTCGGCCGGGGATGATCGTCGGCGAGGTCGGCGCCGGCCGCGGCCGCTACAGCGTTCAGATCGCGTCGCGCATCGGACCAAGCGGCAGGCTCTACGCCAACGACATCGACCGCGACGCGCTCGAATTCCTGCGCCGCCGCGCCGCCGGCCTGGGGTTCAAGAACGTCGAGATTGTGACCGGAACGGTGACCGAGACCCATCTGCCCGACAGGGCCCTGGACCTGGTCGTCATGGTCAACGTGGTCCACTGCCTGGCCGATCCCGTCGCCCTTCTGAAGAACGTCGGAGCCTCGCTGAAGCCCGACGGACAGGTGGCCGTCGTGGAGGGAAACCTCGACAAGGACCCGACCGCGGCCGGGGAGTGGTTCTCCCGCGCCAAGCTGCTGGGGATCTTCAGGGCCGCGGGGTACGAGCTCGTGCGTGAAGACGCATCGCTGCCGCAGGACAATATCTATCTCTGGAGGAAGCGCACCCCTGCCTCGAGTTGAACCCGCGAAGGCAAACATCAAGACGCGAGGGCGCGTTGCGGCTTCGACAGCGGCAGGCGCCGTGCGTACGCCAGGCTGCGCCACGCCCACTCGATCGGCCCCATCTCAAACCGGCGCAGCCATGCCAGGCTCACCCACGCTTCGAGCGTGAACACGGGGATGGCCAGCGCGATGACCGGCAACGCGGTCAGACGCGTGAACAACCCGAGGCCGGTGGAGTAGAAGATCGTGCCCAGCACGACGGACTGGAACAGGTAATTACTCAGCGCTGTCCGGCCCACGGCCGCCAGGCCGCGCACGACCAGGCTCCCGGGCCGTCGCGCGCAGAGCAGCACGACGCCTCCACCGTAGCCGAGCCCCTGGAGCAGCGTGCCCGCCAGCACGCCCGACCAGTAGCCGGCAGCGGCTGCCGGCGCGCGCGCCGCGACTGCCTGCAACACGCTGCCGCCGATGACGAGGCAGAGGCCGAGGGGAACACCGGCCAGCAGAAGGCGCCGATAGCGCGACAGGTCCGCGTCCCGCATCTCCACGAACCAGCCTCGTCGGGCGAGCGACATGCCGAGCAGGAAACAGGTGAGAACGTACAACCCCAGGAACGCCACCTTCGACGGCGTCGCGAACAGCAATGCGGCGATGGCGCGGTGCCGCGTGATCTCGAGCCAGGAGCCGTCACGGTAGATGCGGCTCTCGTCGGCCATGGTCCGGACCAGCGCTGGCGGGGGCACGTCCAGCGCAGCGAGCACCGCCGCCGCGTTGCGGGCAATGAAGTCGGCTGTCCTCGGGTCGAGCGCCTGCGTCGCTCCGGGTTGTGCCTCGCGGCCCCGTTGCGCCGCCGCCAGGCGATTCCAGTCGGGCGGCTGCGGGAACGGACGCGTGGGATGCATCCACGCGTACATCGTCAGGACCACGATGGCCAGGACGCCACAGGCACCGGCGGCCCTTGCCAGCCCGCGGGCCGGGAGCCGCCGGAATGCCAGCGCCACGACCGCGACAATCGCATAGAAGGCGAGGATATCGGCCGAGTACAGCAGGACGCCGTGGAGCGCGCCGATGGCCAGCAGAATCGCGCTGCGCCGGAGATAGAAGAGGGCGAAGGGCCGGCCGGCGGCCAGGGCGCGATCGGCCTGCAACGCCAGGCCGATGCCGAAGAGCACGCTCAGCAGGCTGTAGAAGCGCCCCTCGACGAGGAGCGCCACCAGGACGAGGGCGGCGCGGTCGGCAACGCCCGTCCCGCGCATGGCTTCGAGGCCGGCCGGCGCCGACATCTGCGGGTACGCAAAGCAGAGGGTGTTGGCAGCGAGGACGCCAAGCAGGGCGAAGCCGCGCAGGGCATCGAGCGCGACGGTGCGCTGCGGCCCCGAGATCGGTCTCCAGGGAACGGACGGGGTTGCGAGGGTGGACACCTTCGTACTCCTGGCGTTCGTCTCCGCCCGCGCGGTCTACACTTTCGTCCGCGTGATCTTCACGACGACGCCGGCGTCGGTCGGATCCGGGCAGCGGATGAACTCCGTCGTCACGCCGTCGGGGTCGATCACCTTCTTGTACGGCGTGCCCTCGTAGAGC
>Ga0315279_10001743_pt1 | contig 35300 bp, 30 predicted proteins | sample YL17G06_20_MG_FD_203694 | JGI IMG/M metagenome (GOLD analysis project Ga0315279, IMG submission 203694) | Sediment microbial communities from Yellowstone Lake, YNP, Wyoming, USA - YL17G06_20 | ecosystem: Environmental > Aquatic > Freshwater > Lake > Sediment | place: USA: Wyoming | collected...
CATTTTTTCGGGGTTCACGTTAAAATGGCTTTCAGACGCCAAAATGGATAAAATGGTCACGAGAGGCAGGCTTTCGATCCACCTTCAGGAAGCCCTTAAACTGTCCAAAGAATGGGGAGAGGGTCAAGGATCGATCATCAACTGATCGCCCACTTTTTTGCAGCCCCACCCTTTGAGGATTTTCAGAGCTTGAAAACCAATTCCTTCCTCGAACAATTTGGACCAATAAAGATCATCCGGATACACATCGCCGCGGCCTGCAATATGCACATGATTGTCGATTGTTTTATAGAGATTGCCCATATTCCCTCCTACGTTGACTCCTTATCTGATATTCAAGGCCTTCTGACCGTGATCCTAGAAGTAAAGGAATCCCTGTTTATCCAAATGCTGACTGGGCGCTTCAGATGGCTGCTTTCCTTAAAAGTTGCCCCTTGCTTCAATTCCGCATCCAGCCTCAGAGTTATACATCTTTTTTGTTTCGCGGCTATTTCTCCTCTTGCCGCTTTAGACGCTCCTGTTCTTCGTTCTGCATGAGGCGGGTTCGGAGATTAGTCAGGTTTTTCAACATATTGAACCAAAACGGAGCGCCCAAACTCAGCAGGACAATGGTGATCAGGATCCCGAGGATCTTGCTGAATTCCCAGAAGCCCTTGCTGAAAACATCCCCCTTCCCAAGAATCTGCAGACCTATCTGGCTCAATGTCGCGTTCATCGTCGCTAGTTCATTTCCCAAGCTCCCGAACTTCATTTTAGAGACATCGGCCAGGGCGGCGTCATATTTATTCTGGAGCTCCTCGTAAGTCACGCCGGCAGGGAGATTGTTTTGAAGCCATTGTTCAGCACTTTCCTTAGAGAGAATGGATTGAGTCGGCGCATCGAATTTCGGCACTTCTTTCTTAAGGGCTTGAAAAGCCAGGTCATAGGATGTGGGCCCTCCCAGGACGGAATCTCCTATTTTTTGAATCTCCGCGATGTCGGTCACCAAACGTGTGCGGAGTTCCGGATTGGAGGAGACTTGTTTGAGAAGTTGAATTGAATCCAGCCGAAAGACGAGGGTAACGAGAACGGCCGCGCCGACTGCAATGATTTTCGAATGACGGGTGAAGCGCTGACTCAATCGGTCGACAACATTATCGAACCAGGCTTCCAACTCCATTATCTTGAGGCGGGCCGTTTTGAATTGCTCGAAGATGAATACATTCACTTTCTTCAATTCGTTTTCCGCGGCCTGCCGCCAGTTTTCCGGAAGCGCCTCCAGCCGTTTTGTCAGTTCGCCCGGGTTAATGGCGGTTAACGCGCGCAATCCCGCAGTCGTGGTCTGGTTGAACTCCTTGATATCCTCCGACTCGGGGAACTTGATGAGCAAACGTGAAAATTCCTCTCTTCGTATCACCGCCGGAAGCCTTTGGAATCGGCTCCAAAATCCCTTGTTCTTTTTCTCCAGGGAGATCATGGGATTGCCAAGAATCTTTCTGACGATGGCATCAGCATCATCCTTAAGGGACGGCTCAATTTGTGAGACCAGTCGTTTCAAACCCCAGATGAGGTTTTTTCCTCTCAAGTTCAGCAGCGCAATCACGGTCTGGGTCAGTACCGTCACGATCAGGCTGGCCAGCAGAATAACCCCGACGAAAGCAATCAAAGACTCCAATTGATATAACATGTGTACGCCTCCTTTGGAAAATTACCATAAAGGATGTGGATTCTCAAAAGCGGAAATTTTCCGATAGAATCTCCCTCTCCCGACGGATACATCATAAGCAACATTGAAAAACGGTGTCAATGGCCAAGTTGTACGAGTATCATAAGTATCATCTCCTGAGTCGCCCATTTGCATCCAACAGCGCAGATGAATAATATTTTTTCAAATCGACCTCTTTAATAAGGCCTTATCAAGTTGACCCTTAATTAGGTCTGCCGGATCTTTCCTTTTGCTGCCGAATTGCCAGTAAAGATAATTAATCTCTGGATCAAGCGCACCTTTGAAAATGCTAGCATAGTTCACGTGCAACATTTTATCAGTATGGTCCTTGTCTACAACCAGGCAACGCAGTCTATGTCGAGGATTATTTCTCAACGCATTTCGAATCGCGGCCCGTGTTAAATAATCGTCGTGTGGGAGCGAATATCCCAAGAAAACAAATTGTTTTGCGTTACTACACACCTCCATGATGTCCTGCCAAATCCAGTTTTGCTCCGCATATTCAAAGCTTTTTGCAAACGTAGGAGGAGTAATCACTGGGGGGCAGAAATACATTTCCTTTTTCATACTTTTTTCGCTCTCGATAGTCACTGGTCTCTCAATCTCATAAAAAGATAATATTCTTCTTTCATACTGAGAAAGACGTTTATCTCCTTCTGCAATAAAAAAAGTATTTTTATTTCCGATACCACGAACTACGTCATACCATCCTATCGATCCATGAGGCTTGAGAATTAATATCCCCTTTCTAGCTTGCCAGCTTCCAAGAGTATAGGCTACATTCCAATTCCTATCTTCTGTGAAATGGCGATCCACTTCTTCATCCCAATTAAAGCTAACGATCGCGTCGCATCGGCATGAGACATTTTTAAGAATTGCTTTAATATCCTGGGGCAACCTGGAGGCTTTTTTAGATATATCTACAAAATAGTGGAGTACCGCAGCGGCAAGAAGATCATATAGTTCAGACAAGAAGATTCTGCTATGAACTCTATGTGAGGAGGTAGGCTTTGCCCGGCGAGTCGACGAATAAGGGTTGCCAAATAGAAATAGATTTTTTGCTAGAGCATGAGAAACACTAAAAAATTCTGTAACATCGATATCTTTAGTATTATGAATATTTGACAGGAAGTACCTCTGGAGAACCGTTGAAATCAGCTTCAGTGTTTCTTGACAGAATTGCCGGCCATCAGCGGAAGCGCGAAGAGAGTTGCGGAATCCGGATAATTCCTTTTTGACCCTCTCAGGTTTTCCCTCTAGATATTCAATAAGCTCTGACACAAGTCTCTTTCCGACTGGATAGTGTGCACCTGCAGAAAAACCAGCGCCGAGGAAATATATTCTTTCAAATGACGGAGCGCCTTGTTTCGTATGCATGATTAGTGTGATTCCCACTCTTACATGCTATATCCCAAAATTTTCAAAACAAAGGTCCTGTCGTCGGCATTCAGATACTGGCTTTCCACGAAAGAGCTAATAGGGAATCCCGCCACTCTGAAGATTACTTAATGCTGCCTGACGAGCCGCCAACTGGAAATGGGAGGCGTACACCGAGGAACCAATAACTCTTGTTCTGGGTTATGTTGAAGCCGTACCCAACTTGAACATAATCTCGCAGAACGGATAAAACAGCTCCTAAACCCAACTCCAAACTCTCGTCATTGTCGAAGTCAAGGGCGGCCACATTAATGCCGATGCCTGGACATACAATCTCATTCCAGTCGACGTTCTTGCGGCTTGCCTTCTTAAAAAAAATACTATACGCGGGTGCGGCTTGAAACTTCTTAGGTAAAGCCGATTGGCCAATGGGAGAAGCAAAGATCAAGCCCACCTTAAGTTCGGGGTGCCAAGTCGTATAGTAAAGATAGAATCTGGCCGTCTCCAGTTCTCTAGCCTTTTCTCCACGCGTGCCAGCGCCGATCAAGACCAAGAGTGAGTCGCCAGCCTGTCGAAAGCCTGTATTCTTCAGGTCCAGCTCTGTTTTATCGGGAATCTTGTCAAATTCGAGTTGGAAGACACGATCACTGAACTCATAGGCAATTTTGTCGAAACGACGGCTACAAAAGAAAACTGCTATGGACTGTTGGATTTCGTTTTTGAAATATTCTGCCCCTTTTCGCGCCGTGTCGATACAGTTGCCAGCCTGATTGGCGATATCCCGGACCGAGACCATTGCTACCCTTAGTTCACTGCCGAGGAGCCTCTCGAGCGCGTCTTTATGTGTTTGCAATTGGTCTTGGAGTTTTCTTATGCGCTCGACCAAGGAGTCAATATCATTAAGGCTCTGCTGGAGGAAGTCTTCCGGAGAGAGTGAGCCCGTCTCGCTTTTCAATCCGCATCTTTTTTTGAGCCCGGCGAAGTAGTCTAGAAAATCTTCAGCTTCCCTCTCCAGTGTCTCCAGCTCGGCTTCGAAGACCTTTGCAGACTGGGCTGCTTGAGAACGCGCTTGATTGACTTTACTTGCCAGAAAGCGCGTACAATCCGCTATCCCGGTTTGATCAAGGGCAGCGCTTAGCAAAGCACGAACCGCTTCGAGCATATTCGAGGCTAGATTCCCCGTCTTAGCATTAATGTTTTTAGCCAACTCGGCATAACTCTTGAGTTCTTGAAGTTGGGCACTGTCGAAGACGAGTTTATAAGGATTGGGGTCATATGGATCGGGTACAGGATTCTCATCGAACCCAGGCAAGTGCAGGGGACGGCTTTCTCTATCGGTGTCAAGCCACCCCCCAAGTTGAATGTATACGCCTTCGGTGCGTGCAATTTCATCAAGCTCGCCGCGTAACGCTCGAAGTTCGAGTTCGCCAGCTTCGAAGACCAAACGATACCCTACGATCGGATTGCCCAGCAGCTCAGGATCCACGCTTTCTGAAAGAAGGTCAAAGCGGCGGGCCAAGGTCGGGCCTCCGGCCACCAGCAAATTCGCTGCAGGGCGAGCCGCGCTCTTTAGAAGGTTGACGAATTGGTCAATCGCTTTCGAATCCCGTTGCGAGGCGTCAAGCTTTCTCCACATCGACAATGCGGATTCGATGTCGGCTAGCGATTCCTCTCTTTTTTCTAAAAGCGTTCGCAGCGCCTTGATTCTGTCAATCAAGAGGCGGGACACCGGAGCTTGCTGAGCGAGCGTTTCTCGCAGAATGTCCTTGTTGATGTGAATGATGATGGTGCCGCGCATATCGAGGATGCTTCCTTCCGGACCACCTACGGATCTCGCCTGACCACCTCGCAGCGTTTCCTGGAAGCTGAGAGCTCGAGAGTTAGACTTTGGGCTATCTGCCGGCAGAAGAAGAGCAAGGAGGACAAGGCCAAGCAAAATTGTCAAGGCCCTAATGATATTCCATTTTTTCATTATGCACCTGCCTCAGCTATAATGAAGCCGCGCAGGATTCGCCCCTTCGTCGCGGGAAGATCATTTGCCATAATTGTTTCGCAGACTTTGTTGTCGATATCGATGAAGAATGCAGCAACATCTGAGTCCTGCGGCGAAGAAACACCCTCGCATAGATCTAGACCCTCAAATAGGTTTTCTCTTTGATTGTCGTCTCGAACCCAAACTACGCGCCGCCAGGTGTCATAACGATTGCCCCCGGCAAGTTTGTCACCCAATTGTACCAGGTCATTGATGTCATCAGACTTCCCTACCACCACAAGCAGCACCAGAGGTTGCTCTTTCACCATCCTGGTGAAAATTTGTTTTGCCAGGTTGGGATCGTCAATGGGGAGAATTGTGGTTTTGAAGAGTTCCATAGTTACCTCCTTATATACCGGCCGAGCCGTGACTTTATCGGGATTCTGGCCGTTTTTTGGTTTCCCAGTTCTAAGAACGATTCTGGCGATATTGCCTCTTCCATTCCTCAAAGTTCCATTTCGCCAGGAATTCAACGGCGGCAGCCTGACCATTGCGGAAAAGCGCCTCGCTGTCCTCCCCGCTGATCTCAAAGTCGGTCGCTTTGACGTCCTTTTCATTCCCTCCCACGTTTACCACGGTCGGAATCATGATGGTGCGGTCGAAATCGCCCTGGGACTTAGAAATGTGATACTTGTCGTGCGCTTCAAGCATGCTGCTGACAATAGCTTTAATAAAAGTTAAAGGGTTTTTTATTGGATTCCAGTCAGGCTTCTTCAAAATTCTTTTGTCCGGCTCTATCAATTTAAATCCAAAGGTTGGCCAAGGAGGATTGCTCGTGCCGTCATCCAACAACCAGATCGGGTAATTGCTCAAAACTCCACCATCCACGATAAAATGTGTCCTCCCGCTGCTATCTTGAAGTTTAATTGGTTCAAAGAAAAAGGGAATGCTCATGCTCATCCTGACCGCCCTGGATATGCTGAATTGGTCTGGATCATATCCGAAATCTTTAAGGTCCCCTGGAAGCACAAGAAGTCTTCTATCTGTTATGTCAGTTGCGATTACCTGAACTTTATATTTATATCTCTCTTCAGGATAATTAGTCTTTATGTCTCCAAATTTTGTTTTTCCTTTAATTTCCAATAAATCTTCAAACCATTTCTCAAAATATCTGCCTTCATAAATGCCATATTCAAAGCAGATGCTGAAAGCTTTTCCAGGAAAGCCAAATTTATCGAGTAGGCCTTTATCCTTAAATTTACTGTAATCAAGTTGTTCTAGCTCTCTTTTTATTTCTTCTGCATTGTACCCTACTGCAAGAAGCGAAGCGACAATGGCACCTGCAGAGGTACCAGCCAGATTTTCAAATACATATCCCGCTTTTTCTATTTCATAGACTGCCCCAACTAATCCGATTCCTTTGACTCCACCGCCTTCGAAAACCGCATCGGTTTTTAAAAGCATATTTCTCCTCCTTAAAAATGATTCGCCAATTGAATGACTTTTTTCTAGCGATGCTTAAACAGGTGCCTTTTTGTACCTATTCAATTTTTTTAAGTTCACATTACCGCTTTTTTATTCTTGCATCTCGAATGTATTTTCTGCTAATTTCAAGTTTGCGCGAAAGATCTTTTCTCTTCGCCTCAGATAGTGTTGGTTCCTGCGTTATGGCCTTATCTACTTTCCTAAGTTCAATTTCTACATTCGTAAGAACTTTTTCTTGTAAAGCAGTTTTTGCCACGAAGTTTTAATCAGGAATCCAGGGTTTTATAATCGCAGCCTTAGAGATCTCTTCAGGGGTTTGTGAATTGAAATAGGGTGTGAAAGAAGCGTCGCCAACTATAGTCAGATAGATCAAGAAGCCGTTAAATGCTGCGACTACATATTTCTCAAATCTTCTTTCAGGCGAAACGAGGACAGCCACAAGGGCAACGATAATAGCGACAATAAGTCCGGTAGGTCCCTGTGAAAGCTTGAACACTCCAGAGAGAACGCTCGTGACGATCCAGGCAATAACTGCACATCCGCTCAGTGTGCCAAAATTCGTAACCGTAAACAATTGATCTGGTATCTTGAATCCCCCTTGACCAGTCTACTGTTTGTTTCCTATTTTTGAACCTCCCTAAATTTAGTATCCGATCTCGGCCTTTATACCAGGCCAGCATTACTTGATCATAATGATGTTCTTCGGCCTGAACTTTTTGTGTTTTTGAAATATCCTTTTCTTGAGGAGGAAGATGCTTGTGTAGGCCCAAGGTCTCCGCAGAATTGATATATCACGCATCCCTCGAGCTACTAATGATTCGCAGAGGATTCTTCCCCCTGTCCTTTCATACTTGGTCTCTGGTCACTTGGGATAGCTTTTTTTACGAATCCTTCGATGAAATCAGTTCCTGCATATCCTATGCCGATTAGGGTGATAATGAATTCTTTTGTTACTGTTTTGCCGAAATAATTGATGACTCCCAGTATTCCTGCGATAGCGCCAACAATGAATGCTATTAACAGGCTGACGAAAAGCCTTTTGGCATCGAACATTTCTTTCATCGATACTTTTAGTTGAAGCACCTCATCATATTGTTTCTTCAAGCCAACGATCACTCTTATCCCTTGCCCAACAGCCCCAAGAATGCCCCCTAAAATCAAATAAGACAATGCCTGATTAATTTCCATGTTACCTCCTTTTAAGAAAGAAAATGCTCCCTTTCTCGAAAATTTTTCTCAGGCTCCATTGCTTTAATATCCAAGTGCGGCCCGCGTCGCAGGTCCGACCTTACCATCAATCCTTAGTCCGTGGGCTTTTTGAAAACGTCTGACAGCCCGGTCGGTTTTCTTCCCAAAAATTCCATCAATATCTTCCTCCGGGAAATTGAGCGCCTTCTGCAATTTTTTAACATAATTGCTTCTCATCATGGGTCGTGTGAAGAAGAGGACCCTCTCAACAGGATCAGTCGCCGAGGCCGTAACTGGAGGCTTATAATTGATATCAAAGATCTCTTCGTTAATAACGACATTCCTTATTGTCAATGGCAAAGGCAGTTCCCATTTGTCAGTGTCAATCATTTCTTTGAAGGAATCCATCCGATAGACCGTTCTGTGAAGAAGGACGTTGCTGTGGTTGGCAAGCCAGTCTCTTCTCGTGGAGACATAAGTCTCTATCCACTTTTCTTCACCGACATCCGAGGGCCCTCCATATTGTTGAACAACCCGATCTCTGATTCTCTCGAACGAGCCGTGAATCTTGCTGTCATAGATAACGGTCACGCCAAGAGGTCTTGAAATCTTAAGATAGGAGGCGGCCTTTAGAGCAGGCTCCCAATAAACTCTGTCAAAGAATTCATTTTGAATTTTCTTCATAAGTGGGTCGTTGCCCGCCTGTCTGAGAAGAGACTTTACTCTTTCATTCTGATCAAGGCTGAAATCCAGGCGCTCAAACGCGGGGAGATAAGGCTTTAACAAAGTTGAGAATTGACCTTTGGAATCACAATAAGCGTAGAGCAAAAGAGCCAAATTACCACTGGCAAGGGTCGTTTGGCTTCGGCCATAGGTCAGGTGCCCAGTGTCGCCATTAAGGACAGAAACGCAGCCATAATCCCCCAGCGGCTTCCCGGTTTCAAAGATGTTAACAATCGCCTGGGAAGTTTTTTTTTGCAAAGCAGTCAGCATAATAGCCCTCCTCGGTTCAATGTTGGAGGCTTTCCCAGGAGGATTTGACCGGACATTTCTCCCCTCTTAAATCCATATTTCATATGAATCATCCATTTTGGGGTGGCCTCTATCTTACAAAATTCCCCTATCTTTAAATATCTTGGTCAGACTTTTAGTTCTTTTGCCAGCATATAGATTTTTCTCGGCCAAGATGATAGCCTCAGCCCCGTCTTTAAGATCTGAATACTGATTGAGATAAAACTGGCCTTCGAGGATCACAGTATCCGCTTTTTTCCTGCCCAGAAGCTTCTGGACTTTCCACAAACAGGCTGACCAGATCTCTCCATCGGCGTGTTCTTCGCCTTCCATGTCTTCGGGATAATGTTTAGCGCTGTCGAGCCTCCGCAAGCATTCCTGAGGACCGCCTTCATAGCCCTTGGCATCCCATTCGGCGATTCTGACCTTTCGTTCTCCCTTCTTAAGCCGGCAAAAGAAAGAACCGGCGAGATAATCGCCAAATCCTTCGCCCATAGATCGTCCTTCAAGGCTTTGGCCAAAGCCAGGGACTATGGCGTCCTGAATGGCATGACCGTATTCATGGAGGATGATCTCAGCGTCCTCAGCATCATCAACCCCTCCATCGCCAAAAGTGAGATCATGTTTGTCGGGCGAGGGGTCATAATACGACTGATCGTCGGGTCCTCCGTGCGCATTGACTTTGATCGGACGATTCAAGATGCTTTTGTCATCCTTGAAACCTAGTGACTGAATGTATCGCTGCAGGGCATTGATATGGTAATAGGCCATCACCGCCTCAAACCTGTCGTTGTCCCGACTGCAGACGAAATTGAAGTCCATCTGCCGAACACTATTGGGCGTTTCGGTCGTGTCAACGTAAGACCCTTTCAGGTATCCATTTTCAGCCAAATCCATTAAGACGACATTTTTGTAGGCGCCAGCAAAGATAGCCTGGTCTTTATCCTTTTGATCGAGAAGATCATCCCGATCAAGAGTGACAACTGGATTTGGCTTGAAAACGTGACCTTTTCCCTTTGCTTTCCAGAGAACATTTCTTTCTTCAATGATATGCCCCGTAGCTTTATCGAGAAATAGGACCCACGAAGCGGCGGGCTTCTTGGTGCCAAATTTCACCTTCCAGATCTGCCGGAAATCGCCTTTAAGGGCATAGATCATGCTTTCTTTCTGAATGGGGCTATCGAGAATACCATAATGCTTGATCTTTTGTTTGATGATCGCGTCAATCTTAAAAGCTGGAAGTGGGGTTGCTTTAGCCTTGGAAACCTTCTCCTCCAGGTTCGCCACAGGCACTGTGTCATTTTTGACCATGAAGACTCTGTTCTTCTGATCGATGTGAACCGCAATCCAAGCGCCATGAATCGGAGTACCTTTAAAATATTGTTGAAAGAGGGCGGTGCACGCCCCGAGGCTCTTAATGGTTTTTTCATACTTAAGGTCTTTTAATAGAGCAGTGATTTTTAGCAATCGGAGATTCTCTTTCAGAAATTTCTCGGCGATGTCTTTCGGTGTGCCCGGCGTTGATTCTGTTTCAAAGTCATATACCTTTCTGGGGACATACTTGCCCTTATCCCAACGCACCTTACATTTCTTAAAATCAAGCATTGTATGCCTCCTTTTTTGTACACCACCTTTTATTATTTGATTTTGATATTAGCCTCATATTATTTAAACTGATACTTTTGTAACCTTCCTTTTTTTAATCTGCTGACTAATTTTAGGTTTTGTTTAAATCAAATTAGATTTAAACAATCTCTCCGCTGCCTAATTGCCGATTGTTCTTTGAAGGAATAGAATATGGTCAACAGGCGAATTTAGAGATTGAGAGAAATTCTTCCTTTGTGATTTAGATGCTAAATTCCTTCTCTTTGCCTCAGGCGTTTTGTCAGCTATTATAGTTCGCTCACTCATTATACTTGTGTGCGAATTTCGCACCCCTAACTACATAATATAGAAATATCAACAGTCCCTTTCTGTCAATTAATTACTCAATTCATTTCTCACCCATGTAAGGTCTCAAGGTCTTGTTCTTACCTTTTCCCTATCACGGGTTCTTCTTCGGTCTCGGAAAATGTTATTGTACGCGCTGTTATCAAATAACTGAAAAACTTTCTTAGCTCTGGTAACAGTGCGGAAACTGCTCCCGCGCGGGCTCTCGATCCAGGATTGTAGCCCGTATGACCACGCCGCTGGAGAAAACTCCAGCCGTAATGCAGGTTCGCTTCTGGACTTCCGTTGAAGGTTTCTCCACTACTCAAATTGGTTCCAAAAATCGCATTTTTTCTCCGCTCAGACATTCCAGGGCTGTGCGCCTGATAGTTGATTTGTACCGGGCCTATGTCAACAGATCCATTAGGGTTCTCGTGGTTTTGTGGATAGAGTACAAAATTCCTTTCTATGGCCCAAACGGTGGCTAAGTCTTGCGGTCCATATCCTCCTGTTCCTGCCCCTGTAACCTGTAAAATCAAGTCAACAGCATTGAGGGGGGGCACGCGTCTGCTGCCCCAACTCAGTCTGTCTCGGCTTCCGAAAACCTGCCTACGACATTGCTGATAGAGTATCCGCCAATCTGTGACGGGAAGTACTGAACCCCTTGTTTGTCGCTGGATTAATAGCAACAGAGTTGCCGCTCTTTCCTTTGATTCTTGCTGCACCACGTGAGTTCTCATGCGCCAGCAGGCTTTTGCCAGTGTTATAGTCTTCGATTTTTTGGCTTCCTTTTTACAATTGGGGGCATTATCTTTTATTCTCTCCCAATATTTAATATTTTTTTTAAGCATTAATTTCTCTTTTGCGCATTTTGGTTGCCTTGCCAATTCCTTCGCCTTGTTAATACCTATCTCATAGGCTTTTTTCTCAGCTTCGATACAGTTCTTCTCTGAACCGAAATCGTGTTTTTTAGCGCACTCTCCAAAATCATCCTTGTCAATAGTCGGCTCTAATCCTAAAAGTTTGCCTACACGTCCCAGAAAAATGGAACTTTTTTCGTCGACACATCTCTTGAAGGCTTGACAATTGTACCGGCTGTTTTTCACATGTTGATGTTCATGCGCCATAACTGCCTCATAAACACATGGATTCTTGCTCTTTAGATTCGGATCACTAACTTTTATTTCGGGTGCTCCCTTTCCTACGGTTCGGAAGCTCTTGCCCATAAGAAATTTATATAAATCATCAGGGTGTACTTTTATATCACAGCGAGTTTCTGCTGCATCTTCCATGCGACGACCGATAGAGTTGAAACCGTATCCAAAACTGTGTTTTAAAAAGGCTCGCACAGACTCAGGCGGAGATTGGTCTCTATCTCCCAAAGCATTGATTCTGGGTTTAAGTTCTGGTGTGACTTCGAGAGCCTCTCCAAAAGCATTGGGTTGGCGGGTCTTTTCCTTTTCTTCCTCAACGTGTCTTTGAACTGATGATGTGATTTGTTCAGCAATTGGCTTGGGTTGAACCGTTTCTTCTTCATTATCTTCGCACTCGGGGCATCCTGTTTTATGCTGAATGATATGCTTTGGTATGCGCATTACCTGCTCTGCCATCCGATCTGCTTCCTGCTCAAAAATGCCATTGGGCTGGCCAATCTTCAGTTTTGCCTGAGTCATACCTGATTTGAATAACCTTTGAACCGCCTGGTTGCCGATCGTTCTTTGAAGAAACAGAATATGCTTACAAGGTGAAGTTGAAGATCGAGAGGAATTCAGCCTTTGTGTTTTAGAGGCTGAATTTACTCTCTTTGCCTCAGGAGTTTTGTCCGCTATGGCAATTCTTTCGCCCATTGGTCACCCATTTTCATGACTGTCTTAAAGCCAAAACAGAACCCGGATTACCGTTGATAGGATAGTTTATTCCAGCTATATTGGTTTTGTACGTGCACAGAAGAATTCTCAATTGTTTGGGCTTTGGAATAGTGTTTATTATTTTGTAATGCAGCTAGGGATTTATTATCGCCTGTGCAGCTGCAATCCAGCTTTTGACATTTTGTTGAGTAAAATAGTTTTTTATATATTCCCTGGGAATTTTAATCTTTTTCGCGGATTCTATGCAGCCAGCATAAAATTGCTGGAATTCCTGCGCACTGACAGCAGCCAGTTCTTCTGGAGTTTTAATGTTCTTCCCTTTCACTAAAATCTCGGCTCCATTGCCATCAAGTCCTTTGATTGTTGTCATTAAGTTTGACATGTATTTCCATGTCACAAGCCTTTCCCCGGAAATCCCGCTGATCTTTAGCTTCTTCTCATCTATCAGCGATAATTCTTCTAGAGTATTTATGGAAGGGACTAATCCTCTAAACCTGCCTCCATATTTCACTCCTATGCCTTCGATGGCTTCTACTCTGAGATCATGAAGGGCAATAAATAACCCGATCTCCACAGTTGTCTTGTCTGCATAAGTTCCTCCCGCAGGCTCCTGTTTGTAAACCCTTCCGATCTTGGCGTCTGGAGTGACAGCGCTTATCGGAGTGAATTTATATTCCCAGCCAGATTCGCTTAGGGCCTTTTCTGCCCTAAATTTTGTCGAATTTGTTACATCTGGAACAATTTCTTTATTTATGCGTTCGCCAATAACCAAGTCTACAGTAGAATCTGGAGCTACGAGCGTATCCTCAATTGGGTTCTGGTCTAATACTTTTCCTGCTTTTTCGTCTCCCGCTTCTTTGAAAGATAGTCTCCCGACAGATAGGTCACTCTCTAGCAGTTTCTTTTCTGCATCTTCTTTGCTCAAGCCCAGCAAACGTGGGACTTTGACCTTTTCTACCTCCGGCCCAAAAGATAAAACGATAGATCTTTTTAGAATTTTGGGCATAGTTTTATCTATTACAGGATGAATTTTATAGTTAATCATAAATCCACTGTTTAAAGTATCCGCAGCGTCCCCGCCAAAGAGTCCAAACTCTCTTAATGTTCCTACCGCTTCCTCCGCCCCTAATTCGACATTGATTGTCAATATTTTTGCATCCTTCGAATAGCTTATTTGATCTATATTTGTTCTTTTCCTGAAAATCTCTTTTGCCAGTCGGGTGGTTGCCGGATCCTCGCGGGGAAGACTCGCATCCCACCCATCTGCTCCTTCTCCTACTGCCAGATAGAGAACACCTTCCATCCCAGGTTGGTTTTTCAATAGATTAGCGACCAGGTCGAGGCAACTGTAAACAATCATATTGGGTTGCGATATATAACTGGCGATCAACGTGTTATCCGGACTGTACAGAGAATCCGTAAATTTGCCTTTTATTGAAATTTTCATAGCATCATCCTATGCGTGCCATTCTCAAAGGTGCTCTAAACTCGATCCTATTCTTAATCCTATGAAGACTAACTAATTGAGTGGTGGTCGTAAGGGCTGTATTAATAACGGAAGATGCATGAGTCATATCCTGGATTTTCTCACTAATAACATTTTTTGTTACCTGGGTCATCTTATCTGTTGTGGAATCATGAAGGATTTCTCCGAATCTTCCCAAAAATGGACTCTCTTCACTCACAACCATGTTCTTCATGAAATAGGTATTTACTTTTTCACGAATTCCGTCCATCTCAGCCACGAGTTTTAATCTAAACGCCTCCTCATCCAGCTTATTTGTCGCAGAATTCCAATTTGCTGCTAAGTTAGCATTAACGGCCTCTGTATATCCTGCTTTAATCGATTCAAAGGCTTTATCGACAAAATGAGTTAGCCATGGTCTCATCCATTGCCTGAATGTGATTTGAATACTTCCCAACCCCTTAAGAATCGGTCTTTCTGATGAATATTTGACATGAACATTGATTGTTGCAGTCTTGGATGCGATTTCTTTCACCGGTCTTGTCAAAATAGCTCTATCGACAACGGGATCTCTCAATATGTAGTCAGGGGTGTGTTTCTCAATCAAGTTCATCTGGGACGAGCTAAATTTAACCTCAGCAACGAATTTTTCTATATTTGGATTAGCAGCCGAATAAGCAGATTTTAAGACTTTATGTATCTCCGCAAATTCAATTATTTCTTTATTTAAAGTTGGCAAATCGGCTGGCACTTCATGAATTGCACTGCCGACAAGAGTGGTTTTTGCTTTGCCAAACTCATCGGTAGTTGCGCTTAGCGCATTAAAAAAGCCGAAATCTGTTGAAAATTCAACCAAGGCACCTTTTCGCGGGCCGTGGGCATCCCGTACTTCCACTTCAATTTCAACTGGAGATCCATAAAAAGCAAGAGTGTCTTTTGGAGTTACCATTACATCCCAGAAAAATATTTCTGATTCGAGATTCTCTACTCTACGAGTAAGATGAGAGAGATTGATATTAGTCTGACGCAAATCTAATATCATATCCTTTGTAATTTTGGGATTATTTGCTTTTCGCTCAATAAAGGCTAAGGGATATATGGAATGACCATCTTTTTCGTAAGCCTCAACGTCTGGAGCAGTCATCTCTTCAATCTCGCCTACTGGTGGAATACTGTTATTATCCACATCAAGCCAGGAAAGATTAATCTCTGCAGGAAGTGGGGCAGCCATAGCTGTATGGCCAAGTGCCAGATCGGCACTCCTTGCAGATATTAGAGGAGCATATCTGCGTAATATGGTTCTTGGAGAACTAAAATGAAATATCCTATCAATAAGAAGGGGTGGCAAGAATATGGGCGGTAATTCCAAAGTAATCCAGGGTCTTACTCTTACCTTCCAGATTAATCGCTCTCGAACACAAGTTTCCATATTGATGTCTTGGCTATTTCTTAAGGAAGGATCGTCTGAGCTATCAATAGTCTCTGTCCAGACCTCAAGATAAACCAAATCTCTGCGGTTAGTTTTAGGAGTCCTTAGTAATTGATCATTGCTTTCCACTTGAAGAGAGTAGTAAATATCCTTCTCGTTCTCTACATCGTAGCCATTTACTAAACAGTGCCCTGTCTGGATCAGGAAATCATTCTCGCGTTCGTCTGGTGGAGCAATCATTTTGAATCCATCACTATCTTTTGGCACACCATTGCCAATGTACCACTTCTTTAGCATCCTCTCGAAATATCGTCTGATATCCTCCATCTCATTCCAATCCCTGTCGAGTAGTGGGACGCCCTGCTGGAGTTTTATGCTGACATAATGCTTTTTGGGATCGAAGGTATGCCTTCCGCCATTAGAAAAGTTGCCTTTGATTGCCATTTTCAACCCACCTCCTCTTTATATGTAGATGTATCCCTTGTTCTTCTCAATAGATCAAAATGCTCCTCAAAAAATTCCTTCCGGATTAGTCCTTTAATGATGACCAAGCCCCGGATATTAGTTGGAAGAAATATATTAAAATTATTAATAAGCCTTTTCCTTTTTTCTATAATAGAAGCATAATTTTCCGATCTATTTGGACTTACAAATATCCCAACTGTACTGAAAGAGTACCAATCATCTTCTCCCCGCCCTGTATCATATGTATAGTGCAACTCGTCTTCAAATTCGTCGATATACTGAAGTAATTGACTATTTGTAGAGTCTATAGTCCGGGAGCTATTATCATTTGAAAAAAAGACATTTTTATAAAACTCTTTGATATCGCAGTCCCAGCCTGTCAATCGTTTTATCATAAGCCTGCATCCGGGTATTGTTCCTATTCGTTTATAGAGGTCAATAGCATACCTAATCTCATTCCTTTGAAGTCGAATATTTGGCTGATAAGACAGATCCCAGCCGATCCATTGCGCATAGAGTGGCAAAAGTTGATAGTGACAATGATCAAGGTCGAAAAGCTTTGGAAATGCCTCAATGTAGCTCCGGATAAAATCAAATTGCTCCCCAAAGACATCCAAAAATTTCTTTAAATTGCCATCTTTATCCATTACTTGATAAAGCCTTGGCAGCAAACTATACAGGGTGTCTGTTGATTGATAGCTAGCTGTAGCCATGGTTGCGGCTTTGTATTCTGCAGGTAATGTAGCCGGGTCGATCCCTTTGGGAATGAGCTGATAACAATATACTATATAAGGTCGGAGTCGGGCTTCGGAGGAACCTTCTGCCTTCTCAGGGCCTTCATGTACGAAGCCGCTGTCTTCGATGACAATCTTTAAATGATCAATAGTCGTATTGTTGGCATAGTAAATGTAAATCCACCGCCTCTGTTTAGAATATTTATCTTGTTCTTCACGGCATTCTATTCTCGGCCAGGGATCCAAAGAGAGTTCAGATAATTTCCTTGATTGCGGCTTCTGCTTATATACTTTGTAATCATAAACAACATTGGATTTGATGGAATATTCAAAATCATCTTCTTTTCGTCTGATTGCTACTTTAAGAGCACCATTAAGAGCCTTTTCGATATCATAGGTTTCGAGATCATATACTTCGTATGAGAGGTCAATTCGGTTCCCTCCCAAATTTGGCGCCGCGTAGAATTCTTTAAATTTCATCCGCAACCTCAGGCGCCTTCATTAGCCCATCTTCAGGCAAAACTAGAAGCTGTTCATCAGAGATGGTTGGGATTTCAGACGGGCTCATGCTGACTATCCCCCCTTCTGCTATTGGGTTGTTCAGTATGTTCTTGAGATAGGTATCAAGGTCAACCTCTGGCTTTGGGGGGCTGAATCTCAGGCTAAGCTCATTCAATGGCATTTCGTGTGCTTTCATTCCATCTTTAAATTCCAAATGATCGATTCGGTTAAACAGCGAGACGAATACCGAATCTACGCCTTCTAGAGACTCCACTATTTCGTAGACCTTGCTAAGATACATTGATCGTCCAAAATCAACATTATCAACTTTAAATAGACCTATAACTGATTCTTCGACCCTTTTTTTAATATCCACCTTTAAATAGTTATGTGCTACTCGTACTTTCAACCACACAGCAAAAGGAACACAGAGTGGATCCTGGATATCAACAAATGTTCCCACCATTCTTTTATCTTCAAAAAAATCCATAATGTCTTTTTTCAATACTTGTTCAGGTTTTTGACATGTCTTTCCTTCGGGGACAATGCATAATGAGACCTTATTCCAGCCTTTGCTCAATGCCCGGACTTTGGCCACACCTGGATAGCTGAGGGCAAGATTTTCAAAATCTTTTTCTGTGACGGCTCGATCAAGTGATCTGAAGACTTTAGGAGCAAATTTGATAGCGTGTTCGATAGGCTCTCGCTCTGCGCCTCCACTGGCAGGGAGTTCATTGGTAACTTTTGCACCTAAAGCCTGAAGCTGGGGTGTTTTAGAGACAACAGTAATTTTGTTGGCCCCCACGTTTCCAGCTATTCCCCCTCCAATACGGTAGATAGCGTCGATTTCAGACCCCTTCTCTGGAATTTTGCCAAAGAGGCCATCCCCAAAACAGATGGTGGTCATGTCATTCTCATCGCTTTGAATGAAATAGTGTTTTTCATCGCCCTTGCTGAATATTAGACTCGATCTTAATTCCCAATCTTCCGTCTTTATGTTTGTTTTAGCTTGGATTTTTAATGTCCTGTCGATCATTTTTGGCTTGGATAATTTAAACCTCTGATTTGGGTACCCATCTGACACACCCAACTTATCGATTTCGTCTTTCTTTATGCCGATCGTTTTACCTTCTTGAACAGGAATTCCCACATACTTCTTAAAACCCTCTTCGAAAGAATTTTTTTTAAGGCTGTCAAGGTCAATTATCAGGAGATTATCTCCAACATATTCAAATGTAATGCTTTTTTCTGGTTCCGAACCCTTTGTGCAAAATTGATCCCCTTTCACAATCTCAATTCTATCTTTTTTATCATTTCTAACAATCAAAGTTAGAACGGCTGAGGCCGGGGCTGCGGGAGCTAATTCGCACCCAATCAATCTGAGATGGTTAATGACACTTCTCCGCTCCCGGGCTGTGGCCAAAAAACTCTCATTGGCCATTCTATCCTGGTAATAACTTAAGATATCTGCCATATAGGCAAATAACTCAATCAGGACTATTCCAAAATCGGCCTCTGACCTATCTGTCCACTCTGGCAATGTTCTTGGGATAAGATCTATCATTGCCTGGCGGAAGCTGTCATAATCTTTTGCCAAATAGTCAATCATCTGTCTTCCATCTTTGGTTTTTATCACTGAGGGCATCTTGTTTCTCCCTAAATCCCAAATTTCACTTTCTCTTTTTCTAAAGTGTCCTTCCTGATATAGACGATTTCGATTGCCAGTAGGGAATCTCCTTCAACACTTTCCTGACTTTTCACGTTGACAGACTCAACAAGTATTTCGTCTCCCATCCATCGTTCGAGATTCTTACTTACAATGAACTCCGTAGTAGCAGCTAAAACAGAATTATTGGGGTCAAAAACTAGGTCCATCAGCCCGCAGCCGAATTCTGGCAGATTGACGCGCTCTCCAGGAGACGTAAAGAGAACTTGGAGGATTTTAGCGCGAATGGCATCACGACCACTTGTGATATAGACACGGCCCTCTATAGTAATAGCAAATGGGAACCCAAATATTGTCTTTTCGGCCATGATGTCCTCTATATCACATGACCCGGCCCATCATTGCTTTGAGCAAACCCTAAGGCAAGTTGAACGCCTGTTCCACTGACCGTATGCTGATGATTGTCAAAACTTGCAGGCGTTGTGTTTCCTGCAACAGTCGTCATTACATCTCCGCTTGTTTTTATCCCGACAATCTCCATGTTTAATAGAATATGGTCTATAACCCCCTTGGCTATTGCGTAAGCGAGTTTTTGCCAACTCTTGCGCGCCTTTTCTAAAGCTTTTTGCGCTTCATATTTTGCATTGCCTATAGCCTTATCTATGGCATCTTGAAGAGGAGGGGAAAGTTGGTTGTCCAACTCTTCAAAAATAGCTTTGCTCATTCCGGTGCTTGCGTTAGGCGAACCGATATCTAGAGGCATTTTTTCCTTATTCCACTTTATGTTGTTTGGAAAGCGCTAATTTAATTAAAAAATCTTGTAATGGCGGCGTCGGTGGGCTTGTCGGTGCTCCCAGATTCCCTATGTGTGTGTGAATTAAAAATGAAGTATTAAACCACTGTGATAATGCGTTCTGTAAAGATTCACCAAGCACTAATGATTCCTCCGCATTCTCTCCAACTTTAATCTGTTGGCTTTTTATCGTAATTCCCTGGGAATTCATCTCGATTTTATTGCCATTAGCTTTGTCCGTAATAATAATGGTCTCTTGGCCATCTTTGTCTTCTAGCTCGATGCTATGTCCTTTCGCCGTGCGGATAATCTTTCGAGAGGGAGGTGACTGGCTATCTGCAGGTTTTGGGACTTCAGAAGATCCGCTCGGCTTGGCCCAATATGTCCCAACCCATATTGGATACTCAAGATTGCCTTCCTCGAATTCGACCCACACGCCAGCATTAATCTCGGGGACAAAAAAGAACCCTTGATCTTTCATGCCTCCGTAGGGCAAACAGGGTAAGGCCCATCCAGAAACTACGTCCTCACCTAAGACACTGGGGACTTTTATCTGTAAACGACCCAAGTGTTCCGGATCATCATTGTCAACGACTAAACCTTTATATTTTCCAAAATACTTGTTCTCAATCTTATCAATTAATTTGGACAAAACCTTTTCATTCACTTTATTTACACACCTACCAGAAGAGATCCGTTACTCCCAAAATCCTCTGACCCGTCGGGATAAATTGCATTTTTCCTAGCCTTAAAGTGCTGGGCATATCCGTTCGAATCAAAAATATGCTTTACATGAGTCACATAATAAGTGCCGCTATAAGTTTTTCCGATCCCTTTAATGCTAACGAGTCTCATGGCTCTTAAAACTTCCTGATAAAGCTTCCCATTGATTTGTCCTTCTCCTTCCAGTAACCAGGATGCTTCGTTATAAACTGCTTTCGAAAGAGCCTCCATTTCAGTCTGGCCGGTAGCGATGGCGTTTTTAATGCACAATTTTGATGTTTTAATATTTGGAGCGATAATATCGGAACCTAACTTTTTCCCGATTTGACGCTGCTCTAATTTATCCGTTTTGACATTTCTGACTTCTTTGGTCATTGAATCTATAAGATACATTTCCACAACCGTTGGCTGAAGAACACTAAGGATGGCATTAAAGTTGCTCAGGTTCGTTTCATCGCCGAAGTTGAAAGCCAACACTTTCTGTTGAGGCCCATTTAATGCTGGTTTGCGGAAGTAACCGGTACTATCCTCTATGTAGCATTCATAACCATTTCGGCGAGCAAGACGCTTTAGAAACTTGATATCTGTATCGCGCTGGATGATGGTTGAAAGCGCTTTCTTATGGACGACTCCGCTATCATCGACTTTTGGGGTCAATCCATACCCTGAGAATATTTCCGAAGCGATATCACTGTCCTTTCTTTCGGGCCAAGCCTTAAGAATTTCTTCTCTATCCATAACTACGCTCTTGTCTATTCCCCAAATTTCAATATATGAGTCGGCTATTTGTTGGGCAAAAAATGGCTTCAGATGGACGATGTAGCCTGTTATTACCTTGATGGTGTTGTCAGGAAATCCGGCTGAAATTTCGACTTTGTTCCATGGCCTCAAATATTCGTTATCCACATGGGTCCACGTGCCATCACGCTGCAGCTGAATAGCGAGTTTTATTCTGAAAGAGCTTGCCAACTGATGGTCATTTTCCACTTCCACTAGAATCATATCCTGATAAAGATCAGGGATTTCCTCACCATTAATTTTAATCTGGCAAATCTCGTTCTTCATTACACAAGCCTATTGGGCGGAATAATAACTCTTTTTCCCGGTTCTTTTAGCATGTCAAGGGGGGATAAAAACTCTGGATTCGCATCGCAAATTAGCCACCACTTCTTCGGGTCGCCGTAGTATTTAAAAGCTAACAAATCCAGCCTGTCGCTCCCCGCAACTGTGTGTTCAAATGTCCCAGACGTATCCGGAATCAAACGAATGGACTTAACCTGGATGGTCGCGCCGTTTTTATGAGCAATCCTATAATCTGAAATATTTAGGTACCGGGAGCCTTTAAAAAACATTGTTGCTCCTTACAATCGCATAATAGATCTAATTATGTCCGGCATATTGGCCAAATTCGCTAGGTTCAAGGCTGACATTGTTTCCATCGCTGCTTTGGTATATTTGAAGGGCAGATTCTTTCCCTCTATGACATCTAAATTTACTGTAACGATCGCTCGAATAGGATTAAGATCAGGACTGAATTCTTGTTCATTTATAGTCATGCTTGTGATGTTCACCGGCAGCACTTTCTTTCTTCCCCAAATGAACAAAACCATCGGAGGTTTTTCTCCACCCGTAAAGCTGAACCCTCCTGGAGAGCCTAAGAGTTCTGTGAGAGCGGCCCCCAAAACTCCTTCACCCTTTGGATACATCATTAACTCCAGGGTAGCTAGTTGAGGGGCTATTCCAAATTGTGTGGCAATAAGGTTTCCCTCATTCATCTTATCCGTAGCATCAAAGCGAAGCTCAAGCCCAGAAATTTTTTCCTCTTCAACTTTAACTTCCTGGAGGTCCCGTATTGTTATGAGATCTGAAACACTTTGATGGAACGCACGCAACCCTCTGTTTTCACCCTGGGGGCCTGCAAATGTATTAGCCCTGGACCTCGATATTTTCTCCGGATTGAACTGAAATGTGACAATTAGAGGCGGTACGCTCAATCCATATTCTACGAACGCGCCTCTCAATAGCTTCGGCTGGTTAGGAAAAGCATTGCCCATTTTTATCTCTTCAATTAAGGTATTTCCAAAAGCGACACAGATTTAATTAAAGAACTAAATGCAAAGAGACCTAATATATCGCCTTCAGATTTGCAGCTAGTGGGGAGCCAACTGCGCAGACAATACCTTTCTCTACTTGCTTTTTTCATCGATTTCTCTTTTCTTTGTTACCCATGCCTCAAACAATTGTCTAGTATTTTTAAGAGCCTTATCATAACCAGTTGAATTATCAGCAGGATCATCAGGATCCCAATTATTCCTAGCTCTAGGATCATCGTGGCCTCTGCCTTTGACACCCTCCCAATGAGATCCCCTATCCTGAGCAATATGGCAGGCATCTCCAAGGGCACTAAATATTTTGGAAGCAACATCTCCAAGCTTACGAACTGGAATATCTGATAAGGTCATAGATTTGAAAGTTTTTTGATGTTCCAATGCAATGTTCAGATATTTGTTTTGTAGGTTTATGTTCTGTGAGGCTGCAGAACTTTCACTTAAATGCGAATAGTTGCCATCCTCGCCGTGCTCAGGACCTTCTCCCTTTGTGATACCTAAAAGAAACTGAGGACCAGTCCAGAGTAAACGCTTTCCTTTATAGTCCATTATAGAGGAATGTGAGGCGATCTGGTATATAAACAGATCATCATCCATAACTCCCTTAGCTGCTTTATAGGTTAGTGCCTTGTGATCATCACCATTCCAAAAATTAACAGAAATGTTGTTTCCGTTCTGTTGGACTACATGAGTTAACTCATGTGCTAACAGTCTTTTCCCCTCCAAAGAGGAAGGATTGTACTTCCCCATTCTAAAAAATATATCCCTTCCGATCGTAAATGCTTCAGCACTCAATTCCTCAGATTTTTCTGCCGCATATGAATCTGTGTGTATCCTTACATCACCAAAATTATGTCTAAATCGGGTTTCCATGGATCCCTTGGTCATATGATCAAGAGGTTTTCCGCTCCCTTTTTGCTCTAATATATCCTCAATTGCTGCATATTCCTTTTTTACACCTGCTTTTTTTGCTTGGATTGACCCTGTTTCTTCCTCCTCTTCTTCAGAATTATCTTGCCGTCGGATAATCGGAGTAATATTTACCCTCTGAATCGTTTCGTCCTTCTCACATTCAGGTGAAGTGCACTGCCTCTGCAAAACTGCCTCAGCTACCCTGTCTGCTTCTTGCTCATAAACATCTCCAGGCTGGCCAACTATGAGCTTAGTTTGAATGGAATGACCATTTGAAGAATCTGATGTTCCAACACTGGTGTGTTTTATCGGTCTTTTGGGATGAAAGAAGCACGAGTCACAGGAATGAGGCTTGAACTGGGCTGTTTGTCTTGTAGGGATGTCCACCAATGGTTCGTTGATACCGCAGAGTTCCGGACAAGGACTTTTTTCGCCAGAAAATAGTTTTTGAACACACCTGTTCCCATAAGTCTTTTGCATTTCAAATATGGGGGAGTAAAGAGGATGATCGAAATCTATCTTCGCAAAATCTTTTCTATCTGAATTCAAAGGATGGCCTATGTGGCTCTTTTTTTGTTCTTGAACATGAGATAATTTATCCATTCCTCGCCTCCATCTAGGCATCCCTAACAAGCTCGTAATAGCTTTCAAAATCTGACTCTACACATAGTTTGCCTATTTTTTGAAATTCTCTTTTTGTAGCCAGGATAATATGCTCCATATTGATTCTTTTAGAATTATCTGCAGCCAGGAAAGCTGCCTGCAGAATAATATTTCTAATATTTCCACCAGTAATCTTGAAATTTCTTGCCAAGAACCAAAAGGGGATTTCCTTATCAATCGGGGCATTCTGGGGGAATGTAATTTTCCAGATGCGATATCTATCTCCCTCATTAGGGAAGGGAAATTCAACGCTAAATTGCATCCTGCGAAGGAATGCTTCATCTATGTTTTTCGAGAGATTTGTCGCCAGAATAGTCATGCCATTATATTCCTCCATCTTCTGAAGCAGATAAGCGATCTCAATGTTGGCATAGCGATCGTGCGCATCATGTACCTCAGACCTTTTGCCAAATAGGGCATCTGCTTCGTCAAAGAACAAGATGGCATTTGAGGTTTCTGCTTCTCTGAATATTTGATTCAAGTTTTTTTCTGTCTCCCCAATGTATTTGCTGACAACTAAAGAGAGGTCAATCTTATACAAATCAATATTGAGCTCTTTGGCAATGATTTCAGCCGTCATAGTTTTTCCTGTTCCTGATGGTCCAGAAAAAAGACTATTTGCTCCCTTGGCCAAGGAGAGCTTGTTATCAAACCCCCATTCACCGTAAACGATATGGCGATATTTTGCATAGTTGCAGATTTCTTTTAGTTGTTTGATCTTATCAGGAGATAGGACGATATCCTTCCAGCAGTATTTTGGTCTTATCTTCTGAGCCATTGTGCCCAGTCTCTGGTTTGACTGGGCTCTGCAGGCTTCATGGAAATCCTCCATCGTAATCTTAGGCCTAGCCGGGTTGTTTCCCACTGCTATATTTTTAGCCGACGAAATCGCATCTTTTATCTGACCTCCTGTAAGCCGAAACTTATTGGAAAGTTCGATAAGATCTGTATCTATAGAAGGTGTTTCATCACCATGAAGGAATTTTTTCCATATGTCATGCCTTTCTTTGTAAGACGTTTGATGAAATTCAATATTTATTAGAATGTGACTCTTTATTCTTCCCTGAAATTGACAGGCTTTTTCGCTGCTCAAAAAAGTAAGCCAAGAGTATTTTTCTATGGATTCAGTTAGAATATCTTGATAGAAGACGCTTTTTGGATCTTCTTCTAGAACTCTATCGAAATTTTCAAGATAGATGGCCGCTGGTTGAAGCACTCCTTCACGGAAAGCAAGAAGAGCGGCTTTTTCAAACGGCAGCTCTGCACAGAACGTCTTCTTAAAATCTATTATTAAAAGCGGCATGCCCAGTTCCTTGCACAGGGCCTCCGCTGCCGTTTTTTTCCCAGAGCCATAGGGTCCAAAGAAATGATAAATGAGCTTTCGCTCTCCTTTTTTCTGGCTGGCAAAATAACTTTTTGCAATAGAATCTATCCTATTTTTTAGTTCCTCAGAAAATACAAAATCTTTCCAGCTCACCTGAGGTTGAACCAGCCTGCTGAAAGAGCTAATTCTGGAATCTGGCTGATTTAATCCAAAGACATAATTGACTATGCGATCATCAATTCTTAGGGATCTTGAGAGCATCGGATAATGTTCTTCATTTTTCGACAACTCAAGAAGATTGCAGCCAATTAAAGGGGCTTCTGAAAAAAAGCATGTTCTTGCTTTTAAAGCTTCCTCCCAGGAATTGCAGAGTAGATTCAACACTAATTCGATCGTCGGTTTTTTCTTGGTGATATCATCCTGGAGGTAGGCATAGAGCATTTCATATTTCGTATCTATTTCAGGTGCCAAGCAGACTAGGATAGCGTCCCTTTCCAATGGGGTAAGATGGAAGATATGAGTGAGATGTTGGAAAGGAGGATAGTCGCCCTCTTGCAGACTAGAAGAAACCTTAGCTGAAATTTGGGCCTCAAGATTATCTCGATGATTCGTCAGCATTTGAACTTCAGGCTCGTTATTTTCCCTACAGCTATCAAAAGAATTCAGTATATCCAGAGCCTCACCGTGTGAAACCATAAGCCCTTTAAATTTATTAGAATCTTTTTGTATCTGAAGCACAGCCGCGCGAAGCAGCAAATTTAGCCTTCTCAATTCATCTCTTAGATATTCCATCTGATTGTGGTATATATCCGGCCTAGGAATAGAAGGCCTAGCCATTATGCTATCCCTTGACAACCTCGAAACTGACTGAATTGCTGGGCTGTTTGTTCACTTCAACTACTACGTCATACAAATATGGGGGTAAATCAGCCGGGATAATAAAAAAAAGCTCGTTTTGACTCTTCACTTCAATATCTTCCTGTTTTATAAATTTTCCGCCAAAGTTGATTTTAATCGACTCTCCGAAAAAGTTATTCCCCAAAGCCCGAACTTTTATTCCTGTCTTGCCTGAGGAAGGAAGGAATTCTTCGATTCTGGGAGGGCCAGGATAGGATTTAATCTCAACTTTCCTCTCCTTTACCAACTTTATCTCCTTTTCTTCTGCCTCAGACTCTATTTGGACTATTGAGATTTCGTATCCTACTGATAGGCGACAGGGTTTATTAATAGCGCTCCATATCTTTGTCATTTCATCTATATTGATCGGATTCAGGATTATCTTTGCTTTTTCTTTAGCTTTCGCTAAATATCTTGATGTCAGAATGGGCTTATCAAAGAAAATCCGCATTACATCTCCCAATATTAAATGTGCCTCTGCATAATCACTCGGATTTTTTGGATATGGCGTTATCAAGTAAAAAAGGCCTAGAGAGAGAGGAGGCGGGATTATTTTTGTTGGGCTGATAGGTTGCCAGTCCTGATTTTTTAACTGAGCATTCTCAGTTATTTGGTATAAAAAGAGATTAATTCTATTCTTGCTATTACTGATCTCCTCGTCAGGTGTAGAAATCGTAACAGACACATCTGGAAGCGTCATTTCTTTTTCTAACAAATCCTTAAGTGCCTTGCTGACCTCGGCTATAACTTCGTAAGAACTCATTTATTTTTATATCTCAAGAAGAAAATTCCCATGATAGCTACGAATTAAGTCCTCTTTCTCGGACGAATTTGTGATAGCGTGTTCTTTTGTCAATTTTTTTTGAGGGATTTCTGATTGTTCGGGCTTTGGACTTTTCTGGGCTCTGGCAGCTTCTTCTTTTTCAGCAAGAAGCGATAAAGTCTCTTTGAGTTCTTTCAAAACTGCTTCAGCTCTGTTTATCCATTGAGAAAGATTTTCTGATAAACTAGAGGGAACTGTGCTTTCCCCGATATGTGTCTTGGGCTCCAGGGCAGAGGTTTCGATATTTGCAAGGGCATTCATATCTTCAATCTTTACTTGTTGACCTTGTTTTATTCCTTTTATATGAATAAGCCCTGCTAGGCTCTTTTCTAAATTGATATTGAATCTAGGCGAGCTATCGTCATCCGGCAATATTCTTGGAATGCGTTCCAAAGGTTTTATTCTTGCCGTATATGATAGCCGTTCATCAGCGGCGCTTTTGCTCCAATTTTTACTTTTCTCAATCTCAATTTCATTGTCATAAATGTTCTTTCTTTCGATGTGTGATCTGCGTTGGCTGCTAGTTTTATTTTCATGTTCCAGCGCATCTAAACGAATTAGATAGCTTCGATTGCTTAAAGATCCAGTGTTAATCCCTTCTTGTAATCCTTTCTTCCCTCCGTTATTAGAAAGACTATCACATCCTCTGGCATTATCAGCGAGCTTGTTCTGCATCTTATAAGGATCTGGTTTGTCGGATTGAGATAATGAAGAAAGAGGATTAATAGTTTTGGCTTCCATTTTATCTCTTGAAGGCAACCTAGGCTGCAAATTAGAAGGAGCATTTTCTGACTTATACGAGCAGAGAATTGGCGCGTCTTTTATTGCATCCTGGATTGCGGTGCTGGATTTGCCATTAACTCCATTGCCAGATTCCCCCAAAGAGGAATTTTCCTGAGCTTCTTCTTGTATTTTCTCCCGTGTGCCCGAAGCTTTTTCAGGAAATGGAGGCCTCAATCCTAGAAGAGGCAAAGTCATTAATCCTAAAAGGCTGCCTACCTGGGTATAAGAACCCATATCGGCAGAAAAGGACGATGAGGGAAAGGTAGCCAAGCCTAGCAAGCTCCTCACGTTATACTTATTATCACGGGATGAATCTCTTTTGTTCACTTTCTTGTCTGGGAAATTGCCTGGCAACGAATTCATTTTATTATTCTCTTTAGCCTTTGGACTCATTAAGTTATTACTCTCCGATCACAGCTCAGATGCCTTATTGCTTCGTTCAATTTCTTGCTTTAATAACCCTACGTACATCTTTCTTTTTGGGATAGCCATATTTAAAATCTCATTTTCGGACCAATGGTAATACAGGGCCAAAAGATGAACCTCCTGATATAGGAGCCTTTTGTTGTTTTTTAGTTCGTTAAAAAAAAATGTATAAAGGTCGAATGCATCTTTAAACTTATGAGTACAATATGGACATTCAAATTCTATCGCGACATCAACCGATGGCGAAACTTCTTTCATTTTTGATTCAATTTCTCTTCTCGTCAATACGCTCAAGGACTGAATCAAATTAAAAGTAATTTCCTCGATATTGCCAATTCGCTGAATGCAGCGGGCCAACAGCTCAGTCAGGGCATAGGTCTGGTTCGTTGGGATATGCTTAATTATCTCCTCCTGATCAGCCCCTGTTGGCAGTCTAAATACGATTTCTCTATGGAATACCCCTTTCCCGTCTTTGTAGGCGGCTCTATTAGAAAGTCGCATTGAAAAATCTTGCCTCAGAGTGTTCTTGCGCGTTATTTCAATATCCTTGAGGTCGAAATCCATATCAAATTTCTTTAGGCACTTGGGACATATTAGTGTTCCTTGAATTTCATTCCCAAAGGTGCGTTGCCTCAGCCGCAAGAGAAGGTAATCGCGGTCAGAAATCAATAATCCCTTTACTATTTCTAATTTGACATCGCTAATAGATCCTATACGGACGACGCAATTGCTCAATAGGGCTGTAACTAGTTCAGCAATATTGTAGCTGATAGTCCTGTTGGAAATTAGTTCTTCTTCGCGACCGCTTAATGACCTCAACTCTACTTCTTGGTGTAGCGTCCCTTTTTCGTCCCAATATCCACTAGGGAGGATAAAAATACCTTCATCCATCTTCTCAATGGGTGTTTTATCTCCCCGCATCTATTCTTCATCCCGATATTTTTTGCCGGCCGTTAGCTTTATTAAACCTTAAGAAAAATCAGGTTTTTGCCTCTGTCGGCTCTGTAACAGAGGTATCTCTCTCCCAGCCCTCATTTTCGATTTTAATAGTCTGAATGGCTACAGCATTAGCTCCAGCGTCTAAAGCCGGAAGAGCTTGATACTCGGAAACCCAGCACTCATAGACGTTATAAGAAAGGGCTTTGCTTCCCTGTTCATTGAAGACATCTATGGTAATATTTTTACGGAAGTCCTTTAGAGACATGCCTGGATCGCCACGTCTGAAGTTATTGACCTTGTTAGCCCATTCCTCAAAGGTGGTGTCGTGAGTAATGCCCGCCTCAAGGGTAATCGGATCATACTTGGTCTTGCCAGGAAGTTTGTGAACTGTGCTTGGATCGCCTCCTTCCCTCCATTCCGTTGATTCGGTGGTCTTCTTCAAGGCTGAGCATTTATTCAAGCCCGCAACGTATTGCCCATCCCATTTCACTCTAAATTTGAAATTGCGATAGGGATCATGACGATGAACATTTACTTTAAATGGTCTGCCCATTTTTTCCTCCTTTCATTTTTTTAAGATTGTTGGCCTGCCTTTTGTGTTATTTTCACAACCACAAACTCAGCAGGCTTGAGAGGAGCAAATCCTACCATGATATTGACCACTCCCACATCAATATCTGCTTGCGTAGTCGTTTCTTTATCGCACTTGACAAAAAAGGCGTCTTGGGGAGTGGAGCCTTGGAATGCGCCTTCCCTGAATAGCCTCATCATAAAAGCATTAATGTTTAGCCTTAGACTTGCCCATAGCTCCTCATCATTTGGCTCAAATACTGCCCATTGAATGCCATAGTAAATGCTTACTCGTAGGAAGATGGCCATGCGGCGTACAGGAATATATTTCCATTCAGGATCAGAACTCAAGGTTCTCGCTCCCCAGATAACAATCCCGGCTCCCGGAAATTGGCGCAAACAATTAATAGCTTTTCTATTGAGATCGCCTTGCTGAACATCGGTAAGGTTTATCTTTAAACCCTTTGCTCCTCCAATGGCTATTTCTGTGCCTGCAGGAGCTTTCCATACTCCTCTTTTGGCATCTATTTGTGCATACATTCCCGCAACAAAGCCTGATGGAGGGAAATCTTTTGGCTCGGAAGATGCCCCAGTTGGATCTGTAGCTTTCAGCCAGGGGAAATAAATAGCTCCATAGGAGTTTGGAGTAGCAATTTTATCACGATCTTCCTTTGCCTCATCAGGCGTATCGGTGTCGCAATCCATATCCCCGATAAAGAAACAGTCCTGTAATACCCTATTTCGGCAATAATTTAGCCCTGCGTCCACCACAGTAGGAATGCCGGGAATACAGATTAAATTTACGTCATCCTTTTTATCTAAACATCTAAGCCCGTTAATATAAGGTGGATCACCATCCGGATCGTCGGCTTTTCCTTCTGTTCTGTCAGCCACATTTCCATCTATTTCGCTGTCTCCTACCTCATACTCTTCTCCGTTGGCCGGTCTTCTTACAGCATGCCAATAGATATCAGATCCGCCGTTACTGAGACCGAGTTTTAAATAAGATGTTGCATTGTCTTTTAGAGCATTGGCGATTTTAACTAAAGACTTCGGCCCTGCTACTCCGGAGGTGAGAACTAGCTTCTTATCTTCTCCATTAGCTTCAACTTTGCATTCAAATTTTGAAAAAGCGTCTCTATTTGTTGAAGCCTTCAGTGGTGAAAGTTTTTGAACTTCGCTTTCAATAGCCTTGGCAATTTCAGCCAAATTCCCGCAAGGGTCTTTCAACTTAATTTCTTGATAACCATCGCCGTTAACGTTGATTTTCAAATTGCGGCCCTCGGGCGGAAGGGATGACGCAGGATTTAACCCACCCATGTGCGCCGCGGCTTTTTCCGTCTTATTATCTTCATGGACTTTTGCAGAGATAAGATTAGATGATGAAAGAACCTTCTCTACAAAAGCAGATTCATCCGGGTCCATGTTGAGATTATCATATACTTCTAAAGGAATAACTCTTTGAACGTCAGGCACTTCTTTGACCTCTTCCGTTTTTCTCACTTCAATCCTAAAAGTATTATTGGGGTCTTCAGATCCATCTTTAATAACCAAATGGAGATAGTTTCCCCATTCTCCTGGACTCTTAGCAGAAATGATTAATCCTTTGGGGGGATTGTTTGCAGCTCGATTTTTTATGGTAATTGAAGCTGTCTTTGCTTCACCCTTAACCACACGTACAATGTAGCATTGTCTACCGCCATTGTTAAAAAATTGATATACCGCGTGCGCAAGATAATGGCATTTGTAAAATGATCCATATTCTTTTTCAAACTCTGTCCAACTTGTAATCTTTTTTTTCGCTTCATTTACTGGACCTCTTTCAGCAACCCCTATAAAAGCAGCTGTTGATGTACTGACACCTTCAATAGGTCTAACCCCACTGGGTATTTCCTCAACATAAACCCCGGGATATGATAGTTGGACCATTTTTATATCCTCCTTTCTTTAAAACTATTTTTTCCTATCCTTTTTTGGCAATTCGTGTTTTGTCGTCTTTTTGCCAATCATCTCAATCGAGACAGCATTTAATTCCTTTAGTTTCTTAATTTTTGGATTATTAGCTATCTCAATCTCATCAATCTCACTAGAGACTCCTCCCGGCATCAAATGTGTTGACTTCCCACTATTCAATGCAATAATCAATAATCGATCAATCTTATTTTTTATTCTTACAAGCATCTCATTTACCTCCCCCTTTTTATTTTGGCATTGCGGGTCAAATTCCATTTTCTTGTTGAGATCTTTTTCGAGTATGCAATATACAACTTGGCGATCGGGGCAATTCTAATTCTCCTTTTTAATGGTCAAATGAATCTAGCCTGCCTTTCATATGTATTGAAAAGAGAGCAAAGTCTAAATTAATCCTCCTTATTGACCTTATAAAATGTGCTACCGCCCTTGACCTTCTGCGCCCTGATCCCTCCCTTCTGTACCAAGCTCTCTAAGGCCTCTACAACTCTATCAACTGAAATCTCTATCTTTTCCTGCTCTAGCCACCATCGCGTTATGCCCTCTAAGGTATCCCCTGCATCAGGATTTTTCCTGAGGTAGTTCAGGATCATCTCTGAATGGTTTCCCATTTCGTTGCCATCAACAGCAAGCGCACATCTTTATTCCATTAAGCAAGAGCTATGCCAATTTTTCAAATTTCATAACTTATTGATATTAAAGAAAATAGTAAATGTGTTTGGAAATAATTATCATTAGATCAGTCACCGTCTCGTGACTCTTTAGAATAAAACGCAGAAAAGAAATTATTTAGAGAGTAATTTTTTCATGGCTCAATCGTCTCTCTTTTATGACGCCCTTCCATGAAAGCATAGCCTTTTTGCGTCCTCAACCGCCCCTATCATAAGTCCTAACTAACGAAACTGTTTTGGAGAGAAATCATATTTCTTGAGCAGGTTCCAGAGAGATGTGCGGCTTTTCCCCGCCTCCCTGGCTGCGCTCACAACATTTCCTTTACTTCTCGCCAAGAGTTGATTGAGATAAGTTCTTTCAAAGCAATTTATGGCTTTCCTCTTGGCTTCTTTGAAGTATTCAAGCCTTGATTCTTTAAAGTCAGTCTCTATGACAGGAGGCTGGATGCTCTTTATGTTTATTTTAAGTTCGGCTGGCATCAAAATCAGCTGCTGAATTTTGTTCTCAAGTTCTCTCACATTTCCCGGCCATGAATAGGCTATGAATGTCTTCATAAGGTTTTCAGGCACCTCCGTTAAAGGCTTATTGAATTCTTTAGAATATTTTTTCATGAAATGTTCAACAAGGATCGGGATGTCTTCCTTCCTCTCCCTCAAGGGTGGTAAATAGAGGGATATAATATTCAATCTATAGAAGAGATCGTCTCTGAATGTCCCCTCTCTGAGAAGTTTTTGAAGATCTCTATTTGTGGCGACTATTATCCGTATGTCTGCCTTCCGAGAATGAGGATCTCCAAGAGGTTTATACTCCTTATCCTGCAATAAACGGAGTAATTTTGTTTGAATGAAGGGACTGATAACGCCTATTTCATCAAGAAAGATGGTCCCGCCTTCCGCCTCCTTCACGAGGCCAATCTGCTTAAGGCCCGCGTCGGTAAAGGCACCTTTGGCATGCCCGAACAGTTCATTTTCAAAAAGGTTTTCAGGAATGGCGCCGCAGTTGACAGGGATAAAAGATTTTCCTGCTCGGCGGCTCAAATAATGAATCGCCCTGGCCGCAAGCTCTTTTCCTGTTCCACTCTCGCCTAAAATGAGGACATTGATATCACATAACGAAACAACATCTGCCTTGTTGCGGAGTTCCTGGATGACTTTGCTCTTGCCCAGGATTTGGCTTAATCCAAAATTTCTCTTTAGCGATTGCTTTAAAGATTCGCTTTCACTATCAAGCTCAAAATCGCTAAGAATCTCTTGTTTTTCAAAAAAAACGTTATTAGGCATATCCCCCCCCTTTTATTTGAAACATAAGCGAAAAATCAGGCCAGTTTCCCTCTAATTCCTCAAGTATCGGTTCCATGAGTAATAAATTGCCCCCTCCTTCACAGTTGACTCCATCCCCGACCCTCGGGATTACTAGTACGACACCATTCTCAAGGCGAAGCTTCTTAAAAATGGCGTCCATCCAGAGAGAACGATATTTTCCCTCTTAGGAATGCCTCCTTGATAGTTTCTTCTGAAAATTCCACCCTAAGGCTCCTGGAAAAAATTAAATTTGGTTCTTATTATCAACCCCCTCATTGCGTATAAACTGCCTTCAAACGGTCCCTTTAACTACACTATATATTTTTTAAGTCAATTTTAGCTATTTTTATTTATTTTACCACCTGTAAAATTATGAAAGTTCCCCCAATTTTGCGATTCCAGATGGAATCGCACACATCTGATAGCAAAATAAGAAGTTAGCCGAAATCCACCCTATTTATTGGGGGAAGTCCTGGAACCTCTATGGCCAGCCGGTTTGACAGACCATGAACCGGGTGGTATAAGCATTTGAGCCAAGGGGAAGAATGCCGTTCGCCGTCAAGATCCCACCCGAATTCCAGGGCCTGTTGCGCCTCGGAACATGCTCCTGGAAATACGATTCCTGGAAGGGCCTCATCTATGAGGCGGGCAAACATTACCGGCCGGACGACTACCTCCGCGACTATGCCAAGGTTCTGGATACCGTCGAAATCGATCAGTGGTTCTGGAGCCTTTTCCCCGGCCAGGCCCGGCTCCCCGAGGCGAGAGCCGTCAGCGTTTACGAAAAGAGCGTTCCTGAAAGTTTCGTCTTTACGGTCAAAGCCCCGAACTCTCTGACTCTGACCCATTTTTACGCCAAACAACCGCCAGGCGCCGCATCCCTCGCCGGCGGGCCGAACCCCTATTATCTCGACGAAGGACTTCTCCGCCGGTTCCTCGACGTCCTCTCCCCTCTCGGCCGGAAGCTCGGGCCCATCATGTTTCAATTTGAATACCTGAATAGGCAGAAAATGCCGTCCAAAGAAGTCTTTTTCGACCGTTTCGGCGCGTTTATCCGCAGAGCTCCCAAGGGATTTCAATACGCCGTCGAAATCCGCAACCCGAATTATTACTCGCCGGTCTTTTTCAAGTTCCTCAAGGAACACGGCCTTGGTTTTGTTTACTTGGACGGATATTACATGCCGCCGATAGCCAAGGTCTTTGAGGAGTTCGCGCCGGAGAGCGCGAACTTCCAGCTCATCCGCCTGCACGGCGGCGACAGGCTCAAGATTGAAGGGGAAACGGACCAAGTCTGGAACAGGATCGTGTCGCCGAAACTCGCAAGCCTCGAGTCCGCCGCTAAAATCGTCCGGGCGAACGCCCGGAAAAAGGTCCTGACCTACGTCAACATCAACAACCACTACGAGGGGAGCGCGCCACTCACGATCGAGAAATTCTTGGACATCTTGAGAAGGGATGTGTAGAGAATCCCGGCGCGCGAAGCCGCCATTTCCGGAATGAGATCGGCTCGAACGGAAGGCGACTGATCTCATTACCGGAAAACGACGTCGATCGCAAGGACCTCCGAAGCGCCCGCGGTCCGGACGGGCGGCCCCCACAA
>Ga0315279_10001744_pt1 | contig 35300 bp, 38 predicted proteins | sample YL17G06_20_MG_FD_203694 | JGI IMG/M metagenome (GOLD analysis project Ga0315279, IMG submission 203694) | Sediment microbial communities from Yellowstone Lake, YNP, Wyoming, USA - YL17G06_20 | ecosystem: Environmental > Aquatic > Freshwater > Lake > Sediment | place: USA: Wyoming | collected...
CTTGGGCGTGGAGGACGTCTCGATGATGATGAGGCGTCCGTGCTCCGCTCTCACATAGTCCTCGAGCCATTCGACGAGCCGGCGGCCGTAGCCCCGGCCCTGGGCCTTGGGATCGACGGCCATCCAGTACAGGTCGTAGACCCCGTCGGTCATGGCCGTCGGGCCGAAGGTCAGATATCCGGCCACGGCACCCTCGTCGTTCTCGATGACGATGACCCGGTAATCGCTCTGGCCGGGGACGTCGAGATAGACGTCGACGAGCTCCTCGGCCACCGTCATTTCATGGGCATGGAAGAAATCCGTAGCTTCGATGAGGCCCATCACAACGGCCTTGTCCGCGCGTTCCATCGGCCGGATCATGTGCGTTTCTTCCGGTCCCTGGCTTTTTCGATCATCTTCTGCCAGAAGACCTTGTAATCGATGCCGGCCGCGCCCAGGGCGCGGACGTATCCGGCGTTGAGGCTGATGTCGGGGTTGGGATTGACTTCGAGAATGAAGGGCCGTCCCTTCTTGTCCATGCGGAAATCGACGCGGGCGTAATCGCGGCACTCGCAGGCCTGGAAGGCCTTGACCGCGAAATCCTGGAGCTTCGTCCGCAGGGCGTCGTCGATCGGAGCCGGACAGACCGGCGGCGTGGATTCGTAGAGGATTTCTCCCTGGTGCCATTTGGCCTCGTAGCTGCAAATGGGGGGCTGGCCGTCGGGGAGGGCCGTGAAATCGATCTCCGAGACCGGCAAGGCCTCGGGCTTCTCCACGTCCAGGACGGCCACGTTGAACTCGCGGCCCTCGATGAAGGCCTCGACCAGGACGGGCTCGTTGAAGATGTCCAGGATCCTGGCCACCTGCTTGCGCAGGGCCTCCTCGTCGCGGACGACCGATTCGGGGTGGATGCCCAGGCTGGCGTCCTCGTTGTTGGGCTTGACGATGAGCGGGAAGGGCAGGTCGATTTTCTGGTCGGCCGTATCGATCAGCAGGGCCGGCGCGGTGGGCAATCCCGACGATTTGAGAACGGCCTTGGTCTTGAACTTGTTGAGGCACAAGGCCAGCGTCCGCGAATCGTTGCCGGTGTAGGGCAGGCCGAGCAGTTCGAAAGCGGCGGCCACGTTGGCTTCGAGCTGGGGATAGCCGAGGAAGGCCTCGCAGAGGTTGATGACGACGTCGGCGTTGAGCGTCTTCAGCCGCTGCAGGAAGTTCATGAAGCTCTTCTGCAGGGCGATGATGAACGAGGAATAGCCCAGTTCGGTGACGGCGGTCAGCACTTCCTTGGCCGTCTGCTCGACGGACTCCTCGGAAGGGCGGTCGACCTTGCGCCCGGTGATCGGATCGTAGGAATTGTAGGCGATCCCGATCAAGATGCTCTTGTCTTTCATGGCGCTCATGACACGGCCATCCCATACCGCGCGCGGGCTTCATCCACCACGCGAAGGATCAGGTCGTCGTAGGAATAGCCGGCCGTGCGGGCGGCCTTGGGCAGGCAGCTGTTGTCTTCGGGTTTGGGCAGGATGCCGGGCAAGGGATTGACTTCGAGGATGTTGGGCTCGGCCTTCTCGTCGAGCCGCACGTCGATCCGGCACCAGTCCTTGATGCGGAGAACCCGGCAGGTCGAGGCGACGACCTCCTCGATGCGGGCCTTCAGTGCGGCCGGAAGTTCAGCCGGGCAGCTGAAGATGTCGAGCGGCTTGTCCGGCGTGTCCCAGATCCACTTGGCCTCGTAGGAATAGATCGGGTTGGCCCCGGTCGGCAGGTCCCGGTAATCGATCTCCACGATCGGCAGGATCTCGATCGCGGGGGACGTACCCAGCACGCCGACGGTAAATTCGCGGCCGGGGAGGAACCGTTCGACGATGACCGGTTCTTTATAAAGGCGTGTGACTTCGTCCACACGGGCCTTAAGTTCGGCCCGGCCACGGACGACGTTAACGTCCTTGATGCCCTTGCTCGATCCTTCGTAGAGCGGCTTGACGATGGCCGGAAGTCTTATATCTTCTGTAGCGGGGCGTCCCGGCTCGACGACCCAGAACGGGGCGTTGGGGATCCCGTAATAAGAAAGGATCTCCTTGGCCCGCGACTTGTCCAGGCACAGGCTCAGGGTCAGCGGGTCGGAGCCGGTATGCGCAAGGTCGAGGATCTCGCAGATCGTCGGGATGTGCGACTCCCTGTTCGGGCCGACCAGGCGCTCGGCGATGTTAAAGACCAGATCGGGGCGGAGCCGCCGCAAACGCTCGTAGGCGTCCTCATCGGCCTCGATGGGAACGACCTCGTGGCGCAGCCGCAGGGCGGACGCCACGGCATTGATGGTTTCGTCGGAATCGCACTCGGCGAGGAGATCGGAAGGTGGGGGCTCGTCGTCCTCGCTCGTCGAATCGTCGGGACGACGAGGGAGATTCGCGGCCATGCCTGATTTCGAGCTGTAGAGGAGAGCGATCTTCATCGCAGCTCGAATCGGCTTCTACTCAACTCGACAAAAGTCCCATCCGTCGTGATCATCGTCGTCTGATATCAACCATTTTTCATTTTCTAATTTCTGCTCATGTTTATATATAAACCTATTTGAACAAATGTCAATAGTTTTTCTTCAACGAAACACAATTAGTTGGGTTAAAGTAGATTTCAACCCCCAATGGATTGAGCTGTCCGGATTATTGACATGTCAAAGCACGAAGTCGGTGAAAAGGTAATACGCGCGGGGATCGAGCCGGACGGCCTTGGCCGCGTCCTCGAAGGGACGGAGCGGCGAACGATAATCGCTGGGCGGGGTCTTGAACAGAAGGATCGTTCCCGCAGCGACGATATCGGAAAGCGCCTGGGGATCGATCGTGCTTTCCACATGAAGGATGAGGCCGGTGCGGGCCCGCCGCGCCGCGCGGGCGCAGTCGGCGATCACCCGGACTCCGTCCCCGACCGCGGCTTCACAGCTGGAGAGATGGATCCATACTCCTTGGGCGGCGAGCTCTTCGTGCCAAGCCTCGAGCGGGCCGTGATGGTAGAGGACAAAAGCCGCGCCGCCGCGTCCGCAATCGTAGGCCAGCTCGCCGAGTTGAGCGGCGTCGCGCGGAAGGACCTTGTCGGAGACGTGCAGATCGATCCCGCTGCGGCCCAGCTCGCGCAGGGTGTCGTAGGCCAAGCTGTCCGCCGCGGCAGGATCGGCGAATGGGCCGTGGTGGAAAAACACGGTCGAAGCCCCGCCGCGCCGCGTCGCCTTGCCGATCAGGACCAGCTCGGCGCCGTCCACGCGGGCCTTGTCCGACGAATAGACGTCGGCGCCGGCTTCGCCCAGCCATTCCAGCTCGGACACCGGCAGGCCGCCCTGGTCGATGATCCGCAGGCGCGCGCCGCGACGGCGGCAGGACGCGGCCGCGTCCATCAATCCGGGAAAATCGAGGCGGTCGTCGCGCAGGGTCACCGTGCGTTCGGGAGAGGTGGGATCGAGAGGCAGGTCGGAGACGGACGGGAAGGCCGATTCCGGGTCCGTCGTAGGCGTGGCGTACATGATCGGCTCTCCGTGTTTGGCGTCCGTTCTTTAGAGTCGAAAAGATTAGCACCGGCCCCGGGCGAAGTCAAGGAATCGGCGTGGAGAAGGCCGTGGGGAGCGTACGCTCTTGGGTGCCATTGACAAGGTCGCGATAAACTGAGGAAATAAGGTCGAAGCCATCCGGCAGGAGAACCAATGCGCACCGAAATGAAAGAAGCGTTTCTTAAAAAATGGGACAAATATTTCGGTCCGGCGGAATTGCCGATCACGTTTTATTTGAGCCCGGGCGACGGCGGGGCCAAACATATGCCGCCGGCCAAAGGCCGGAGCTGCCTCGTCTGCGAGCTGGCCCGGGTCCGGCGGGGAGAATCGCTCTGTTACGGGGAGAACGCCGTGGCCTGCGGCGGGGCCAAACGGTATCTGGGATACAGCCCGGGCATGCGGCCGGGGTTCGAATATTTCCTGTCTTGCGGCAAGCCCGGTGAAACCGAGGGCGAACGGTACATCAAAACGCCGGAGATGGTGCGGCAGATCATGCAGGAGCAGAAAGCCATTCCGGTCGAGGGCCGGAATTTCATCTTCAAACGCTGGGACAAGCTGACCGAGGTGGGCGATCCGGAGGTCGTCATCTTCTTCGCCAAGCCCGATGTCCTCTCCGGCCTTTTTACCCTGGCCAATTTCGACCAGACCGAACGGAACGGGACCATCACGCCATTCGGCGCGGGCTGCGGGTCGATCATCCATTACCCTTACCTGGAAAAGGACGCCGCCCGACCGCGCGCCGTGATCGGAATGTTCGATCCTTCTGCCCGTCCCGGCGTCGAACCGGAGATTTTGACTTTCGCCGTGCCGATGCGGCGCTTTGAAGCCATGATCGACAACATGGACGAAAGCTTCTTGATAACCGATACCTGGAAAACCGTTAAGAAACGGATTTAATCCTGAAGCGTTTTAAATCGGCGCCGCCGGGCCATTGGGGCAGCCTTGCCGCCGGCCCCTCGATCCTCACGAGAGGAGGCGTTCGATCCGCCAAGGCGTTGATCTTCGCCCACAGCGTGGTATCTCCCCAGAATTGCGGAGGAAAGTCATGGGCGGCCACGGACTTGAAGATCTCTTCCGGTGCCGCACAGCCGGCCCGGATCGCTTTCAGAGCAAGGCTTTCGAGCCGCCCCAGTCCGGTTGCCGGGTCGGGCAGTTCCTGAAGCCAGCGTGCCGCGGCGGCGGGAACCCATGGCAGGGGCGCGTCGGAGTTGAGCGCCAATTTCGCCAACAGCATCAAATCCTGAATGGCGAAGGCCCTATCCACGATCTGGGCAAACCGGAACTGGGTCTCCGTGACAGGTCGGCGTTGGCCGTACAATGACGCCAATTGAGCCGGCTGGAGCTGGCCAAGTCCGTCGAACGGCACGATCCCCGGAAAGGCGTCAACGCAAAGAAGGTCCGCCTGCCTGATGCCCTTGTGACACAAGCAGGTCAGAATATGCGCGAGCATGGACTGATCGAACAGGCACCCGTCGAACCAAAGCACAAGATGCCCATAATCCGACGCTGCGGCGAGCTTGCCGTATTGGGCCACGAGTGTTTCCTTCACCCGCTCTTTGCTCAGCCCCCCGCCGGTGGCCTGCTCAAGAAACTCCGCCCGAGCGTTGATCGTCTCATCATCCGGCCAGCCGGGATTTCGGGGGCCGTCGTAGAGAATGTCGTGCCAGACGAATATCTCGCCGCCAAGGCCGGCCTTCGCCAGGATACCGCCGGCGACGTCTCCGCTCGTAATGTGCAAGGTGCCGTTCATAGTCGGTCCATCAGCGCTTCGCACCCATCAATCTTGCCGGTGACCAGATAAGTGATCGTTGTCCCTTTCCCGTTCGACACGTTTGCCGCCGAAGACATGAATTGTGCGTGTGCCGGCGATACATTCTCCTGAATGCGTTACACATTTCTCAATATGATACTCTTGTCCCGCGGCCAGGGGGATTTTTCTGTCTTCAATAATTAATGTGTATTCCCCCTGCACCACCAAGATATATTCATCGTATTCGTGGGTGTGTTCGCCTGATTTCCTGTTCTTTCGACATGTCCAAAAAGCGACTTGGCTTCCATCTTCGCCATCAAAAACATAGCCATCCGTGTTCTCGGTATATTGAGACGCACGGGCTATCTTATTCAATGGATTCTTCATGAATTGGGGAAAATCGTTCATATTGGATTCATAGACAACGATAGCTTTCATGATTGTCTCCATTCCCAGACCATTAATATACCGGCGTTATGAACGAGGATCAACCGCGGCCTGCGGGTCGAAAGCTTTCTGATCACCGACACCTGGAAAACGGTCCGAAAGCGGATCTGATTCTCAAGGATTGCCGAGATTCGCCCCGCCAAGATTCGGGTCCGAGCCGCGCGATTCGCGCCGCCACAGAACCATCGTCAGCCAGATCACGAACAATCCCAACACAAGAGGCATGTCTACGGGTAATTCGACCCGGATGCGTCGGCTGAGGAAGCTTTCCGGAACGAGCTTGCCGATCACGACTTCGTCTTCCCACAACACCATCGCCCGCCGAAAAGCCGTCCAGGCCTTGAGCGTGTACGTCTTGGCGTTATGCTTGATGATGAATTCCCTGCGCAAGGCATTCGGCTTTTCCGCCTGGGCCAGTATCGAGCCCTCCTGTTCGAGGACGAATGCGCCCAGCAGGCCTTGTCGCGAGACCTTACATTCCATACCCGGAACGCTGATCGCTCCACGCTCCAGCCAATTCGAAAGCCTCACGTCGGCTATGGATTGCAGATTTTCGTCTTGAATATCGAAATCCCACGAGAGCCATGATTTCGGCACGGCGGTCAACATTTCCGCCTCACTCCGGCATTCATGATTGTCTCCTCGTGAGTTTGACCCGGGCGAAGGGCTGCAGCTTGCCGCCAGCCTCGCCGTCCATTAACCACTGCCAAGTGTCGGTGCTTTGGCTGTAGGCGAATGTTGTGTGGAAGAGGCTGCCGTCCGCGCCCTTGAACAAGAACGCGATTTTGTCGCCGTCGCGTTTGGCATGGCCGATGGCCTGGCCCGTGAGGCCGCCGCCGCCGGTCGTGTCGAGCCACAGGCAGGCGTATTGGCTCGATGGCTGGTCCCAGCCAATGAAGACAATCGCTTCGTACGCCGCCTGGCTCTTGGCGTCCTTCTCGCGCGACACCTCGTGGAGACGCACGTACTCATGGCCCAACACCCACTCCGCGACGATATCGTGCGTTGTCGCTTTTCCATCTATGGTGCCCTGAAGAACCCACTTCCCTACAAAATGGTCAAGCAGGGGATCTTGAAATGTCGCTTGTTGCGCCGAAGCCGCGATCGAAACCAGAGCAATTGAAGCGAAGATTCTGGGGATTTTGCCCATTGTATGATGCCTCCAAATATCGTAATGTTTCGAACACCCCGCAATATTCAGGCAGGACAACCTCGGATTGAAGCGCCGGGAATGTCGGCCACAACTTCCTTATCAATATACTGACGATGAGAACTTAGATCAACTACGGGAAGGCGGCGTGGAGAAACGGAGCAGGCCGACAGCCATAACGGTACTAAATAACTTAAACGTGTACCGTCTCAGCGATGAGGCCGGAATCTATTTTATGAATAAACTGGAAATATTCAGCAGCGCAGCTCGATCGGGCATCTTCCGAGTTATCATCGTATTCATTGATTTATAATAGGCGGCAGCAGGGAGTTTTAAGGTGGAAGCCGGGATAGGAATTTGATCGCCGTTGAATCCGACGAATAATTGTTTCCCGGAAACCGAATAACTCTCTTTTTTATCCAGAGAGATATCAATTTTCGGGGTAATAATGTCAAAAACACCCTGGGGGATTTTTGCGGAGAGTATCCATCCCATCTCCGTTTTTATTTGAAATTCAAGATCATAAGAATAAGTGATAAGAGACAAATAAAAATCCGCTCTGTGGTTTGCACTTTTACGCTTCCGAATAGCCCTCGCGCAGGCCCCTTTCTGGGTATTATCGACGAGTGTGCCTATATCGGCAGAAATATCGAATTGCCTTCCATTTGATAATGCTATCTTACAAGCCGAAGCCGTATTGAATTCCGTTCCAATATCGAGCTTTTCTTTTTCGCTGAGCTTAATTTTAAATTCGATAGATCCTTCTCTGGCCACATTCGCTAAATTAGAAATGATCCAGTATTTTGGATACTTTTCCTTCGGTATGCCAAGAACCTCCCATCCGAAACACGTTCTTGTGTACCCGCTTTTCTTTTCATACATCAGCACTGTCCCGGGACCGTACGCATTTGAAGGACACGGGAATACGTGCTTAATTTTCATTTTGCCTTGTAAGGTATCAACGAATTTGCTCATGATAAGCCTCCTCTTTAGGCGGAATATACGGACAATATATCATCTATTAATTTAGTCGGACAATCGAAAAGGAAATTGAAGGCCGAGGAAGACGATCGCTTCGTTCTCCGCATGGTTAGCCTTTCTCTTCCGGCGTTCTGTCATGCCGCCGGCATTTGTTGATAAAGATACTTCTGGAAACCGGAGAAGAGCGTCCCGATGTCTTCCGGCCTGCCCAAATCGGCCACGGCGTCGGCGATGGAGCCGTGATACTTGAGCCACAACAAGGGCGTGAGCTTGTCCTGGTCAAGTTCCTCTACGCCAACCGAAACGTAATGGGACAAAACGAAATCGAGAAATCCCTGCTGTTTGGCGCCGAATCGGTTGTGAATAACCACCTTGGCGTTGGCGGCCCGCGCCTCCCTCGTTACCGGCGGGAGGGCATAGGCGACGTGGGCCAGCACGTCGAAGATGTCGCTCTTCTCGGCGTCGATGATCTTCTGCATCTCGGCGAGTTGCTCACCGCCGAAGCCTTTCTCGGCCAGACCCCGTAGGAGCTTCTTCCGGGTCTCCGGTACGCTCCAAATGCCCCGCAGTTCGGCTTCGTCCTTGAAAAACTCCGGCAATTTGCCGAAGAGCAGTTCCATGAACTGCAGGGCGGACATCGGAGTCCCGTCGGGATGCCAGAAGGTTGTGGCCATCATGTGCTGGATGGTGCGCTCCTTGCCGTCGGCGAGCTTCACTTTGATCTTCTGGCGTCGGGCGTATTCCGCCTTCGGCTTTTCTTCCATCTCACCAGGCGGACCCCCTGGCCCCATCTCATACCTCGTCTCCTTCGGCTCCGGTTCGAGCGGCTCGCCGTCCCACTCCGGATCGCTGAAATGAAGATGCGCCTTCACGAAGTCGTAGATCGTGAAGTAGTCTTTGCCGTCATAAAGCCGCGTCCCCCGCCCGATGATCTGTTTGAACTCGATCATAGTGTTGATCGGGCGCATTAGAACGATATTTCGCACATTCCTCGCGTCCACGCCGGTGGCCAGCTTTTGCGACGTGGTCAGGATCGTCGGGATCGTCTTCTCGTTGTCCTGAAAGTCGCGCAGGTGCTGATCGCCGAGCGCGCCGTCGTTGGCCGTGACCCGCTGGCAGTAGTTCGGGTCTTTGCTGGTCTTCATCTGGTTGATGAGATCGCGCACGGCCAGCGCATGATCCTGCGTGGAGCAGAATACCAGCGTCTTCTCGTTCTGGTTGATCTGCTCCATGAACAGCTTCACGCGAAGGGCTTCCCGTTCCTTGATCTCGATGATCTTGTTGAAGTCGGTTTCCGTATAACGCTTCCCGGTTTCGATCTCGCCCTCGATCAGCTTGTCGTCGGGCGTATAGACATACTCGTCGATCGTCGTGGAAATCTGCTTCACCTTGAACGGCGTGAGGAACCCGTCGTTGATGCCTTCCTTGAGCGAGTAGATGTAAACCGGCTCTCCGAAGTAGGCGTAGGTGTCCACATTGTCTTTGCGCTTGGGTGTCGCGGTCATGCCCATCTGCACCGCCGGGGCGAAATATTCGAGAATTCCGCGCCAGTTGCTTTCGTCGTTCGCGCCGCCGCGATGGCACTCGTCGATGACGATGAAGTCGAAGAAATCCGGCGGGTACTCGCCGAAATAGGGCGACGGCCGTCCGTCCTTCGGGGGGCCGCTCATGAAAGTCTGGAAGATGGTGAAGAACAGGCTGCCGTTCTTCGGCACCTTGCCCTTCTTGCGGATATCTTCCGGCGCGATCCGGACCAGCGCGTCTTCGGGGAAGGCCGAAAAGACGTTGTAGGCCTGGTTGGCGAGGATGTTGCGGTCGGCGAGGAAGAGGATACGCGGACGCCGCGACGGCTCACGGCTCAGATTCCAGCGGCTGTGGAAAAGTTTCCAGGCGATCTGAAAAGCGATGAAGGTCTTGCCCGTGCCGGTGGCGAGTGTGAGCAGAATGCGTTTCCGGCCCTCCGATATGGCCTCCATCGCCCGGTCGACGGCAATGTCCTGATAGTAGCGGCTGGGGTGCGAGCCGCCCTTGTCCTCAAACGGCACGGCGGCGAAACGGTCGCGCCAAACGTCCTGCTTGGCAAAGATCAGATTCCAGAGTTCATCCGGCGTGGGGTAGTGCGGCCGCTCGCCTTCCCTGCCGGTCTCCATATCGATGCCGTAGATGCCTCGCCCGTTGGTGGCATAGGCGAAGCGGACGGCCATCTTCCCAGCGTAGTCTTTAGCTTGGCCCACGCCTTCCGTCAGCATCCTGTCCCAAGCTTTGGCTTCAATCACGGCCAGCTTCCGGTTGCGATAGACCAATACGTAATCCGCGTTTAACGCCTTACCGCGCCGCCCGTTGCCTTCGATGCGGCCCGGCGAAATGGAATATTCGCGCAGGATCTTGCTGCCCTCGACCACACCCCAGCCCGCCGCCTTCAGCGCTGGGTCAATGTGTTCGGCCCTGGTTTCGGCTTCGTTCATGGTTTCCCTAAAACGTCATTCCCCTTGCGTGTTTTCCTACCCCAGATGGAATATTCTACCCTCCCGAGCGCCTTCTGTATATCGGCAAGGAGTCAACCATGGGAAAAAGGCCCGGCCACCGCGGCCTCGCCGTTGGTCTGATTGCCGCCTGTCAGATTGGTTACGTGGTGTTTCTCGTAGGCATGGCCAGCATTCTCTATATGACCGCCTATATCCATTAATCGTCTTGAATTTCTAAAAAATTGATAATAGTATCCCTTTGGGTCAAGTCATAGGGCATTCTCGGGAAAAAGGCCCGATATGGACATTAAAGAAGTCTTAAAAGCTTTCAACGAAATGGAAGCTGGGGGTCTTTTTACCCGCTATGCCATCGGCGGCGCGGTAGGAGCGCTTTTCTATTTGGAGCCAACGGATACGTTTGACGTGGATATTTTTATCAGCCTGTCGCCGGTACCCGGCCGTTTGCTCATCGATATTTCGCCCGTGACCAATTATTTGATCGATAAAGGCGGAGTTCTCGAAAAAGAGCATGTTCGAATCTTCGGGTGGCCGGTACAAATTCTGGCGGCTTCGGAGGGCCTCCTCGGAGAAGCCTTGAATGAAGCCCAGAATAAAGATATCGAGGGAACATTTACGCGCGTTTTTTCAGCGGAACATCTGGCCGCAATCGCCCTAAAGACCGGCCGCGCCAAAGATAAGGCCCGATTGCTCCAATTTCTTGAAGCCGCTGCTCTCGATCGGAAAAAATTCCATGATATAATTGATCGGCATGGGCTGAAGGAAGCCTGGAAAAAATTTGAAAACCAATTCTTGAACGATAGGCCATGAGTACAGACTGGGAAAAGATCGAAAAATCAAAACGTGAAGAACGGGACCGTTTGACCGACTTGCCGATCGGTGAAAAATTCCGGATTCTCGATCAGATGCGCGGTCGGGCCGCTGCGATCAAGGCTCACAAAAAGTTGACCTTCGAAAAAGACGAAGCTGCGCGGGAAAAAGGATGACTGAACAGACAGCGCCGCAGAATGGAAGCGGACTGCCGTCAGGCAGGGCGGGAAGGGTTCGGCCGATGAAGAAGGTCACCGCCCTGGTGGGAAGTCCGCACAAGGGAGGCGCCACCCACACCGCCGCGCGCCGGTTCCTGGAAGACCTCGAGTCATTCGGTGACGTCCAGGCCGAAATCGTCGTTCTGAGCGACTACAACATCGGCATATGCCGCGGCTGCAAGACCTGTTTTGAACGGGGCGAGGAGCGCTGCCCGCTCAAGGACGACCGGGACGTGCTGATCGAAAAAATAACCGCCTCGGACGCGATCGTCTTCGCTTCGCCGAACTACTCCTTCCAAGTCTCCGCCGTCATGAAGATCTTCCTTGACCGGCTCGGATTCCTATTCCACCGGCCGCGCTTCCACGGCAAGACCTCCACGTCCATTGTCGCCTTCGGTATCTTTGGGGGTCGCAAGATAGTGAAGTACTTGAACTTCGTCGGAGGCGGCCTCGGCTTCAAAGTCGTGAAGGGCAGCTACCTCAGAACGCTCGAGCCGATGACCGAGAAGGCCCAGCAGAAGTTAGAGAGGACGCTCGCCAAACAAAGCCGACGATTCCATGCCCAGCTGTTGCGACCGGCTTACGCGGCGCCCTCACTCGTCGGGCTCATGGCGTTCAGGATAAGCCGGACGAAAATCAACTTGATGCTCGGCGAGAGCAACCGCGACTTCGTCTACTACCGCGATCAGGGCTGGTTTGAATCCGAATACTATTACCCCACGCATCTCGGCCCCTTCAAGAAAGCCGCCGGAGCGGTCTTCGACTGGGTTGGGGCCCGCGGCCAGGCGCGAGTTTCGTCTCCGCAATGACCCTGCTTGCCGGCATCGTCGTCTGGAGATGTGGTTAAAAATTTAGAGCTTGAATCCGCGTTGACGCTGGATGAAATGGCTGAGTTCATCCGCTTTTTCCTTCAGCGAGGGGGCGATGTGCTCGGCTCTGGTCACGGCTTCGTTCATGGCTTTCGTAAAACGTAATACCCCGTCTTTTTTCCGCCGACCTTCTCGACCAGCCCTGCGTCAAGCATCGGTCGCAATAGATCCATCGCCCCTTGCCGGGACACGCCCAGCGCCTTCCATATTTCACCGGGGGCCATGCCGCCGTGATCGCGGAGCAGATGGAGAAGTTGTTCCTGCCGCGGGCGCAAGACCAGTTTCTGCACGGACTTCACCTGAAGGGTTTGAATCCGCAGCCACGCCCGTTCGAGTGTTTTCCGGAGTCCCTCCGTACAATATTCCAACCAGGCGGTCAAGTCTTCTCCGGACTTCCGCACACCATCGAGCGCGGCATTGTACTTGGGCCGGTTTTCCCAGTAATATTCGTCCACCGCAAAGATGTGATGGGTGTCGAATCCTCGCCGATAGAGCTCCCACAAAGCGAGCGCCCGACCCGTGCGGCCGTTGCCGTCGGCAAACGGATGAATGGCCTCGAACCGGTAATGCAGGATGGCCGAACTGAGAACCGGCGAGAGTTTTTTTGAAGTTGTATTCCACCACGCCAGCAACTCGGCCATCAGGCCCGAAACGGCATCCGCTGGAGGAGAGTAATACCGCCCGACCCGCACGGAAATCGTCCGGTATTTTCCGGCCTCACCCTGATCCATCACCTCTCCGGCCAGGATCCGGTGTAGCTCCAGAATGTCCGCATGACGAAAGGTCTTTTTTGCCGCGTTCTTTTCCACATCGCGCAGTCCGGCGAAATAGTTGAGGACTTCCCGTTTGTGCCGCATGTCTGACCCGGAAAGCTCGCGGCCCTCCTCCAAGGCGCGGACTTGATCGAGCGTCAGCGGGTTCCCCTCGATGGCCGTCGAGGCATGGCCATTGCGCAAGCGGGTGTCTTTCTGCAGAGAGGGAATCCAAGCCAGGTCCACCACGGCGTTTTGAATCCTCTCACGCAGCGCCGCCACCCGCTCAACTTCGGAAAGCAGGCGCGGATTGATGGTGAATTGCGGGATATAGGTCATAGCTAAAGTCTAATCACTTGAAAAGCAGTTCCAAAAAAGTATCTGGCCCTTGTGTTTTCTTGAAGTCTCACCCCGTTCGAACCGCCTCTCGTACCGAAATCTCTATCAAATCCCGAATCTCCTCATACAGCGGAATCCCTATGTCTTCCTTTACTTCCAATGAAACCGCTAAACCATACGGCACATCCACATCAAGAGGCCCCGCTTCCTCGCGGCATTGTACGGGAATCACTAAGTTTTCATGCTCCTGAAAGGCACAAACTCTCTCGCCTTCAAATATTTCGTGCTGCAAAGTCCCGTTCCTAACCTGTTGGTGCCGAGCCTCCGCTCTTTTCCCCCCGATAGTCGAGGCCGTATCGGTGGCCTCGAATGCCAGCGCTGCCCTCCTGTACTTGCGATTATCGACATTAATAGGAGTCAGCCAGGCCAAAGTGATAGTCAATCTCCTCCAACAGTCAAGCCCGCTCAGGCTAAGCGGAAGCGGCAACCTGTATTCGTGCCGTTGATCCTTGGAGATGACGCCGAATCCAATTGCAGTTGCCCTAGTGGCGGTGCATTCAATAGATTTAGCAAAATCAGGACGACCATAACCTAGGCAACGGGAGATCCCCTTCTTCACTTCAGTCCAATGGTAGCCGTTCAAGATGGCGGTCTCGATAAGCTCAGCCGCCACACCCCATGACGCGCCATGGACAATCAAAGCCTTAATCAGCGCAGCAATCGAGTCATCGGCGTCATCTATCCCGTGATCGTCAAGGACAGCCATAATCGCGTCGTGGATGAGGGATGCGCTCCGTACGGCAAGCGCGTTCGCGTTACTGGTGCCGCAGGTATAAGTGGTTCGGGTTCTATCGCCCGGCATAACCGGAACAGCGGCAACCTTTTGGCCGGACTGTACCGACAAGCGAGGAAGTCCGTACTCTCCATCGCCGAATTGTGTAAAGAATTGGCGGCCCCCGGGAACAATTATCTCCGGCTTGATCGAAGAACGGAAACCATGCCCGAAGGGGGAAAGCGGGGAGGGAAGCTCTCTAGATGGGAGAATGTCAACACAGTCATCAGGTACCAAAGGAATAGATTTGTCATCATGAAGAGCGCCAACGGTTATCGAGTTGATCGATTCGGCGGGCGCCAAAATCCTTCGATTTCTTCGGTCATCATATAAAGCCGAGAGAACGATAGAAACCTTCTCGTTTTCATTTATCGCAGAGAAACCCGCCGAATCGATCCCCAGTCGGATGGCGTCCTTTATGTTTCCCGCGCTAACGCAGAACAAGACCTTGTATTTGTATGAAAGCCAATCCAATAGCCTAGCCGTTGGGCCGGGTAACTGATGGAACATTCGGTTGGGATCGGCAATGGAAAGATTGATGATCTTGACGGTTGGGGCGGAAGCGGGCTCACCAGCATCACCGGCAAACATCTTACGAACCGCCCGTTCGATAAGATCTTCAAAAAAGACATTCTTCGGAATCCGCTCTGGTCGCTTTTCGAGCCCCGAATCTGCGTCAGGTCGCAAGATCGGCCTCACATACACCTTACGGGTGATCGGGACTTCATGCGCATCCAGCTCACCATGACAAATGAGCGACAACATGGCGGTGCCATGATTCATCTCACGTGGCCGGTAATCGGACGCAAATTCGTCCGGATCATCGATGATAATGAAACCGTCGAGAAGTTTATGCCGGGAAAACGGGAGGCCATCCAAAACCGCGACAATCGGGAGCTCCGCCGGCGCTGGTACTGAGGGTATTTCTTCTTCTGTGCCATCTGCGAATGATTCGACCGAACACTGCGGAGATGGGCGAAAGAAAAGGATTCCTCCATCTTGAAAGAGGGTGCTGTAATCTTCACCCAATACCCGTTCGATATTTGCGACAGGAAGTTCAACCTTGATGGCGTGAAAGTGTATCTCTTTGATATCACAAGAGGAAATGACGGTGCCTCCCTCGCGGATCACTAGTTCTTCCACATGTTGTTGTCGTTGCCGTCTGCTGAGATCATTCTCATCGTAGGAAAACTCGATCTCAAATGCGACCGTTGATGCTGTGCCTCTCTTGCATTCAACTTCTTCTTGCCAATAATCTAAGATTCCGGTGTCAGTCACCCTATCCTTGACATTCCAAAAGCGGACCGTGCGAAGGTGTGAAAATATCTCGCCCCACGCTCCGGCGCCACGCTTGAGCCGTCCTCCCCGCTCCCAGGTATCGAAGAGAGTTTTAATATCCCCCAAGGCTTGGCGATTACTGAGACTCAGATACATCCTTCCCGGAAGCGGCGCATTCTTTTTTTTATCAATAGCTTCTATAATCTCCGCCGCATATTCATGGTATCCTTGCGGAATAGCCGCTCGAATATCATCAGTAGAAATATCTTCTTGAAGGATACCATCCTCGTCAGTAATTCCATTCGCAACAAACGCCGCGACAATTTCGCGCGAGTCTGCAGCGTTTAAAGCAGAAATCCGATCCTTGAAGAAGCGTGATCCAATTTTGGGGCGCTCAAAAAAACGAGCATCGGGTTCTATATCATCAGAATCGATCTCTGCAAGCCATTTAAGGCCGGGGATCGAAGAAACCGCCATACGAAAATTTTCAGTCCTTCCAACAGTTTCCAGAACTAGTATGTTTTCAATACTGGTGCCGGAAGGCGAGTCCGAAATAAAGGCGTCCAACATAGAGGTAAATTGTGGGCCGATCCGACTCCCTTGGTCTTCACGGCGAGGCAGCCTTAAATGAGTTCCTGTTTGAACCGTTTTCTTGATTCGCGGCAATGGAGCGGAACGCGGTAGAATAAGTAACGGTCTATCCGGCATTTTCCGCCTCTCGCTTGCCAAGGACAAACCTGCTCTCTAGATTCTTGATTCGGCTCTTGATTATCTCCAAGGGATTGTCCTGGGTATGGCTAAGAATGCAACGACGCAAAACGTCGATACAGAATTCCTCTATCTCGGAAAAACTGATGCCGGACAGTTTGTCGGCCAGAGTGTTATAAGACATCTTGAAACTGAAGCTGGTCCGTTCTTCGAAATTCTTCAAGAATCGGATTCGCTGTTCCCTAGTAGGTGGCGATAATCTAACTTTGACCTGGAATCTCCGCCAGACTGCCCTATCAAGCAACTCTGGGTGATTGCTGGCGGTGATTACGACCGTATGTGAAGGGAGTCGGTCTATCTGCAACAACAAAGAACTAACTACACGCTTGATTTCACCAGTTTCTCTGGTATCGCCACGCTCCTTGCCTAAAGTCTCGAATTCGTCAAGAAAAATAACGCATTTTCTCGACTTGGCCAAATCGAACACCTTTTGCAATCGGGAAGCAGTTTCGCCCAGATAACTGCCGATAATGTTCTCGTAGCGAACAACGATCAACGGGTACATCAATTCAGATGCGACTGCCTCGGCCAGGGTTGTCTTACCATTACCCGGCGGGCCGGCAAATAAGATTCGATGGCGCGGTTCAAGGCCGTATGAACTAAGTAAGTCGGCCCGGTGATGTTCCTCGACTAACTCCTGGCATATTTCCAGTACATCCTTCTGCAGTACGAGATTATCAAACCGCTTTTCGGGAATTACCTCAAAGACCAGATCTCTTGCGCCGTTTTGGATGAGGGGTGTTGTTTTGCTTGCCTGATTTACATGATTAGACAGAAGATCGACTAGACGGTCGGCCAGGATGCGATGATTCTTCGAGCGCTCATCCGCGGCCAAAGCCTCGACAGCCTTGCGTAAGGATATATTATCGTTGGCGATTGCAGACTTAACTATACTCAATAAAATATCTGCTCTTGCCATAGCTGCTCCAAAGTATTCCCTAAGCCAATCCTATTTGGATATGGCGGGAATCCTAGATTAATCCTGTAAGAGATTTATACATCGCTATCGGAGGGCTGGTCAATGGCCCCTCTCGGGGAGATTATAGTTGAGGACTTCCCGCTTGTGTCGCGTGTCTGACGCCGAAAGTTCGCGTCCCTCCTCCAAGGCGCGGATCTGGTCGAGGGTTAGCGGGTTCCCCTCGATGGCCGTCGAGGCATGGCCATTGCGCGTCCGGGTATCTTTTTGCAAAGAGGGAATCCAAGCCAGATCCACCACGGCGCTATGAATCCTCTCACGCAGCGCCGCCACCCTTTCAACCTCGGAAAGTAACTGCGGAGTGATTGAGAATTGCGGGAAATAGGACATGGCTAAAGTTTAATCATGTGTCAAGTATAAGTCAAGTTTTCTGTCAAGCATTCTCAAAGTTGTCCGGTGAAGGCCTGATGAAGCAATGACTTTTTCAACTCCTCCAGCGCGGCGAGCTTCTGCTGGTAGATGGATTCGAGGCGTTGGGTTTCTGTGTTGACGGCATCTAAACTAGCGACGATGCGTCTCTGTTCGGATAGCGGCGGCAATGGAATCGCAAGCCTTCGTAGATCAACTAAGTAGAGATGCTTTAGCGCGGCTCCTTTTCGGACGATTTGACTCTGCACACACGATGCGCGTAAAGCGTAAACGAGATATGGTCCGAGTTCCCGCATAACAGGCTTTATCAACGCGACAGATACAAAGATTGAAAACTCGATATCGGTTTCGACCAGCCTGACAACCCCGATTGTTCCATCCTTGGTGATTAGGATGTCGCCTTTTTCTGGATGAGTCCGCCTGATGAAATCCTCGTGATCTGCTCGCGTTATATGGTTCAGGTCGTCGAAGCAAATTCCCGCGCCAGCCGTAAGGTTCTTGACTGTTATGAATGGAATACCCTCGGCGGCATATTCCGGCTTCTTGTGAACACCATCACTGATGCACACAGTCAAGGACTCAAGCCGAGTCCATTTCCACCCACTTGGAAGCTCAAATGGCCACTCAGCATATTTTTCGATCGGGTCTGTTTTCCCTGACTTCGTTCTATCCTGATCGATGGCGATGCTTCGCAACTCTTTAAGGTGGCGTATCAGATCCGTGACTGAATCGTCGCCGGGGTGTTGAGGGAGTGATTTTCCTTGAATGGCGACATTTAAAACGCATTCGAAGACGGCGCGGGCGTTTTGGAGGTTCTTTTCGGCGTTCGCTTTGGCGATTGCGATACCGTCGAACGCTTCGTCGAGGATGCCAACGATCCGCTGCTGCTCGGGGAGGGGGGCAAAAGCGATGGGAAAGACTTCAATTTCTGATTTGCCGATAGAAGCGAAGACTGCGCCCTCCTTGCCTGCAATCTCCGGCTGCAAATACAGCAGTTGGTAAAACAAGAAATCGCGATTCAGTTCAGCCCTGCTGCGAATGGCGGCCAATCCTCGTCCGATGCAGACTTCGTCTGTAGCGAAATTCACTGGCCCGACAGGAGCGCGCACAGACATGAGGATGTCGCCCTCTCGGGCAATCTTGGTCGTCTGAGTGGTCCAAGTCGTCGGGTCTTCAATGAACTTCTCGCCGAAGTCTTTCTTCCCTTGGTAGAAGGGCATTCCCTTGCCTTCAGAGTTGTAATATTTTCCCTCGGGCGACTGGCCTGCGATTACCTCGCACAGATCGCCGATTTGCTTGCGTTGCCACCCCTTCCTCATAATAGTAGCGCCTTAATGTTCCTCGGCCATTCCGCGCCTTCGTATCTCCGCGTGAGCCCACCCTTCACAACCCTACTCATCCCCTGCTTCCCGAGCCCATTCCTGTAGTTTCCGACGAAGTTCTTCCTTACTCGGCAAGTAAAGTTTATATTCCCTGGCGTGGATGTTGGCGTCCTTGGGCAGAGTGATCTCGACCAGTGCTTCGTTCTTCTTTTTGCAAAGGATGATGCCGATGGTGGCGTTTTCAGCTTCGGTCCTGATGTGGCGGTCGAAATAGTTGACATACATCTGCATCTGGCCGAGGTCCTGATGCGTAAGCCTCCCGATCTTGAGATCGATAATGACGTAGCAGTGTAGCAGTCTGTTGTAGAAGACGAGGTCCACGAAGAAATGATCGTCGCCGAAGGTGAAGCGTTTTTGCCGGGCCTCAAACAGGAAGCCTTTGCCGAGTTCCAGCAGGAAGTGTTCAATGCGGTTGATGATGGCCGTTTCCAGGTCGGATTCGGAATACCGCGCCTGTTCGCTCAGGCCGAGAAACTCCAGCACCAGCGGTTCCTTGAGCAGGTCTTTGGGCCGGCTGACGATCTGCCCTTTTCGCGCCAGTTGGCGGATGCCTTTCTTGTCGCGACTCAGGGCCAGCCGTTCGTAGAGACTGCTGTCGAATTGACGTTTGAGTTCGCGCAAGGTCCAATTTTGGCTGGTGGCCTCGATTTCGTAAAAGCGGCGCTCGTCCGAGTTCTTGATGCCGAGGAGGAAAACATAGTGCGACCAGCTCAGGCTGAACAAGGGCTCAGATTGTCCAGACGCTGTCTGGACAATCTGGATCGGTATAGCGCTTACCATACCGGCCTGATCCTGCAATTTTCCAGACGCTGTCTGGACGATCGGCGTCCGGTCCTGATAGGCCAGGTAAAAGCTCCGCATGTAGGCGATATTGCTGCGTGAGAAGCCGTTGCCAAATTCCGCAGACAGGCGTTCGGCCAAATCCGCCAGCAACTCCTTTCCATAGGCCGCCCGTGCTTCGCCCTGCTGCTCATGCGTGACGATCTGGCGCCCGATTTCAAAATTCGTCCACACCTGCACCAGATCGACACCGCGGGCAACACTCCGGCGGGCGGCGATTACCAGTTCCCGAATACGCTCGTAGAGCGTCGCGTCGCCATCGGACACTGGTGGCCGAGCCGGGCCAGCGTGTCTCCGCGTGAGCCCAGCCTTTGTTGTTTTACTCATCGTCCGCCTCCGTTCCGGTCGCCAGCATCCCCCGGATCTTCCCCAGCACCTCCGCGCTCTCAGCATCAAGCGCGCCGATCTCATCCATAATTTCCTTCGGGCTGCGATGCTTCACTTCCTCGCCACCGTTGGGATTCTTTACTGAAAGATCGAAAGTCGTTTGATCGATGGTCTTGGCATCCACGCTCCAAGACTTTAGTGAATCGGCAAAGGTCTTTTGCAGCTTCACGAACTCGGCCAGATCGTCATCATTGAGCGGGTTAGTCTTACCGAGGTTGCGCCCAGGATCGAGCTGATAGAACCAGACCTTGCGCGTGGGCGCGCCTTTCTCGAAGAAGAGCACCACGGTCTTCACGCCCGCGCCCTGAAACGTGCCGCCGGGGCAGTCGAGCACGGTGTACAGGTTGCAGCTTTCCAGCAGGAGCTTGCGCAGGCTCACCGAGGCGTTGTCGGTATTGGAGAGGAAAGTGTTTTTGATGACCACGCCGCCGCGCCCGCCAGCCTTGAGCATCTTGATGAAGTGCTGGAGGAAGAGGAAAGCGGTCTCGCCGGTGCGGATGGGGAAGTTCTGCTGGACCTCCTTGCGCTCCTTGCCGCCGAAGGGCGGATTGGCCAGCACCACGTCGTAGCGGTCTTTCTCCTGAATGTCGGCGAGGTTCTCGGTGAGCGTGTTGGTGTGGATGATGTTGGGCGCTTCGATGCCGTGCAGGATCATGTTCATGATCGCGATGACATAGGCGAGAGACTTCTTCTCCTTGCCGTAGAAGGTGCGGGTTTGGAGTGTGTTGAGGTTTTTGGTGGTGAGGTTTCCCTTCGCCGTCAGATACTCGAACGCCTCGCACAAGAAGCCCGCCGAGCCGACCGCGCCGTCATAGATGCGCTCGCCGATGCGGGGCTGCACGACCTGCACGATGGCGCGGATGAGCGGGCGCGGGGTGTAATACTCGCCGCCGTTGCGCCCGGCGTTGCCCATGTTCTTGATCTTGGCCTCGTAGAGGTGCGAAAGCTCGTGCTTCTCGGTCTGGGAGCGGAAGCGCAGTTCGTCGATGTGGTCAATGATCTCGCGCAGGTTGTAGCCGCTTTGGATCTTGTTTTTAATCTCCCCGAAAATCTCCCCGATCTTGTATTCGATGGTGTTCGGCCCGCTGGCCTTCTGCTTGAAGCCTTGCAGATAGGGAAAAAGCTTCAGGTTGACGAAGTCGCGGAGGTCGTCGCCGGTCAGGGCCTTATTGTGGTCGAGCTTGCCGTCTTTGCCCTTGGGCGCGGCCCAAGTTTCCCAGCGGTAGGGCTTATCGAGAATGAAGGCGTATTTCTTCCCGTCCAGCGCAGCCTCATCGGCGCGGTCCTGCTCTAGGCCATCGAGGTATTTCAGGAAAAGAAGCCAGGACGTCTGCTCGGTGTAGTCCAGCTCGGTAGTGCATCCCGCCTCTTTCCAGAGGACGTCGTCGATGTTTTTAAAAGCTTGTTCGAACATAGATACCTTTTCTTATAGAGCCTTCTCGTCATAGTTGTCTGCGCGCATCTCGGCCGGGCTTACGAATCTATTAAGGTTGTGGAGTCCATATTTTGTATCGTGAATCCCCCTATGATCAAAATATAGATTATCATGTCCGATTCGAAGGATGTCAAGAATATCGGCAGTTGCGAAGCCCACGGAAGTCCAAACCGTAGATTGCCGATAGGAAATGAAGTTCAGTCGACGATGAACAGCTTGGCCCCGACCTTGGTAAAAGAGCGGTGCGGTTCGGCGTTGTCGCCGACTTGATAGCTTTGACCGGGCTTCAGTACGAACTTGCGGCCGTCTTCAAGCTCGGTATGCAACTCGCCTTCGAGGCAGAGGAGGATATGCCCCTTCACACACCAATGATCGGCCAGGTAGCCGGGCGTATACTCGACCATGCGGACGCGAATGCCGCCGAAATTCCGGGTTCGCCAGTAAGCCAGGCCCGTTTCGCCCTTGTGCTCGACTCGCTCGACCGCCGACCAATCCGTTGTTCCAAACGGAATTTCGGTTATGTGCATAATACTTTCTCCAAAGGCCGCTTGAGAGTTAACCCATCGCTTTCGCGAGCTCGGATCCCCAGTTCCGGGCCCGATCCAGCTCGCCCTCGCGCAGCGGTCCGAACTTGCCCTTCACGATGAAGCGTTGCGCTTCCGGTCCGAGGCCTTCCGCGATGGTCCGGGCGACAGCGGCGGTGTTGCCCCAGTAAGATTCGTACACGACGATGGCTTTCATGACGCACTCCAAAAAATCTGTTTTCTTCCACTTGGCGACTCCGCCTCCTCGGCCTGCTTGTCTTGATACACACTCTACCATGATCCACCGGATCGGCGGCGGAAATTTTGATCAAGCCCCCGCCCGATTTTCCTTGTTTTTTTGATTGTCATGCCCGTTCCGCTTGAATATAATACATCCGTTTAGGGGCGGCGAGCGCCGTCCCCGCAGAAATCATGCATAAAGAAGGAAGTGCACCATGTTCATTTGGGTCTTCCATCGCGTTTCGGGCCTCCTCCTCATCCTCTTCCTCGGCCTGAAATTCTTCACCGCATTCTTCCTCATGACCAAGGGCCAGAAGCCCGACTGGGCCATTCTCCTCCACGCCAACCCGCTGGTCGACTCCTTCCTCATCGTGGCCGGCGTCTATCATGCCTTCTACGGCCTGAGGACGGTCATCATCGATCTGGGCGTGCGCAAGGAAAAGCTCCTCTTCTGGATTTTTTCCGGCCTGGGCACGGTGGTCTGCGCCGCCCTGCTCGTCATTTATCACACCAGGAACTATTAAATGATCAGCCACGACATCGTCATCGTGGGGGGAGGTCTGGCCGGGCTGGCCGCCGCCCTGACCGCCGATCCCCGGCTCAAGGTGGCCGTCATCTCGAAGGTCCATCCGCTGAGGTCCCATTCCGTGGCCGCCCAGGGAGGCATCAACGCCGCCCTGGCCAACAATCCCGCCGCCAAGGACGACACCTGGGAGAAGCACGCCTTCGACACGATCAAGGGCAGCGACTACCTGGCCGACCAGGACGCCGCCGAGCTGATGTGCCAGATCGCCATTCCGACCATGTACCAGCTCGACCACTGGGGCGTGCCCTTCAGCCGCTTCCCCGGCGGGGTGATCGCCCAGCGGCCGTTCGGAGGGGCCGGCTATCCCCGGACCTGCTACGCCCAGGACCGGACGGGTCAGGTGCTCCTGCACACGCTCTACGAGCAGGCCGTGCGCAAAAACGTCGCCTTCTACGACGAATGGCTGGTGACCAACCTGGTCGTGCGCGACGGCCATTGTCTCGGCCTGATCGCCTACGACCTCGGCAGCGGCAAGATCGTTCCCGTCCAGGCCAAGGCCGTCATTTTCGGCACGGGCGGGTACGGCCGCATCTTCAAGATCTCGACCAACGCTTACATTAATCTGGGCAGCGGCATCGGCATGGCCTACCGGGCGGGCATCCCGCTCAAGGATTTGGAATTCGTCCAGTTCCATCCGACTTCGCTGATCGGCAAGAACATCCTGATCACCGAAGCGGCGCGGGGCGAGGGCGGATATCTGGTCAACAACAAGGGCCGCCGCTTCATGGAAGATTACGCCCCGACGGCCATGGAGCTGGCCCCGCGCGACATCGTCTCCCGGTCCATCCAGACCGAGATCGACAAGGGCAACGGATTCAACAACGACTACGTCCACCTCGACCTCCGCCACCTGGGACGGGAGAAGATCGAGAAGCGCCTGCCGGGCATCCAGGATATCTGCATTCATTTCGCCGGGCTCGACCCTGTCGATACGCCCATCCCGATTCAGCCGGCCCAGCACTACTCGATGGGCGGCATCGACGTCGACAAGACCTGCGCCTCTCGCGTGGCCGGGTTCTACGCCGCGGGCGAATGCGCCTGCTACAGCGTCCATGGGGCCAACCGCCTGGGCGGCAACTCGCTGCTCGACGCCGTCGTGTTCGGCAAGATCGCCGGCGATTCGGCGTCGAAGTTCATCCTGGGCGGCGGAGCGACGGACAGCCACGAGCGCGAGGTCGCCAACGAATCGCAGAAACTCTACAGCAGGGTCAAAAACCTCCACGAGCTGATCGCCGGCAAGAACGTCTACGTCCTCCTCAACCGCCTCAAGGCCCTGATGAGCGAAAAAGCCGGCGTCTTCCGCAACGCCAAGGACCTGAGCGCCGCTCTGGAGGGGATCGGCGAATTGCGCGAGGAGTACAAGCGCGTCTTCATCTTCGGCGCCTGCATCCGCTACTGCCAGGAACTCGTTACGCTGATCGAGTTCGATCACATGCTGGACGTCGCCGAAGTCATCGTCCGGGGGGCGCTCCTGCGGGAAGAGACCCGCGGATCGCATTTCCGCACGGACTTCCCCAAACGGAACGACGAAACCTGGTTGAAGCACACGATCATGACCTGGACGGAAAAGGGGCCGGAGGTCTCCTACAGGGCCCTCAACGTCGACAAGTACAAGCCCCAGGAACGGAAATACTGAGGGGGAACGGACATGAGCAAGACATTCAAGATCCTCCGTTTCGATCCGGCCACCGACCCCGAGCCTCATTTCGAAGTTTTCTTCCACGAACCCAAGCCCAACGACTCGCTTATGGAGTCCCTCAAGGACATCCGCGACCAGCAGGATCCCTCGCTGGCCTTCCGCTACAGCTGCCGGGAGGCCGTCTGCGGCTCCTGCGGCCTGGTCGTCAACGGCGACATCGCCCTGTCTTGTAGGACGCTGATCGCCGACCTCGACTCCGATCTGATCGTCGTCGAGCCCCTCCCGAACCTGGAGATCCAGAAGGACCTGGTCGTGGACATGGCGCCGTTCTGGGAGGCCTACCGCCTGGTCGAGCCTTACCTCCAGCCCGAGGGCGACGTCCCGCCCAAGGGGCACCTGGTCGAAGAAAAGGACATGGAGACGGTCTTCCAGTACATCACCTGCATCCTCTGCGCCTGCTGCTACTCCGCCTGCCCGGTGGCCACGCGCGACGGCCGCTACGTCGGGCCGGCCGCGCTGGCCAAGCTGTACCGGTTCGTCAAGGACCCGCGGGACAAACGGCCTTTCGCCTCTCTGGCCAAGGTGGACACGCCTACGGGCGCCTGGGGCTGCGACACGGTCTTCCGCTGCAACGACGTGTGCCCCAAGGAGGTCCGGCCGGCCGACGGCATCGAGGGCGTGCGGCGCAAGCTCGTCGCGGGGCGCGTCATGAGGCTGTTAGGACGAAAATCATGAAAATCAAAAATTCCATCTACTCGCGGCGCAAGTTCCTCAACGGACTGTTGGGCGGAGGGCTGGGCAGCCTGGCCGTCATCCTGATCAGCCCCATCATCAAGTTCGTCTTTCCGCCGTATAAGGAACCCGACCAGGTCAATCTCCCCCTGGCCGACTACAAGGACATGGCGCCCGGCGCAATCAAGAACTTCGCCTGGGGACTCAAGCCCGGTTTCATCAAGGCCAAATCCGACGGCACGATGACGGCCTACGTCGGCGTCTGCACCCACCTGGACTGCAACGTGGCCTGGCAGCCCGACAAGAAGAAATTCTTCTGCGCCTGTCACGACGGCTGGTACGACGAGAACGGAAAAAACATCGCCGGGCCGCCGCCCAAGCCGCTGCGCGAGCTCCAGGTGGCGGTGGAGGGCGAGGAGCTGATCGTCAGCCGGCCGGGAGCGGTGTGATGAAAAAAATCGCCGCCTGGTTCGAGTCCCGGTTCGGTCTGGCGCCCATTTCCGCCTTCATGATCAAGAAAGAGATTCCCCAGACCAAGCACACGCTCTGGTACTATACGGGGAGCTCCATCCTCCTCTTCTTCGCCATCCAGGTCGTCACCGGCATCATCCTGGCCTTCTATTACCAGCCCACGCTGGAAGGGGCCAACGACAGCGTGGCCCGGATCATGACCGAGATCCCCCTGGGCTGGATCATCCGCTCCGTACACAGCCTGTCGTCCACCTGCATGATCGCCGTGGTCATGATCCACATGGCCGCCATCCTCTTCACCAAGGCCTACCGGGCCCCGCGCGAAGCGACCTGGATGTCGGGCGTCTTCCTTCTCGTCGGCTCCATGATGTTCGGATTCACCGGCTACCTGCTGCCTTGGGACGATCTCTCCCTGGCCGCCACCAAGGTCGGCACGAACATCCCCAGGGCCATCCCCGTCGTCGGGGACTGGGTGACGAAGTTCCTCCGCGGAGGGGACGACATCACCGGCGACACGCTCAGCCGCTTCTTCATCTTCCACGTCTGCGTCCTGCCCCTCTTCATCCTGGCCATCCTCGTCATCCACATCTTCCTCATCCAGCGGCACGGCGTGAGCATTCCCCTCCACGACGAGGTCAAGGGCCGCAAGCCGAAATCCCTGCCCTTCTGGCCCAACTTCGTCTGGCGGGAAGCGGCGGTCTGGATGGTCTTGCTGGGGGCCCTGATCACGGTGGCCGTCCTCTTACCGCTCAAACTCGACCCGTCGGCCGACACCATGGCCCCGGCCCCCGAGGGCGTCAAACCGGAGTGGTACTTCCTCTTCCTGTTCCAGACGCTTAAAATTTTTCCGGCCAACATGCTCTTCGTCACCGGCGAAACCGTGGCCGTCGTCCTCATCATCATCGCCGTCGCGCTCATCTTCTTCCTGCCTTTCATCGACAACAAGCCGGCCGAAAAGAAGGGCAAAGTCATTTCCGCCCTGGCCTTTCTGGGCCTCATCTACGCGATCGCCATGAGCGTTTGGAGCCTGCTATGAAAAGGATGCGTTTCTGCCTTCTCCTGCTCGCGGTTTCGGCAGCCCTCCTGGCCGCCGCCCCCGGGGCGTCCCACACCGTCGCTTCGCTGACGGCGCCGCAGACGGGGCCGCAGATCACTCCTCAAACCGCTCCCCAGGCCAAGCCCGCGACGCCGCTCCCAGCCAAGCCGGCGACCAAGCCGGCGGTCAAAAAGGCCCGGACGGAGGCCATCGTTCCCGGACCGAAGGACCTAAGGGAGCGTTGGGCCATTCCGGTTTTCCTGGTCCTGCTGTGGCTGGCGATCATCACGCTGCTCACCATCCTGCGCTGGAAGATCCAGGAATCCGATCGCGTCTACTACGCCAAGTTCTACGCCCACAAGGACCGGTCGGGAGAGTCGTCAATACGCCCGTCGGCGGGGACCGGGATCCCGGCCGGTCCGAGCGCTCTTTGAGCCGGCCCGGCGCGCTGCAGGCCTTCCATGTCTGAGAATCAGCCCAAGAAAAAGGCTCTCGGCTCCGTCGTCGTCAACGCGGAGCGCTGCAAGGGTTGCGGGTTCTGCGTCGAGTTCTGTCCGCCCCGCGTCCTCGCCCTGTCCGAACAATACAATTCCAAAGGCTATCACACACCCGTCCTGGTCGAGCCGGACGGCTGCACGGGGTGCAACATGTGCGGCTTGCTGTGTCCCGACTTCGCCATCTACGGCTTCCTCGTCGCGAAGAAAAAAAAGTAGGAGATCCCCCTTGAAAGCAGACCCAAAAGGCGTCCAGACCGGGGCATTCTTCATCGACGGCGACCACGCCTGTGCCGAGGGGGCCATCGCCGCGGGCTGCCGGTTCGTAGCCGGATATCCCATCACCCCCTCGACCGAAGTCGTCGAGCGCATCGCCGAACGCTTCCCCCTGATCGGCGGGTTGTTCATCCAGATGGAAGACGAAATCGCCTCCTCCATCGCCATCCAGGGCGCCGTCTGGGCGGGCAAGAAAGCGATGACCGTTACCTCCGGCCCGGGCTTTTCCTTGATGATGGAACACATCGGCCTGGCGGCGATGACCGAAACGCCGTGTGTTTTCATCGACGTCCAAAGGGCCGGCCCGTCGACGGGGCTGCCGACTCTGCCGGCCCAGGGGGATATGATGCAGGCGCGCTGGGGCTCGCACGGCGATTACGGCATCATCGCCCTGTGCCCCAACTCGCCGCAGGAAACCTTCGACCTGACCATCAAGGCCTTCAATCTGGCTGAGACGTACCGCGTTCCCGTCCTGGTCATGTTGGACGAATGCGTCGGCCACATGATCGAACGCATCATCATTCCGCCGGCCGACCAGATCGACATCGTCCCCCGCCGCTTCACGAACATTCCCCCGGGTGAATTCCGCCTGTTCGAACCCAAGGAGGACATGGTCCCGGACATGGTCAAGGCCGGGGACGGTTACAACATCCATGTCACCGGGCTGACCCACGACGAGCGGGGTTATCCGGTCATGAACGCGGCGGCCCAGGAGAAGCTGGTCCACCGGCTCGTCGACAAGATCCGCCTCAACGCCGACCGGATCGTGGAATACCGCGAGGACGAAATCGAGGGGGCCGAAGTCGTGGTCGTCTCCTACGGCATCACCTCGCGGGTGGCCATCCCGGCCATCGAGGAGGCCCGCCGGGACGGCCTGAAGGTCGGCCACCTCCGGCTCATCACGGCCTGGCCCTTTCCCGAGAAGCGGATCGCGGAACTATCGCGGACGATCAAGGTCTTCGTCGTCCCGGAGATCAATTACGGGCAGATGGTCCGCGAGGTCGAACGCTGCGCCGCCGGGCGGGCCCGGGTCGTGCTCGTCCCCCACGGCGGGGGCTCCGTCCACAATCCCAAGGACATCCATTGCGCCATCGTCGATTGCCGGAAGGATATACGCCCATGAGTGAAGATACGATCGACACCTGCGAAACCTGCGTTCCCGTCAACGCCGTGGAAGACGTCCTGCGCATGGAGCGCATGCCTCACATTTGGTGCCCCGGGTGCGGCATCGGGACGACGCTCAACGGCTTCGCTCACGCCCTGGAAACGAGCGGCCTGGACCTGCGCAAAGTCGCCATGGTTTCCGGCATCGGCTGCACCGGCCGGGTTTCCGGATACCTCAAGCTCGATTCCTTCCATACCACCCACGGCCGGGCCCTCCCCTTCGCCACGGGCCTCAAGCTGGCCAATCCCGAGCTGAAGGTCGTCGTCTATAGCGGCGACGGAGACCTGACCGCCATCGGCGGGAACCATTTCATCCACGCCGCCCGGCGCAACCTCGACATGACGGTCATCCTGATCAACAATTTCATCTACGGGATGACCGGCGGCCAGGTCGCGCCGACGACGCCGATCGGGGCGACCGCCTCGACCGCCCCTCACGGCAATTTCGAGGAGCCCTTCAACCTGCCCTACCTGGCCGAATCGTGCGGGGCCGTTTACGTGGCCCGCTGGACGGCCTTCCATATCCGTCACTTGACCAAGGCCGTCAAGGAGGCCCTCGTCAAGAAGGGATTCTCGTTCATCGAGATCCTGGCCCCCTGCCCGACCCTCTATAGCCGCCGCAACCGGCTGGGGGACGGGCTGGACCAGATGAAACACTTCCGCGACGACAGTGAGATCCGCAACGGCGCGGACACCAAGACCGTCGGGCTCGACTTCCAGGGCAAGATCGTCGTCGGCAAGTTCGTGGACAAGGACAAGCCGACCTACCTCGATTCCATGAACGCCTTCTATGCCGCCAAATGGGGCGACAAATACACGCCCTACAAGGGCTGAGGTGAGGCCATGGCCAGAACCGAAATCAAGATCGGTGGATTCGGCGGACAGGGGGTCATCCTCAGCGGTTATATCGTCGGCCGGGCGGCCTCGATCTACGACCATCAGCACGCGACGATGATCCAGGCCTTCGGCCCGGAGGCCCGGGGAAGCGCCTGCAGCTCGCAAATCGTCGTCTCGCCCGAGGCGATCGCCTATCCCTACCTCACGGCCCCCCAGATCATGATCGTGATGTCGCAGGAGGCCTACACCAAGTTCACTCCCGAGCTCGCCCCCGGCGGGATTTTAATCACCGAGGAAGAACTGGTCGTCCCCCACAACCTGCGCCCGGACGTGAAGCATTTCTCCATTCCGGCCACCCGCATCGCCGAGGAACTGGGACGCCGGATGGTGCTGAATATCGTCATGATGGGATTTCTGGCAGCAATCACGGACATCGTCGCTCCCGAGGCCATGCGCCAGGCGGTCAAGGCCTCCGTTCCCAAGGGGACGGAGGAACTGAACCTCAACGCCTTCGACCGCGGCTACGAATACGGCGTCCGGCTTAAAGGCAAGGCTGTCTGATTCTTCCCGTCCTCGAAAGACGCCCATGACCCCATCCGTCGTTCTGTTTTCCGGAGGCCTCGACTCCACGACCGCCCTCTATTGGGCCAAGCGCCGGCGCGGCGCCGTGCTGGCCCTGACCTTCGACTACGGCCAGCGCCACCGCGTCGAGATCCGCATGGCCCGGACGACGGCTAAAAGGGCGGGAGTCCCGTGGACGCTCCTGAAGGTCGACCTGACCCAGGTCGGCGGCTCGGCCCTGACCGACCCGGCCATCGCCGTGCCCAAGCGGAGCCGCTTCGCCCACGGCGCCGGCGGTCCGCCCGTCACCTACGTCCCGTTCCGCAACGGCGTCCTGCTGGCCCTGGCCGCGGCCTGGGCCGAGGCCCGCGGCGCGGGCGAAATCATCACCGGGTTCAACGTCATCGATTCTCCGGATTATCCCGACACCCGCCCGGCATTCGTCCGGGCCATGGAGCGGACCATCAACGCCGGGACGAGGGCGGCCTTCACCGGGAAGCGCTTCCGCATCACCTCGCCGTTTATCCGCCTGAAGAAATCGGAGATCGTCCGGATCGGCCTTAAGCTGGACGCGGATTATAGCCATTCCGTGTCCTGCTACGACGGCCATGAAGTCCCCTGTGGGCGGTGCTCGGCCTGCCTCCTGCGCCGAAGGGCGTTCCGCGAGGCAGGTGTGGAAGACCCGCTCACGGCGCGGCTGAACAAGGAGGGCAAACGATGAGCTGGATTCTCCACGTGCGCGACCGTTTCTCGGCGGCCCATTACCTGCGCGAATACGAGGGCAAATGCGAGAAGGTCCACGGCCACACCTTCCAGGTCGAAGTGGCCATCGAGATCGCCGAGCTGGACAAAACCGGGCTGGGCATCGATTTTGCGGTCATCAAGCGGAAGATGGCCTCGGTCCTGCCCGACCATACCCTGCTCAACGATCTCTTCGACTTCAACCCTTCGGCCGAAAACCTGGCCCGGCGGCTCTTCCAGGACCTGAAGAAATTCTTTCCGGTCAAGGCGGTCACGGTCTGGGAATCCGAGGATGCCTCAGCCACCTACTCTGAAGATCGCTGAAATCTTCGCCTCCATCCAGGGCGAAGGCCTGCGCCAGGGCGAGCCGACGGTTTTCATCCGCCTGGCCGGGTGCAACCTGCGCTGCGCCTTCTGCGACACGAAAAAAGCCTGGACGGGGGGGCGGGAAACGCCGATCGCGCGCATCGCCGTCCGGGCCGCCCGGTTGCGGAAATCCCGGCCGGCCGAATGGATCGTCCTGACCGGCGGCGAGCCGCTCCTCCAGGACGTCGGCCCCCTGGTCCGGCTGTTGAAGTCGGATGCCTGGAAGATCCAGGTCGAGACGAACGGCGTTTTCTACCGCCGCCTCCCCGTCGACTGGTACACGATCTCGCCCAAGCCGCCCGGCTACGGTTTTCGCCCGGAATACGCGACCCGGGCCAGGGAAGTCAAGTTGATCGTTTCCCGGGAACTGACCTCTACGATCGTGGCCGGGATCCGCGATTCCTTTCCGGCTTCCGTGCCGCTCCTTCTTCAACCCGAATCCAACGCGCCGGACAGCCGGGCCAAGGCCCTGCGGATGTTGCGGCGGGCGGCGAAGGAAGGCGGGACGAATATCCGCCTGTCGCTCCAGATGCACAGGATCCTGCGGGTGCCCTGACGCGAGACGCACAACTAGAAGCCGCGCTCGGGCAGGACGTCGAAGAGCCATCGCTCCTTGAAATCGGATTCCCAGAACTTGGCCGTGATCCGCTTGGCCAGGGCCATCCTGCCGGTCTTGATGTAGCAGGGCTCCAGGCTGATGAGCAACGGCCAGCGGATCTTGGGGGTTTTTTCGAGCTGCAGCGCGGCCTCGAAGGCCAAGGCGGCGCGGGTATAATTCTTGTCCTTCTGGAGGGCCTGGCCGATCTCGGTCAGGCGGTCGACGGTCAGCCCCCCCGGCCCCTCGGCTCGGCTGATCTCCTCGATGAAGGCCCGGAATTCGGGGGCGTACATCGTGAACAGGCCTTCCTGGCCCGGCAGAAGCGTCACCGAACGCCGGGGAGTCTGGGCCGGGACGATGGGGGGGCCGGTCCGGACGGCGCCGTTTTCCTCGCGCAGCGGAGCGAGGACGCCTTTCTCAAGCATCCCCGTGTACGAATAGAAGGAGCGGCCGGGAAAGGCGCGGAGCAGGGTTAGATTCTGGGCCGCCCCTCGGTCGTTGGCGAAGATGACGTCGCCCTCGAGCCCCGGCGTGTCGTAAGCGAAGCCGGAGCTCCACCATCCCGTGGGAAAACCGGTCAGGGGACCGTAGACGAATTTGAGCACGACGACGGCGTTGTGCAGGCCGAGGCCGCGGACGGCGTTGGCGATCCAGGCCGTCGAGCCGCAGAAGTTGTGGTCGTACCGCTCATAGTACCAGGCGCAGCGGGGCGGCCGCGTCCAGGCGGGGAACCGCACGGCAAAGGCGTAAACGGTGAACAGGACGAGGACCCCCGCGAGTGCTTTGCTCCAAGCCGCCGCGCCGATCCGGCGGAACCGGCCGGCTAGAAGAGACGGCGCCTGCTCCAGGCCGCGGGCGCTGAGGAGAAGGAGGAGCGGAAGGCCGTCGTAGAACATCCGCGCCCCGATGATGACAAACGCCCCCCAAAAAAAGAAGTAGCCGACGAGCATGCTCAGGAAGCCGCATAAGAGAAGCACGTCCGGCCCGCGCTCCCGAGGCCGGGCCCCGGCCGCCCAGAGGGCGAAGAGAAGCAGCCACAACGACGTCAGCGGCCAACCGAAAAGATAGTCGTTGATGGCGGCCATGTTCGCGCCGCTCTGGACGGCCGCCACGAGGGGCGTGAAATCGTAGTCGAGTGTCGGCGGCCGCCCGAAAAGCGTGGCGTACTGGGGACCGTGATAGACAAGGTAGCCGGGGGTGAAGGCATGGCCCGTGGTCATGGCGTTGTAGAAAAGGAATAAGCCTCCGCAGAGCGCGGCCGGCAGGATCATGGCCAGGGCATTCCTCCAACGGGCCTTGAATTCCCTAAGGAGACGGACGGCCAGGACGAGCAGAAACGGCAGGGCGAAAACCAGGGCGCTATAGGGCCGGACGAGAAAGGCGATGCCGAAAGCGAAACCGGCCGCCAGCCCGTTGCGCACATCCGGCCTCTTCAGCGAGCGGAAGAAGAAGAGCAGAAAGACGGCGTTGAAGACCAAACCGGCCGGATGAGACATCATGGTCGAAGACATGAGCAGGAGCCAGATCGAGACGGATCCCAGGACCGCCGCCCATACCCCCGTCCGCCGGCCGTAAATCTCCAGGCCGAGGAGATAAAGGAGCAGGATCGTCAGGCCTCCCAGGAACGGATTGACGAGCCACGGGGCCTTGATGAGAAGGCCGACGGCCAGCAGGAGCGGCCAGCCCGGCGGATACATGCTGTACCAGCGGCCGTTGTTGATGGTGTGGGGGAAATCGAAGGATTCGCGGGCGGGCGGCGAGGGTACGGTGAAATGCCCGCCGAGCAGGATGCGGGCCTGGAAGAGCGCGGAGATCTCGTCGTGGACATGCGGAACGTGATCGAAAACGAAATAATTGTACGCGGCCGAGAAGACAAAGACGAACAGGGCGCCGGCTAAAACAGGCCAGGGAACGAGGTTGCGCCGGGGCGCGGGCTTGGGGCTTTCCGTCATGCCATGCTCCAGGTACGGAGATCCGTCGGGCCGGCCCTATTGTGCCCAAAGTGGGACCCCAGATCAACCGGTGACGAACGGACGCGGCCCTTGCGGAAATCGGGAGGAATGTTTATTCTGGGGCCGGAAATTACGAAAAGAACGTCGTGATCGAAACAGCGAGCCGCCCCGACAGCCGGAAAAGATCATCGGCTGTCTGGCTGGGTCTCTTGGCTGTCATCGTCTTCTTCGGCTGGCTCCGGTTCCGCCTGCTGGAAGTCCCCCTCGAACGCGACGAAGGCGAGTATGCCTACATCGCCCAGTTGATGCTTCGCGGAATTCCCCCGTATCTCGCCGCCTACAGCATGAAACTGCCCGGGATTTTTCTTGTTTACGCCGGGATCTTGCTGGCCTTCGGCCAGACCGCGGCGGGAATCCATCTCGGCCTTCTTGTGGCCGTCTCGCTTTCGACCGTCCTCGTTTTTGTTCTGGCCCGTCGCCTGCTGAACGACGCCGGGGCCATCGCGGCCGCGGCCTGCTTCGCCCTGCTCAGCGCCGGCCAGGCGGTCAAGGGTTTCAACGCCAACGCCGAGCCGTTCATTTTGCCTTTGGCCCTCGGCGGACTGCTCCTTCTGTTGAAGGGCCTCGAAGGCCGGCAGGCCGGGCTTTGGCTTTTCCTGAGCGGCTTGTCCTTCGGCGGCGCCTTTCTGATCAAGCAGCACGGCGCGGCCTTCGGGATCTTCGGAGGCCTCTATCTCCTGGGGGCGCTGGGGCGAGCCCGGACCGATCCGCTCCGGCGGAAAATCGCCATGCTCGCCGCGTACGTCTGTGGAACAATCCTGCCCTTCGCCACGGTCGTCCTTATTTTCATCAGCCTGGGGATTTTCCGCAAATTCTGGTTCTATACATTCGTTTATTCCCGAACCTACGTTTCCCATACTTCGATGGACGAGGCCATGGTGTCGCTGTTCTGGTCATTGCGGGATGTCGTCGTTGCAGCGCCGCTGATTTGGGCAGCGGCCGTTCTCGGCCTTTTTTTCGTGGCCCGCAAGCGCTGGGCCGGCGGATCGAGATCGTTCTGGGTCGGCTTCGCCGCCGTTTCCTTCCTGGCGCTGGTCCCCGGGTTCTATTTCCGCACTCACTATTTCATCCTCGTCTTTCCCGCGATCGCCTGCCTGACGGGCGCGGCGGCGATGACCGCGTTGAAGGCCTTCAAAAAAGCCATCCCGGGGCGGCGGGCGTTCGGGGCGGTGGTGGCCCTTCTGGCCGTCGTTTTTTTCGGAAGCCAAATTTATCACCAGCGCAAGCTGTTCTTCGCGGCCAACGCTTGGGAGGCGAGCTGGGAGATGTATGGTCCGCAGCCCTTCTTCTTCAATGAAGCGCGGCAGATCGCCCAACGGCTCAAGCCCTCGCTATCTGCCGAGGACACGATCGCGGTCGTCGGCTCGGAGCCGGAAATCTATTTCTATCTTGGCCGGAAAGCCCCGACGGGGTTCCTCTACATCTATTATCTAACTGAAGAGC
>Ga0315279_10001745_pt1 | contig 35287 bp, 36 predicted proteins | sample YL17G06_20_MG_FD_203694 | JGI IMG/M metagenome (GOLD analysis project Ga0315279, IMG submission 203694) | Sediment microbial communities from Yellowstone Lake, YNP, Wyoming, USA - YL17G06_20 | ecosystem: Environmental > Aquatic > Freshwater > Lake > Sediment | place: USA: Wyoming | collected...
TTCGAGAATTGATCGAACCCGGCGTCACCACCGCAGACCTCAACGCGGCTGCTGAGGAAGTCCTGCGGAAGCACGGCGCTTACTCGCCTTTCTATCACTATGGTCGCCCGCCATTCCCGGCTTCCATTTGCGCCAGCGTCAATGAAGAACTGGTACATGGCATTCCGGGAAACCGGAAACTCAAAGAGGGCGATATCATCTCGGTAGATTGCGGCGCGGTCGTCGAAGGTTACGTTGGCGACGCCTCCTTCACGGCTGGCGTCGGGGAGCTTTCCCCCACCGCCCGCAAGCTGCTCGAGGTGACCGAGAAAGCGCTGTACATTGCCATCGAAAAGATGCGCGTCGGGAATCATACCGGTGACGTTTCTGCAGCCATCCAGCAGTTCGTCGAGGGGCGCGGCTTCCACGTCACCCGTGAGTATACCGGGCACGGCGTCGGGCGGCAGATGCACGAAGGGCCGCAGGTGCCGAACTATGGGAAGTCTGGGACGGGCGTCCCGCTCGAAGCAGGTATGACCATTGCCCTCGAGCCGATGGTGCTCGTCGGCACGTACCGCACCCGTGTCCTGTCCAACCGGTGGACGGTCGTTTCTGCTGACGGGTCATTGACGGCGCACTTCGAGCACAGCGTCGCCGTCACCGAAGGAGAGCCTCTCATCCTGACAGTCCTTTGACCCGCGTGGCGTAACTGGACGGAAGGTAAGAGAACAAGTATAATAAAATCTTTGGCTGTCAAGCCAGGAGCGATTCAAGGAGAAGTGCAATTATGAAAGTTAGCCCCTCCATTCGTAAGCGCTGCGCGAAGTGCAAGGTCGTCAAGCGCAAAGGCAAATTGTTCATCATTTGCGAAAACCCTAAGCACAAACAGCGACAAGGATAGTGTGATCTATGGCGAGAATTGAAGGTGTTGATCTTCCGCGCACTAAGCGGGTTGAAGTTGGCTTGACCTACATCTTTGGCATTGGCCCAACGCGGGCGCGTGAAATCCTGTTCGCCACCAAGGTCAATCCGGATACGCGCGTCAAGGATTTGACCGAATCCGACGTATCTGCCATCCGCGACTACATTGGCAAGAACTGGAAGGTCGAAGGCGACCTGCGCCGCGCAGAGCAATTGAATATCAAGCGGCTGATCGAAATCGGCTGCTATCGCGGACTCCGTCACCGACGCAACCTGCCGGTGCGCGGTCAGCGCACGCGCACCAACGCGCGCACCCGCAAGGGACCGAAGAAGACGGTTGCCGGGCGCGGACGCCGCCGCGGCGGTAAGAAGTAATCTGGAATTCTAGAGAGGTCTTATGGCTCAAAGTGTACGTTCAGCGCGTCGCGGTAGCGGCGCTAAAAAAGCCAAGCGCGCCTTGTCTTCGGGACAGGTGCACGTCTTTGCCTCCTTCAACAATACCATTGTGACAGTGACCGATACCGAGGGGAATACCCTCACCTGGGGCAGCGCAGGTTCGGTGGGCTTCAAAGGCTCGCGCAAGAGCACGCCTTTTGCCGCCCGCCTGGCCGCCGAACAGGCCATCAAGGCTGCGCTGGCGATAGGCATCCAGGAAGTGGATCTGATCGTCAAGGGCCCTGGCCCAGGGCGGGAATCGGCTATCCGGGCGGTGCAGGCCATGGGTATGAAAGTGCGCTCTATCTCGGATAAGACACCGGTGCCGCACAACGGCTGCCGGCCTCCGAAGAAACGCCGCGTCTAGTTCAAGCGAGAGAGGTTAGAACGTATGGCGAAAGATTTAGGGCCGGCCTGCAAACAATGCCGGCGTGAAGCTGAAAAACTATTCTTGAAGGGAGAGCGTTGTTTCTCCCCGAAATGTGCATTCGAACGGCGGGGCTTTGCCCCCGGCATGCATGGACGTTCGACGGGCAGCCGCCGTGGTCGTAAAGGCGGCGGCAGTGGCCGTGAATCGGACTATTCCCGCCAGTTGCGCGCCAAGCAGAAGGCGCGCCGCGTCTACGGAATCTTCGAGCGTCAGTTCCGCCGTTACTACGAGACGGCGCTGCGCCGGCGTGGGATTACCGGTCTGGCGCTGCTGCAAACTCTGGAATCCCGTTTGGATAACGTCGTCTTCCGGCTGGGATTCGCCAGCAGCCGCGGTCATGCCCGTTTGCTCGTCACTCACGGCCATTTCATGGTCAACGGCCGCCGCACCGACATCCCCTCGATGGTCTTGAGCGCCGGCGATTTGATAACCGTGCGCGAAGGCTCGCGCGAGAGCACTTATTTCAAGGAACTCGCTTCGGTGGCCGAGGTGCGCAACACGCTGCCCTGGTTGAGCCGTGACTTGCAAACCCTGTCAGGCAGCGTCTTGCGCCTGCCGGAGCGCGCCGAGATTGACGGCAACTTGAACGAGCAGTTGATCGTTGAATATTACTCGCGATAATGGTAACCATAATCAGAGGCTTTTTTCTATTGGATACGGCGTACCCCTTGTACGCCGGGGAGAGGTGAACCGTGACAGGTATAACGAACATGGTCATGCCGAAGATTGAGCGCGAGAACGAGGCTCGGAATTATGGCAAGTTCATCATCAGCCCGTTGGAGCGCGGCTACGGTGTAACCCTGGGCAACGCTCTGCGGCGGGTACTGCTTTCGTCGCTGGAAGGCACTGCGGTGACCTCCATTCGCATCGCGGATGTGCTGCACGAGTTCAGCGTCATACCAGGCGTCCGTGAAGACGTGTTGCTGGTCATGCTGCAGATCAAGCAGTTGCGCCTAATCCTGGATGGTGTGGACGCCACCCGTATGCACCTGGAGGTGCGCGGGGAGGGCGTGGTGACCGCAGCCGACATCGTTGCGCCGCCTGAGGTGCAGATCATCAATCCGGACCTGTACCTGTTTACCGCGGACAATGCCAAAACCCGCCTGGAAATCGAATTCATGGTCGAACGCGGCCGCGGTTATTCGCCTGCCAACGAGCGCGGGCGTATGCCGATCGGCGAGCTGCCCGTGGATGCGATCTTCGGCCCGGTCAAGCGCGTCAACTGGAACGTGCAGGCGGCGCGCGTCGGCCAGAGCACCAACTACGACAAACTGGTGCTCGAGATCTGGACGGACGGCACCCTTTCGCCCGAAAAGGCCTTGAGCGGCTCGGCCAAGATCCTCATCGAGCATCTGCGCTACATTGCAGGCGTCAGCGAGGAGACCCTGACCATCGCCATCGAAAAAGAGGTGGCGGGTTCCCGCCTGACCAGCGAGGTGGCCGAGACGCCGGTCGAATCGCTCGATCTTTCGGTGCGCGTTTTCAACTCACTGAAGCGCACCGGCATTACCACCGTCGGCGACGTGCTGGAGCTGCTCGATAAAGGCGACCAGGCTGTGATGTCCATCCGCAACTTTGGCGAGAAGAGCCTGGAAGAGTTGCGCGCCAAGATGCACGAGAAGGGCTATTTGAAGGACGAAGTCCCGCTCAATACGCGGGACGAAGTCAAGAAAGAGTCGGAGTAACTTAGAAATGCGACATCAAGTATCAGGTTACAAACTGAACCGCAGCAAGGGTGCGCGCATTGCGCTGCGCCGCACGCTGATCAAACAGTTCTTTACGCACGAGCGCATCCGCACCACTGAAGCCAAAGCCGCCGCAATCCGCGGCGAGGCCGAGCGGATGATCACCCTGGCGCGCAACGTCAAGGATGCTGGCGATGTTGAGAAGGTCAACGCACGCCGCAATATCGCCGCGCGATTGGGTGATAACGAGGTGGTCAAGAAGTTATTCGATGAAATTGCCCCGCGTTTTTCCGAGCGCGCCGGCGGTTATACCCGCGTCTTGAAGTTAGGCCCCCGTCAGGGCGACGCCGCCGAGATGGTGCTGCTCGAATTAGTGGAAGAGTAATATTGTAGTAGCGACTTCAGTCGCCTGATGACGGCTAAAGCCGCCACTACCACATATGGAACGTTACCAGATCATCCTGGCTTACGACGGCACCGACTTCGTCGGCAGCCAACGACAGGCAAGCTCCCGCACCGTGCAGGGCGAGCTTGAAAAGGCTCTGCGTAGACTCGGCTGGGATAAACGGACGGTCTTTCTGGCCGGACGCACCGACAGCGGAACCCACGCCAGCGGGCAGGTGGCTGCATTCGACCTGGATTGGCAGCATTCGCTCGACGATTTGCGCAATGCCCTAAACGCCAACCTGCCTGCTGATATGGCCGTGCGTGAGGTGAAGATTGCGGCGGCGAAATTCCGGCCGCGTTTCGACGCCACCTCCCGCCGCTACCGCTACCGGCTGTTCTGCCAGGGCGTGCGCGACCCGCTGCGGGAACGCTACGCCTGGCGGGTCTGGCCGTCGGTCGCTGACCTGACGCCGCTAGCCTTAATATGGCCTGGCGCGCACGATTTCGTCGCCTTCGGTTCCCCGCCCCGGCCCGGAGGCAGCACCCTGCGTACCGTCATGTTCGCCGAATGGCAAAATCACGACGACGAGTGGACCTTCGAGATCCAGGCGGATGCCTTCCTGTACCGCATGGTGCGCCGGCTGGTCTACGTCCAGGTGGCCGCCGGGCAGGGAAGGGTTCAGGCGGAGACTCTGGTCAGGGCTTTGCAAGGCAAGCCCGGGGCGTCGTCCCGAGGCGTAAGCCGAGGGATCCAGGACGTGCCTGCTGGTCTCGCTCCGGCGAGCGGCCTGATGCTGGTCGAAGTCCGGTACGATAATCTGGTCTGATCTACTTAGAACCTTTCCGAACATTCTGCTCGAGGCGGCGTCCCCGCCGCCGAGGACGGCGGCAGAGCAATTGTTGGATAGATACTTAGTTTGTAAGCGGAGAGTCGAAAGTGCAAAAAACATATTATCCTAAGGCTGGTGAAATCGAGCGTGGCTGGGTGTTGGTGGACGCTAACGGCCAGAATTTGGGTCGCCTGGCGACGCAGATCGCAAGTTTTTTGCTGGGCAAGAACAAGCCGACCTTCACACCCGGCGTCGAGATGGGCGATTCCGTGGTCGTCATCAACGCTGCCAGGATCACGGTGACCGGCACCAAAACCCACTCGAAATTGGACGAGAAGTTGTACCATCGTCATTCGGGGTATCCCGGCGGCTTGAAGACCATCAGCCTGCGCCAGCAGTTGGAAAAACACCCCGACCGCGTGATCCGTTCGGCGGTATGGGGTATGCTCCCGCACAACAAGATGGGTAAACACATCCTCGGACGGCTCAGGGTGTTTGCAGGCGCCGAACATCCACACACGGCGCAGTTCTTGCCGAAGGCCTAATCGGCAGAAAGTTGCCTGAGAGGCTGTTAGAATTTACCACGAAGGACACAAAGGAAGACAAAGGCCTAAGAAACGCTAAATCTGTGTAAATCCGTGAAATCTGTGGCTGAATCCTGCTCGCTTCACAATCCATCTGGTGTTTTGTAGAATTCAAAGCACTCTCTAATAAAGTAGGAAGGAAGTTATGTCTGTTCAATATTTCGAAGGCATCGGACGCCGCAAGGAAAGCACCGCCCGCGTGCGCTTGATGAGCGGCTCGGGCAAGTTCACTGTCAACGAGAAAGAGCTGCCAGCCTATTTCACCCGCCTGGGTGACATCGAATCCATCCTGGCCCCGCTCAAGGCCGCTGGTCAGGATGTTAAGACTTACGACATCACCGTTCACGTCAATGGCGGCGGTGTGAGCGGCCAGACCGATTCGGTGCAGCTCGGGCTGGCGCGTGCCCTGGTCAAGATGAATGACCAATGGGGCCCTATCATGCGCAAAGGCGGTTTCATGACGCGTGACCCGCGCGTCAAGGAACGCAAGAAGCCCGGCCTCAAGCGTGCCCGCAAGGCGCCGACGTACACGAAGCGGTAAAGACGTAAAACGTAAAAACGTAAAACGTAAACAAGTAAACATGTAGAACGTAATGCGTGCGGCGTAAACGTGAGGTTCCTTACGTTTTACGTTTCACGCATTGCGCTTTTAACTCGGACTCCTTTGTGAGGTATTTATGTCTGGCATAACTCTCCTTGGCCTCGGCCCCGGCGACCCGGCGAAACTGACGCGTGAAGCCTGGGATGTGCTCTCTGCGGCGGATGAAATCTGGCTGCGGACCAGGCAGCATCCTGCCGTTGCTGGCTTGCCTCCTGCGCTCAAGATATTTTCATTCGATGAGCTGTATGAGAAAGGGGAATCTTTCGATACAATTTACGCAGCCATTGTAGAAAAGGTGCTGGAATTGGGAGGACGCGAACAGGGTGTGGTCTACGCCGTGCCGGGCGACCCTTTTGTGGCAGAAGCCACCGGCCCTGAGATTGCGAAGCGGGCGCGGACGATAGGCCTGCCGTTGAAAATCGTGAGCGGACTATCCTTCCTTGAACCGGTCTTCTCTGCCCTCGGCCTCGACCCGTACCCGCGCCTGGCCCTGCTGGACGCGCTGGAACTGAGCCAGGCGCACGTACCGGCCTTCCCGCCGGATATGCCGGTTTTGATCGCCCAGATTTACTCGCAGATGGTGGCGGCCGAGGTCAAGATGACGCTCGATGCCGTCTATCCCGACGAGCATCAGGTGAGATTGGTTCATGCAGCGGGGACGAAGGACGAAATCGTCGAAGACATCCCGCTCTACGAAATAGACCGCAGTCCGCACATCGGCCTGCTGACCGCGCTATACGTCCCACCGCTGGGCGAGGGGACTTCGTTCGAGGCCTTCCAGGAGATCGTGGCAGCTCTGCGCGCCCCGGACGGCTGCTCCTGGGATCGCGAGCAGACGCACCAATCCCTGCGCACGCATTTACTGGAAGAGGCCTACGAAGTCCTGACCGCGCTGGATTCCGAAGACCCGGCCAGGATGGCTGAGGAGTTCGGCGACCTGCTGTTGCAAATCGTCCTGAACGCCCAGATTGCCAACGAAGAGGGTGAGTTCAACATGGCGGAGGTGTTGAAAGGCATCTACGACAAGATCATCCGCCGCCATCCGCACGTTTTCGGCGATTTGAAGATAGAGGGCGTCCAGGGCATTTTACAGAATTGGGAGAAGCTCAAAGCTAGCGAGCGCGAAACGAACGACGAGGCCGGGAAAGGCCTGCTGGACGGCGTCCCGCTGGCACTGCCAGCCCTCATCCAGGCGCAGGAATACCAGGATCGCGCCGCCCGCGTCGGCTTCGACTGGCCGCAGATCGAGGGCGTGCTGGATAAGATCGACGAGGAGATCCAGGAAGTGAAAGAGGCCACGAACGGCGAGGAATTGACCGATGAGCTGGGCGACCTGTTCTTCGCCCTGGTCAACCTGGCGCGCTGGAAGAAAGTGGATGCCGAGTCCGCTTTACGGGCAACCAATTTGCGCTTCAAGCGGCGCTTTGCTCATGTGGAGCAGGGGGCGCGGGGACAGGGGAAGAAGGTTTCGGAGTTGTCACTGGACGAGATGGAAGCATTGTGGCAGGAAGCCAAAAGACAGTGAGCAGTAATAGTAGCCAGCCTGCCCTTCTTGCCAGTACTTGCGCAGGTTGCAAGTGCCTGTACTTGCGCAGGTTGCAAGTGCACCTGACGCCCTGGCCTGTCGCCAGGAAAGGCAGGCACAGGTGGCGGACTAGGCCAGGGGGCGATGATCGCCTGTCCTGGCCGGACAGGCCAGGGAGGCGGCGTGGCGGGCGGTTTGGTATAACCCGCACCGGAAGAAGCAATTCGAAGCCTTGAAGCTTCGCAAATACTCGAACCAAGCCATAGTGGTGATCGCACGCAAGATGCTGGTGACGATCTGGTTTGTTCTGAGCAAGCAGGAGGCCTATCGCTACGCCAGCGAAGAAGATCTGGCCTGCAAGATGCTGCTCTGGTCATGGAGCATAGGCAAGGAAGCGCACCAGGGAATGACGCGGAAGCAGTTCGCCAAGTATGGTTTGTGCTGCTACACAAAAGCATATCCGTAGAAGGTCATCTCTTATACCCGTTTTTAACGACTTTAAGAAAGCCCTGCTTATGGGTAATCACTGGCTCCCCTGGGTTGACATTTGTGCTATACTATTATTAATAGAGGTTTACGAAACGAGCTTCCGTTTCTTTATTGATCTCAATCCCTAAACGGTATGCAACTTAGTCTCATCGTCGCTCTTCCCCTTTCGGACACACTGCAACAGATCTAAAACGGTAAAAGGTGATATACATACAAGTCTTATCAAGCATATAGTCAAGTGAGTCAAGGAGGTGCGCGCGACACGAAATATTGATAAGAACCCCATCAACCGTCCATAAACCGAATACTTCAAGTCCCCCCTAAGGAAAGGAGGAAATATGTTGATTATACGCGTCAATATGACCGACCAGACCTACAAGGTGGAGGATGTACCGAAAGCCTATGAATATCTAGCGGGGCGTGCGATGACATCCACTCTCGTTGCAGATGAAGTTCCACCACTTTGCCATCCGCTCGGACCAAATAACAAGCTCGTTTTCTCACCCGGAATCGTCACCGGCACTCCTGCCCCGACCTCAGCCCGCATCTCAGTCGGCGCTAAATCCCCGCTTACCGGGGGCATCAAAGAGGCCAACGCTGGCTCCTCCTGGGGAGCAGATCTGGCTGACATGCAGGTCAAGGCTTTAGTGCTGGAGGGGCAGCCCAAGAAGAAAGGCAAATATTGGGGGTTGCATATCGCCTGGGACAAGGGTGCAGGCAAGCCCAAGATCGAGTTCTTCGATGCCAGCGAGTACACTGGTAAGCCACTGGCCGAGGTATTCCCGAAAGTCTACAAGAAATTTGGAGACCGCATCTCCATCAGCGGCGTTGGCCTGGCCGGCGAGTACGGATATGGCAACTCTGGCCTGGTATTCAACGACGAGGCGAAGCGCGCCACCCGTTATGCTGGGCGCGGCGGCCTGGGATCGGTGTTGGCCAGCAAAGGCGTGAAGTTCATCATCCTGGACCGCAAAGATGCCCCCGGCGTTGGAATCGTGGACAAGTCTCTATTCGATGAGGGGCGCAAGAAGATGACCGAGGCCCTGCAAACCCACGCTATCACCAAGCCTAAAGGCGCGCTCAACTCCTATGGAACCGCCGTCCTGATTAATATTCTGAACGAGGCTGGCGGCCTGCCAACCCGCAACTTTTCCAGCGGGCGCTTTGAGAATGCCGCCAAGATTGCTGGTGAAGCGATCTTCGATGGCAACAAACAACGTCTGGGAAAGGAACTCTATAACCACGCTTGCAGCCCCGGCTGCATCATCCAGTGCTCGAATACCTGGTACAAAGAAGACGGCAGCGAGCACACCTCCTGCGTCGAATACGAATCCGACTGGGCGCTGGGCGCCGACTGCGGCATTGACAACCTGGACGACATCGCTGAGATGATCAGGCTCTGCAATGAATACGGACTGGATACGATCGAGACCGGCACAACCATTGCGGTGGCCATGGAAGCTGGTGTGATCCCGTTCGGGGATGGAAAGGGTGCTATCAACCTGATCCACGAGATGGGCAAGGGCACTCCGCTGGGCCGCATCTTGGGCAGTGGGACGCAAGGTACGGGCAAGGCCTACGGCCTGACACACGTCCCAGTGGTCAAGGGTCAAAGCATGCCGGCCTATGAACCTCGCGCCGTCAAGGGTATTGGCATCACTTATGCCACCACTACCATGGGCGCCGATCATACTGCGGGCTATACCATTTGTCCGGAAATCCTCGGCGTCAGCGGCAAGCAGGATCCACTCAGCAATGAAGGTAAAGCGGCGCTGAGCCGAAACTTCCAAGTTGCTACGGCTTTCATCGATTCCTGCGGTCACTGCCTGTTCATCGCCTTTGCTATCCTGGATATCGCCAGCGGCTACCAGGGCATGATCGATGAGTGCAACGGTGTGCTGGGCACGAAATGGACAGCCGATGACGTTGCTGCATATGGCGCAGCCGTCCTGAAGAAGGAGCGCGCGTTCAACGAAGCCGCCGGCATCAGCAAGGAGGCTGATCGCATTCCCGAATTCATGAAGCTAGAGCCGCTTCCGCCACATAATCAGGTCTTCGATATACCTGACGAGGCGCTGGACTCAGTCTACGGCGAACTGTAACACCTGACCTGAATGCGGACAGGGCAGGAACACTGCCCTGTCCGTTGCTTTTTGGCGCACATATGCCTAAAGTAACGATGACCAACGGAAGGGGGCTTGTCCTGCCTGAGGATTTCTTGCAGCGCAGGCATCTCCCGGGGGAGTTAGATTGTTGGCTTGACGAGCGTGATGGGGAACTGATCCTTCATCCTTGTCTCCCCGACCTGCGCAAGCTCTACATCGAACCGACCACGGCTTGCAACCTGAAGTGTCGTATCTGCATCCGCAATACCTGGGATGATCCGATCGCTCACATGTCCATGCAGACCTATCAACTTATCGTTGATAGCCTGGTTGATCTGCCAGACTTGAAACGCGTCGTCTTCACCAGTTTTGGCGAGCCCTTTACGCATCCGCGTCTCTTGGACATGATCGAAGCGGTGCGGAAACGCGATCTGGCGGTGACGGTCGGAACCAATGGTTTGCTGCTCGACACCAAGATCGCCGCCGAACTGATCAAATTGGGTGTCGAGCGGGTGATGGTGTCCATTGACGGCGGTAAGCCTGATACTTATGCCGCCGTGCGTGGGGCCATGCTTTCTCAGGTGGTCGAGCATATCCGTGGCTTGAACGAGGCCAAACGTCAGTTACGCTCCCTGTATCCTGCCGTGGGGATTGAGTTTGTCGCTTTACGGAGCAACGTCGCCGAATTGGATGACCTTGCCAAGATGGCGGCAGAGTTGAACATCTCCCGTATGTTAGTCAGTAACGTCCTCCCTTACACAGAGGAGCTGCGCGAGGAGGTATTGTATAGTTACGAGCCAATTCCGCCCTTCAAGGCCAGCGGCTGGGCGCTGAAACTGGATGCCTGGGTATCGTGGGCCACGCAAGAGATGCCGCGCATGCACTGGGGCGCGGAGCGACGCTGCCGGTTTGTCCAGGATCACGCCGCCGTAATCGGCTGGGATGGAAGTGTTTCTCCGTGCTATGCGCTTTCACACAATTACAGTTACTTTACCGTTGACGGTCGTAAGAAACAGGTCAACCGCTATATTCTTGGGAACATGAATGATCAGTCTCTGGCAGACATCTGGACCTCCGAGGAATATGTGCGCTTCCGCAGCGAAGTGAAAGCCTACCGCTTCCCTTCCTGTCCAGACTGCGACTTGCGCGAATCCTGTGACCTGCGCGAACGGAATCTTGGCTGCTGGGGCTGGAACCCTTCCTGCGCGGATTGTCTGTGGGCCCAAGGCATTATCCGCTGCCCGTGAGGAGACAGGCATGCGTATCCATGTAAAACTCTTTGCAACTCTGGTTCGCTATCGGAGCGGAAGCCAGGCCGGAACACCTTTTGAAGTTGAACTTCCAGAAGGAGCTGCCTTGCAGGATTTGATTACCTGTTTGAAGATTCCGCCCGAAGAGACGCGCATCACGTTCGTCAATGGGGTCGTGCAATCACCAGATTGGATACTCAAACAAGGCGATGAGGTCGGAATATTCCCGCCGATCGGAGGAGGGTAAATGGCTGAGATTCTCATTGACGTGTGGCTGTATGGCGAACTGGCACGCTATGGCGGTGAGGCTAACCAGGGCAGTTTTGCAAATCCAAAAGTCAACTTGTCTGATGGCAGCACCGTCGGCGACCTTCTGTTGCATCTACAGATACCCGCTGAGGCGCGTGGCATCACTTTTATTAATGGTGAATTGAGCGCCATGCCGGGCATACAGCCAGATCTCGATCACCCCCTGCGGGATGGCGACCGGGTGGCCTTCTTCCATTTGCGCAGCATGTGGCCTTTTCAATACCGTTTTGGAGTGCGAATGGCGGACGAAATGTCTGAGGCAATGCAGGCCAGTAAAGACCAAGGCTTGCACCATGCGTACAAGGATGGATAGGGGGCACGCATCTTCCAGGAGCAATCCCACAGGATGCGTAGTATCTTACCTGTTTATCCTGTGAATCCTGTTTGATGCTGGTCTAGTATGGATAAAATATCCGCCCAATATACTGCCTTACAACACCAATGATGATGGCAATGGGTAAACCCACTCCGAACATCCGAGTATTCGAGCCAGGAGCGCACTTACCACTTGGCCTATATGCCCTTTGTTTCATGGCATTGGGTATTGATGGCAAAACGCGCCGGATCTTGTGTGGCGTTGCGAAGCACCCCTCGCGTAGCATCCCCGCGAAGTACCCGCCGAAGGTCCCCGCAGGGGGCAGGGTGAAGGATGAAGGGGGCTGCGGCAGCGGCGGGCTCTCCCTCTCCATTTTCGAAGAAAATGGGGAGGGTGACCGCTGCGTCCCCGCCGAAGGTCCCCGAAGGGGGCAGGGGGCAGGGGGCGAGGCCGGGTGGGGTTCGCTCCCTCCCCCTTGAGGGAGGGATGGGTGGGGTCCACTGCCTGCCCCGGTTCTATCGGGGGAGCCGGTGTTGGCCCGCTTTGTGCCTTTGACAGCTTTTATTACGCTCGATTTCTTCGGTAGTTTTCGGATAGCTCATTAAAATGCTCTAGCATCCTAGCAACCCGTTCATGTTCAATTTCACGTATGCCGCTTTGGATCGAAAGATCACCTCTGAGGAAAAGAATCAACAATTTTCCGCCAGGAAATCAATTTCCCGCGGGCTGATTAGAATGGTCAGTCAACCAGAACTACTTCTTGACTTGGAATGCAGCCAGGAACAAGGCGTAGGTTACCAAGAGATAGGCCGCAGTCCGAACAATGATCAGAATGGTGCTTAAGGAGTCTTTCAGGCTGAGCAGTGTCGCCAAATGTGAGAGCCCAAAAAGACCGAAGGCAACCCCAACACACAAGGCCACCCGGCTTTTCGAGCGCTGGTAACCCAGGATACCAAATATCAAAATTACGATACATAGTATCAGGTTGATGAAAGTCATCGTATCCCAAGTAAATTGCATTGGTACCTCCTTTTATGTACCTAAAGTTGTTACTCTTAGTATAGTCTAACGGATTGGCTTCGCGACATCGTCCCCGAAGGGGAAGCACCCCCTTGAGGGGGTAGGGCCGGGTGGGGTCTTCCCATTATCGCATCACTTCTGAAAACATGCTGCGGTCGCGAGCGGGGGAGCCGAAAGTAGCGCGGCGAGACGATCCGCGCTCACCGACGGCGCGGGCCGCGCCGAGATAGCGCGACCGCACGTTTCGCAAAAACGCGCATCGGGTTCGAGTGGTGCATGGCATTATGTGCAGAATCTGGCTTGGTTTATTTCACCACGGCTCCCAGAACTCGACGGAGCAATTCCCTAGCTTCCTTGAGTCGCTCATCGGACTTCCATCCACCAAGCATATAATTGTACTTACCGGACTGGGTCTCGATCAACAAATTGTTCCGATCGCTCTTGATGGACTTGAATACCATTTGCTTGATCTGGGTGTTGGGAATGAAAAAGTTGCCCGGCTGTTCGGCTAACGTCTCATCCACCGGTATCGTCTTGTATCGCTCTGCGACAATGTCCATCCATTCCATTTGCGCCGCAACCTGACCGAACATGCCTTTGCCCCGTTGTTTAGCGTCTGCCCGAGCTTGTTGAATGGTGCTGTTAATCATCGCCTGAGGGATTTGTGCGAAGACGAGCCGATCAGGCGTGACGACCAGGAAGAATACCTCGGTTCCAAGGCCTTTGACGCGCTCCAAGCCCCGAATGATGCCGATGATTGGCTCACTTTCTGGCGCGGTTACTCCGCCTGCATTCAGGGCTTGAGCCGAGGGCGGAGAAGATGGTGGAGGCGCAGCCGTAATGACTTGATGACCGCACTTGCCGCAGAATTGCGCCATGGGTTTGAGCGGCGCGCCGCACTGCTCACAAAAATTGGATTGGTTCATGGTGTGTCCTCCTACAGAATCTTTTAGCGATTGTCTGACTTGGCAAAGAAATGACCACGTTCATAGCTTGCTCCTCTTGTCTTGATGGCACTGGGACTGCAACTGTGTAGGTCTTGAAATATGTCACGCCGAGTCAGCTGCGCGCGGCAGGTGGGCAGATTGAATGAATTTACATCGACACATTCCGGGTATCCACCCTCCCGCCTAACACCAGTCGGAGTAGCTGTATCGCTATGTGTCCATCCCCATTCCCCAGACTGAAGTGCACCTTCCCAACATCCGTAAGGATTTCTAGATCGTCGAGCCACGGGTCTTTAATATCCTCGTCCAACATGAATTTGGCCGCTTTGATCTGCTCTAGTCGAATCATGGAATTGAGCTTGCTCTCGGTGAGCGTCCTCTCAATCGGTTGCGTTAGATAGCGCCGCCAACTCGCTGTCCTCCAATCCCATTCCGAAAATAGACGCCGCCAATCCTTGGCGTGTACCTGTGATAATACCATTATTTCTCTTTCCATGCTCTCCGCTAGACTCTCGGTCGCAACGGCAAATACAAGCTGTTGGCTGCTGACCACCAGATTGCCATAGTCATCATCTAATCCCAAAAAACCCTTATGGCGCGATACATAGGGGACAACTCCGATAAGACGCTCATCCGAAGTGGATGCCGGCGCCATGCCTGAAAACACAAAACTACTCAGGGGGTCAAGCATTGCCGGCGCTGTTTGAGATAAAGCGGTCTTCGTCTCAGAGACCGTGTTAGGCAACACGTCTTCGAACAAGATGCCACAGTATGGACAAGCACTATTCCCCAGACGACGGGGAGCACTACACTGTCTGCAAAAGGCGATTTGCTGCATGGCCTTGTCCTTCCCTACGTTTTGCTCCAAGATGAGTAAGTAACTTGAAATGTATCCAAAAGTAAAGAAGCGCCCAACGTCTGCGTCGCGATCACTTTCGCTTCATACGTGCTTATGGGTGGCATAATCGCTTCTTTCTGTGCAAACCGCGTACTTATGCAGCACAAAGTGCTCCATAACATTCAAAGTAAGGGTATATAACGGCGAAAAAACTCTTTAATATATATACCCTGAATACAACCTGCCTCTGTAATAATCTTACAGGAAAACTAGTCCAAAGGCAAGAGGCAAATGACCGAAAAATCCACATCATCCCCGCAGGGAACATCCTCGTTTAGCCTTTTCTAAAGCCGTCTCAATGGTGTGACCGGACATCTCCGCCCGTGCAACCTGGCCGAAGCCGTGCCCCCTCCGGGGGTGCTTCGCGAATCCGCGTTAGACGCGACGCCTTCATCGTCGCCTCACAGCGCAGAAGTGGCTGACGGCGGCCTGCCTCGCGGGGTGCTGCGCGAACGCCGCCTCAGCCGCTGCCCGCAGCAAACCCTCCGACCTGGTGCAGATGCAGTGCAGCGCCTGCAGCGCAAAGCTCATCCATCATGCGGAAGCCGGCCGTTGGGTGTTCGCCTACTGCGGGTACATATATTTCAAGAAAGCCTAACGCTGCATTTTGATGGTTACTTTGACCGGGTTGGATTGCGAGTCGTCAATGACGACGCCATCCGCCAACACATTTTGATAGCCCTCCAACCAGGCAAAAATCGAATAAGCGGTGTTGCGCTCCAGGTAGACAGGCGTTTGCATATCAACCGGGTCTACCAGAGAGAATTGCCCCTGGCTGTCAGACTGGCCATAGGCCAGTACAGCGTCATCCGAAAATTCGAGCTTCTGCCAATCCGCGGCAGCGATTCCAGGCAGCAGCACAGCCACCCAGGCTTTGGCGAGCGGTTTTTGGGTGGCGCTATCCAGTACCAGGCCGTTAACCGTCACCATTGCGGCGCTGGTCGGAAATTCTCCACCGATGCGCACCTGTCCGCTGCCCAACAGCGTCTGATTAACATAGAAAGACACATTGTACAACCCATCGTCAAAAGCAGTATCAAAGGCAATCGGCAGGTAAAACCAGTCCGCTGTGTCGGATGCAGCCAGGTCGCTATTAAAGTCAACCGATTTGCCGTCTCGGCTGATCTGGGTGATGATCGTAGCGCTGCTCGGCGCACACGGGTAGACAAAGGCAGGGATGATTTCTTTCGTCCCGCTCGGATAGGCGCCGACTTCATACAACTGCTGACCGCTGGCGTCACGCGCCAGCCAGGATGCGCGGCTGATCTCCAGTCGGGTGCATGCGCCCGAGCTACCCGAGGAGTTGTTTGAAGCAGGCGTTAAGTCAATTGGCGTGATTATATTACCGTTCGAGCGCACCAAGGCCGGAGTGGGCTGTGAAGCGCTGGTGTCCAGTGTCAGCTTGTCGCCAGCTTTTAAAGCGATCGGGTAAACCTGGGTTTGGCCGCTGTTCGAACGGGTCAGGTGCGCCCAGCCGTCCTGGGTAGCCTCCAGGGTGATCCGGTAATCATCGCTGCCGGTCTGCACCCACACCATCCCCCAGGTGTTCGTGTCTTGCTCGTACATAGGAAAGACATTCACCGGAAAATATCCGTATAGGCTGTTGGACTGCTGGTCCAGCACCATTTTGTACTGGCTGTTTTCCCAAGTGATTTTCATCGGGGAGGAAGAGATCCAGGTATCGGGGTTATTTTTATCTACACTGTCACCAGTGGGACGCGAGTCGAGCGGCATGGGCCCAAATATGGTCGGGATGGTAACACCTCGCGGCGGGGATGGCGGAAGTTGCAGCGCTGGCTTGATCGCCAGCCGGTTCCGGTACAGCCAGGCGCCCAATTGCGCCCCCCAAACATTGTAGCAATACTTCATTGGGTCATCTGGTGAGAGAAAGATATATTTGCGGGCAAGCTGTTCAGTTTCGTTGGCTAAGTCAGAATACAACGATTGGTTGGTGGGAACTTTAAGTTCTGGGTCTTGCTTAAGCACCTTGAGCATCTCCCCTAATTTTTGATTGATCATTTCCATGGATGCATCGCCCGTCAATTGCACCAACGTATATGCGCCCCACGTGCCGCGGGCCTGCATTTCGAAATATGCCACGCCAAATAAATGATACCAGGCGCCATTGTTTTGTCCCACACCCAGCGGCTCCGGGCTGATCAATGGCGCAAAGTATTCGCTGATGAAACTCGGGTTCCACTCAACCTGGGTCAAGGTTTGGTCACTGTCGGTGAAGATGCTGTCCGCAATACGAGAAAGCGAGCGCAAGGTGTTATGCGCCAGCAGCATGGCTCCTTTGGCGTCGCCGCCGCGCTGCACCAAGGCCAGGTAAAATACATCGCCCGGGGTCAGTTTTTTGCCATTTTTTGCGGTTGCATACATGGCTTCATATAAGGCGCGCTCGTTTCCAGGGGTTACCTGGCTGGCGCGTGGAATTTTGTTTTTCCATTTCTCACGGTCGGCGTCAGAAGTGAAGACGAACTGCTTGTTTATCGCGTTGATCGTACCGCCCTGGTTGGCCAGCCACGACAGGGCCGGCAAAGTGCCGAGAATGTTATCCTGGGCATAGGCCCGAGCGTTGTTGGCTTCATACTTTTTCAGCGCTTGCTCAAACTGCTTTTGCAGATCGGCGTAATCATACTGCATCTGTGTGGGCTGATTAGGGTCTAGAGCATATTTTAGAACCGCTTCTCCGCAGGGCATTTTACCCGTAACAGGGACAGGGGTCTGCGTGGGTGTTGGGGTAACGAGGTTGCCCGGGTTGTTGATTTCCGCGTTGATTCCAATACTATCGTATTGGCTAAAACGCTGGATGATGATATTTAATACTAAATAACTGTACTGCTCTGGGTTGGGAACGGTGAAAGAAAATTCCTGCTTCCATGCCTCGCCGCTCGTATCGCTAAACTGCAGAGGCGGTTCTGTACTGCCCGTCAGTCTGGCCTGAAGATAACCGTAGGCGCCTTTCTCGCCAGTGGCATAACCAGTCACTTTGACTGGGCCTCCACTAAGGGCAGCGTTGTCATATAAGCGCGAAAAACCAGCAAAGGGTGAACTGTTCTGGATATCTTGGGCTGCGCCCAGGCTGGCGCCGCTGATTGTGAAGGTTATCTGAAGCCCTTCATAAGGCTGCGCCGGGAAGGTGACGCTCTGCGATTGAACCAGTGGAGCGGCCTGGGCCTGGAGAATCGCGAACAGCGAGGTAGATAGCAGGCTGGCAATAATCATGATTACCAGACTGCGGTTTAGGAAGGTGGGTCTGATGAACATAAACACCTCTCATTCGGGCAAGCAGGTCAGGGTTTAAGCCCCGTGATATGAATCAGCAGCTTCTCAAACTCCAGGCGTGCGGCGGGCAGATCAGCTTCGGAAGCCAACAGGGTGATCGAAAGCACCTGTCCCTGGTACAGCGCCAATGCCTGCTCTCCCAGGCGCAAGCGCGGCGGCTGGCCGGGCTGGCTGGCCTGCACCCAGGCAAAACTGCGCCGCAGGGCTGGCTGACTATCCAGGCTGGCCTGGCGTTGATCGAGCATACTGTAAAGTTCATAATCGGCGGCGCTGGCAGCCTCCAGGCGGGCAGCCGCCTGTTCCAGGGTCTCTTCGCCCTGCCGCGGCTTCAAACACACACTTACTTCAGCTGTCCCGTGGGCTGGGTCAGCCAGGCGCAGGATACAGCCAGAGGCGGGCAGCTGGCGGAAGCTGGCTGGATAGGACAGGCGCAGGCCGTCTGAATAGTAGGTTAACTGGCGGTTCAGCGCCGCAGAGCGGGCTGCAGCAGCCGCCAGCAGCATGATTGCAACCACGCCAATCACCCAGAAATTGGCCCGCCGATCACCCTCCTGGCGGTTTGAGTCCGGCAGGAGAATGTTTCCGGCGAGTGTGCGCTGGATATCGCGCCGTACCAGGTAAAAAACCAGGCTGGTAATCCCCAAAACCAACGCACCTGCCAGTAGCAGGCGCGATACGTTTGGAATATTCGAGCCTGCGCCCAGGCTGGCCTGGCCAGAGACTACCTGGTGGCTCAATATGAAGAAGGCGCCCTCCAGCAAGGCAGTCAGCGCGATCCCCAGCGGCAGCCACCAGACCGGATCGCGCTCCATTTTAGCCCGCCCCAGGAAGTATCCCAGCAGACTACCAAAAGCCGCCTGGGCCAGGGCAGCCTCGCTGATATACACGATCCCTGAGCTGAGGGCCGCTTCGCCGCTGCTCAAGATAAAATCCAGATTCCAGGCGCAGGCCATGCCAAGGCCAGCGGCAGCGCCATAAACCACCCCATCAATGCGCTCGTCAAATTCTGGGGAATAAAAAATGAAGTAGCGCACGGCTGCATAAATCGTGAAGGCCTGCACTCCACCCAACAGGCACACTGCGCCGGCCAACAGGCTGAGGTTGTCGCGATAGAGCCACTGGCGCAGCCCAAACAGATGCTCCACCAGCGGCAGGCTCAGCGCGCCAGCCAGGGCCAGGCCAATCACAAACGTGCGTCCAACCTCTACCAGCGGCTCAGGGTTCAGATGATCTTGCCAGTAGAAGATTGCCAGCCAGGTCAGCGCCGGGACGAGCGCCATCACGCTGCCCGCCGCCACCAGCCCCAACCCATCAAGCTGGGGATGAAACCCCTGATCAATGCCAATCACCAGGAACACAAATACCAGCAGCGCTCCGGATGCCAGTAGAGTGGCGCTCCAGGCGCTGCGGCGCTGCGGGAAAGTGCTTATTTTTTTATCCATAGTGTACTCTTCTGCATAGAATGGCGGAAAAACCGGCGTTCGGGCTGCAATGAATTATATCGTCTGAAATAAATATACAACAAGTTGCTCTATCAAGCAAGCTTTACGAAATCATCGCTTTTTACCATGTTTTAGGATCTGGACTTTGACCAATTTATGATGAGTAACAGGCCATGGTTAACAGGGAAAACAGGGTAGCCTGCGGAATAAGGAACAGGTCGGTGTTTTGGGAAGACCTGACGAAATTGGAAAGGTTCCACAAATGTCTGCGGACAGCGACCAGGCCACTGACCAGACCGACCACCGTCAAGATCACCTGCAGGCAGGCTGTCAGCCAGGCACTTGTATCCTGGATAAACAAAGTAATCACCAACGCGATTACTGAGGCAACCGTGGGTCCCAGCACCGAACCACGCAGCGAGTGTCCTGCCGAAGCAGTTTTGCGGGAGGCAACGGATCGAGCCGCTTTTATCATCAATGGGGTAAAGGTAGGCAGGGTATTACCCACCACCGTCTGCCAACCCAGGGGTAACCCGGTCGTTGCGGCGCCGACCAGGCTTTGCGCAGCCTTGCCAACCGCTTGGATCTTGCTTCGCTGCGATCGGTCGTTCTGCCGGGCTTTGTGGAGGCGGCTTCACCGAGGAAGCAGTCTGGGCTTCGGCAGTGGCAGGCTCTCCCTCTCCATTTTCGAAGAAAATGGGGAGGGTGACCGCTGCGTCCCCGCCGAAGGTCCCCGCAGGGGGCTGCCTGCCCCGGTCCTATCGGGGGAGGCGATGTTGGGCCGCGCCATTTGGCGTTAATCAGCCTTCGCGAAAGCTCGGACGGCGATTTCGTCAACGAAGCCTGGGAAGATTGGAGCAAAAAGGAGTCCAAGCTTGTGCCTCGGCGACATCGCCTCGCGCCTCCGCTTGGCTGCTGCCTTCAGGATGAGCCGTGCACACGCCTCTGGCAACATCGCACCTTGCTCATGGGCAACGATGTTGCCAACAGGTCTTCCGTCTGCTCCGGGCGCTCTGGCGGAAATGCCAGTGGCGACCCAGTCGGGATAGATCGCCGTCACGCTTACGCCGCTCTTTGCAAGTTCGATTCGCAGAGTGTCGAAGAAACCGACCAGGGCATGCTTACTTGCACCGTAGCCGCAAGCGTAAGGCGTTACAAACTTGCCTCCTCCACTGATGATCACGACAATGCGACCCTTCGTTGCCCTTAGGTGCTGGAGTGCATAGTGTGTGCAGTACACGCTTCCCCAGAAATTGACACGCATTATCGTCTCCATCAGAGACAAGTCGGGAAGCTCGTCAAACCTCGCTCGCATGCCTATTCCAGCGTTGTTGATCAATGTGTCAATGCGGCCATACTCCTCAATGCTCCGCTCTATAAGAGCCTTGCACTGGGAGTGATCCGAGACGTCAGTAGTCACCGCAATTGCCTTGCCGCCGCGGTCACGGCAAAGGCCAGCTACCCGGTCGAGCTCGTCAGCGCTGCGGGCTGCAAGGACCAGCCAGGCGCCCTTTTCGGCGAGCTGCAAAGCAAGATGGCGTCCGATTCCAAGCGAAGCCCCTGTCACGATAACTGAATTCTGGAGAAACGGCTCTTGTTGCATATTGGCATCCTCCTAGCAAGACGCGGCCCAACGGTTTGGCTTCGCGACATCGTCCCCGCGAAGTACCCGGAGGGTGAAGGGGAAGCACCCCTCGCGTAGCATCCCCGGAGGGGGCGGCGCGAAGCGTAGGGGGCAGCCGCTGTCTGCCCCGGTTCTATCGGGGGAGACGGTGTTGGCTGGTTCTGTGCTTGAAAGACACTCTTGCTTACGAAAGATCCGCAAATACTTCGGGCTTTTGGTCTGCAATGCGTAACAAGGCTACGGCGGGGCCGCTCGGCTTCCGCCGCCCTTGTTCCCAATCCTGAACAGTGCGTAGGCTTACACCCATCAAACCTGCAAAAGCTGATTGCGACAATTTGAGTTTTGCGCGAATAACTTGTGGAGGCGCCGGTTCTGTAATGGTATGGGTGCGCAAAACCTTCTCACCAGCTCTGTAAGCTTTAATATCACGAATACCTTCAAGAATTTCCTGACCAATATCACGCTTAGACATTTTGGATTTCCTTTGCGATTTGACGCAGAATATGGACGGGGATGTTTTCTATTTCGCTCTTGCTGTAGATAGTCAACAACCAGATTTCATCCTCTTGTCGTTTGAAGTAGTAAATCACCCGAACGCCACCACTTTTACCTTTTCCAGAGATAGCCCAGCGGACCTTACGGAGGCCGCCTGAACCCGGAACAACTATACCGGCTTCTGGATATTCTAGTAAGAAGCTTTCCAAACCCAGGAATTCGTCCTCGGACAAATACTTGTAAACATGCTTGGTAAACGCGGTAGCCTCGATGAATTCCATAAATAGATTATACGGCAATGCCGTATAATATGCAATCCTCTATAATCCAATTTTCCTTACCAATCTTCATCTGAGAAGAGCCAGCCAACGGAATGGCTTCGCGCAGCACCCCTCGCGTAGCACATCGTACCCGAAAGGTATCCCCGCGAAGTACCCGCGAAGTACCCGGAGGGTGAAGGGTGAAAGGTGAAGGGGGCGGAGCGCAGCGTAGGGGGGAGCCGGCTGCCTGCCTGCACCCAGTTCTTCCGGGTGTCCCGCCTGCCTGTACTTGCGCAGGTTGCAAGTGCACCTGCCCCGCGAACTGCGCGGGGTGAACGGTTTTTGTCAGGGCGTACGCCTGTCCCCCGAAGGGGGATTGCGGGGTCCGCTGCCTTCCCCGGTTCTATCGGGGGAGCCGGTGTTGGGCCGCGCCATTTGGCGTTAATCAGCCTTCGCGAAAGCTCGGACGGCGATTTCGTCAACGAAGCCTGGGAAGATTGGAGCAAAAAGGAGTCCAAGCTTGTGCCTCGGCGACATCGCCTCGCGCCTCCGCTTGGCTGCTGCCTTCAGGATGAGCCGTGCACACGCCTCTGGCAACATCGCACCTTGCTCATGGGCAACGATGTTGCCAACAGGTCTTCCGTCTGCTCCGGGCGCTCTGGCGGAAATGCCAGTGGCGACCCAGTCGGGATAGATCGCCGTCACGCTTACGCCGCTCTTTGCAAGTTCGATTCGCAGAGTGTCGAAGAAACCGACCAGGGCATGCTTACTTGCACCGTAGCCGCAAGCGTAAGGCGTTACAAACTTGCCTCCTCCACTGATGATCACGACAATGCGACCCTTCGTTGCCCTTAGGTGCTGGAGTGCATAGTGTGTGCAGTACACGCTTCCCCAGAAATTGACACGCATTATCGTCTCCATCAGAGACAAGTCGGGAAGCTCGTCAAACCTCGCTCGCATGCCTATTCCAGCGTTGTTGATCAATGTGTCAATGCGGCCATACTCCTCAATGCTCCGCTCTATAAGAGCCTTGCACTGGGAGTGATCCGAGACGTCAGTAGTCACCGCAATTGCCTTGCCGCCGCGGTCACGGCAAAGGCCAGCTACCCGGTCGAGCTCGTCAGCGCTGCGGGCTGCAAGGACCAGCCAGGCGCCCTTTTCGGCGAGCTGCAAAGCAAGATGGCGTCCGATTCCAAGCGAAGCCCCTGTCACGATAACTGAATTCTGGAGAAACGGCTCTTGTTGCATATTGGCATCCTCCTAGCAAGACGCGGCCCAACGGTTTGGCTTCGCGACATCGTCCCTCGCGAAGCACACCCGAAGGGTGCGAAGGGGAAGCATCCCCGCGAAGTACCCGCGAAGTACCCGCCGAAGGTCCCCGCCGAAGGTCCCCGTAGGGGGCAGGGGGCAGGGTGAAGGGTGCGGAGGGCTCAGCGGCAGCGGCGGGCTCTCCCTCTCCATTTTTGAAGAAAATGGGGAGGGTGACCGCTGCGTCCCCGCCGAAGGTCCCCGCAAGGGGGCAGGGGGCAGGGCCGGGAGTGATCCACTCCCTCCCCCTTGGGGGAGGGATGGGTGGGGTCTCCCCATTACCGCGCATTTCTGGCAAAGCGGTACGTACCTTCGGTTGCAGAGATATTGTCCGATGGATGCGGGGTTAGACTCCGCTATTTGCATTCAAATAATAGTCTACCACTTGGTCGCATAGATTGCTGCTATTTCCTTTTTCCAGAAGGCTATCTTGTCTTGGTCGCTTGCGCCGACCGGAAGTCTTCCTAGAAGAACAGCTAGTTCAAAAAAACCACGACCTGGAATACCCAGGTCTTGATTTATTATGAGAGCACTTAGCATCGGCTTTCCAGCGATGTGCATCTGCTCACTAATCTCGCCTAACATTTGGCCTGCTTCCTTTGCAGCATGATTTCCCGGCGTTAATTTCATGATCTTAAAAATGAGATTATAACCAGTTGGCCTTCCCTTTTTTTTGTGCAAGAGCCTTCAGTTGCTCGCAAATAGTGTTGTACTCAGGAGTTCCGAGGTATTTAGGTTTATTAATCATACTTTTCCTCCTACATAATTCAAAAGTATGGATCAGCAAAATGCACGGAGATGTGAATGGATGTTTGAGCAATAAGCGGCCAACCTCCCGAGTAAGTCGCCGAGCGGTGCGAGCAGGATGCCCTCGCTAACCAGAGCGATGGCTGCCTCATGGATCCTGAGTACCCACGAGCGAAGCGAGGTCGGTTGCAAACGGGCGTTGGGCGCACTTAATAAGCTAGAACCCGATTGCGATTATTTGACTGACTGGTAACTATTACTTAGTGATGCCACTACCGGTATTTTCAATCTGGCTATGATAAGCATATGTTGGCCACGAAATGTCGTAATTATCAACTTCATTGCCCCACTGATCCCATCCCTCTCTCTGCCCTCGCGCAAAAAGTTCAAGGTAAGGGCCAGGACTACAAGCCTCAATGACTTCATAAAGCTCGTCTGGTTTACGAGAATGCTCGCGTTTGCGAGTTTTCACTATGTTAACTTGAGTCCTACCGCGTTTCAACGTTCGCAATTTTCCACGTATACCGAAAAGCACTAATTCGGTTGTGTTGCGGAAATAGAAACCGACGCCACGCCCGTCCGGTTCACCATCTTTACGAATCTTATGCCAAATGATATTGGTTTTATATTTAAAACCCCATGCTTCCATTACCTCTAACCCTTCTCGTAACAGAGCATTGGGAACCCAAAGATATAAGTGGCTCTGCTCTGCAGCGACAACCCAAACCGGAATCTCCTTTATTTCCTGAAGGTTTAAGGTTTGATAACGGGATAGCCGTTTGTGCTCAGGTGCTACTTTGCCCGTACGATTCTGAAATTGCCAAGGGGGGTCAGCCAAAATAGTACCGTATCCTGTTTTTTGGATATGATCCAGAAAGTTCTGGGCTGGGGTTAGTATCTGGTTGGGGTTGATTTCAGCTATCTTGCGCATATAACTTCCGTGTTATACCAAAGACAAGGATAGGGCAACCTCCACCGCTGCCGCCTTCAATTCTAGGCAAAAGCTTTGACATGTGGGTGGTAGATGCACCATATGAAGAACCGCGACCAAGCAAGTCGAATATTTCTTGAAGATTATCGCATCTGGTGATAATCATACCCACGCTAATTGCACGAAGATCAAATAATAAACGAAAGTTGTTCAAGTCACGGTCAAAGAATGGATCCTTGTTATTCCACTCAATTTCAAGAGCAACGCGATTCTTATAACAGTCTACTTTATGAGTAGGCGAATCCATTACATGCTCGTCTACGGTGACTGATGTGGCGAATTCTTTCTCACACCAGCCAAGCCCATGAAGATAACTATCTATTGCTTCTGCAACCTTTGATTTTCGGCCACCACCTACATTGATCCAACTGTTATAAAAAGTAAATTGATCCAAAAGGCTCATCACTTCCTTCCACTCATCGGGGAAGTCATTGTGCAGGATAGCACAAGCGTGTTTCCATTCGTGTACTTCATACTTTTTTCGTATCGATTTCGGCAACAATTCAATGCCCATGGCTAAATCCTAAAACGATCTGTTTGATAGATCTGCTACTTTGCAAGGTCTAAATGCTTATCTTACCCTTAATTCTATCACTCTGTATCAATCCCGGTAGCCGATTTGAGGATAGCAACACTCAAGCACCCAATGGAATGGCTTCGCGTAGCACACCCGAAGGGTGCCTGACCCCGCCGAGCTTCTGACCGCCCATAGGCCCCCGGTTTAAGGGGGCAGATCTCCTATCAGTTGCTCTAATATTCCTCTTGCTCTCTCGTGCGGTCTAGGTGGAAGTAGTTGTCCTCGCGCTGAATCTCTCCTAGGCAGGGATTAGAACTTCTTACCACCCGAACATTCACTTTCATTATAGAATCATTCCTCTGAAAGTCAAGAGGCAATCAAGAAAAACCCCTTCTGCATGCAAGATGCCAGTGTCCCCAAACGGACCCACCTGGCCGCTTGTCCCACCTGCCCCTTGCCAATTTAGAACATTTGTTTTAGAATTGCCCTGGCACGGGACAGCTATTCGTTTTGTGCTTTTTTTATCACATGATCTGTCCTTAATTCTATGCAGAAAGCGAAAGAGCATGTCGCTGCCCTTTGGATTACCTCCCCTCATCGCACGCATACCGTTGGATTCACCGAAGCTGGGAATATTTAAACACAAGCGCGTATTCCAATCCGGCAAGCAGGGCGCCCGCTTGCATGGCGTCTTCGCCTCTCGCCATTTGCACCTTTCGAAGCACCCCATATTCGTTCCTCCTTCGTTCCTCTAGGTTTAATAAATAAATAATGATCCCTACCCTTTTTCCCCTCGACGGCAGCAGATTGATTCCTTCCGCAAATACCACAATCACAAGCCCGCCTCCTCCCATTCTTGCCTTGAGCGTTCACTTGTGCAACTTACTTTGAAAGGATGCCTGAAGATATTCATTCCTCAGATTCAATGGTTCATCGCGAGACCGGACTCGTCCAGTCCCGTTTACGGGGCTTTGTGCCTGAGCCCGATGGTTTCGCGCAGCATCCTTTAGGGCACCTTCGGGCTTCTTACATACCCATACGATAAAATTGACATCTCCGCTCATCTAAAGTAAACTGCCTGCAATGGACATTGACCTCGAACTCTACCGCCGCGAGCTGCACATCTCCTCCCAGCCGCTGGTGCGCCTCTCGGTGATTGACATCTCGCCGGACAGACCGCAGCGTACGCTGGTCTTCTTGCACGGCTTTGGCGGTCACGCTACCCAGTGGATGTACCAGTTGCAGAAGTTCGCGCTGGAGAACCGCGTCATCGCCTTCGACCTGCGCGGCCACGGACAGTCCGATAAGCCCCCCAGCAAGTACAACATGGCGCAGATCCTCGACGACCTGCGCGTGGCTCTCAACGTGCTGGGGGTAGATGACAAGATCGTGCTGCTCGGTCACTCCTTTGGTGGCTCGGTGGCGGCGGAGTTTGCCGCCAAGTGGCCGGAACGCGTCGAACGCCTGGTGCTGATCGCCGCCGCGACCGCCTACAAGCTCAATCCGCTCTATCGCTTTGCGCTGCACCTGCCGCTATGGCTGCTGCGTTTTGTCGCCCCGTTCACCCGTCCCTGGCTGTGGGCGCCGCCGCACGTGCTCAAACCCTGGTACTTCAACACGCTCGTCAATTGGAACGGTAGGGATCTGTTCCAAAAACTGCGCGTGCCGACCCTGGTCATCCGCGGCCACCGCGACATCGTTTTCGAGCGCCCGATGTTCGAGGAGGTGACGCGCCTCATCCCTGGCGCCCAGGAGGCCGATATCAACGCCTCCGGCCACATGGTCATGCTGGAACGCCGCGAGGCAGTGGACCGCCTCATCGAGCGTTTCCTGGCTGGCGAGACGCAGAAATCCTGGCGCGAGGCCGCCTCGGTCACGACCGGTGGAGGCCGCGACGCCCTGCGCCGCGAGCGTCCCTGGCTGGCGCATTACGAGGCGGGCGTGCCTTACACCATCGGCATCCCGCGCGTGCCGGTCCATCATCTGCTGCGTTCCGCCGTGCGCCGCTTCCCCCGCAATACGGCGATTGTCTTCGAAGGCAGCCGCATGACCTATCGCCGGCTGAACCACGAGGTCAACTGCTTTGCCAACGCCCTGCTCGGTCTCGGATTGGACAAGGGCGCACGCGTGGTGCTGCTGCTGCCCAATGTCCCGCAGATGGTGGTCGGATTTTACGGCACGCTCAAGACCGGCGCGGTGGCGGTCTTCATCCCGCCCATGACCGACCCGGAAGAGCTTGTCCGCCAGGTCCGCGAGAGCGAGGCCAACCTGCTGGTCACGCTGACGGCCTGGGCCGGCCTGGCGCGCCAGGTGCAGGCAAAAACGAACCTGCCCCACATCGTTCTGACCGACGGGGCGGATTACCTCTCCTTGCCCAAGCGTATGATCTCACGCTGGCGCAACCGTGGGCTGACCGTCAACGGCGCGCTAAGCTGGAGGCGCTGGCTGGCAGGTCAAAGTCCGCGCTCGCCGGCGGTTGCTGTCTCTCCGGACGATCTGGCAGTCATTCAATATACCGGCGGCACCACCGCCGAGTCGAAAGGTGTCATGCTGACCCATCGCAACCTGGTCGCCAACACCCTGCAAACGCGCCAGTGGATGCCGGATGCCCGCGAGGGTCACGAGCGCGCCCTCTCGGTCTTGCCGTTCTCGCATATTTACGGCCTGACGACCGCCCTCAACGTGCCGGTCGCCTTCGGCGCGATGCTGGTTCTCAAGCCGCAGTTCCAGGTGCTGGACATCCTGAAAGCCGTCAAGCGTTACCGCCCGACCATCTTCCCCGGCGTGCCGAACATGTACGTCGCCATCAACAACTTCCGCGGCGTGCGCAAGTACGGCATCGGCTCGATCAAGGCCTGCATCAGCGGCTCTGCGCCGCTGCCGGTTGAGGTGCAGGAGGCCTTCGAGAAGCTGACCCGCGGACGGCTGGTGGAAGGCTACGGCCTGACCGAGGCCTCGCCGGTCACTCATGCCAACCCGCTGGACGGGATGCGTAAGGTGGGCAGCATCGGCATCCCTCTGCCCTCCACCGAAGCCTGCGTCGTGGACCTGGTGCGCGGTCGCAAGGAAGTGCCTGCCGGGCAGATTGGCGAGTTGGCGGTGCGCGGGCCGCAGGTCATGCTCGGCTACTGGAAGGATCCAGAAGCCACCGCCCGCGCCCTGACCGACGACGGCTGGCTCCTGACCGGCGACGTAGCGCAGATGGACGCGGACGGCTACTTCCGCATCGTCGCCCGCAAAGCCGAGATGTGGTACCCGACCAAGCCGGGCAAGCCGGCCTTCCCGCGTGACGTGGAAGAGGTGCTCTACGAAGTGCCGCAGGTCAAAGAAGCCGCCGTGGTCGCCATTGCCGGACAGCCGATTGCCTTCGTCATCGCCCAGCGCGAGCACCCGACCGCCGAGTCGCTGGTCGCTTACTGTCAGCGTCGCCTGCCGCCCGAGCTGGTGCCGCGCCTGGTCGTCTTCGCGGATGACTTCCCGCGCTCCTTCATTGGAAAAGTTTTGCGGCGTGAATTGGCGAAACGGTACGAGCAATCCCATGCAGATTGAAGTCTATGTGAATCACGAGCGTAGCGAGCGTCACGAGAGGGGCGGCGATTTCATTGATTACTCCGCCTTTTCCGCTCCCTCGTTGGTGAATTACACCTGCCAGGGAGAAGGCGCGCCCGTAGTCATGATCCACGGGCTGGCGGCCTCGCTGCATGACTGGGATTTTCTCACTCCGCCCCTGGTCAATTCCGGCTACCAGGCCTGCGCCCTCGATCTGCTTGGGCATGGCGAGAGCGCCCATCCGCCGCGCATCGAAGATTACACCGCTGAAAATGTTTTCCTCCACATGGCCGCCTGGGTGGAGGCTCTCGGCCTGCGTGAACCGGCGGTGATGGTCGGTCATTCGTTGGGCGGCTACCTGGCTCTCGATTACGCATTACGTTTTCCGGATCACGTTCGCGCCCTGATCCTGGTCAATCCCTTCTACTCGACGCGCCAGCTTTCGGCTTTCCTGCAGCTTATCTTCCACCGCCAGTTGCTGAACACTTCGCTCATCGAACGTACCCCATACTGGCTGTTTCGCCTCGCGATAGATGTCACCAGCCTGCATTTTGGCAGCGGCGGCGATGGGATCCATACTTTGCCGGCAGATGTGCGCATCCAGACCGCGTTGGATTACAAGCGTGCTGACCCTGGCATCTACAACATCCCGCGCACGATGCGCGATCTGACCTCGGACCTGTCGCGCGTTTCCTCGCCGGCCCTGGTCATCTGGGGGGCGCGCGACCAAACCCTGGCCCCGGCCTCTTTTCCTGAGCTGGTGCGCCGCCTGCCGAATGCGCGCGGCGAGACTCTTATCCCCTGCGGGCATGTACCACACCAGTGCCATGCTGATAAATTTAACCGACTGGTGATGGATTTTCTGGCGGATTTGTAACCTGGAGTCCAGCCACTCTGTCGCTGAAATTGGTGCAGCCCGGCGGTCGGAGACTCCGGACTTGACGGGAAATTGTAAGGTAAATTACCCCTTAATCCCCTTGCCTTGACCTGGCAAGTATGCTAGAATTATTGTTGTCTCCCCATATGTAGGGGGCTTTCGTGTCTAAAACACCATGTATAGCGACTACATTTGTTCTAAATATTATGATTGGCGGCTTCCCAACCATCACGGAGAAATGACTTATGCGTTGCCCATACTGTCAGAGCGATGATTCGAAAGTCATTGATACCACGCACGATAGTCACGGTGGTATCCGCCGCCGCAGGGAATGTAAGAGCTGCAAACAACGCTTCAGCAGCTTCGAACGCCCGATCCTGGCAACTCCGCTGATCGTCAAGCAAGATGGGACGCGCGAGGAATTCGACGCGGCCAAACTCGAGCGCGGCATCCGCATCGCCTGCGCCAAGCGCCCCGTCTCGGCTGATGATATTGAGCGTTTGGTGGGAGGGGTGGAATCTGAGCTTCAAAAGAAGGGCAAGGCCGAGGTGTCCTCGCGGGTTGTCGGCGACCTGGTCATCAACGGCTTGAAGGAGCTTGATCATATCGCCTACATCCGCTATGCGATTGTCTACTTACGCCTGGCTGACTTACACGCTCTGCAGAATGAAATAAAGAGACTATTAGAAGGCAAATAGTACTTGCGTAGTGGCAGCTTCAGCAATTTATAAGCTGGGATTGTTGCTACGATAATTTTTTTAATCAGCCTTAGAAGCATTGAGGAGAACATTGTAATGGTAGCCCAGACTGTGCCATCTAAGGTGGTTGCGCCGTTGGCAACCAAAGTGGTTGCGCCGTTGGCAACCAAGGTGGTTGCGCCGTTGGCAACCAAAGTGGTTGCGCCGTTGGCAACCAGGCAAGGATTGTTGCCAACTCCGCCCATGCCGAATGACTTGCCGCGCGTGGCGCTGACCGAGAACGCGCGCCAGGTGCTGGTGCGCCGCTACGTCCGGCGCGGCGACGACGGCGAGCCGGTCGAAACGCCCGAGGAGATGTTCTGGCGGGTAGCGTACCACATTGCCACGGCTGAGGAGGCTTACAGCGCGGATGTGATGGCAGTTGCGCGCGATTATTACGCTTTGTTGATCAGCAAGAAATTTTTCCCCAATTCTCCCACTTTCACCGGCGCAGGAACTCCCCTTGGGCAGCTTGCAGCCTGTTTTGTTTTACCAATCACCGATGACATGGGCCGCGACCCGGCCGGCATCTTCCAATCGCTGCGCGACGCGGCCTTGATCCAGCAGACCGGCGGCGGGAACGGCTTCTCGTTCTCGCGGCTGCGGCCCAAGGGGGCGCTCGTCAAATCGTCGGCAGGGCAGGCGACGGGTCCGGTGGGCTTCCTGCGCGTCTACGATCATGCCTTCGGCGAGATTGCCCAGGGAGGGACAAGGCGCGGCGCCAACATGGGCGTCCTGCGCGTTGACCATCCAGATATCGAAGATTTCATCACTTGCAAAACCGACGAAAACCAGATCACCAATTTCAATATTTCGGTCGGCATCACAGATGCCTTCATGCGCGCCGTGCGCGACGACGCCGAATGGGAGTTGCGTTTTCCGGATGTGAATTCGTCCGAATATCGCGGTTTTCGAGGCACGCTCGAGCAAGCTGAACAAACCGGCGTCCCGATCTGCGTTTACCGAAAGGTGAAGGCGCGCGAACTTTTCGACAAGATCGTGAGACAGGCGCACCATAACGGCGAGCCGGGCATGTTGTTCTTGGACACCGCCAACCGCTCGAACCCCGTCCCGCATCTTTATCCGCTGGAGGCGACAAACCCTTGCGGTGAACAATGGCTTGGCCCAAACGAGAACTGTTGCCTGGGATCGGTCAACCTGGCCGAGCATTGCGCGCCGAAAGGTGGCGTGGATTGGGACTCCCTGCGCCGTAGCGTGGAACTCTCGACCCGTTTCCTGGATGACGTGGTGGACGCTAACGCTTATGTCCCGGCGGTTCCACAGTTAAAAGAAGCTGCCCACCGCGCCCGCCGCATCGGGCTGGGCATCATGGGCCTGGCGGACTTGATGTACCATGTCGGCGTACGCTATGGCTCCGCAGAAGGGCAGGAATTCGGGGCGCAGGTGATGGAGTTCGTGCGTTATCATGCCATGCGTACAAGCGTTGAACTGGCAAAAGAGCGCGGCCCATTCCCGGTCATCGAAGGCTCGATCTACCGAAGGCCTATCGGCGATATGCAGGATATGACGTGGACTCCACCCAAGTCGCTAGTGAAGTACGAGCATGATTGGGACCGCCCTCCCCTGGACTGGGAAAAGATCGTCGAGGATATTCGTCGTCACGGCATTCGCAACGCCGCGCAGACCACCGTCGCGCCGACTGGCACGACGGCCACGGTCGCCAGCTGCGAAGGCTACGGCTGCGAGCCGGTCTTCGCCCTGGCTTACGTCCGCCACGTCAATGACTTGGGTAAGGATCTGCAATTGACTTATACCAGCCCGCGCTTCGAGGCCGCGCTGACAGCGGCCGGCATAGAAGGCGAAGCCCGCCAGACGATCATCGAGTGCGTGATGGAACGCGGCACCTGCCAGGATGTCCCTGAAGTGCCGGAGAGCATTCGCCACACTTTCGTCGTCTCGGCGGACATCAGCGCCGAAGAACACGTTCACATGCAAGCTGCTATGCAAGCCTTCGTGGATAACTCGCTTTCCAAGACGATCAACTTTCCCGCCTCGGCTGCGCAGGATGACATTGCCAGGGCTTACATGCTGGCCTGGGAGTTGAGCTGCAAAGGCATTACCGTCTACGTGACCGGCTCGCGTGAAAAGGTGGTGCTGGAGACGAAAGCCACAGCCGGGAAGAATTGGTTGCCGCTTGCGCAACCAAAACAGGGGGTCGTGATCGAGAACTACCACTCGCCTGCTGAGAACGGGGCGCGACGAGATGTCTCGGCGGACATCCTCGCCACACAACTGGCCGCCTGGCACGAGACCAAGAAGCCGCGACCGCGCGCCCTGGTCGGGTGCACGTACCGGGTCGAGACACCCCTCGGCAAGGCGTTCATCACCGTCAACGAGAACGGTGGTCAGCATCCCTTTGAGGTGTTCATCAACACGGCCAAAGCCGGTTCGGAGACGGCGGCTGTCTCGGAGGCGATCGGGCGGCTGATTTCCTACGTTCTGCGTTTGGCCTCGCCGATAGCTCCCCGCGACCGCCTTGCGGAAGTGGTCAAACAGCTCTCCGGCATTGGCGGCGGGCGTTCGCTTGGATTCGGCCCACACCGCGTCCGCTCGCTGCCGGATGGCGTCGGCCAGGTGCTCAACGAGTACCTGAAAGGCGAGACCGATCCGGACGTCATGGAAAAGAAAGCCTCCGGCAATGGGCATTTCAGCGAAGAGATACTGGATGAAGTGTCCCAGCAAATTCCGCTCAAGATGGGCGACCTTTGCCCAGAGTGCGGCGAGGCGACGATGGTCAATGAGGAAGGGTGCAGGAAGTGCTATACGTGCGGGTATAGTGAGTGCTAAAGTTACTACTCTCTGGCAGGAAACGTTTGCTTCTCTGAAGTATTATAACTATCGGCTGTGGTTTTATGGACAGATAGTCTCGTTGGTGGGGACCTGGATGCAGAGCACTGCCCAGGGGTACCTGGTCTACCAACTGACGGGTTCGCCAGCCTACCTGGGATTGGTGGGCTTTATCGGTGGGTTGCCATCCTTGTTATTTACCTTGCTTGGGGGAGTTGCCGCCGATCGTCTGCCGCGGCGAAATCTCCTGGTTGTCACCCAGACGGCGATGATGATCCTGGCGTTCATCCTGGCTGCACTGACCTTCGCGAATCTTGTGCAGCCCTGGCACATCCTTATCCTGGCGTTCTTGCTGGGTGTTGCCAATGCCTTCGATGCCCCGGCGCGCGTATCGTTCGTGCTGGAATTGGTCACCCGCGAGGATATGACCAACGCCATTGCCTTGAACTCGACCATGTTCAACATCGCTACCGTTGTCGGCCCGTCGGTAGCCGGGTTGACATATGCCGCCCTCGGCCCGGATTGGTGTTTCACGTTGAATGGCATATCTTTTATTGCCGTGATCGTTGCGCTGCTTTTGATGCGCCTCAAGCCGTTCGTCCCGCCGCCGCGTCATGGCTCAACGCTGAACGACCTGACCGTTGGCCTGCGCTACGTTTTTGCGGACCGCCTGATCCTCACCCTGACCGGTTCTGCCGGGCTGGTGGGTATCCTGGCCCTGGGCATGATGACGCTCCTTCCAGCCTGGGCCAAAGATATCCTTCACGGTGATGTTACTACCAATGGCTGGTTGATCGCGGCGCGCGGGGTCGGGTCGCTCATTGGGGCGCTGATGCTGGCCTCGTTCGGAAAACGTAAGATCCGGGGCAAGCTATGGACAATTGGCAGTTTCGTAATGCCGGTGCTCTTATTTTTCTTTGGCTTGGTGTTCTGGCTGCCGTTTTCGCTTATTGCGTTGGTCGGTCTTGGCTGGAGTGTGATGCTGGTCATCAATAACAACAACGCCATGATCCAATCCCGCGTAGAAGATGATGTGCGCGGTCGGGTGATGAGCGTATATACGCTGGTGTTCTTCGGTGCCATGCCGCTTGGGTCGCTCATCGCCGGAGCAGTCGCGGAGAAATTCGGCGAACCGCTGACGGTAACAATGAGCGCGATCATTTTGGCGGGTTTTTCGGTGGCGGCCTGGGCCTTCCTGCCGGATGTTCGCAAGCAGGAATAGAATCCCAATCGCGATTTTTCGATTTCCCCTGCTGCCTGACATCTACAATTTCCCGAAGGCGATCCCCTTATACCTCCACCCGCAGGCGGCAGTGACTTCCTGGATGGGCTTCTTGATCTCGTTGGTGTTGAAACGATATTTATACACCTGGTCCGGCGCCAGCGTCTCGGTGAAGGCGTAACCGGTGCCGAATTCCATCGAGGTCATCTGGCCTCTGAACGCGCTGACCGCCAGCGATAGCCTGGGAGCGCCGGCTGACCACTGGATGGTGTATTCGTGATCCTGGGCGCGCACCTCGTGATGATCTGCGTCGAGCTTCATGTAGATGCGGAACACCTTGGTCAGCCTGGCCTTGGCGAAGATCTCGTACCATTGGGCGTCAACGATCTTCCATTCGGCGATCAGGTCAACGTTTTCGGATGCACCGTCAATGATTTGGTAGGGAGCGGTAGGGCGGTTGAGCGCCATCAACATATCCCGCAGGATACTCTCAGATTGTATTGTGCCTGGTTCGTGGGGGTGCGTCGGCTTGGTGATTGGCTCGATTTTCTTATTCATTTGGTTCCTCCAGGGTGGGTTGATGGGACTAGTATACAACCGAAGAGGGTCGGATGCAAGCGATTGTATGTCCACCGTTCTTCGTGTACAATGAGCGAGTCCATTGGAAAACTTACCACACGTGTGCCTGCCTGTCCTGGCGGCCAGGCCAGG
>Ga0315279_10001746_pt1 | contig 35272 bp, 28 predicted proteins | sample YL17G06_20_MG_FD_203694 | JGI IMG/M metagenome (GOLD analysis project Ga0315279, IMG submission 203694) | Sediment microbial communities from Yellowstone Lake, YNP, Wyoming, USA - YL17G06_20 | ecosystem: Environmental > Aquatic > Freshwater > Lake > Sediment | place: USA: Wyoming | collected...
AAGAAAAAGACCCCTCAACCCAAAAACGCTTGACTCCTAAAAACTGACTCAGTACCATATCGCTCACTCAACTTTCGGGTGGGGAATACCTTGACCCTCAATCTGGGGAATCAAGTGGCCCTTGACACTTATTATGCTCAAAATTCTCAGTAATTTTTGCCTCAATTGCTTCATATCCAAATCTCAATTACAGTTTGAAATCGTCTTTCTTAGAAAGCAGATGGAAATTCTCAATAGAACGGCAAAAAAATAATCAGATTAAGAACCGGGATCAATTCTTTTTCGTTTTGATGAAAAGAATTCTCTCGAATTGGAGAGAGAACCTAATAGTTATTGATCCCGAAACGGTTATTAACTGGCATCGTAAAGGATGCAAAATCTATTGGAAATGGAAGAGCAGACACCATGGCGGGAGACCGAAAATCCCAAAGGACCAAATCGATCTCATTAAACAGATAGCGAATGAAAACCCTCTTGGGGGAGTTCCTCGTATTCATGGAGAGATTTATTTCTTAATCAACTATTATAAGATATATACCGAAGAAGAATGGCAGAACATCCGGTCAACATTGGAAATAGACTTGAAGATGTACGAGCCAGCGATGCGACATCTGATCGATACTTACATACGTGCAGAGGAAAGCGAGAAGATTTCTGCGTTTGATGACATGAGCTTTATTCAGCTCATTGTGGAGCGGGGTGCGGATGCTATTAACGCACTCCCCAAAGGAATTAGAACCAACATGCAAGCTGTAGCCGAAACGATCGAGAACAACCTATGCAAGGTGATCATTGATGAGCAGCCGGTCAATCCGAAGTACTACGAAAAGATGTCAGAGCTTCTGGATGCATTGATCAAGGAACGCAAGAAAGAAGCTTCAGCGTGTCGAGGGCCATAATGTTTCCCCCATGCAGGGCCAAAATGATTCCCCCACCGGGGCCATAATGTTTCCCCCGGCAGGGCCAAAATGATTCCCCCACCAGGGCCATAATGTTTCCCCCACCCTGGGGCCAAAAGGTTTCCCCCGCCTGGTTGCAGATCTCAGAACCACTGCCATCTTGTCTTCCGGTTATTCTTACTAACAGACTGGAGGACACGTGGCTTATCACGAGATCAGCACCATGGACATTTGGGAAGTCATTCGCCGTTGGCACACAGGGCAGGCGATCCGTCAGATTGCCCGGATCCTGGGCTACGACCGTAAGACCGTTGACGCTACACACGTCTGGCAGCTTCACTGGGACTCTCACCAGCAAAGCCTCTTCCGCCAAAGGAAGACGTTCTTCGCCTGATCCTTGATGCAGAACCCAATCTCGGACGCTCCCCTCAGGCACAAGCCCTCTTGTTTCCTTTCCTCGACGAGATCGTTGGACTGGTCAATGATCCAGACCTTGCCCTGAAGCCCAAGTCCGCCTTCCTGGTGATCTGCGAACGCCACGAGCTCGCCGGCAAGGTCAGCTATACTTCCTTCAAACGATTCATCCAAACCCAGAAGCCAGCCCTCTTACCCGACTACAGCACCTGTCGCCTCGAAGCTCTTCCCGGAAGTGAAGTGCAGATCGATTATGCGAAGGTCTGCATGCTGTACGATCCTTCCGTGGGACACGACCGGACGCTCTACGTCTTCATCGCAACACTCTCGCATAGCCGTCTGAAGTACCTCGAACCGACCTTCAAACAGGACCAGACGAGCTTTGTCTCCTCTCACGTCCGGATGTTCGAGTTCTTCGGCGGTGTCCCTGAACGCACCATCATCGACAACCTCAAGAGCGGTGTCATCAAACCCGACCTCTACAACCCTTCGATTAACCGCTCTTATCGTGAGATGACCGAGTACTATGGCACGTTCGTCGATCCGGCCCGCCTCAGGCATCCCAAGGATAAAGGCAAGGTCGAGCGTGATGTCCAGACCGTCCGTGAAGCCCTACGCACTCACATCGTTCTGCACCCCGGTGCGGGTCTGGGTGAACTCGCCCAGCTGATGAAGCAATGGTCCGTCAACGACTACGGGGGGCGCAAGCACGGCACGACCCATGAACAGCCCCTACCAAGTCTTCTGCGAGCGTGAACGCCCCGCCCTTAAGCCCTTACCAGTTGAGCGCTTCGAGGTGGCAATCTGGAAACAAGCGACGGTCCATCCCGATCACTACATCCAGTTCCAGGGCAAAGCCTATTCCATCCCGCACGCCTATCTGGGCAAAAAAGTCTGGGTCAGGGCCACCGAACACGTGCTCCGAGTCTTCTACAACGACCGCCTCATCAAGCAGCACCTCGTCACCAACGCCTACCGCCATACCGACCACAGTGACTTTCCGGAGAACGTCCGGGCTGTCCTGGATACCAGCACAACTCACCGACTTCTCTTGGAGCGCGCCGAGCGTCTCGGATCAGACTTCCATCAGATCATCCGAGGCTTGCTCGAAGCCCACGCCTATGTCAACCTCCGTCGGGCACAAGGCCTCGTTGCGGTTGCACAAGACTACGATCCACTTCTTCGAGGATCTTGTAATGGGACACAGTAGTGCCGATCATGGCGCGTATCTCCATGTGGCTATCGGGTAGGTGTCACTTAGAAACTCAGAACCCCTGGGGAGTGGGATTCGACGGTGCTAATGGATAGCAACTTAGCGAATCGGGCGGGGAATATCAATTCGGCAGGCAACACCGATTGTCAAGTCGATTCCTCCCAGTATCGAAAGTTACTGATACAAAAGGGCTTGTAATCGTTGAGCTTTTGGTACGCACTTCACGTTGGCGATGCTCTCTTCCGTGCCAAACTCCGCCATCGGCATATTTCGTGTTAAGTGAACCCCGAAGAGCGGTGGTGGTGCAGGACAAAATCTCTATCATCAAAGTGTAACTGTTACCAGCAACTTGAGTAACCAAATTGTAAGCGCATTGTATCACACTCTATAACGCGCAATAATTGTGTAACCAAATCGTAACCATTTTGTCTACGAATGATGGGTTGTGAGGCAAGAACGAAAAAGAAAAATGACCAATTCAAATCGAACTGGGCGTTTTCATGTCGACAACAACGGCCTTATGTGCTTCAGGAGCTAGTGTTCGCGAGGACTCCAATTAGGGAGTTACGTGGCTACTTGTGGGATGTGCGTTACTGAGAATATGGGTCGGAATGTGTTTGGTGAATCCGCCAATTCGCGAGAAATCTGGTGGCGAGATCCACGTCTTGCATGATTAAGACATTCTCTGCATTTGCCTCTTCGTGGTTGTCATGCCTGGCTGCTCAATCTAGATCCAGCGTGATCACCAAGCACGAATTTTCAGGGGGCACGAGAATCCCGTTGGGGCTGCTAAGTGCACCCAGTATGGTTTTTTCGTTTTCAGCGCGAAAATGCGGGTGGGTCTGAACAGGGCACCTCAAAAGGATTCGTAAGTGGAAACCAACAAACGGCAGGATTGCTGACGCTTTTGTTCTCGCTCGTGACTGGTCAAAAAAACCGAAAGCGGAATGAGTCTCTTGCGACAAACTTGGTCGGATTGTTCGTATAGTATTGCGCTGCTCAAGCTCACAGCACCATACACCTCAGAGGGTAATGGCTACACCGAGCACAGCATAATTAAATAGAGAGAAGTTGTATACCTTGTCATTGTCTGCCCCACCCTCAAGTATCCGGTATCCCGCTCTCATGGTGTAGCTATCGGTTAGACGGAGGACAACAGCAGCAAGCACATCTTCAGCCCTTCCCTGCAGTGCGGCCAACGCATCGCCCTCAACGAGCAATCCGACAGTGGAGCTTGGATTCCACAGGAATCGGAAGTTGATGAGTGGAACGAAACCCAGATCCGTTTTGGTGGACGATGCACCGCCGCCCGACAGGCTGATCTTGGCATCGCGGATCTTGGCGGTGAGACCGAGACCGAATTCGATTTCTTCTGACTTGGCAAAGTCATACCGATAGGTCAGTCGGTATGAATTGAACTTCCATTCTGCATTGAGTGGAGTGTTTGCGCCAAACATTCTTTCCTGAAATTGAACAGCGTTGGGGATTTTGCCACTCGCTTTCACCGTCAGAGGCGCAACAAGTACCGACACGGTATTGCGGGAGCTAAAAGAGTACAAAACTCTACCGCGAACAAAAATGCTGCTTTCTGTCTTCAGTTCATTCGAGAGAGAGAATAATGTGCCGCCTTTTCCAGGAATTCGCACATCGTTGTACCCCGGGAACACTCCGCCTGTTTCCACATCAAAGCCAAACTGAGCAAAAGCGGCAGACGTCGAGGCGAGCCAAACGCCAACTATCGTAACAAGAATTCGAGTGTTCATTGTATGCATGCTTTCAGTGCAATTAGTTAATGGATTTCTTTTCAACCGCGTGCCCGCGTTATGAACATCTTGATTCATGCCGGGTTCTCCAGTTCATCTCCCGTTGAGTGCATCCTCCGCTCTTGCTTGGACAATTGCCTTTGCGGTCTATTGCAGCCCATCTGCGACAATGGAGTCGATCCTCTCCGGTTTGTGCTTCGAGAGATCAACAACGCCCTCGACTCATTTCGGAATCGCGGACGGCTGCCGCGCACCACCCAGCTTCTCCAGCAATCCGGCCAGAGGCGGTAGGCCGTACCCACGATCATGAAACCAGAGCACACGTCCCTCTTCATCCAGAAGAATGACCCGTGCGTTGTTTGGGTTCTCTGTGCCTGTCCACTCCGTTAGCTTTACCCCTTCGCCCCCGTAGACCGTGATGACGTCTTTCCATGACTCCTTCGGGATTCCCTTCTTCATTCCTTCATCGATACTCTCCTTGAACAATGAGGGGATCAACCCCGGGATTGTCGGAATCTCATAGATGGGCGGAAGCGGGAGATCTGACGTAAAGAAACCAATACCCCATCGGTCAACGTCGAACTGCGTGTCCTGCTTGTAAGCAAGAACGAGGATGACCTTCTTCCCTTTGAATACTTCGGGTATCATCGTTTGCTGTCCGTGCAGAGATTTTCCCTGGACTGATGGCATAAGCTCCCCCACGGGGGACCTGTTCGGGATGGTGGATCCGCACCCGACCAGGAAGCCGATGGCAAGAGTGCATACAAGTGCATGGATGGTCATGACAATTTCCTCTGATGGTTCGCTTGGTTAAAGGACCTTTGTCTCCGACGACCGTAGCCCTGCAACGACCGACGGTGCGTGCGCGATGAATTCCTTGCAGCAGAAGAAAAGACCCGTCAGATCGACGGGTCTTTCCTGCAAACACTCCTGGAGAACGAGGTTTAGTATTTCTTCTCGCCTTTCGGCGCCATCTTCCTACCCGCCGGCGGCATAATGACACTGTCGATCACATGAATCACGCCATTGCTGGCCTCAATGTCAACCGTGACGACCTTGGCCCCATTGATCATAACGTCCTTTCCCTTCACAACAATCTTCACATCGCTCCCCTGAACCGTCTTCGCTGATTTCAACTTCACCACGTCCGTGGACATGACTTTTCCGCTCACGACGTGGTAGAGGAGGACCTTTGTAAGGGCTTCTTTGTCCTTCAACAACTTGTCAAGGTCTGCCTTGGGAATCTTGGCAAACGCCTCGTCGGTTGGTGCGAATACTGTGAACGGGCCTTTTCCTTTGAGTGTTTCAATCAAGCCCGCTTCCGTTAGCGCTGTTGCAAGGGTCTTGAAATTGCCTGCTGCGACCGCCGTCTCAACAATATCCTTGTCAGGGACGACTGCCCGTGAGGGGACTGAAGCCGCAATCGTGAAACCGAAGAGCATAAGGAGAAACGAAATACTTTTTGTCATCGAGAAACCCATCCTTTATGTGAATAAACAATCTGTGAGTTGCACACTCTTAACATCGCCTGAGGAAAGGAAGTTCCGCTCCAGATTGTCACAAATAGGGAAGATTCTGGAACGAGCCTATTATCCTATGCTCACTTCAGCCGCCAGCGGATACGACCGACGTTGTTGCGGTCATCAAGGGTATAATTGACGCTGAGAATGGTGCTATCGGCTCCTACGGTAAATTGATTCAGCTATGTGGCGATGCGCATGACTACGTAACTCAGGATTTGTGCATCACCTCTCTCGGAGGGGTACTTTTCATTTTAGTTGTGAACAATTCCGCTAATTCGTTGTACACTCCAATGACACCTTCCATACCCGAAGACGATTCCTCCGCGTTCGTTGCGACAACTTTGCGGCTAAAACTCTTCCCAGCCTTAATGCGCCTCCACCGCCGGCGGGATCAGCTTGTAGACGACGGGCGTCACCACTCTCGACAGGATCGTGGAACTGATCAGTCCGCCGATGATCACCATCGCGAGGGCGGATATCAACGGGTTGGTCGACAGGGCAATCGGCGTGAGCCCCCCATAGCGGTAAACGATGTCAGCACGATCGGGAGGAACCTCACGTCACCCGCTTCCCTGATGGCCACCTCCACCGACTTCCCCTGCCCGCGAAGCTGGTTCGTGAAATCCACCAGCAGAATGGTGTTCTTCACTTCGACGCCCGACAGGGCGATCAGTCCGATGATGGCAACGAACGAGAGCGAATTGCCCGTCAGCAGTAGCGCCGTCACCGCGCCGACGATCCCGAGGGGGATCACCGAAAGCACGATCAGCGTGCTCTTGATGGTTTTGAACTCGAGGATCAGAATGGCGACGAAGAGGAAGATTGTGACGACGATGACTCGGCAAAAGAACAAGCCAGATGGCAGACCGCAACTATCTGCGGCACACAACTTCATCATTCAATACTCGGTGTTCAACATTGGACATTCACAGGGCCGCTCGCTGACAGCGGAAGGGCCTTGTGAATTTCGATCAAGGAATCCCGAACACTGAATTTTGAAGTGTAAGTGCAAAGCAAAGCCCGCGTGGGCGATCCCGCGCGGGCTTTGTGTTTCCTGCCTCAGCAGATCTCAATCACTTGCCAAGAATCATCTTCTTCGTGTCCGCAAAACCGCCGGCACGCATCCGGTAGAAATAGACTCCGCTCGGCATTCCCGTCGCGTTCAATCGAACGCTGTAGGTCCCCGGTCGCCGGTATTCATCGATGAGCGTTGCAACCTCCCTCCCAAGCACATCAAACACTTTCAATGAAACGAACTCGTAACTCGAAACTTGAAAATCGAAACTCGTGCTTGGATTGAACGGATTCGGATAGTTTTGCATCAACCGGAATTGTGAAGCGAAGGCGGTCCGACGCTCCACGGCAGTCGGGAACATCATCGTCGACGTGTAGAGCCGGATAGCTCCAGCGAACGCATCAGCAAATCGCAACCAGGATTGTTCGGTGTCGCGGACTCCGGTGAAGTTGCACTCGATCTGCACTCCGCTGATCGGCCCCCCGCCGGCTGAACCATGCCGTTGCGTGTTGTAGCCGCCTGAGAAATATGGAGCCGTTCCCGGATTGGGCTGGTTTTGACTCGGGACCGACGGAAAACCGCGCTCCTCAAGGAGAGTTCCGAGACTGTGCGGTCCGCGTAACAACTGTGCAAAGGTCGTCCCCGTTCCTGCGATCATCGACCTGATGCTGCTGGAACTGCCGTAGAAGCTGTTGCTGTTCAGGGTGTTGTCGCCCAAGGCAAGCGCGGAGCTGCTCAGCAGGTATCCGAGCTCGAGGCGCTGGATCTCATGCCCGTGCCCGTGAACGTCGACGTAGAACCCCTTACCGAACTGCTGGACGACGGTTTGTTTGGCCGTGTCGATAAACGATTGAAATTCCTTCCACGCCTGGATTGCGTACGGATTTGACCCTTCAAGTGCTTCACCCAGGTCTCTGTTGACGTCGAGTTTCGTTCTCCTCAGATGACAGATGATGATATGAGGATATCTCCCTTCACGTGCGAAAACCGCGGTGCCCATGGCACGAACAAGTTCCCGGGTGTTGCTATCGGTGACGGTTTCTCCGCTTGTTCTGTCCGGAATTTCAGGGGGAGTCAGTGACCCGCCATGGGGTGCAGAGACGATATATGGTGAGTTGCCGGCAATATACTCGACAAACTGATTACGTCCGAAATACGATTGACCAGGAACAAAAGCCTGGGTTTGACGGGCGAATGCCTCAGAGGTGCACCAGAAAAAGCTAGCACCGAAGAAAAGCGCGAAGACACAAACAATGAGGTGCTGTCGGAGTAATTCTCTCTGGATCCCTCGCTTGGGCGATGTAAGGCGACACAGAGCTCCACAGAGGATCACAGAGTTGCACAGAGTTGATGTTCTCTGTGGAACTCTGTGTAATGCTTTTGAGATGGGAAGTCCTCGCCGCATTCTAGCCCTAGCATAATGATGGTTCAATCAAGGGGATCTCAGTAGCCCATTGCCGTCCCGCCTCGGCGGGGGTCTGCGGAACCATGCATCGTTCCCGTTGAATCAATCATGATGATTTGTGCCCCTCCGAAGAAGAGGTCGAAGTCACTGTAGAGCCTCAGCTGATGTCCTTTCTTCTTCATCCCTTCCTGCGCATCGTTCGTGAATCGTGCTTCGAGGGAAAGGTACTGATCGGATCGCTGGCAAAGGAAACGGGGTGCACTGTTGGTCGTTTCGGCATCGAGACCGTAGTCAACGGTATTGACGATGAGGGTGACTACCGTGGCAGGAATGCGGGCGGCGCCGGGCGAACCGACTACCATGAACGGTTTGCCGTCCTTCAGCAATATCGTAGGAGCGATTGAGCTGCGAGGTTGCTTGTTGGGCTGGACGATGTTGACACGGGCAGTTGAGGCGAAATTCGACATACCATTGTTGAGCAAAACGCCCGATGCCGTAACGCCCGAGCCGAAGAATGTCCCAAGTGTCTGCGTTAGCGACACAAGATTGCCCTCACCATCGACGACGGAGATTTGCGTGGTGTGGCCTCCGACCGGCTCCGCTACATTCTGAGGGTCGCGAAAACCAACTCCGACCCCCTTTCCTGAAGAATCATCGGGCGCAGGTTTCTTCTCTTCGATCTCGAATTTCAACGGCGTGCCAATCGTCGTTCGCCTGTACTCAGGCGGGCTGACCGCTGTCATGTTGATGTCGTCGAAGCGGCTCCGTGCAAACGCCAGAGACAGGAGCCCCTTGATCGGCACAGATTCGAACCGTGGATCTGCGAGAAAGGCGGTCCGGTCCGCGTACGCTCGTCGGACTGTCTCAGCCAGCAGGTGAAAAGGCTCGGCAGAATTTGCGTAGTAGCCGAGGTTCTTCAGATCGGCGTTCTGAAGGATATTGAGAGCCTCAATGACCGTGATGCCGGAATGAGGCGGCGGAGCAGACAGAACTGCGAATCCTCTGTAGCTTGTGCTCAGCGGCTCCGTGATTGTCGGCTGATACGCTGCCAGATCTTCCACCGTCATCATGCCGCCGCACTTCACAACTTCGCTGGCCAGCGCTCTTGCAATGGGTCCGGTGTAGAAAGCGGCGGGCCCTTGTTGGGCAATAGCCTTCATCGTGTTCGCGAGATCGGGCTGATACACCGTGTCACCTTCGGCTCGCGGAAATCCGTCGTGCAGATACACGGATGCTGTTGCTGGATGATTCTGAACCAGAGCGGTGTTATCGAGGATGATCTTGCTGAGCGTTTCGTCGATGGGGAAGCCCTTCTCCGCGTAGCGGATTGCCGGCTGGAGGACGGTTGAGAGAGGCAGTGTCCCGCACAGACGCAATGCTGTCGCAAGCCCGGCCACTGTGCCCGGAATGAGAATCGCCTTTGCAGTTTGGTTATCCTTGCCGTAGACAAAACCAACCTCCATCACTCTAGAAGAGGACTGTCCGTAGTAGTTGATGTAGATGGACTTTCCATCCTTCTGGCGAATTAGCATTCCTCCTCCCCCGCCCAATCCTGAGCCGTCCGGTTCCACGACGCCGATCGCAAACGCGGCTGCCACCGCCGCATCAACGGCATTTCCGCCCTTCTGAAACATCTCCATCCCTGCCTGCGTTGCCAGGGGGTGTGCGGTTGCGACCATGACCCGCTTCCCGACTGCTGCTTTGCCCTTCAAGCCAACGCTGACTTGCTGCGCAACCAGCACGACGGGAATCAACGTGACAACCAGGAGCGTGAGCAACTTCTCCCGAATCCAACGCGTGTCAGTCATTACTCTATCTCCAGAGATCAACCATTCAATCGATGTTGTATTTCATTCACTTCCTGAAAACGTTTCCGAGCGGCTGGACAGCATCAGCGATCTTTGCGACAAGGTCGATGAGAACCTTCTTGTGGGCGGCGATCTTCGAGAAGAACTTATCTTCGTCGCCTTGTTTCACGACAAGAAGATAGCTTGATGCTTCAGCCGCCATTTTATTGAAATCGTCCGACTGGTTTCCCCGTCGTGCCTTGCCGCCGATGTGCAGAGTGATGATGGGGAGCTTCTTCTCTTTCGCGGCTTGCAGGATTGACTGCACGCGGCCCATTTCCTGCTCACGGCTGATCCCCGCGGCACCCAGTCCCTTCGAACTGAAACCGGCGACGATGGCGAGGGTCTGCACGCCGTCCAGATCGGATGGCTTCGCCAAAGGAACCGCCTTGGCCTGGACGTTCGCTCTCTTGAAGATCATCCCTGCAATCGTCACGTCGGCGCTCTGTCCGGCGGAAGTAATGAGTACGGGCTGTTCGAACTTCGCTTTCGACTGGGCGAGCAGAAGATTGTGCGATGTGACCGCGAGGGTCATCATTGTTGCGAGCACTGCGTTCGTTGCTCGTTTCATGCAGACTCCGTTCATAGATGTGAGTAGTGAGGACTCTAGTTCAGATAATTGCCTAACCCTTGTTGCACGATTTCTTCGTAGGAAGGCACGTTGTCAACGACGATCCGCTTCTCCGGCGACGATTCCATGAACGCGCCGAAAAGCGCCTGAAGGCCCCGCAGATGTCTGCCTACACGTCGTGCAAGCGGCTCGCCGCTGAGGTCGTACGTTATTCTCATGGTCCCAAGCTGCGCAGCCTGGAAGTACTTCTGGTCAATTCCCTGGAGGATCAGAGCAGTGTCAGTTCCCCCCCTCAAACGGCCCTGGATAGGATTGCTTGTCTCCATCAGGAATGGATAGACAGAACTGTGGTCTCCCCATTCGCGATGGCTGAGACCGCGGAAGTTTGGAGGGGACATCTCCAGGGCACACTGCAGGTTTTCACCCTCGAGTGTGAAGAGCGCGCTGGCAGCGACATCCTTTCCTTTCTCATGGGTAACGATCGCATTGATAATGGGAATCTCAGGCGCGGCTTCATGGAGATCGAACGCGAGATCGACCTTCTCCCGTTCTATCAACTGCATCACGGCGTACGCCGTCCGCTCTGAGATGGTGCCGTCAGGGCGACCCGGGTATGAGCGGTTAAGATTCCGAACCTCGTTCCCTGACAACTGTTGGCCCGACGGATATTGCAGAAACACGAGTGGATCTGGCCATTCAGCTATCGGATTGCTACCTCGTGAGCCGAACCGGAACCTCCGGAGCTTCGTCTTTGACTGAATGGAATAGAATTGGGGATATCCTTCCAGAGGATCCGTGCAGGTGAATCCGCTGCTGCACACCTGAGGAATGACGATGAGCTTGCCTTCGCGTGCAACGATATGCTCTGTGATTACAACTGCTGTCATGAAGCCTGCCGGTTCATTCGGATGCGTGCCGCCGAGCACCAGCGCCGTAGCCCCGGGCCTACCGCTGTCGAGGATGTAGACCTTCGTATCGGCACCCGTCCCGGCAAGAGGCGGGAAGTAGGCGCTCAATCGTTCAGTCTTCGTCACACCTGGGCCGGGGATGATCTCGTCGGGCTGATGCATGGCGAGGAATTCCCACCCCGCAACCGCGCAGATGACGGCGACGAGAAGAAGCAAGCAAAGGGCGGCTATGTGGTGGCGTTCCATCCGGTTGCCTACTTGATATGGAGAATGCGGAGCACGAGAGGAATCAGGACCAGGGCGAGAGCGATCTGATTTCTCCAGTTACGTTCGGCGAAAAGCTCCCGAAGGACGAGAACGAACACAAACACTGCGATCGCGATATATGTCCAGTGCAGCATCGGAACTCCGGTTAGTACACTTTAGCCACCGAGTTGGCGAACGCAATCAAGGCAATCGCAACCAGCAGAGAGAGAACCATGAGCGGAACGCTTCGCCTGAGGATCTGAAACTGATTCTTCTCACCGACAATCTGTGATGCAAAAGCGCACAGCAGCATGGGAGGCGGCATGAGATCTCCAAGGCCCGCGATGAGCGAGAGCGCTGATGTGACAATGATCTCATTCTTCCCGAGAAAGACGTAGACCAACGGAACACCCAGCACGGACGCTGACGCATAGGCGGAGCCGAATGCCGGCATCAGGAGCGCGATACCCAGATACAGGAATGCGGGAGGAAGCTTGAGCGCACTTACGGCGAGAAAGCCGCGCACACCGGTCAATGTCATGATCTGGACGAACATTCCCACACCCACGAGAATGACCATCACAGGCATCGCGTCCCGTATGGCAGCCCGTGCCACTGGCCACCATGACATTCTCTCGCCGGTAAAAAGACCCACGATGCTCCCAAGAAGAAAGATCAGCGGTATCCCTATATCCGGGATGTACTGCGGAACTACCCGGATCGCAATCATCAGAACGACAACCAGCACCAGCGGGGCGAAGAGCTTGCTGCCGTGCTTTGTATGGACGGGTGACGGCAGCTTCGAAAGCACTTCCGCGATCTCGATCTTTCTGATGTAACGAAAACGATAGTAGAGTGCCGCAACGAGGGCGAGCGGGAAGGAGGCCAGTGCGAGAGGTTTCTCAAACCCGATATAGGGCATGTCCACACCGCCACCAATGATCATGACCGGAATGTTGATCGGCGGGGCGATCATCCCGTAGACAGCAAGCATCGCAAGGAACGACCCGACGGCGGCGGCTGGGATGCGCATCGCGAGCATGGCAGGCGCCACGAGAGCTCCGGTGGTGAGAATGCAGGCCGACGACAATCCTGTCAGCATTCCCGGAAACATCACAAAGAGTGCGATGAACACGAAGAGCATCGTCGGCCAGCGATAGAGCCACTTCATCAACAGATGGCCGAGAGTCCCCAAGGCACCGGATGCATCGAGCACCTTCATGAAGATCATCGCTGTGGCAATGATGAGGATCGCATCGAGGTAGCCAAAGCTTCCTTCCACCAGATGGCGTAGCGGGATTCCTTCGCCTGCAACTAGCGCGCCGACAACTGCGGAAAGCACGAGCGCAACTCCGGAAGGGAGTTTTGCCAGGAAAACTCCAAGGGCGAAGACAGCAAGCATCGCCAGCAAGATGATTAACTCAAATGGCATAGGTGAAGGCGTTACCTCTTCAATGGAAACAGATCCGTTCTGAGCTGATAGTGGCGCAGTGCCTCTGCTGTCCTGCGCGAGGTTCCGGCGAGAGCGCTCGCAATGGACTGAACCTCCTGATCGGTGAGCGGCACCCTCGAGAGCACTTCGACACTGATCCTTGTGGTTTTAGCAGATTTTCTCTTCGGCACATTGAATAGAGCGACCATCGCCTTGTTGGGATTCAAAAGCTCGAACCTCTTCCCGACCTTTTGCCTGAGACTCTGGCGAAAAGCCTCGGTGCTGTAGCCGTAATGCGAGCAGCAGAGTCCGACCGATAAGCGACCCGATGCCTTTGTGCTAATTTTCTCCATTGTTTCATCGACGTATGTCTCGACGAGACTGTTTACGAGGTCGCTGTTCGGATCGGCCTGGATTTCTGACTCAAGGAGCTTGCAGGGCTGCGCGACGATACGATCGTGATCAATTCCAAAGGCAGAGAGCTTTTCCTGATAGATGCCGGATGCGATGGTGGATGGTGTCCCGAAAATCACAACCTGAGTGCTCTTTGAAGCCCTGGCCCTCTCTGCGATCATTTTCGATCCGACATCGATGATGCTAATGACGGGAATGGCGGGATTTCGCGCAAACGCCGTCTTCGGATACAGAGCAGAGAGCGTGTTACACGCGATCAGGATCGCATCAGGATGGACTGTCGTTGAGATGCTGGTCAGCACACCGTCGAATACGCGGGCCTGCTCCTCAATGCTTGCCATCGAATTGTAAGTGTATGCGAGATCGGGCAGAGCGTTGACAAAGACGAGTCGCACACCCCGGATTGCCTGAGAATTCCGAAACAGGGCTTCAAGATCAGCGCAAACTGAAAGCCCGCCGAGACCTGAATCGGTGATGACAATTGTCGTCGAATCGCGTTCTAAGAGTTGTCTGATCTGGTCAGGGTACGCCGGCTGGGTGAGCGCGTCAGCAGAAGGGAAAAGAGCGAATAGGAAGAGGAAGGATCGCGCCGCCCGGTTCCGCATCAGAGTTCTCGCATGTCGAAGGATCACCTTCAGCATGGGGGCAGTTCTTAGAATCCTAAGGTGAGCGAAAGAATGTGAATAGGTCCAAGCCGATTCAGTGAGGCCGTGGCGTAATCTACTCCAAGTGTCAATTGTTTTGCTGGTTCCCAATGAAGCCCGAGGCCGTAGCTGAGGCTTCGCACATCGTCCTTGAAACGGTAACCGGCTCGAAGTGCCACCAGATCCTGCCACTTGTACTCAACGCCCACGCTTGCATGTTCCGGCCCGTCGTTGGGATGATTTGCATCGAGTGCAAGTGTAATTGCATGCTGATCATCCTGAAAAGCAGAATTGCCGTTGCCGATGACGTTCCACCCGATCCCCACGCGGAAATTCACAGGGAGTTCCCATGACTCAGTTCCAAGAAAGCTGGCTACGCCGACATTGGTTGCGTTCTCTGGATTTGGATCGTACGTCTTCCGTAGATCACGGCCCTCAAGTTTCATCGTCGTACCGAAATTGGTGTATCCCATGCCAATCACGATGCCCTTGAAACCCGTGTTCAGCCTGGTTCCGAAATCGAGAGCAACCGCCGATGCTGTTTCGTTCGAAATGCTCTGTGAAATGTACTTCACTGTAGTGCCGAAGGTGAAGAACTCCACCATCCGCACGGTGTAGGTCACGCCGACAGCAATGTCGGAAGCTTCGAAGAAATCACCTGTGCCCGTCGGGTTTTGTTCGGTTGTGATCTCCATCTGGCCCATCGAGAGCACGGTGCCGCTTATCCCGATGCGGTTATTCTCACCCAAGGGTACAACGAAGCCGAAGTAATTGTGCTTGATGTCTGCGAACCACTGTGTGTGGGAGGCGAAGACGGAGAGTCTTGAAAGCTCGATCAATCCAGCAGGATTCCAGTACAGTGCACTTGGGTCGTCGACGACGGCTGCGGCTTCGCCCATGGCCATAGCACGTCCCCCGACACCGATTTTCAGGAACTGCGCTGCGGTCGTTCCGACCTTGCTCGATTCTTGGCCTCCGGCGATTCCTGTGAACCAAAGGAAAGATGCGAGAACGAGAGCTGCATTTTTCATGGCGTGGTTCCTACTTGATAAGTGCAAATTTTCCCGTTTGTCTGTTGCCGCTCGGATCTTCGACGATGTAGACATAGACCCCAAAGGCGAGCCCCTGATTCGAGTCGGTGAGAAGATTCCAGCCTAGAGAGCCCGTTGTGCTCTTGTGGCGCAGCGTTTTCACCAGTTCTCCGGCGACTGTGTACACATAGATCGTGCACTCTGACGGGAGGTACATGAAGCGAATCTCTCTGACGTTCTGCATATACTCGTACTGAGAGGTGACGATATAAGGATTCGGAACAACGCGCACCTTGCTGAGGTCGACAAGGGAGTTATCAATGCTCGGCATCTTGAACCTAAACCGGTAGGTGTCGTTTGAGAGCAACGCGTTGTAGCAGTTCACCTTCACCACCGTCCCGGCCTTCGGCGCGCTCTTCGAAGTATCTCCGGGTGCGCCAATGATACCAATCTGATATGCAAACGAAACCAGACTTGACCCCGGGTTCGCCGATCCCATCGCGGGTGCCGGAGTCGGGTATGCTTTGTTGACAATGTAGATGAGCTCTCCTTTATCCCAGGTGTCATTGCTGTTCAGGTCTCTGATTTCGGAGCAAACCTGTGTGCCCGTGGTCGTGTTCCACACTTCGAACGGAACATTGTGCTTTGCGACAGATCCCGCAAGTCCCCAGGAGTAGGCAACCGATCCCTTTGCAGTGAAACGAATTTCGTAGCTGCTTGCTTTGGTTGCAGTGTCTGCTGATGCGTTTGCCGTGAATGCGGCGTACCAGGCGCTGTCCGAACTCAGGTTGCTGATCCCAAGGACATTCCTGCCGTTCTGGTCGGTAATTGACTTAATACCTCCCACGGCGTTGTCGTTATCGACTCGGACGCGGAAGCCGTCAACTACGGGCAAGTCAGCTGCGTTGACAGGGCGGTTCCGGAAGAGCATCGTACCCACTGCATCAAGCCTCTTGACGCTGAAAGTTGTGGCAGGTGACCCCGAAAACGAGATCTCGTACTCCTCACTTCTCAGCTGCAGCTCATTGACAACCTCGATGGAGACCTCCCCGGAGCCTGAGCCCGAATTCTTGCGAAGGTAGTCCAGCAGCGCAGGTATGTTCCCTTGCGCCGGTGGTACCGGTGTGACCGTTGCAAAATTCTTCGATTGAGCACTGCCTTTGGTCGTCTCAAGTGAATAGAGTAAAGGAGTGCCACGATCATAGGATACGATTGTGTAGGAGTATTGCTTTCCGTTGACCACGGTGCTGTCGACCCAGCTGTGTTGCAGGCCTGTATCGTCGCCGAGGTAAATCAGGTTGTTCTTCGCATCAACACCTCGGATGTTGTCTTTGACATCGAATTGTGCAACCGGCACGTAGCCATAGACTGCGCCCTTCGCGTCGGTGATCTGCTTTCCCCATGTCACGCCTGCATCTTCAGAGCGGTAGATCTTGTACCCCTCGAAATCGGCCACTCCCGTCGCAGGATCGATGCTCGATTCAGGCGCATCATCCCAATAGAGCGTGACCCGGCGATCGGACGCAACAGCGGAGAGTTGTGGAGCAGGGGGGGCCATCGGACCATTGAATTTCGCATCATAGAGTGCCTTTGCCTGCCAGACGTTTGCGTAATAGTCAGCGTCATCCTCGCCGACGGTGACGGCAATAACCGATCGGACCGTGTCGCCGGGATTCATCGTGAACGGTCCTGATGCAACCATCCACACGAGGTCTTGCTTTGTCGTGAGGAGAGAGACATCGTCCATCATCCGGTTGGCGCCGTGGAAGTACTGTGCTGCGCTCGAGGCGATGTTCTTGTTCGCCGGATCGCCGATAATGATCGGCCAGAGCTGTACGTCATCGGAGGGTCCTGGATCAACGAAGTAGTGGAAGCTCTTGACGCCAAGGTTTTTGGGGGTCTCCAGGAACACGGTGCCGAAGGTGTAGTCTTCCGTGATACCGAGTGTATTTGGAATGTGGGCCGCGCCGACATCGCCATCAAAATCCCTCTGAGCGAGTGACCAAACCTTGCTTCCATCAGCGAATGTTGAATCCTTCACGAGGAGCGTTTCCTCTCCGTAATCGCTGCAGTCAGGGTCCTGGTAATAGCCGAGCCAGCAATTGTTCAGTGTCTTGCCGCTCTTGTTGATGAGGATGAACTCATAGAAAAGGATGTCTTCAGCGTACACGCGTCCATAGGTGTATGCCATCTCGTGTACCTCAATGCCGAGCACATCCCCGCGCTGATTGTTCTTGTCAGTGAACTCCATGTAGATATCCCGGTCGGAAGCAAACTCATCCTTCACTTCAACCCCGGTTCTTGGATCGCGCCGGAACCAGCCGGGCCAGTACTTTCCTCCTGTCGCATCGACGGGCCATGTGTCCGGCAAATCAGAGTGCGCTAGGAAGGGAGTTTGGTTGTTATACTTCAGCAGCTCATGCGGATTTGGATCAATGGCCGGATTGTAGTGTGTCTTGCCGAACGCGCCGTCCTTCGCGATCCAGTCTTCGTTGTCGTTATCGGTCCATCCGTCGATCACATTGCCCTGATTTCCGTTCTTCGTGTTTTCCGGGATTGCGAAGAAGACGGAAAAATCATCGCACAGTCCGGTGAAGTGCTGGCGCGGGTACCGGAAATCGAAGAAAATGTCCGTCGGAGCATTTCCGACATCCTCATACCGTGTGTCGGTGATCTGGCCAAAGTTCATGGTCAGGTTCTGCAGCTGACCCAGGGTCTGAACGCCGACAGCCTCGTCGGCGAACCCAAGCCTTTTCCAAAGCTGGTCTCTATCCCTTACCTTCCGGACGAAATCCTCGCCCGTCTGTGACATCGCAGCGTTGCCTCCGATCAACGTAAGAAGGAAAAGGAGGACGCTTCTCCGTAGCACCGATGCATCGCAAGCTCGAAAAGTGGTCATAGTCACGTCGTCCTTAGAATTCTACTATCATTCCAACACGAAAAGCTCGTCGCGGTCCCATGTTTTCGGGATCAGCTTGAAAATCGTTCGAGAAGACTGAGGTCGGACCCTGATTCCAGGGCTGTCCTGTCCTTGTCCAGATGGACACGACATTGAGATTATCGAAGACATTCTCAATGTCCACGTATGCCGCGAGATCAAGATCGCCAATCTGAAAATCCCTGGTGATTTTCAGGTCGAGATTCGAATTCCACGCCCGACGTGCACTGTTCGGTTCAGGGATTATTCTCGATTCCTCAGCGGCGCGCGAAGTCGGCGTGTACGGCAAACCGCTGCCCGCATTGTATATTGCAGTCACCGTGAATTGCTCGAGCGGATGGGATCCGAGCAGTTCCGGACCGAATCCTTTTGGGACCTTCCCGGTAAGGATCAGATTGATCTTATGCCGTTGATCGAAGTCGAGCGGGAAGTTCCTGTTGGGCCGCAAATGAGCCTGATCCTCGCGATAGGAGTTGTACCCTTCGGCTGGATCGGACATATTTCCCATCGCATACATCAAAGAGTAGGTAAAGCGCCCGCTGATGTTGCTACTGAATCGCCTCTCGAGAGTCAGGTCGACACCCTGCACACGCCCAAAGTCGGCATTGACATACATGGTGTAGTCCCTCCCCACGAAATAGTAGAATGTCGATGTGAGGTTGGTGATGTCCTTTGTGTAGGCGGTGAGGTTGATGGCCCAGTCATCGGAGAATTGATGCTGGATGCCGAGCTCATACGACACCGTCTTCTCAGGTTTCAGGCCCGGATTCCCGATGAGCGCATCATTCACGAGGATGTCGTTGAGCGCATCGTTGCGGTAGAGATCATAAAATGTCGGGATCTGGAAGAAATGACCATATGCGAAATGAATGGAGGTGCGGTCGGAAATTGGATGAGCGATGCCGATGCGCGGACTGATCTGTATGCGCGGCGTGACCGGTTCCTTCTGGACGGCTTGATACTCGACAGATCCCCCGGGAAGATTGATGACTTCGAGGATATCACCGGGATCGGGATAGGTAGACGCGCGAGGATCGAAATAGTCGAGCCGTACACCGGCCTTGAGTATCATGAAGCTGTATTCGAGCTTGTCCTGGACATATAAAGCTCCCTCGATCGGATGCTGTGTGAAGAACTGGAGGTTCGCCAGCGGCGGCATGCCGATCCTGTGACGGAATATCTCGTGCGACTTCACTTCAAAACCGGCCCGCATCTGATTGCTGTTGTCAAGTTGGCTTTCGAAGTTGCCCTTCGCGATGAACTGCTCGCTGCTCACCCGTGTGTAGTACCGCACATCACCGTAGCGGAAATTCCCCTCAACGCCGCCCACATACAATCGTTTAATGTAATCGGAATAGGTCAGTTCACCGGTATTACTGTCAAACGTGACCAAACGGTTTGGAACTGCTACGACCGAGCAGTCGTACACCCGAGAGAAACTGAGATCGTAAAACGTCCGCGGTGAAAGAACATGCCGTGCCTGTATCATCTGTCGGTTCGTGAAGCCTTTGTCTATTGGGTAGCTTCCCGTTCTTCCGTACTCATCTGCTCCGGAGTTGAACCATCGCCAGTATTTGTATTGGTGATCGTAGAGCTGGCGGAAACTCTGCGACCAGTCGTATGCGCCGCGGAGTGTGAGAGTAGAAGTAACTGGATAGGAGAGCTTTGCGGTTGCTGTACGGGCTAGCGTGTAACCGTACGGCAGATATCCGTTCTCGTTACGGAACCGACCGGTGACGTAGAATTTGACTTGCGGGAGAAATGGCATGGGACCTGAAATGCTGCCATTCATGGTTCCCAGTGCCTTGATGAGAAGATACTCTTTCGCGAAGGCGTCATCGAAAACGCTGACGAAATCGTAGGCAGAGCTCCCGTCCGGCTTCCGAACTTCATCCAAATACAGTTGCTGTTGATCGGGCGGCAGATTCTTCACGTCATCGCGCGTGAGGTTCCAGTCTTTTTGCTGGTAGGGTGACCGATTGAGGCGTGGCGATTCATACTGCACCTTGACGCGATACTGCTCGCCCCCGTCACGGGTGACAACCGAGACGATACCGTCAGCTGCGTTGCCGAACTCCGCTTCGAATGTTCCAAGGTGCGCCTGCAATTCTTCGACACGATCAGCTTCGAGGATCCCCGCAAAAGAGCGATCGAAGGGATTGACGGTTGGAATGCCGTCGATCAGGTATGTCAGCCCACCTCCGCGACCTCCGCGGACGTGCAGTACGCCGTCGGGACCCTTCGCTACGCCGGCTTGCAGCGTGAGTATGGCATCAACAGTCGTCAAGCGAAGCTCGCGCGCTACTATTGTACCATCTACGATGGTCTGCGTTGACGTCCGATCCTTCTGGATAAGTGGATGCTCTGCGACAATGACCACCTCCTGGCTGACCTGGAGAGCAATTTGCTGCAGTGATGCGTGTTGCTCGGTCGTCACATCCGCCCTGATCCGAACATCCTTGACAGTCACACTCTGGTACCCGATGAGGTTGTAGCGGACCTCATAGGTGCCGGGTGGAATGTTGTTGATGATGAAGAAGCCGTTTGCGTCTGTAGCGGCGCCAAGCGTTGTCCCAACTATTGTGACATCGGCTCCGACGAGGGGTTCCTTCGTTGTTCCGTCGCGGACTGTGCCGACCAGTTTGCCCCGATCCCCGGCGTTTGCAGTCATCCAGAGCATTAAGAGCACACACACGTGAACCAAGAGTTTTCGTGTGAAGTTCATTGCCATTCTCCAGTGAACGGTTGTTCGAGAAGCGTGGTGGCAACCAGCGGAGAGGGGACTGCTGGTTGCCACCGGGAACCTACTTCAGGAGTACTGTCTTCACCAGTTGCGAGCCTCGAACGGTCTGCAGGCGCACGAAGTACACTCCGGATGAGAGTGGTCGATGGGCGTTGTCCTGACCCTCCCAGGTGAGCTTGTGCGATCCGGCATCCACGGTCCCGGTCAGCAGAGTTCTTACCTCGCGTCCGAGTGCATCAAACACCACGAGCGTCACCTGACCGCGTGATGCAACCTGGTATTCAATCGTTGTCGTGGGATTGAATGGATTTGGGTAGTTCCGGACGAGATCGAAGGAGGCGGGAATGGTGGACGCTTCGACAGCAGTCACGAGTTTGTAGGGAATGTTCCCGTACATGACCGCCGTCGTGTCCTGATCATTTTTGTTGATGTCCCGCGATTCACGCCAGGCAAAATCGATTCCATATGCTTTCCGCACTCTGTTTGCTGCCGTCACATACCCCCCGTCACGGTTCGGTCGGCTGAGGGCGATGGGCTTGGACCACGTCGTCCCGCCGTTCTTGGAGAAGGTGTAGACCATTTCATCGAGGCCATAGCTTGTATCCGCAGCCATGTCGCGCCGATAGCAGAAATGCACAACGTCGCTGGAGTCCGTCACGACGGTTGGGTCCCGAAAAGAAATGCTCGATGAATCCATGATCAGTGTCGCTTTGGTCGACCACGCGTCATTCCAGGCCTTCTTGTGCATTGCAAGCTTTCGCAGTCTGGCATCAGTCCCCGAGATGATATCCTGGAAGTAGAATGCGTAGATATTGCTCTGATTATCAATGGTGATCGCGCCGTATCGATTGTGATCACGGCCGACCGAAGTTGTATCAGAAATCCTTGCCTCGCCCATCCATTTGGCGCCATCATATTGGTTGACGTATGTTTCGCGGCGTGCCGCGCTGCCGTTAAGACTGTTGTCCCAAAGCGCTACAAGCCTTCCGCTCGGGCCGGCCGCGAGCGCGACGCGTGCAACTTCAATGGATGTCCCGAGCGTGCCGACTTTGTAGAGCGTGTCAGCGGCAGTGCTCCAGGTGGTTCCACCATCCGTGCTTTTGATGGCAAAGATCCACTCTTTGCCGACTCCTGCGCCATCGTTATTGTACACAGCCCAGACGTATCCTTTCGAATCTACTTCGACAGTCGCTTCCTCGCAGGTTTCGTTGTCGTTCAAAGAGATTTTCTTGGGCGTGCTCCATGATGAACCGTTGAATTTCGCGTAGAGTATCTGGTACCGCACGGGTGACGCGAGTGATGAGGTTTGCTGCCACGTAGCATGAATATCTCCTTGCTCATCCGCGGCAAGGGCACCCTGAACAGCCACACCCGCTGAAGGAGCACTAGACAGCGCTACAGGAGGAGACCATTGACCAAAGCCTGCGTCATAGAGGGAATACATGACCTGTCCTCCGGCGGTGGCCTTGGTCGTCCAGATGACCATCAAAGTTCCATTCGGTGTCCTGGCTGCCTTCCGCTGATGAAAATAATACATGGACCCAGCGTAGCCTACATTATCCTGCACCAACGAACTGGTCTGGGCGAGGGTTGCGGCACTGACGATGAGCGTCAGCAGAATGGTAAGGAAGTATCTCATGGGATCTCCTCCTCTTTGAAAGTGGGGTGTAGGAAAGTGAAGCTGTAATTGAGAAGTCACGCTTTGAATAAATGATCAAAGTTGAAATGGGGCCTCGCTGTGGGCGAGCTGCTGAACGGGACACTAACGATGCGCACTGGGAAGAAAAGTGTCCGCAAAGTAAGGCACCGAGACGATAATAAGAAGATTTCCGACAATGTATTCGATAAAGTTGCTCTTGCCGTACACTGATTGTCCGGGTTCAACGGGGGCAGCGGTCGAAGGATCACCCCGAAGCGTCTGAGCGGTGGAAAAGGCAAGGCGGGATCAGGGCAATCCATGAAATCATCACGGTACGAAAACGGAATGCCCCGAACGCTGACTTGCTCGTGCTGGTCTTGCCTTGGGTGGTGCTTCTAGAGAACGGCAATTGGATATCCGCCTCTGGGTCTGTTGGTAACAAAGCCGGCTGGAAAGAGCTCGAGGCCAGATCAAGCCCAAAAGACTCCTCAATTCCTGTACCACCGGAACCAGCCAAATGCGGGCCTGTTTCCAGTGTTTCGACGCGCTTTCGACGGATGTTGGGAGGATTTCGCCCGATCGAGTGGGCTAAATCGACACGACGTTCTTACTGAAAAAAGTGCTATCATTGTTTCCACCGAAAAAACCGAAGTTCTCCATTGTGGCATATTCTTCGCAAAGAGGGTTCCCGTTGACGTCGTTCTCTCAGACCCTAAGGAAATCGATGGCCGCTGTATCGTTTCGCACGAAACTGATCGCTGCTATCGCGTCCGTCATCGTCATCCTTGTCGGAACTGCCCTCTATCTTTCCTGGTCGACGGAGCAATCACGGTCCGCAGTTGTCGAGACGCACAAACTGCTGACACAACAGGGCCTGGGCCGTCTCACCGTGGCTCTGGCGCCGACGCTGGACAGTCTTGCACAAGCCGGTTTCTTTGCGAAAGGGGAGCTCACGCGATCGGAAGAGCGCCATGTTGACACGCTCCTCGCGCGAATCGCCGCGGATGTCCTGAGTCAGTTTCGGGGGATGGAGGGTGGCTGCTATGTCGCTCAACTCGGTCAGTTCATGGGCTATTCGTTCCCGACTTCGCCGGAGCCACGACCTGCCTACGGGCCGCCTCCCCGCTCGTATCACATCATCCGGAATCAGGTCCTTCTCTCCATTGCGCAAAAAACTCCCATCATTGAAGTGCACACCTTTGATCCCGCGACGTTTCCGCTGGTGACGGAGCCGCTGATCGTCAGGGGTCAAGTGCTTGGCGGTGTGTGGGCGCGGATCCATATTGAGCGGTTGATGCCGACGGTGAGTCTAGTGAATGTTCTCCTGGGAACCGCGTTCATCTTCCTCCTTGGACTCGTCGCTGCACTCATTGCTGTCTGGCGTTTTCGGACGCACGTTGAGAAGCTCCGTGTAGGGCTGCAAACCCTCCATGGCGATAGCGCATTTCGATTCAAGGATACTTCCGGCGTCTTTGGATACATCGAGCATTCGATCAATGAAATGGTTGATGCTCGGATGCTGGATCAACAACGCAAGGCGGAGCTGGAGGCAGAGGTTCACCAGCACGATAAACTCGCGTCGCTCGGCAAACTCGTCGCCCGCGTTGCTCACGAGGTGAAAACCCCGCTCGCGATTGTGAAAACCCGGATTCAGATGTGGGACCGTAAACTCCGGAAAACCCGGCGGAAGAGTGAGATTGTGTCGAGAGAATCGATGGACCTGGTCCTGGATGAGATCGACTGGCTCTCAGATCTCGTCCGGCGCCTCCTGGTGTTCTCCAAGCCGGTAGTCCATGAACGCAGACCAGGCGACATCAACAAGCTCTTGCAGCACGTTCTCACCTTGATGCAAACGGAACTTGATGCGCGCGGCGTCATCAGGGAAGTTTCATACGAAGACCGCCTTCCACACCCCTCGATGGACGTCAAGGCCATGGAGCAGGTGTTTCTGAATATTCTTACCAATGCCGTGGAGGCGATGCCCGACGGCGGGATGCTGGCGGTTGCAACCCGCTGGTCGGAACAGACCGGAGAGGTGATTGTGAGTGTTCGTGATACGGGAAAAGGCATACCTGAGAGCATTCGCGGAAGCTTGTTCGATCCATTCCTCACAACAAAAAAGCATGGGACAGGACTCGGGCTCTCCATCTCATATGAGATCGTCCGGGCCCACGAAGGGAGGATTTTCTTCAGCGAACCGGGCTCTGCACAGACGACCTGTTTTGTGAGCCTCCCGGTTGTTCATCAGAAGGAGTGAGCATGAAGGAACGTAAAACAATTCTGATCGTCGACGACGAAGCCCCCATGAGGAGAAATTTGACTGAGCTTCTGGGAGAGGAAGGATTCAGCATTCTCGAGGCGGACGATGGAGACAAGGCGATCCAGCTGGTGCGAGAACAGAAGCCGGGCCTCGTGCTGCTCGACATCAATCTTCCCAGGACAGACGGCCTTGCTGCGCTGATCGAGATCAAGCGTCAGACTCCACAGGTTCCGGTGATCGTCTTCACTGCCTACGGAACGAGTGAGCGGGCGATTCAGGCAATGAAGACGGGCGCTTTTGACTACCTCGAGAAACCCTTTGATCTGGATGAATTCCTGCTGACGATCCGGCGGGCCTTGAACTACAGCGATCTGCTGTCAGAGGTGCAGGATCTCAGGTCAAAAGTGCCTGAATCCCAGGCGTGCTTCTCTTCGAGCGAGCTCATTGGGTCGAATCCCAAGATGCAGGAGATTTTCAAGACCGTCGGTCGCGTGGCTGGCACGGACGCAACAGTCCTGATCGAAGGTGAAAGCGGGACCGGGAAAGAGCTTGTGGCTGATGCAATCCAACGGCATTCGCTGCGGAAAGACAAGCCGTTCATCAAGGTGAATTGCGGTGGTCTCCCGGAAACTCTACTCGAGAGTGAGATGTTCGGACACGAAAAGGGGTCGTTCACGGGAGCTGTCTCCCGGAGGGAGGGCCGATTCGAGCTTGCCAACGGTGGGACGATCTTCCTGGATGAAATCAACAACATGCCTCCGCCCCTGCAGATGAAGCTCCTGCGCGTGCTGCAGCATAGGACGTTCGAACGGGTAGGTGGAAATGAAACGCTGACGGTGGACGTTCGCATCATCGCGGCCACGAACAAGAACATTGAGGCAGAAGTGAAGGCGGGAAGGTTCAGGGAGGATCTCTACTACCGTCTCAACGTGGTTCAGATCGTCATTCCTCCGCTGCGAGAGCATCTCGATGACATCCCGCTTCTGGTCGATCACTTTCTAAGGAAATACGATGCAGCACGAAGAACTCTCTTGTCGCGCGAAGCGCAACAGAAGGTGCAAGCATATTCCTGGCCGGGCAACGTGCGCGAGCTGGAGAATGTCATCCAGCGCGCACTGGTGATGGCGCAGGGGAATGTGCTCACTGCTGACGATCTTCCGATTGAGTCTGCGACACGAAAACAACTTGGGGGGCTTCAACAGCCGACCGATGAGCGTACGCCGCTCAAGAAACTCATGTCGGCGTTTGAGAAGAACCTCATCCTGCAGGCGCTCACGAAAACCAAATGGAACAAGACGAAAGCCGCTGGGCTGCTTCAGATCAACCGGCGCCTTCTCTTTAGCAAGATCAAGCGGTACAAGATCAGAGCGCCGAGGTAGCGAAGGAGGATGCAGCGGTCGCAAGAGAGATAGTACGTGCTTGAAACAACAAGCCAGCTTCAGAAAGCATCCTGGAGCGGGCTTTTGACTTGCTTCGCAAAGGCTGGCTCATTCTGCGCTTCTCACTCTGCCCAAAGCACGAGCCCCAGCTTGAGAGGATTATCGAGATCCTCGTGCCTGGGAAGCACGCGCACGGTATGCCCCATCCGCCCGCTCATCGCCAGCTTGTTCGTGCCGACGAACTCGTACACAGTTCCCTTCGGCCTGTCGGTCGGTTTCATCAACGCAACCTTCGGATTCTCGATGTCGCCCTGTGCGTTCAGTTGACCGTAAAAAAGCTCGACCGTCACGTCATCAGGTTTGAGTTGCCCGAGGTCGATCTGTGCTCTTACTGTCACTGACTCCCCGACTTTGAGCGTCTTGTGATTGTCGACGGTGACCTCGTCGATTTCAATCTCATCCCAGCTCTCACGGAGGTGCTTCTTCCAGACGGCGAGGTCTTTGGCTCTTGCGAACCCATTCTCACCCAGGTCTGTCCCTCTGTCGAGCGCCGGCAGGTACATCCTCTCTGTATATTCGCGAACCATCCGGTTGGTGTTGAATTCCGGCCCGATGGTTCTCATCGCGCTCTTCATTTTGGCTATCCACTGTCTCGGCAGATCGTCGGCCCCTCGTGTGTGGTACAGCGGTACGATCTCCTTCTCCAGGAGGTCGTACAGGGCATTCGACTCAATCTTGTCCTGTTTCGTCTCGTCCGTGTATTCCTCGCCCCGTCCGATCGCCCAGCCTGTCTGCACGGTATAGGCCTCATCCCACCACCCGTCGAGGACGCTGAGATTGATGGCGCCGTTAAGTGTTGCCTTCATTCCGCTGGTGCCGCTCGCCTCGAGACGCCGCCGCGGCGTGTTGAGCCACACATCGACTCCCTGCAGCATGTAGCGGGCCACGACCATGTCATAGTCCTCAAGGAACACCATTCGCCGCCGGGCGCCGGGCTTTCGTTCGAAGTGGATGATTTGTCGAATCAGATCCTTTCCGGGATTGTCATGCGGATGCGCCTTGCCGGCGAAGATAATCTGAACCGGTCGGTCTTTGTCGGTTAGAATCCGCATCAGCCGCTCCGGCTCTTTGAGGATCAGCGTCGAGCGTTTGTATGTTGCGAAACGGCGGGCGAAGCCGATCGTCAACGCCTGAGAGTTGAGAATCTCCGCTGCGCCTGCTCGACTTCCGATGGCGGCGCACCACGTGCCTCAAGTTGTGACCGCAGGCGCGTGCGTGCAAATGCCACCAGCCGCTCTCGCCGCCTCTCATGGGTACGCCAGAGTTCTTCATCGGGAATATGGAAGACCCTGCTCCAGAGAGCGTATTCTCCTGGATCTTCCCGCCACTTCGGGCCTTGACCAGCTTGAACAATTCGCCACGACAAGCCGCCTACGGAAGGCACACCGGCAACATCTACACCGGCCGCGGAATGTCTGTCATAAACAATCTGGCTTCCATCGGGTGATATATCGGCCAATTCCACCATGTTCGCGGAGTCGTTCGTGAGTCGTCGCGGCTCGCCGCCAGAAGCATGAACCCAGTACACATCATAGGTTCCTTTGTTGTCCTGAGCAGGGAAAGCGACCCAGTTGCCGTCTCGAGATAGACTGGGATACATAACCGATGAGAAGGGAACCTGTAGCAAACGAAAGTGTGCATTCTCATTCAGTCGAGCGGGACGTGGCGCGAGGATCAGAACTCCTGCAGCAACCAGCACAGCAACTACTGCTATTGCAATCCAGAGCGACTCCTTTGATGTTATGCCTCGTTGTCCCTGGATTGCATCGCCGTGCATCATGCGCGTTGTTTCGTCTTTCAAATCTTGTAGATCCACCACCATCTCATCAACATGTTGATATCTGTCATTACGATCTCTACGTAACGCCTTCCGCACAATTCGTTCCAACTCCATCGGTGCATTCGAGCGTAGACTTGTGATGGGCTCAGGATCATCGCTTAAGATGCAATACACGATTGGCTGCTCATAGTCCCCGGCGAATGGCGCTTTGCCCGTCACTATTTCATACAGGACAGCCCCAAGCGACCAGATATCGCTCCGATGATCTACCTCCTCTCCTCGCGCCTGCTCGGGAGACATATAGGCAACCGTCCCAAGCGTCGATCCAGTTTTTGTCAGCTTGGTTTGCCCTGCAAGCTTCGCGAGCCCAAAGTCGACGATCTTCGCTTCTCCATCCTTCGTTACCATAATGTTGGCCGGCTTGATGTCGCGATGAACCATGCCGGCTTCGTGAGCTTTCGCCAGTCCACGAGCAACCTGCATCGCCAGGCCGACAGCTTCATCGATTGGCAGCGGCCCCCGCTCGATCTTCTTCTTCAGTGTCTCCCCGTCATAGAAATCCATGCAAATGAAGAGCTGACCATCCTGGGCTTCGTCGACATCGTGGATCGTGCAGATGTTGTCGTGCTGGAGGGCCGAGGCGGCTTTTGCCTCGTGGATGAAGCGCTGCTTCGCTTCGGGGTCTCGGGTGAGGTCTGGTGGAAGAAACTTGAGAGCAACGTGGCGGTCGAGCTTGAGGTCCTGGGCCTTGTAGACAACGCCCATCCCCCCACCTCTAAGCCTTTCGAGGATTCTATAGTGCGATATGGTCGCCCCGATCATGTGGACCTCCATTGGTGGGAATCGGGACCTAGAAAATGATGTCTATGGTCTTTGCACGGTGTCGGTGGGCAAGTTCAGCCGTGCAAAGCTACGGCAGTTCAGACTGAAAGGCAAATGTGCGAAAATGAGGCTGGCTCTTTATCTCAAAGGCTCTTTTCTCAACTTGACAATCCGCTCACGCCTCACTATCTTTGTGTGATACAATTATATGAAAATACAAACATGAGGAGAACACGTTATGGCCGCTGTCAAAATCGGTGCAAGCCGTCAGGTAGCCATTCCGAAAAAGATTCACGACGAACTTCACCTCCGTGCCGGTGACTACTTGGAGATAGAGCTCCACAACGGGACGCTTGTGCTAACGCCAAAGGCTCTCGTCGACAAACATCTTGAGCAACGACTATCCGAGGCTCTTGACGATGTCAAGAAGGGCCGCCTTCACGGACCATTCAAGTCCGCGAAAGAGGTGGTCCAGTCCCTCCGCCGTTCCTCCAAAAAACCGAGAAAGAGGTGATGCGGCTTTTCTACACCGACCGTTTTCTCAAGAGCTATGAGCAAGCCCCGGCTGCAATCCAAGCTGCATTCGACCGTCGGGTTCCCCTCCTGCTGGCAAATCTCCGTCACCCTTCCTTGAGAGCAAAGAAATACGACGAGGCACGAGGAATCTGGCAAGCGCGGGTAACCCGAGACTGGCGTTTCTACTTCACCATCGAGGATGACACCTACTACCTTCTGGACATGATCTCGCATCCGAAGTAGAACGCGGCTATCGAAATAGCTCGGTTTTTGGCACTCTTCTGAAAGTGGTTGAAAACGAGGGATTCCTTTGGGCTGCTATGATAGCTGCAGCTCCGTGACCACCAGCAATTCTACTGGGTGCAGAAGGTTCCCGTTAGGGCTACTGTTGCACCCAGTATGGAAGAGCTCGGCTGGCTGAAATCTTTCAAGAAAGGCAGTTTCGGCAGGGTTCTGACATAACATCTGACCTTCCTCTGATCGCGATCCACAACTATCTTCTCGACAGCTCTCCGGAGTAATTCTTTCCTCTCTTCTATTCGCGCAGTCAGAATCTTTGATTCAAAGTTTTCAAGGAAACCGGTGACTTCTCTAACAATGTCTGCCTGTCTACCCTTGGGCGCGTAGTTTCTCTGCAACCGTGCTTTCTCTTCTTTGAGTTTCTCCTGAATTTCTTCCAGCTCCCTTAGTCTTGCAGCGACTGTCTTCAAGTTGGTGCCTTCCTCGGCCAGCCTCATCAGATTTTCGATCTTTCCTTCGTTTTCGATTAACAGTTGAGAGCTGCTTTGGATTCTTCTTTGAATTTGAAGAGGCTCTTTGTTGAGCAAGTCTCGAACTTTGCTTTTCACTCTCTCGACAACTGCAGGGGCAAGCAATACCTCTTTCACGCTTCTCAAGACAAAGCTCTCAAGAACGTCTTTTCTGACCGAAAACCAATTGCAGACGCCTTTTCCTTTTTGAAGGTGATCTTCTCTTGTTTGTTCGCAGCTTCGTGCGATCAGCTACAGACACTCTCTCACGTCTCAACCTTGCGCGCGCTCCTCAAACGAGGCCAAGGCGAATGAGGTTGAAGAACGGCTGCGACCGACCGGCATGTCTTTGTTCGTTTGTTGAGAAGCAAATTCTGAATCGACCCGGGAACCAGTTTCATTGTTCTGATAGCTTCGGCTCGCCGATCAAATTGTTCTCTCCTCCCCGAGCTTCGTCGTCAGCGAATTCCTTTCGTAAGAGAAAAAAAGGATCTCGCGGGCAACGCCCGGAGAGGGCAGGCAAACGAATCCAGCACCGTAAGTGGATCTGTTGCCTTCAGTCGGGTGAGAATCCGACCGGCCCGCGAGATTACAAAGACGCAGACTTGACCGGGGAAGAGGAAGCCTTCCATCGCGCGCATTTCTATACCTATGTCCAGTCCCCCTTCGTTTGTCTTTCAACGTAGGTTGTAGCACTAATGTTGTGAGGCGGACTCGATCAAATCAACTCGAGATTGAACCTGAGTTGGACGTCACCCCGTGCAACTTGAGCTTCGGCGACTTGCGAGAGGATTCAAGTGATGACACCACGGGCATTCCCAATGTGTCTCCATCAACTTGAGCCGAGCTGCCTTCTCCGCTTCGATCGACTTCCTCTTGGCTTCTAGCTGCTTTTCGTGTCCTTCGCGAAGCTGTCCGACTTGTTGCTGGACCTCGTCCTCTGAAAATCTGTGCTGACAGAATCGGCAGACTCTCGCCTCCAATTTGATCGTCTCAGCGCAATCTGGACACTTCTTCGTCAGCAGAGACGGATCGAAATTCTCCTGGCTGTCTGAGGGCGGGGATGGCTTAGGTTGTTGGACAGGATTTTCCAGTTTATCCACGAGCACGGCTGCGAGCAAGCCAAAGACCCCGAAGAAAAGGCCGATCAGAAACCAATTGGCCGGGTCTCGATTTCTCTTCTTGACCGCGATCGAGGAGAGAACTCCGAACGCTACCCCATAGACGATGAGATAGAACCAAACCATGATATCCTCCGAAATGTGCTGCGACGGTAGTGCCGACTATTGGGGTAACGTATGGTGTAGTTGCCGATCACATCACGACAAACGAGGGATTACGATTGTTCCCGCCGGGAGTACATAACCTTCGTCTCTGCCCACAAATCCGGAGATCTATCCCTCAGGTGAATGTCTTTGAGTACGTTGGCAGGTGGTCGTGGAGCGTCTGAAGGCCACTCAGATACTCCGAGCGGCCACGGTGCTGTACGCGAAGTTAAGAGACTTTTTGAGAATGTCAAACAGGCAAGTACTTGATATCCCTTTGCCTTGTCTTTGTAACACAGTCTGGGGAGGGGGAATGCCTGGGACTGTGTATGTTTGGGAGAGCCGGAAATCGGCGTTCTGGAGGCATCCAAAGGTCTTTCGAGAGAAAAAGGTCGATCGGTCTCTGCGCCGATTTCATTGTTCAATCGGTCCGTGGAAGGTGTATCGATTCCCTCCACGCTTGAATGACTTTTTCGATGGTGCTGATGGCAACCTTTGGGAGGTAGTAGACTTCAAGCCACGTCTTGTAAGGACGTTTCGACAAGATGATCTTGATGCGGAAGGGACCAATTTTCTGCCTGGAGAGAGACTGCCGCAAGCGGGACTTCGAAGTCTTGTTGAGCCATTTCAAGCAGGCTTGAGCTTCCTGTTCATCATAGAACGGCAGGAGCAGTTCCTCAAAACCACTTCCCAGCCTTTCGACACGGGCGGGGGATTGTGCTGTGGGTGTTTTGTCGCCCCGGTGTGGATCAAGAAAGTATGCGATCGTTCCCACGACGATTGCGACAAGCGCCAAAGAGAGGGTGAAGAGATCTCTCAGGTCTGGACGGAGTTTTCTGTATCGCTTCTTTGACTTGGGATCGTATTCCAGGCAGGTAAGTGATTTGTAGATGCTCTTGACCGTGTTCGTCAACGCGCGGGGCCGCCACTGGGAGGCAGGCAGGCCCGCAACGTGAACCGGAACCCAGAAACCACGACCCAACCCGCGCAGGCGAGAGGGGGAGAAGCCGACGCAAAAGACAAACACCGGCACGCCAAGACGAACCGCAAACCGGCAGGAGAGCAGAGAGCCGCGAGACTTGGGGGAGGAAAGGAAGCAGACCAGCGCAGAGGAGCCCCGGCGGGCAACCCCGCCAGAAGGTGAAACATGGCGGGCAAGGAAACGGACAAGGGCAACCGAGCGGGCGGCGAGACGTAACCGAAGCGGGACGCCAAGCCCGCCACCGGACCACCAGCGAACGGAGGCGCCAGCCCGGGCAGCTGCAAGGACAGAAGAGACGGCGGAGAGGAAACAAGCACCGCGACCGCCTAGACCAAAGGCAGAGAAGACCGACACGCGCGAAAGCGCAGAGAACGGAAGAGAGAACGACAGAATCCGCCCCCACCGAGCAGCCAACGACGAGACGAGCGGCTGAGCCGGAGAGGACGGCTGAGACAACAGAAGCGACCAGCGGCTGCACAGAAGAAGGAAGCGAGCGCGAACCGCAGAAGCCAACGACGGAACACGAAGAGAACATAACAAAACCTGAACGGGCGAAAACCGCCGAGCGACGTGCCCGCGCCAGCGAGCCCAAGCCGAAGCAGCCCGCCAGCGCCCGCGCGCCGACTTGCGCGAGGAGCGAAGCGAAAACCATATTGGAGCGGCACAGCCCCGCAGGCGCAGCCACGCAATGCCCGGAGCGAGTCCCTCGACTTCACTCGGCACGAGCGGAGCCCGAGTGCGGAAGCGACCCTTCGGCTTCGCTCAGGGGGAGCTGCACAAACGAGGGTTGAGTGAACGAGGAGCGTCAGCGACGAAGTGAGCGAAAGGCTTGCGTGGCGAGAACGGGGCTGTAAATTGAAGAACCCGTAGGAGCGGAGAAACAGCGGATTAAGGGATCAACAGCGGATCAAAGGAGTAATGGAAAAATGGAGTAGTGGAATGGTGAAGCTATGAACGGATGGAATGGCGGGAAAACAGCAGATCAGTCGAGGAATGGATTGGTCGAGTGGTGGCGTTCGAAGCCCGATCGTGATTGCATCATTTGGAGAAGAGGCTGACGTATTCTGCAAACGAGAACACACGGTTTCGTTTGTTTCCCGTGACTTCGGCCAAGACCTTGAGATCAACGAGGTCCTGGATCAATTCATTCGCCGTCTTGGGGGTAACCTTGAGCATTTTGGAGGTATCCCCTGACGTGATCCTCGGATTGCGGTAGAGATTCATCACAAGTTCTTTCGCTTTCGGGAGCCTCTTGCCAAGACGCACGATTCTCTTTCCTTCTACGTCCTCACGGAGCGCTTGAATCTTTTCGAACGTGGTAATGCCCTCGTTGCACGTTTCAGCAACCGCAACCAGGAAGAACGTGATCCATTGTGCGAGATCGTTCAGCGTTCTGGCAAGCATCAGTTTATCGTAGTACACGGAACGGTGCTTATCGAAGTAGTCTGAAAGATACAGCGTCGGTTTCGCAAGCAGACCCTTGCTTACCAAGTACAGGGTTAAAAGCAGACGGCCGATACGGCCGTTGCCGTCAAGGAATGGATGGATGGTTTCGAACTGGTAATGACCGATAGCAATCCGGATGAGGTTGGGAACATCAATGGTGTCGTTGTGGAGGAATTTCTCCAGATCGCTCATCAGCGAGTCGACTTCTTGGTGCGAAGGTGGAATGAACGCCGCATCCTTGATCGACGACCCACCGATCCAGTTCTGGCTTCTGCGATACTCCCCCGGTAGCTTGCTCGCGCCGCGCCCCTTGCTCAAGAGGATCTTGTGTGTTTCCTTGATAAGACGTGTCGACACAGGTACCTTTTGAAGGCGCTTCACTGCGTGGTTCATTGCAGCAACATAATTCTGAACCTCCTGCCAGTCGTTCCGTCTTTCCGGTTCCACCTCGGTTACCTTGAGCAGAGCCTCCTCGACATTAGTCTTCGTCCCTTCGATGCGGCTTGAAGTTGTCGCTTCTTTAATGATGTGCATCCGGATGAAGTAGTCGACATCCGGCACCTGTTTGGAGAAGGCGTTCAGTGAGCCCAGTTTATGGTTTGCCTCTTCCAGCAGCGTGTTGATCTTCGGATTGCTCCACACCCAGGTGTGGTTGACCAGAGATGGAGTGAGACTCTTGTACTGGTACTGCTGGCGATACGTTCCGGATTTGAAGTCCTTCAGGTCCATCTGAGCTCTTTTGTCAAGGTAAAATAAGAATTCCGTTGTTATAGTTTACGGCTCCAAAGTAAAATAAGAAAATTCTTGTTTTAGTCAAGGGAATTCGAAGAATCCGTGCAAAGTGTGACCTGACGGTGAAACCTCCGCGCAATGCGTGGAGAATGTCTTCAACCGGAATAGCATCATCGGGTCACGATAAGGGATGATCGGAAAAGTCGAGTAATTCTGATGGAATTGGGGGGCGAAGGGGACATATTACGATTGCAGATCTTCCGTCGAGCCCATGTTGAATCGAATATGATTGAAAAAGAAGAGACCTAAACCGACAGCCTGATTTCAGGTCGTCGCAGCTTAGGTCTCTGGACTCAATGGTCTCTGGACTCAGTGGTCTCTGGACTCGAAAGGGTTATGCGTTGATGTGCGTGATCAGAATATAGGCAACACGGGCAGGAAATACAACCGGCGACTCATCTTGGAGATGAGCCGTCAACATCACGTCGGCGAAAGAAGGAAATGTTGAATACTGGAATAGCTGTCAAGGGCCACCACAATTCCCCAGGTTAGAGGCCTCCAGGGCCAGATGATTCCCCAGTTCTGGGGTCAGATGATTCCCCAGTTTCGGGGTCAGATCATTCCCCAGTTTCTGGG
>Ga0315279_10001747_pt1 | contig 35248 bp, 26 predicted proteins | sample YL17G06_20_MG_FD_203694 | JGI IMG/M metagenome (GOLD analysis project Ga0315279, IMG submission 203694) | Sediment microbial communities from Yellowstone Lake, YNP, Wyoming, USA - YL17G06_20 | ecosystem: Environmental > Aquatic > Freshwater > Lake > Sediment | place: USA: Wyoming | collected...
GTGGAGGAGCACTTGCCCGCCCTCCGTCGCGGCGAGGGGCTGCCAGCGGAGCGTCCGTCCGCCGTCGCGGTACGTCCCATCGGTCGGCGAGTTCTCGTCGGGGCCGACGCGCTCGAACATGCGCGGGAACGCCGCGCGATAATCGGGCAACGCGGCGAAGTTCCACGTCCCCCCATCGAACGGGCCGATCACTTCCCACTCGGGGATGTCGCGGAGCACCGAGTCGGGGAACAGCGGGAGGACGCTCTGCCACCTGGACATGACGCGCCCACCGTACCGGACCGTGGCGCTCATGCGGGGAATTGCGAGCAGGCGATCGGTGCTCGTGACGAACCGCGCGTCGATCTGCCGCGACTCGCCGGGGGCCAGCACAACGACCGCCGAGTCCACTCCCTCGACGCGGCGCCAGCCGTCGGCGCCCGCCCCGAGGATGCTCAGCGCGATCGTCGTCGTGTCGGGCAGGCCGTTGCGCACCATCGCGGCGTAGCCGGTCCGGACCTGGGCGGTGCCGATGCCGACCGGCATGACGGGCACCACCTGGAAGGCGCGACGCGCGGCCATCTGGAACGAGCGCGTCGCGACGTCGCGCGGCCAGATGCTCCCCGGCTCGAGGAACGAGACGTACGCCGAGTCGCCGTCGAAGCTCACGTGCGTGATGTGGTGGAACAGGCCGAGCGGCTTCACCGGGGATGGCTGCAGCCCGCCGCCGGTGGGCCCGAGGATGAAGTACTCGTGGCCGTTTCGCATCGCGTACTCGATACGGTGCGTGTGCCCGCAGAACACCGTGTACGGACGATTCCCCAGCGCGGCCTCGATCTTCGGCCACTCGGCGCGATAGCTCGGGTCCTGCCACGCGGGCTTGTGGAGGAAGATGAACGTGTGCCGGGCGTTGGCGTGCGCTGCCAGGTCCGCCTCGACCCAGCGGATCTGCTCCGCGGTGAAGTTCGGGGTCACGCCGACGCGGGTCTCCTCGCTGTTGAGCACGAGGAAGTGGCAGCCCCTGTGGTCGAAGGAGTAGTACGTGCGGCCGTAGTTCCGCCGCCACCAGTCGAGCATCTCGGGATAGTAGACGTCGTGGTTGCCGGCGGTCATGAAGAAGGGCACCGCCAGGCGGTCGGCGTGCTCCCGGAAGCGGTTCACCTCCTGGACGAGGGCCGTGGTGTCGCGCACGTAGCCCTGGACCATGTCGCCGACCATGACGACGAAGTCGGGATGCAGGAGGTTGATCTCGTCCACGGCGCGGTCGAAGACGTCCCAGAAGCGCGTGCCATCGCCTGTCTTGTCGCCGAGGATCATGAAGGTGAACTTCTGCGGGTCGGCCGACCATGGCCGGTCGAGCAGCGGCGTGCGCGGCTGGAGCGACGGCTTGCCGGCGGTCTGCGGTGCCGGGGCGGCGATGGACGACGACGCCGCCGCCAGCGTCCAGCCGGCCGCCAGAGCCCACGCGATGACCGAAACGGACACGATGCGTCTCATCTTCTGTCACCCTCCTCGATTGCTGTGGGGTACCGTCCGAGACAGGAAGCCACATCGCGCGGCGCGGACGCGAACCTGCCGGTCTCCAGTCCATCCGCCGGGCGAGTGCCCGATGGTACGGCCGCACGCGGCGCGGCGCAACCTTCTCCCCACCGAGGACAGCGGAAACTGGACGCGACGGAAATGGCGACAAACGCCCGCGGCGATCGACGGGCGGTCCGTCACGGTGGGGAGCTACCCGCGGCGGCGACCATCTGCCTCCTCGCGGTCGAGGACGAGACGAGTGGCTACGTGAGCTTGCCGCACGAGGAGACCATCCGGTACGCTTCTGCCCTGGTCATGCTCTATCGTGACCGCTCGGCCCGACAAGAGTGCATCGTCCCCTGCGGGGACGCGGCCTGCCAAGCTGACGTGCCTGGGATCGTAGACGGAACACTCTTGTCCCGCCGCCCTTGCCAGGCGACCGTAGGACTCGCCGCCATAGCGAGATAAATGCGGATTCCGCCCACGCGCGCCGCCATGATCTGGTCGGCCGCGTCAGTTCCACGGAAGACGAGCGCGCGTCTCCCAGTAGGCGTCCGGCGGCTCGGCGAGACACAGCAGACGGTTGGCGGCCTCCGTATCCCACGGCACCATGAGGGCCGTCGCGTTCGACCGCACCTGCTCCTCGGTCGCGGCGCCGCTGAGGACGACATCGGCCCATGGTTGCGCGAGGGCCGCGGCCAGGGCGAGGGCGTCCACGGTCGTGTCCCGTCGCGCCGCCTCGTCCTTCAGGAGCGCGAGCCTGCGAGAGAAGTTGGCGGCGTCGTTCCGCGGCGTGAGACGGCCGTTCGCGAGCGCCTCCTTGACGATGACGCCCATGCCGGCGTCCCTCGCCTCCTGGAGCACCGGGCCGCACGACCGCTCGAGCAGGTTCCACGTCGCCTGCACGGCGTCGAACAGGCGCGTGCCGTCGAGCGTGGTCGCCAGCCCCTGCCGCAGCACGTCCGCCTGCTTCGGCCCGGTCACGGAGAGGCCGATGTGGATGCCCTGGCCCTTCAGGTGCGCGAGTTCCTCCAGCACGGCGAGATCAGCCAGGACGCCGCAATCCGACGCTACCGAGTGGATCTGGTAGAGGCAGAGATAGTCGCCCAGATGGGACCGCGTCTCGATCCACTGCTGTCGCAGGTTCGCAGGCGTGTGGTCTTCCTCCTCGTGCGTGCTGGCGTCCACCTCCCAGTCGGCGGTGTACCGGCAGCCCCACTTCGAGCCGACCACGACGTCGGATCGGGGGATGTCGCGGGCGCGGAGCCAGGAGCCGAGGAACTCCTCCGCGCGGCCGTACGATCGGGCGGCGTCGTAGTAGCGCACGCCGACCTGCCACGCAGCGTCGAGCACGCCGTGCGCGTGGGCCTCCACCGCCGCGACGGCGTAGTTGCCCTTCAGGTCCTTGTGATGGCCGATCGTGATGTAGCCTGGCCGTCCGAGCGCTGCGAGACCGAGGCCAATCTCGGAGACGACGAGCCCAGTCGGGCCGAACGTGCGGGTGCGCATCCTCACCCTCGTCGCGCAGATGCCAGTCTGCCCCGGGCTTCCCGCGCCGTGCCGGGAGCCCCCGGCGGGGCATCTACAGTAGGAGAACACCGCAGGGCGCCGTGGCGACACCCGGCAGGTCGCAACTACGTGCCGCCGGGCGCTCCCAGCGGAACGGCGGGAGGGACAAGCGCGTTCATCCTATGCGTCGCCGTCCGAACGTGAGCGAGCCGCTCACAGGAACCAGCCGGGTACCGAGTGATGACCCATCCCCACCTGCCCCGAACGCTCATCTACCTCGTGACCGCCCTCTTGCTGGTCGGCGCCGCCGGCCCGGGAAGACAGGCGCCGAAAGGCTCGGCGCGGGCGACGAGTGCATCGGCGCAGGTGGCGAGGCTCCTGCGCGGCCGGCTTGCCGGCGGTCGACCGGGCGATGCCTTGCGGGTCGACGGTGACTCGCTCCGAGCGGCGGCGGACGTGCGTCGCTTCTATGTCGGGCGCGCCTACCGACCGGCATGGATCGGCCCCGCCGAGTCGCTCTCCGTCGCCGACACGCTCGTCCGGGTGCTCCGCATGTCCGACCGTGACGGGCTGGACCCGGACGACTACCACCTGCCGCACATCGAGCTCATCCGGGCCGCCATTCGCGCGGACGTCGACACGGGCCGCGCGCGGCTCCGTAGCCTCGTCGACCTCGACCTGCTCCTCAGCGACGCCTTCTTCGCGTACGGATCGCACCTGCTCTACGGGAGGGTTGACCCGCAGCCGCTCGGCGAGGGCCAGATCGTCGATCCACGGGGCGTGAACATGCCCGCGCTGCTACAAACGGCGATCCGGACCGGCCGGGTCCGCGACGTGCTGGCGTCGCTCGCACCCAGGTACCCAGGCTACGCGAGGCTTCAGGATGCGCTCGCGCGGTACCGCGAGCTGGCACAGCTCGGCGGATGGCCGACCGTCCCCAACGGGCTGGACATCGGCGCGCGCGACCGCGACCCGCGCGTGCCGACGCTGAGAACCCGTCTGCGCCTGGAGGGCGACCTCTCACCCGACACGACCGACGATCAGCTCATGGGCCAGATCTTCGACTACCGCCTCGACCGGGCACTCCGGGCCTTCCAGGAGTGTCACGGAATCGACCCCGACGGCGTCCTGGGCCGAGAGACGCTCGCCAAGCTCAACGTTCCCGTCGAGGAGCGCATGGCGGAAATCGAGACGAACCTGGAGCGTCTGCGCTGGCTGCCGCGAAACCCCGGCATACGGTACCTCCTCGTCAACATCGCCGGCTTCGAGCTGTCCGTGATCGACTCGGACACCACCGCCATGTGGATGCGCGTCGTCGTCGGCACCATGGATACCGCCACGCCAGCCTTCAGCGACACCATCACCCAGATCGTGCTGAACCCCGACTGGCACATCCCACGGAAGATCGCCTTGCAGGACATCCTGCCGCGCGTCCTCGAGGACAGCAGCTATCTCGCGAGCCAGCACATGAGAATGTACCGCTGGACCGCAAAGGGCGAGCGGGAGGTAGATCCGAGGACCATCGACTGGGCGTCGCTCAACGCGGACAAGTTCCCCTACGTCGTCGTGCAGGACCCCGGCGCGGACAACGCCCTCGGCAGAATCAAGTTCGTCTTCCCCAATCCGTACGCGGTCTACCTCCACGATACGCCGTCGGGCTGGCTCTTCGACAGCACCGTGCGGACGTTCAGCCACGGCTGCATCCGCATCGAGCGGCCGCTCGATCTGGCGACGTACCTCATGCAGGATGATCCGACCTGGACGCGCGACGCCTTCCAGGCCGCTATCGACACGGGGGAGCAGCGCATTGTGCGGCTCCGCACACCCGTACCCGTACACCTCGTCTACTGGACGGTCTGGGTCGACGAGGACGGGACACTGCAATTCAGGGACGATATTTATGACCGGGACACGGGACTTGCGGCCGCCCTTCACTAACACTCTCTCGCTCGCCATGCTCTGCTTCGCCCTCCTCGGCCCCCCCGCCGCGAGAGCCGCGCCGTACTCCGCTAAGGGCGCGGGCTTCCTCGTCCGGTTTGGCGAAGAGATCACCGCGTATCGCGCGATGGCGGCCTTCGTCATGCCGCGCGACACGCTCTCCATCGAAGCCATCGGCGCGGCCGACGCGCGTTACGACCTCGGCAGCTCCGGCGGATGGACGACGCGCACCGGCCCGGCGGCCTGGAGCTGGGTCGCCCCGAGCAGGCCGGGTCTCTACGCCGTCGATGTCGTGCAGACCGCGCCGCGGGACAGCATCCGCCTCAACGTCTTCGTCATGGTGCCGTACGACAGTCTCCAGGGCGAGCACCTGCAGGGCTACCGGATCGGGACGTATCCTGCCGTGCCCTTACGCGGCGAGGAGATCTACCGCCATCCGCGCGGTTTCGTCGAGGTGACGGAGGAGAACGAGGAGACGCTCGTCTCGCCTCACTTCCGCCTGAAGCAGTTCGTCGCGAAGCAACCTGCGGGCTACCCGCGGTACGTCGTCCTTCAGGAGCGGTTCCTCTCCATGCTGGAGCTCGTCCTCGAACGGGTCAACGCCGCGGGCCACGCGGCCGAGACGCTTCACGTCATGAGCGGCTACCGCACGCCGTACTACAACTCGCTCATCGACAACGTCCCGTACAGCCGCCATCAATGGGGCGATGCCGCCGACATCTTCGTCGATTCGCAGCCGGAGAACGGCGTGATGGACGATCTCGACGGCGACGGGAGGAGCGACTTCCGCGACGCGCTCGCCCTCTACGGCATCATCGAGGCGATCCAGGCGCAGCCCATCTACCGCACGTACATCGGCGGGCTCTCGCCGTACCCAGGCAACCGGGCGCACGGCCCGTTCGTCCACGTGGATACCCGCGGCAAACCCGCGCGTTGGGGAGAGGAGTAGGTGAACCCTTACTGAGGACGTGTACCTGCGCAATCGCCTTCCACGGGATCGATCTTCTCGTGGAGGGTCAACTTCTGTGCCTCGTATAGCCGGTAGAAGAGATTCCTGCTTGCGAGCAGGTCGGCGGGGGCACCCTGTTCGACGATGCTGCCGCCGGAGATCACGAGGATCCTGTCCGCATTGATGACGGTGGCCAAGCGATGGGCGATGACGATCGTCGTCCGCCCGGACCGCGCCGTCTCCAAAGAGCTCCTGATCTCGCTCTCCGCGATGCTGTCGAGACTGGATGTAGCCTCGTCCATGAGAAGCAACTGAGGCTGCCTCATGATGGCCCGGGCGATCGCAAAGCGCTGACGTTCGCCGCCCGAGAGGCCGGTGTCCCGCTCCGGCAGGACCATCTCGTAGCCGTCCGCCTGCGCATCGACGAAATCCGCAATCCCCGCGGACTGCGCCGCCCGCCGAGTTTCGGACCGGTCCGCGTCGTCGTTGGGGTAGCCGATGTTCTGCCGAATGGTCCGTCCCGACCAGAGGTGAATGTTCTGGGGCACAAGTCCAATGCACCTCCTTAGCGATTCCAAGGAGAGCGACTGCAGGTCGGTGTCGTTGACGAGTATCCGGCCCGACTCCGGGGCATAGAACCCCATCAGGAGGTCGATGATCGTCGTCTTCCCCCCGCCGCTCGGGCCGACGATGCCGACGAACTCCCCCGGCGCCACGGAGAACGAGAGATTCCCGACGCCGAACCCGCGGGAGTAGTGGAACGTAACGTCGTCGAAGCGCACCTGGACGCCGTTACTGCCCTGCAGCGGAAGGTCGCTACCTTCGGATATCCGCTCGACCGGTATCGAGAGGAGCGCCTCGGTCTTCTCCACGTCCGCCTGGATCTCCTCGGAATCCATCTTCGTTTCGAGCACCGCCCCGAGTGCGCCGTACATCTTGGGAACGTACGCCACGAAAGCCACCAAAGCTCCGACGGTGAATTCCTTCGTGGTGACCAGATATGCACCGTATCCGAATACGAGCCCCGTCGTGACATTCTGTATCAGCTGGGAGGAGAACGCGGTATGGAGCCGCATGACGACGAACCGTCTGATCCGTATCGACCGATGGTCCGAAAGGAGACGCTTCCACCGAGTGCTTTCGACGCGCTCGCCGCCAAAAGCTCGGATGGTTCGTATGCCATCAACTGTGTGATACACATATGAGCCAATCGTGTCTTCGATGGCGTAGAATGCCCTGCCGGATTCCTTCCTCAAACTGCCGAGGCGAGCGGCCATCATGAACGACAGGGGTAGAGCGATGAGGGTAATCAGGGTAAGCTGCCACTGAAGACGGGTCATCACTGCGAGCGTGCCCACGAGTACTAGCAGATTGGAACCCATGGTCAGGACGTTACCTACCACGTACCACTCACAGATACTCTCCGCTCTCCGATACACCGAGTTCGTGAGCTCACCAGTGCCTACCCCATCAATATCCTGTATGCGGGCCCGGATCAGGCGATCGAAGAGCGTTTTCCGTAGCGCCTGCGCAAGCCGGTTTCCGAGGCTGATACTCCTATAGTCCTGCATCGCCCCGATGCCGAACTGGAGTATCTGCAACGCGAGCATCAGGAGAAGCATCCGCACGATATACGAGATATCCGCACTTGGGATCGCCGTGTCGATCAGTGCCTTGTAGATCAGCGGCGTGACGATGCCTACAGCGGGTCCGACGACCATGAGCGCCGCGAGAACGGCCACGGTTCCCAGCCGCGGTCGCAACTCACGAGCCACGATCCGAAACGTTTCCTGCCCACGCATCACCGAAAGTAGTCTCCAAGCCATCGGGAGAACCCTCCTCTATTCTCAAGCATTCCGATAGGCCGCCATGCCGTTTCCGGCAAACTTCGGGTACCGCATGATGATGGCTATCCTAGTCGTGGCCAAGTAGTCGATCGCGTACTTCTCGCAGCGCGCAGCACGGCGCCTTCGCTCGTCGAGTCAGGGACGCACCGTTCCGCGACGTTGCGGCCGCGGTACACTGGCCGGTTGAACGTTCGCCGTCGTTCCGTGGCGCAGCCCGTCGTCCGGGACGATGCGACCCTCCCGGTACAGGGCACCGTGTGGGAAGCTGCGGCGCTCCAGGGTACGGTGGGCTTCTGCGACGAGGAGTGGCGCGCTCGTGGAGGGATGTGCTCGACAATAGCAGACGGTGGCTTCTTTGCCGCTCTTCAGCGGGCGGAGAACGTCAGTGATCAGGTCATCGTAGCAGAACGATTCGAGCGCAGGCCCGGTGGAGAGGATGTGCGAGAGCGCGTCCATGTGCATCTCCTTGGTGGTGGCCGCGTGGGGTGTCTCGGATGAGCGAGCATGATGGACCTCCTTTTGGTGTCGCCGGGGGAGACCCCGGCGCGTAATGGTGGCACAGAGTCGGACGTGGGAATCCCGACAGACGAAACATAGCGCGGCACCCGGCTTCGGGCAAGCATTTCATGCAAGGGTGCGTCCGCCGGGCACCGGCACGGCCCACGCGCAGGTCCGGGCACGATCACATGGCGCGTGCCCAGGAAATCGCGCGGTCGCTCGCCTACGTGTACGCGCCGCCGAGGAGCCGGTCGATCTCGTCGCGGTCGAGGGTGGGCGTCGCGCCTCGTTGGGTGGCGACGTACGCGCCGACGGCGTTCGCGTAGGCGAGGGTCCACTCCGGGTCCCAGCCGGCGAAGAGGCCGTCGAGGAACGCCGCGAGGAACGCGTCGCCGGAGCCGACGGGCATCTGCGCCCGTAGGGGCATGGCGCCGCCATGCCCCTACACGCGATTGTGACCATTTGCCAGACACAGCCTAGGCGCGCGTATGTCGCGTTCATAGACCCGACGACGGCTCTTCCCCTCTCGCCGGAGCCTCACCGTCCCGCTTGCACCGGCGGCGCGGTCTCTGCGGCGATGTCGCGGAGGAGCTTGCCGAGTCGTTCCCCGATCTCGACGCGCAGGCGGCCGGAGCCGGGCAGACCGTTCCACCCTCGCCATGCCGTGTCCGCCGTGTCGCAGAGGGCGAGGTTGCTGCCGTCGAGGAGGAGGACCTCCGCGCGCCTGTCCGGCATCGAGCGCCGGTGTACGGCGACCGCGCTCGTCGCTTCGGCGATCGCCTCGGGCATGTTGGCCCGGCTCATGATCACGACGAGATCGCCCGCCATCCGTCCGCCGGTCTGCGGGCCGATGTCGCTCGCGAGCAGCACGACGCCCGCGAGCGCGCGGTACCCGATCGCCTCCTCGAACTCCGGATAGCCAGTGCGGAGGACCTGGCCGCCCGCGCCGTGCGCGACCAGCACGACGCGGGTCGGATCGACGCCGGGTAGATCGAGGGCCGTGCGGATGCCGGCGAGCGCGCGGTCCACGTCGTCCTTCCGGGTGGGACCTCCCCTCGTCCAATCGTAGCGGAAGACGGCCCAGCCGGCATCGTTCGCGGCCTTCACGAGCGGCAGGTAGATGCGTCGCAGCGCCGTGAGATCGCGCGACGTTCCGTCGCGGTCGAAGCCGGCGGCCGGCAGCAGCACGACGAGCGGAAACGGCCCCGCGCCGTCGGGCCGGTCGAGCTGACCGGCCACGTGCCCTCGGGCGCCAAACGTGACCTCGCGCGTGGTGGCTCCTGCCGCGACCGCCGCGAGGGCGCACAGCGTCGCCATCAGTGCCGGAAGGCCGGCCCTGTGGATCATCGGGCAGCATCCGTCGGTGAATGGTGAGTCTCAGCGAACGTGCGGGAGCACCGGCGCGACGAGAGCGCGGACCGACGTCGACAGGACGATCCCAACTCCGATTCGCGTCAGAAGAGACTGAAATGCACGTAGCGCTTCGGGTTTGTCCGCACGTCGCGCAGGAGCGAGTCGAGGGCGACCGCGGCGGTGTCCAGGTGCCCGGCGGCGCGCGTCATCTCGGTATGGAGCGTCGGTTCCCTGATGAGCTGTCCGAGCGTGCCATGCGCCGTGTCGAGCTGCGCGACGACCTGCCGGAGCCGATCCGAGGTGGCCTGCGCCGACGCGAAGAGCGCGTCGGCCTTCGCCGAACTCGTGTCCAGCCGCGCGGAGACCGACGCCATCGCCTCGCGAGCGGACCCCATCGTCGTGCGTACCTCGGCGAGCGCCTGTGCCAGCGCGGGGCCGCTCCGTGCGACGTTCTCATCCACCGCGAGGAGCACCGCGTCGAGCTGGCTGAGCGTCGCGTTCGCCTGCTCGTAGACCCTTGGGATCACCGTTCGCAACGTATCGGACACGCCGCGGATCGAGCGCACCGCTTCCATGGCCGGCGCGACGAACTCGGTGAGCTCGAGCGGCCGTTCGCCATGAAGGACCGGCAGCGGCGTCGGCAGCGGTCGTCCCGCGCCCGGTGAGATCGTCATGCCCATCTCGCCCGTGAAGTTCAGCATGGTGATGGTGATGCGGTAGTTCTGGTAGAGGGCGATGCGGCTGCCGAGGGTCGCCGCCACGAGCACGGTGCCGTTCGGCTGGAGCGCGATGTCCTTCACCGCGCCGAGCCGGACGCCCGAGACGAGGACATCATCTCCCGGGTTCAGCCCTCCCACCGATGGGAAGAGGACCTCGATCGCCATCTCCTGCTGGCCGGGCTTGATGCGCTTGGCCCAGAGGACGCCGATCACGAGCAGGACGAGGGCCAGGAGGAACACGAAGCCCACTTGCAGCTCGTATCGCTCACGGGATAGCATCCAGGCTCACCTTTCGGACCCGACCTGTGGGCAGAGGTCGACCGGCGCCGTCCCCGGCACGTCCCGCCCCTCGAGGTGCACGCCGGCGTCGCAGAGCCGGCGGCAGGCGGCGATCTCCGCGGCATCGAGCTGCACGTAGGGGAGGAACTGCCGCCGCCCCGGTCTCCTCCGAAGCCCGCCGATGTTGGCCCGTCCGACCGCGACGCCGCTATCGAGCAGCGACACGAGCGTGTGAACGCTCTGCACGAGGACGATGCGCCGTTTCGCGTCCTGGCGCCACGTATCCCATGCCGTTGCGGCGTCGGCCACGGTGACCACTTCGCCGCGCGTATCGTCCGGGACGCCCGCCAGCACGAGGTCCGGCTCCCAGTCCGAGGCGGCGATGGCGTCGTCGACGACGACGTAGTCGGTCGGTTCGAGGATGCTGCCCCAGGCCACCACGACCTGGCCGTGAATGAGCCGTTCGTCGACGCGAACGAGAAGGATCACGTGCCATCTCCCGCGAAGAATAGCGGCCCATTGACGCCGCGGCAGGCGTCCTTCACCATCGCTTCGGCGAGCTCGCGGAAGCCGAGCGTATGCCGTTTCTGGCTGAACGAAAGGAGCGCGCCCAGGTTGATGCCCGACACGAGCGCCACCGGCGGGCGGGCCCCGCGCAGACGACGGGCGTTCGCGACGCTACATCGCCAGCAGCTCGAACCGAACAGGTCCACCATGACGAGGATGCCGTCGACGTCCTCGAACGCAGCGATCGCCTCGGCGAGTTCCCGATCGGCGATCTCTGGCGCCTTTCCCTGATTGCTGATCGTCCGCACCCCCTCGATGGGGCCGACGATCTCTTCGGCTGTCTCGACGAGTGTCCGCGCCAGATCGCCGTGGCACACGAGTATGAGGCCGATCATGTCGCATCCATGTCCTCGAGTTGCGCCGGCGGCATGGTCAGCTCCGCCGAAAGACGAGCGTCCAGGTCCTTCGCCGGGTTGATGCCGCGAAGCTTCAGGAGGTACGTCATGGCGATGGTCTCGGCGATGACGGTGACGTTCTTCCCAGGGTAGATCGGCAGGCGGACGAGGGGGATCTCCACGCCGAGGATCGACGACTTGTCGGTGTCCATGCCGGTGCGCTCGTACTCCTCCTCGCCATCCCACTGGGCGAGGCGCACCTCCATCTCGATCCGCTTGGCTTTGCGGATGGCGCGGATGCCGTAGAGGCGCTCCACGTCGATGATGCCGACGCCGCGGATCTCCATGTGGTGGCCGAGGAGCGGGCTGGCCTCGCCGACGAGGATGTCCCGCTTGCGGAGGATGTGCACCACGTCGTCCGCCACGAGCCGGTGGCCCCGCTCGACGAGGTCGAGCGCGATCTCGCTCTTGCCGATCCCCGAGCGACCGGAGAACAGCAGCCCGACGCCGTAGACGTCCACCATCGTGCCGTGCACGGTCGTCTCAGGCGCGAAGTGCTCGTCCAACACGGCCACGAACTGGTGGGTGAACCGCGCCGTGCTCAGCGTCGTGCTGACAAGTGGGATCTGGTGCTGCTCGGCCAGCTCGACGAGCTCCGGGAAGATGGCATACCCGTTTGTGACGATCACGCACGGCAGATCGAACTGGAAGATGATGTCCATCGCCTCGCGGCGGCCCTCCGGGGTCAAGCTCTGCAGGTAGATCAGCTCCGTATTGCCGAGCACCTGCGCCCGGTCGAACGCGTAGAGGTCGACGAATCCCGTCAAGGCGAGCGACGGGCGATTCGTCTCCGCCGACATGATGCGCCGCCAGCCGCCGGCCTGACCGGCCACGAACTTCAGCAGGAGGCGGCGCTGATGGCGCTCGACCAGGTCGTTGATCGTGATGCCGAGCGATACCTGGTCATGCACGGTGTCAGACAACGGTTCCCCTCTCCTCGGTGCCCACTTCCTTCGCGGCGCGCCGGCCAAGCAGCTTCCCCTTGAACTTACGCAGTTGCCGCTCCACCTTCTCGATGGCGACCGCGAAGGCCTGCTGCGGCGAAACCCCCTGGCCGCTCGCGCTCAGCACATGTTGATACAGGTGTATGACTACGTCCGCCCGCGCCACGCCGGAATCCTCGGCGAGCACCACGTCGGCGTCGATGATCCGATCGAAGACCTTGGTGAGGCTCTGGACCTCCCTATTGACCCGTTCACGGAGAGCCTGGTCGATGTCGCAATGTCGAGCGGTAATGCTGACTTGCATCTGTCGCACTCCCTGGTCTACGGGGGTCCGGCCGCCGCCTCGTCGGCGCGATGCCGAGAGGCCGACCGGGGACATGCTCTCGTCTCACCGGAGATTACGCCTCCCAACAGGACCAGTCAACAGATGGAATGTCACACTTCTGGCACGAGTTCCTGGGCCTCCCGGCAGAGGGCCAGGGCCTGGCCCTCCGTGGGCGCCTCGGCGATGACCCGCACGACCGGTTCGGTGTTCGACGGCCGGACGTGAAGCCACCGATCCGGCCAGATGAGCTTGGCCCCGTCGCACGTGTCGAGGATCGCCCCGCGCGCCGCCGCGAGCTCCACGAACCGGCCGAGGTACGCCGCGCGCGCCTCCGGGGCGACGGCCACCTTCTGCTTCGAGATCACGTACCGCGGCAGGCGGCCGACGAGTTCGCTGAGCGGACACCGCTCCCGCGCGAGGAGGTCGATGATGACGGCGATGCCGAGGAGGCCGTCGCGGCCGAGGTGGAGGTCGCGGTAGATCACGCCGCCGTTGCCCTCGCCGCCAAGATCGGCGCCGAGGCGGATCATGCCGTCCACGACGTTGATCTCGCCCACCGGCGTCCGATGCACCGAGAAGCCGAGCATCGCCGCCATGTCGTCCACCATGCGGCTCGTCGACGCGTTCACGACGACCGGCCCGCCCTGGCGTCGCCGCCGTATCGAGTAGACGGCGAGAGCGAGCGTGTACTCCTCGCCGATGGCGGTACCATGCTCGTCGAGGAGCGCGAGCCGGTCGCCGTCCGGGTCGAGCACGAGGCCGACGGCGGCACCCGTGCGGCGGACCACGTCGCCGACGGGGGCGATATGCTCCGGCACGGGCTCCGGCATCCGAGGGAAGCGGCCGGTGACCTCCGTGTTCACCGCGTGCACGACGCAGCCGAGCGCGTCGAGGAGTTCGGGCGCGATCGTCGCCCCCGAGCCGCAGATCGCGTCGAGCACGACGGGGACCCGAGCCTCACGGCAGCGCGGCACGTCGATGATGTCGAGGGCGAGGATGCGCTCGATATGTGCCGCGGCGGCGCCATCCCAGTGATCGGCCCGGCCGACGTGCTCCCACGGTTGCCACGCGGGTTCCTTCGCGCGCCACCGGGCGACGAGCCGGTCGATCGTGTCCTGTCGGATGAAGAGGCCGTCGGGGCCGAGGAACTTCAGCCCGTTCCACTCCGCCGGGTTGTGGCTCGCGGTGACGATGATCGCGCCGGCGGCTCGCCGCAACGGCACCACGACCCCGGTCGTCGGCGTCGTCGCCACGCCGAGGTCCACCGTCGCGCGACCGGCTCCGGTCAGCCCCGCGATGCAGGCGGCGCGCAGCGCGTCGCCCGACGTGCGACCGTCCGAGGCGACGAGGATCGGCCCGGCCGGGGCCACCTCGGCGAACGCGGCGGCCATGGCGAGCGCGGTCTCGGGCGTGAGGGTCTCGCCGACGATGCCGCGCACGCCCGATATGCTGATGATGAGATCGCTCATGAAGCTTGCTCCGTCGGGGGCGCCGCGCGACGCCGCGTCCGCCATGTCTCCTCGACGAGCACGAGGATGACGAGCGCGAAAAGGGACCACGATAGCACACGCCCGATCCGGTAGGCGGACGATGTGTACGTCAGGACAACGGTGTGGTCCCCCGGAGGCACGACGATGCCGCGGAGGACGTAATCCGTCTGGTGGATGCGCGTCGGCTGGCCGTCGATGGTCGCCTTCCAGCCCTCGGGGACGTAGACCTCGCTCACCACCAGGTACGCCGGGCGATCCGTGCGGGCGGAGATGACGACGCGCTGGAAATCCCACGAAGTGACCCGTGGCGGCGTCGCCGGCTTCGAACCGACGGTGCCGATGCGATCGGAGGCGAGCACGATGGCCTCGTCGGCTGGCTTGAACGAGGGGTCGATTGTCGCCCGCAGCACCGCGGGCTCGTTCGGCACGCTGCGCACGCTGCCGACCCACCACGCCCGTGGCAGCGCCGCCTCGTTCCGATAGACCACCTGCGGCCCCTCGTCGAGCGGCAGGAGCGTGCTATCCGCCATGCCGGGCGGCCCGATGAGGTAGCGCGCGTTCAGCATGTCGAGCACGTTCCGGTGCGAGAGGCCGCCGGCGACCATGAGGTCATCGTAGATGCGCAGCTTGGCCGCGTGGTAGCCGCTCACGCTCTGGAGGCCCCACAGACCATACTCGTTCGTCGATTCGAGGACGAAGTCGCCCGACTGGTCGGCACCAGCGACGGGTGCGATGCGGAACAGCGTATCGGTGCCCGCGGCGGCCTGCTGCGCGACGTCCTGCCGGATGACGTCGACCGCCGCCGGTCGCGCGGGCTGAACCTCGGCGTACGTGGGCGGCAGCGCGCTCAGGAAGTTGAAGTCGAGCCGCCAGAGGTCGGCAACCGTCGCCGCGACCAGGACGACGCCGACGAGGAGCGGACGGAGCTTCCGCCGGCTCACGAGCATGACGCCGCCGGCCGTCGCGATGGCCAAGAGCGCGGCGATCAGGGCGTCGTTCGCCGCCATGCGACCGCGGAGCGCCGTGAGCGCGCGGAGGATCTGCGGCGGGTAGAGGCGCTCTTCGGCGCGCGTCATCCAGCCCCAATCGCCGTGGAAGACGAGCACGCCGAGCGCCAGGGCCAGGGCGGCGCCGCCCGCGACGAGCGCGATGTGCTCCTCACGCGGAAACCTCGGCCCGGCCATCGGATGGCGCGCAGGCGAGCCGGCTGTCGGTCGGCCCGGGGATGGCTCCGCCGTCGTGAGAAGGTCGAGCGCCCATGCTCCCACGATGCCCACCGAGAGCGGGAGCACCATGTAGATCATGGAGGGCACGCGGAACTTCGAGAAGTACGGTAGAAGGTGGTACGCCGGCCAATAGAGGACCGGGAGCCACTTCCCCATCCCGATGAAAAGGGCGACCACGCTGAAGGCGATGCAGCCCCAGACGAGCCCGTGCCGGTTCGGCCGAACAAGCAGCGCGAGCAGGAGAGGGATCAGGCCGAAGTAGTACGTCGACTGGGTGAACGGCATGTACCCCCAGTACGTGTTCCCGTGCGCGTACGCGTCAAGGTCCTGCGGCTGGTTGTACCGCGGGTCGTTCCATAGCCCGTAGAACGAGGGGACGGCGAAGGTGACGAGCTCCTTCGGATGCATGGACCACTGCGTGGCCCAATCCCACCCGCGGTCGTATCCCGGCTCACCGGCCTGCTGAACGATCTCGTTCGCCGCGCTCGTCGAGCCACCGCGCACCGAGAGCGGCGTGTACCGCATCACCGGCAAGTACGACTGCGCGACGACGCCGAGCGTGATGACGAGGCCGGCGCCCAGCAGGCCCGCGTCGATGGCGAAACGGCGGGCGCGGGCACGCCAGGAATCGGCCTGGACGAGCGTGTCGGCGATCACGATGCAGCCGATCAGCATGAACGCGTAGTACGTGACCTGCGGATGTGCCACCCCGGGTAGTGGACCACCAGAGAGCGCGACCGGCACCCCGAGGACGAACCAGGTGAGCGCGCGTACAAGACCACCGGAGAGCTCGCACGCCGCCGCGAGGACGAACCAGGCGAGGGCCTTGAGCGATCGCCGCCGCAGCAGGCCGTCCGTCGCGAGCAGGAGCACCGGCAGGAGCGCTGCTGCGGAGAGCTTGTTGTTGTGTCCGGCGTTGATGAGGCCCGTGAAGTACGGCGTGAAGACGTACACTGCCGCCACGAAGAACGCCGCGAGCGGCGACCGACCATAACGGATGAGCAGCGCGTACAGCGCGGCGCCGCCGATCGCGAAGAAGATGAACAGCCGCCACCCGAGGTTACGGACGGGGTCCTCGCCCGTGTAGATCATCGACCCGTACGAGGGCATGCCGGAGAAGACGGCGGGCGTCCAGAGCGGCATCTCGTGGTGCTCGAGCGCCCAGACCTGACTCATCTTCAGCAGGGCGACCGACGCGACGGAGTCGGGCGCGCGCGGCGCGGAGCCCCGCACGATCATGCCGCCGAAGTAGATGCCGAGGAGGACGAGGCCCAGGATGCCGAGGCCGACATGGGTCACCCGGCGCGGCATCCTCCGTTTCGAGGGAGCAACCGGCGCCCTGCCCACAGTGGGCCGAGGAGCCCGCTTTGCCATCTGCACGTTCTCCTTTCGCTGTGCGCTCGACGACGAACAGGTCGAGAACGGCTAGAGTGTACCGAAATCCCGGTTCCAGGGCCAGGCACGTGTCGTCCCCTGGTGACATGCGCGCCGGCTCCGTATCCTCACAGACTCACCACCGACCCATCTGTTTCCTCGAAGCGACTCGCCATGCGGGAGCCATCATGATCCAGGTCAGGCCCGTTCACATCCTCTGCGACATGGACGGCACCATCATCGACACGGAAGGGCTGAAGTGCGAGGCGTGGCGTCGCGCGGTCGCCGAGGTATCGGGAAGGGAGCCGGATGTCGCGGCCCATCACGGCGTGTACGCCCGCCTCGTCGGCGGCACGGGCGCGCAGATCGCCCACGCTCTGATCGACCACTACGGCCTTGTCGTCTCCGCCGAGGACCTATGGCAGCGGCGGGAGCGCTTCCGCCGCGAGGCGTACGAGGACCCCGCTGCGCTCCGCGGGCGCGCCATCACGCCGGTGATCGAGTGCATCCGGAGCATCCGCGCCGGGCTCGGCGTGCTCGGCGGCGGCAGCACGGTCCTGGTCACGTCCGCCACCAAGGAGCAGATGGACCGGGTGATGGCGATCCTCGACGTCGGCTCGCTGTTCGACGAGATGATCTGGGGCCTGGAGAAGAGCGAGGAGAACCCCGCCTGCTACCTGGCCGCGCTCGAGGCGCTCGGCGCGGCGCCGGAGGACTGCCTTGCGCTGGAGGACACGCTCGTGGGCTATCGTGCGGCGCGTGCCGCCGGCGTTCCGTGCCTACTCCTGCCGAACGCGTACACGCAGGAGCAGCGGCTCGCCGGCTAGCGGCGGCTTGCCGGGGACCCCGCGGACGAGACGAGGAGCCCGCCCGACGCGAGCTCCTCGTGCCTTCCGTGCCGCTTCCGGCTACTGCCCCGACTTCGTCGGGATGCGCAGCCCGATGAACAGCGTGCCCTCGCCGCGGCGGACGAGCAGCAGCACTGCCTGGCCTGGCTGGATCTGCGATGTGCGCCGCTCGAACTCCTCGGCGGTGCCCACCGGCTGGAGGTTGACCTCCTCGATGATGTCGCCTTGCTGGAGCCCGCGCTCATCGGCCTGGCTGCCGCCCTCGACCCGCGTCACGATGACACCCCGCTCGACGCCGCGCTGGCGCGCCTGGTCGGGGGTCAGCGTCCTCACGCCGATGCCGAGCCGAGAGGAGGTGCTGCGGGCCGTCTCGGGCGCCTGTTCCTCTCCGGCGGGCTGACGGAATTGCGCCGGCAGCTCCGCGAGCTGCGCGCGCACCGACATCTCGTGCCGTTCGCGCCAGATGCCGAGGGTGACGGTCTGACCGGGCGCGGTGCTGGCGATGCGGTAGCGCAGATCGTCCACGCCCGTGACCGCCTGGCCGTTGATGCTCCGGATGACGTCGCCCACCTTAAGGCCAGCCTGTGCCGCCGGCGAGTTCCTCGTCACATCGGCCACGAGCGCGCCGTGCAGGTCGGGCAGCCCGAGCACCTCGCGCTCCTCGTCATCGATCCGACCGATCGCCACGCCGAGGTACCCACGGCGCACCTGCCCGTGCTCGATGAGCTGCGTCATGACCTGCCGCGCCATGCTCACCGGAATGGCGAAGCCGATGCCCGAGTTGGTGCCGCTCGGGCTGCTGATCGCCGTGTTGATCCCCACGAGCTTCCCGTGCATGTCCACGAGCGCGCCGCCCGAGTTGCCCGGGTTGATCGCCGCGTCCGTCTGGATGAAGTCCTCGAAACCGGCGTAGTTGGGGTTGGGCTCGATGATCCCGATCGTCCGGCCCAGGGCGCTGACGATCCCGTTCGTCACCGTGTGCTGCAGCTCCTCCCCGAACGGGCTCCCGATGGCGAGCACGAAGTAGCCGACCTTCAAGCTGTCGCTGTTGCCGAACTGGATGGCCGGGAGGTTGCCCTGGTCGACCTTGATGACCGCAAGGTCCGTCCAAGGGTCGCGCCCAACGATACGTGCCGGCACCTCGCCCATCTGATCGCTCACGAGGACGGTCAGCTTGTCGGCACCTTCGACCACGTGGTTGTTCGTCAGGATGTAGCCATCGGGGCTCACGATCACCCCGGACCCGAGCGCCTCCCGCCGGAACTCCCGCTGACGTGGCAGCATCGGGAGGAGCTCAGGTGGCAGGTCGGGGAGGTCCTGCGCGGACGGACGAACCGTCTGCTCGCTCTTGATCGTGACCACCGACGGGGTCACCCGTGCCGCGACCCAGCTGAACGCTTCACTGAGCGCGTCGGCCGTGGTCAGACCCGCGCGCTGCTGCGGTGTGGGCGGCGCCTCCGGGCGCGCAGGCTGCGTGTCGGCGAGTGCGACGTTCGGCGCCACGGCAGTGTTCGACACCGGGCCGGCGGCCGCGATGAGCAACCCCATCAACACTCCGACACCCACGAGCGAGAGTGCCAGTACGTTGGTGCGCCATCTCATCTTCGTTCCCCTCTCTTGCGCCATGTCGTAACTCGTGCGTATGGTGGTATGTTCGTCCCAGTCGTGACAACCCCTGAGACGCGCGCCAGGAGTGACGGTTCCTCCAACGCTCCCACCACATCCACGCCATTGTCGCCGCCCGCCGCGGCTTCCGCTCATTCGCGGGCTCGGTACGGTAATATAATGGGGAGTCGGACTGATAACTCCCGTCGTGGCTCGACCGGGGGGGCGCTGGCCGCGCCGAGCAGCACGACGTACCATCTGACGCACCCGCCCTCCGCCGTCGTGGACACCCCATCAGAGAGGTAAACATGACACTGCACACGGATGTTCCGTTCCTGCCCGACTACGAGCCCGGGCTCCTTGACATGATGATCCCCGACGGGCCTGGCCCGCATCCGGTCGTGATCTGCATCTTCGGAGGCGGCTGGGTCGGCGGGCGGAAGGAGGACATGTACCATTTCGCCGAGTGGCTCGTCGAGATCGGCATCGCGGTGGTGCTGCCGAACTACCGCCTGACGGGCGTCGCGCCGCACCCGGCGCAGCAGGATGATTGCCTGGCCGCGATGGACTGGACGGCCGTGCACGCCGCGGACTACGGCCTCGACCCGCGGCGCATGGGGATCACGGGCGTTTCCGCCGGAGGCCACCTGACGGCGCTCGTGGGGCTGAAGGCGTCCCGCCGGACGGACGCGCCGTATACCATCCGCTGCATGCTTCCGGTGTGCGCGCCGACCGACATGCGCCGGTTCGTCCAGGACAACCCCGCAATTCGGCCGACCATCGAGGCCCTCGTCGGCGGCCCCCTGGAGGAGAAGGATGCGGCGCTCTGCGACGTCTCCCCCATCACGCACGTGCATCGCAACGCGCCCGCCTGCCTCATGACCCATGGGGCGGCCGACAGCCTCGTCCCGTGCAGCCAGTCCGTCATCCTCGTCGACGCGCTCCGCGCCCTTGGCGTCGAGGCGGATGCGATCCTCGTTCCCGGCGTGGACCACGTCGCGTGCATGCCGGGGTTGGACCCGCCGGAGCCGCTCGGCGGCCTGAAGGCGTACCAGGGCTTCTTCCGGCGACACTTGCTGGAGCGCTAGGCGAGGCTCGGAGGGCGCGCGCGCCAGATCAGAACGGCGGACCCCAGCGCACGTAGACGATGATGTCGAGCGTCAGCGCCACCGCGGCGTGGAGCGCCACGCCGTACCAGATCGAGCGCGTCCGCAGCGCGAGCGCGCCAAGGATGATCCCCGCGATCACCGAGCCGAGCGTCTCGGCGATGGGCTTGCCCACGTGCATGAGCGCGAAGGGGACCATCTGCATGGCGACGGCGGCGAGGCCGAACGCTGGCTCGAGGATGAAGAGAAGGAAGCCGCGGAAGAAGAACTCCCAGCCGACGAAGAAGCTTGCGTAGCCCGCCTCGTAGACCCAGAAGAGCTCGTGAGACCTGAGGGCATCGGGGTCGAGCGGGTAGGCCCACCGGAAGTCGGCCCACGTCGAGGCGAGGATGACGGCGGGCAGCATCACGAGGTAGCCGATGGCGACCGCGGCGACGCCGACGCGCCAGTTGCCCGCGCCGAGGCCGAGCGATCGCGCGGGGCGTCGCCAGAGCCACCGCGCCGCCAAGAGCGGGACGACGAGCAACATGAGGACGTTCGTGGCGAACCAGTACAGGCTCCCCGCGATGGGCTGGTAGCGCCACGCGCCGAGCGCCTTGTCGAGGCGGACGTCGTACGTGTACGGGAAGCCATAGTACTGCCAGAGGAGGAGGAGGGCGGTGGCGAGGGTGAGCGCCCCGCCGGGCCTGCTCGTGAGCGCACGCCACGCGTCGAGGACAAGCGTGGAGAGCTCCGTGGCGATCGATTTCGGCGAGGACGGCGTGAGCGGCGCCGAGCCGCCGGCAGCACCCGGTGCCGCGGAGGTGTGGGTCGGCTTCTTCATCGATCAGCCGAGAGAGCTCGGCAGAGGGATGAACAGCGTCACGAGCGCCCCGCCATCCGGATGGTTCGTCGCCTCCATCTGGCCGCCATGCTGGAGGGCGATGGTCTGGCAGATGTGGAGGCCCAACCCGGTGCCGGTCGCCTTGGTCGTGTAGAACGGGTCGAAGAGACGGTGCCGCGACTCCTCCGGGAACCCAGGTCCCGAATCTCGCACCTGGATGCGGGCGCACCGCTTGCCGAGGACGCGGTAGTCGTGCACGTCGGCGCTGATCTCGATCTCGCCGTCCTGTCCGATCGCTTCGATGGCGTTCATCACGAGGTTGAGGATGACCTGCTGGATCTGGTCGCGGTCGGCGCGGACCTTCGGCAGGTCGGGGCCGACTCGGGTGGTGATGTCGATCTTCTTCTGCCGAGCCGTATCGGTCAGGAGACGAGTGACGCGGCCGACGCACTCGGCGACTTCGAAGAGCTCGAGGCGCGGCTTCGATGGGCGCGAGAAGGAGAAGAAGTCGTCGATGATCCGCGTCACCCGGCGCGTTTCCTCGAGGATGCGCACGGCGTACTCTCGCCGCGGGTCCTGCTCCTCGAGGTTCTCGCTCAACAACGAGGAGACGGTCTTGATGCCGGCGAGGGGGTTCTTTATCTCGTGTGCGACGCCGGCGATGACGACGTTGAGCGCTTCGAGCTTCTGGAGCCGCTGCATCTGGAACCGCAGCTCCTCCATCTCGGTCACGTCGCGGAACAAGATGATGTAGCCGCGTCCCGCGCCCGGGATGTGGTCGGGCACGGAGATGGAGTAGCCGAAGACGCGTTGCGTTCCGTCGGCGCAGCGGTAGGTGGCGCGTCGCTGGGCGCGCTCCAGGTGCCGCCCGACCGTGCTGAGGTCCCCCTCCAGGCGGCGCTGCGGCGGGTGTGGCGTCACCACGCGGCGGGCCGGTAGCGCGGCGCCGCTCTGTGCGAATCCGAAGTTGCCGAGGTCCTGGCCGATGATCTGATCGACGCCGAGCATCCGCCGCGCGGACGAGTTGGCGAAGAGGATCGTCCCTTTGTCGTTGGCCGCCAGCAGGCCGGCGTCGATGCCTTCGAGGATGCTCTGGTTGAACTCCGCGAGCTCGCGGACCTCGGCCGTCCGTTCGTCGAGCTGTCGCGCGAGGTTCGTGTTCGCCTCCTGCAGCTTCCGATGGAGCTCCTGGTTCTCCAGGTGGAGCTGGCGGCGTTCGATGGCCCGCTGCGTCGTGGCGACCATCTCCTCCAGCGTGCAGCCCTTCGTCAGGAAGTCGAACGCGCCGCGCTTGAGCGCCTCGATGGCGTTCTCCGCGCTGGGGAAGCCGGTGATGATGATGATCGGGACCGACGTATCACGCTGGGTGAGCTCCTCGAGCGCGTCGAGCCCGTCCATGTCCCCCATCATGATGTCGAGTATGATGCAGTCCGGCTCGTGCTCGTACGCGGATTGGAGGCCCAACCGGCCGCGGTCGGCGGTCAGCACCTCGTAGCCCAGGCGCGCGAGGACCTCCCGGTAGAGCTCGAGCAACTGCACGTTGTCGTCGATGACAAGCACCTTGGACATGTCCGGGTCCTCCCTCGACGCGGGAAGATACGCAGGTACTCCGCCGGGCAACAGCCAGGGGGGCGCCGCCCAGGGCGATTGCATGAAGGGGCCAGGTCGGGAGGGCCGCATAGCGTCGCCCGGCGACCGAGGCCGTCGTGCTCCGCGAGCACGCCGGGCTAGCTACACGAAGTCCCCTGCGGGGGACTCTCTTCCTCCCATCCCGAGTACCGCCGCGGATGTGACGGGAGTCTCCGAAGGAGACTTGGTATCAGCTAGCCCAGCGTGCCCGAAGGGCACGACGGATTCATTCGCCGGGCCACTCGCCGGGCCGTCACAGACATGGTGACGGAGTTTCTGGGTCTGAGCTGTACCGTGACACGATTCCGTGTTGAGGACGCCACATCATGGCCGTAGGGGCGAGGCATGCCTCGCCCCTACAACTACTTGTGAAAACGTATCATACAACCCACGACAAGGGCGGACCCCGTGTTCTCCCTTGTAGCGTTCTCAGGGCGAATGCGTATGAGACGGGAGCGAGCCGCTGCGACGCCTCGTCTCATGCGATCGCCCTGGGGTGCCGCCCGCTCACGCAGCCGCCTCCTGCTCTTGCCGCCGACGCAGGCGGCGCGCCTCGAGCGCGCGCGGCAGCGCCTCGAGCAGGCTCGCCACGCGCACGTTGTGGCTCACCGCGGCGAGCAAGAGGACGCCGCACGTCCCGACGACGATGTTCGCGCCCCACATGGCAAGCCAGGGCTGGATATGGTCCTGGTCCGCCAGGTTCTCGCCGCCGATGAGCGATGCCCAGTAGAGCAGGAAGAGCGCCAGACCCACGCCGATGGCCGCCGTACGCCCGGCGCCGCGCGCCATCATGCCGAGCGGCGCGCCGATCAGCACGAACACCAGGCAGGCCACCGGGATGGAGTACTTCTTGTGCACCTCGACCATGTACCGGTCGATGTACCGCTCGAAGTTCTGCCTCAGCCGCTGCTCCATGCCGATCTGTATGCGGCGGTCGCTCTCGGTCATGAGGGTGTCGCGCGCCATCTCGTCGATGCGCTCATCGACCGCAGCCACCTGGGTGCGGTAGCCCGCCGCCCTGCCGAGCATCTCGCCGGCGGAGAGCTCGCGGTCGCCGCGGTGGCCCTCCTCGTCCCACATGGCGGCACCCTCGCCGCGCTGGTAGTCGTTGATGATGATGGTCTGCGCGTCGAACTCGGTGCGGAGGTCGCGCGCGGCATTCTCTCGGTCCACCTGGACCATCTCGCCATCGTAGAGCACGAGGCGGACGACCGCCCCGCCGCGCCACAGCTCGATCGTGCCGGCACGGGCCGTGACCAGCGCCGGTGGTTCTCGACCGCCCTCGTCGTACTCGTAGACTTCGATGCCCTCCAGGCGGGACCCGGTGACGGGCCCCAGCGGCGAGGGGCTGTCGAGGAGGACGCGGTTGATGCGGAGGACGTGGCCGGGGAAATCGGTGATGAACATGCCCTCGCGGTCCTTCAGGCTGATGGCGGGCTTCCGCCGGTGGACGCTGGCCATGAGCACGCGGGCGTGGTAGTTGCTATCGGGCAAGACGGCGTTGTTGAACCAGATGAGCGCGCCAGCGATGAGGATGCTCGCGGCGAGCGACGGCAGCACGAGGGCGACGGGGCTGACGCCCGAGGCCATGAGCGCCATGATCTCGTTGTCGTTGGCGAGCCGGCCGAAGGCCATGAGCACGGCGATGAGCACCGCCATCGGCACGGCCAAGGCGACCATCCACGCGAAGTTGAGCAGGAACAGCCTGATCACGACGCCCGCGTCGAGGCCCTTGCCGAGGATCGCGTCCATGACGTCGACGAGAAGGTCGAGCACGAGGATGAAGAAGATCACGACGAAGGCGAAGAAGAAGGGCCCGACGTGCTCGCGCAGGACGTACCACCAGACCGTCCAGGGCGGAAACATCCTCCCGTGTACCGCGTCAGACGCTGTACCGCGTGGGCTTGATATCCCAGAACACATGGGGCTATACTCTACGTTCATCGTGTGCCGCCTGCGGCAAGCCGCTTGCGGGAGGCCGCCTGCGGGACGAGGGCTGCGCGAGGATAGCCTGAACGCCCGTGCCTTCGTCTTTCGGCGCTCCGGGGAACGCGCGTTCGCATCCATGGCGGAAGATAGCACGCCCATGCCCCACGCGCCAACTTCTCTTGCGGCTATGTATCTATGGCCTTACCCGGTCGTCGGCCGGGGCTCCACGCACGTGCGTAGGGATCGATGGCTCGGCCTCTCGTCAGTCCAATCGGCCTGCTGTTCCTCATCGGCCTCGCGTGTCCCGTGCGGGGCGCCGAGCCCGCAGAGGCCGATTCCGCCCGCGGAGGTCCGTCGGACACGGCGTCGGCCGACAGCGCGACGACTCCGTCGAGTCCATTCCGGCTGCCGCCGCCACCGCCGGTGCGCGCCGACTTCCTCTATGCCATGCGGTCCGTGCTGGACTTCGAACGGGGCATCGTCGTCACGACGCGGAGCGTTGGGCGGGTACCTGTCGGCGCGCCGACGGTGCAGCCGCTTCAGGACTACGTGGACCGCAGCATCGCCGAGAAGCTCGCCGCCAACCTCACTCTGGCCCGCCGTCGCAGCCTGAACCCGGAACCCACCGAGAACGATCCGACGCTTCAGATGCAGTTCCAGGTCCCGAACCTGCCGCCGATGGCGAAGTCCATCATCGGCGAGGGGCCGAGCACACTGCATGTCTCGGGGTACGGCCGCATCACGATGTCGGGCGAGAGCCAGTACCAGACCGGCGAAAGCATCGGCTCGAACATCCGGCAGAGCAAGTTCCCCACGCTGGCGATGAAGCAGGAGCTCAGCTTTCAGATCGACGGCACGATCGGGAGCAAGATCCAGGTCGCCGTCGACCAGGACACGCGGCGCATCAGCGACCTGGAGAACAACATCCGCCTGCGCTACCAGGGGGAGGACGACGAGGTCATCAAAGAGGTCGAGATGGGCAACACGAGCCTCTCGCTCCAGGGCCCACGGTTCATCAGCGGGTCGCGGCAGAACAAGGGATTGTTTGGCATCAAGGGCCGCGGCGAGATGGGCAACCTCGAGTTCACGCTGATCGCGAGCCAGCAGAAGAGCTCGGCGCAGAAGAAGACCTTCCGCGGAGGCGCGCAGCAGTCCGAGGTGAAGATCGACGACTACAGCTACGTTCTGCGCCGGTTCTTCTTCCTCGACGAGTTCTACCGCGGGCAGTATGGCCGCGCCCTCGAGGGTATTCGCGACAACCCGCAGCAGACGGCGCTCCTCATCCCCCGGCCGCTCACGGCAGGCGGCGCGCCGTTCGTCATCCAGCGCGTCGAGGTGTACCGCCTCGTCAGCACGACGGCGCAGATCATCGGGCAGAAGCCGGGCGTCGCCATCCATCGCCGCATGACCGACGACAGCGGGAACGATATCACGCGCGGGTACGGCCCGTTCGACCCGGCCGTCATCCGGCAGAACGGCGACGGGACCACCACGTATCGCAGCGGCGACTGGGTGCAGGCCGCCCAGGAAGACTACACCATCGACCAAGATATCGGCTTCATCGACTTCCAGCAGTCCCTTCCGGCGCAGAGCATCGGCGTCATCATCTACTACACCGACGCCACCGGGCAACAGCGGCAGTTCCCCGAATCGACGGATGGCACGAAGGACCTTGTGCTCAAGCTCATCACCACCGAGCAGCCGAAGCCCGACGATCCCTTCTGGGGCTACGAGTGGCGGCACGTCTACTCGGTCGGCGCGCGCGATCTCGATCCGAACGACTTCAAGCTGGTCATCGTCAAGCCGGGCCCGGCTGGCGACCGCGACTCGCCCACGTCGTCGCCCGGCACGTACCTGCAGATCATGAAGCTCGACGCCGCCGGGCCCGATCTGACCGGCTCCCCCGACGGGATCCTCGACATCAACCCGGTGAAGGTGGACTTGGCGCGGGGGCTCGTGATGTTCCCGTACCTGGAGGCCTTCAAGGAGGCCTTTGCCGGCTTGGCGGACGAGGGCAACGCGACCATCTACGAGACGAGCAACACCACGACGCTCCAGAATTCGCGCACGTACCAGCTCATCGCCACGTACAGCAAGGCCGCGACGCGGGTCACGCTCGGCTTCGGGATCCTGGAGAACTCCGAGGTCATCCGCCTCAACGGCAGGCGTCTGACGAAGGACATCGACTACTCCGTCGACTACTTCACCGGACAGGTCGATTTCAAGCAGACCGTCGCCGACCAGATCAACCAGCCGGGCGCCGATGTGGCGATCGATTACGAGGTGAACCCGGTGTTCAGCCTCGCGCAGGAATCGCTCCTCGGGATGCGCGGCGTCTACAAGCTGGGCGAGCGCGGGCAGATCGGCGGCACGTTCATGTTCAACAGCGAGCGCACGGCCGCAACGCGGGTGCGCGTGGGCGAGGAGCCGACGAGGATGACCCTCGCCGGCCTCGACGCCCGGTACGACTTCAAGCCCTACTGGCTGACGCGGTTCGTGGACCGGCTGCCCTTCGTCGAGAGCGACGAGCCATCCGTCGTACATGTCGAGGGCGAAGTGGCGCAGAGCATGCCGAACCTGAACACGCGGGGGTTCGGCTATGTGGACGATTTCGAGGGCACGAGCAACCTCAGCCCGCTCGGCATCTACCGCCGCGGATGGGTCATGAGCAGCCAGCCGATCAGACCCGCGGGGATCTCCGAGCTCGACACGCTCTCCCGCGAGAAGCGCGGGTCGCTCGTGTGGTTCAACCCGTACACGCCCGGGACGGTGCGGCAGGTATGGTGGAGCCGGAAGGATGACATCTCGGCATCGCAGGCGCAGGGCGTCCAGGTGATGAACCTCTGGTTCCGACCGAAGCTGGGCTCGGACGGCGACCGCAGGACGAGCTGGGGCGGGGTCATGCGGTCGTTCGGCATGCAGGGCGTCGACCTTCAGCGCACGCAATTCCTCGAGATCTGGATGCGCGTGAGCGCCAGGCCGTTCAGCAGCGTGGAGGATATCGGCGTCGAGCGGCCCCGCGGCTCGCCGGTGCTCCACGTCGAGCTCGGCGACATCTCCGAGGACGTCCTGCCCGACGCGGGGCACGCCTTCGGCCAGCCCAACCTCAACAACGAGGACGACATCGTCAACCCGCTCTACATCAACGTGGAGAAGTGGGTGAAGTACAACTACCGCCGCAACGGGAGGTTGGAGTTCACCGAGGACGACCTGGGCGAGGACGTGGGCCTCGACGGCTGCCCGGACCAGTACGAGGACGGCCAGGGCGGCAGCCTGCCCTACCCGAACCCGGAGTACAAGCCCGGCGATGACCCGAACGGCGACAACTGGTCCGCGCCGTCGGGCGAGCCGCGGAGCATCTACGAGTACCAGCACATCAACGGCACGCAAGGCAACCATCAGGACGGCGAAGGCACACCGCTGCCGGACGAGGAAGACCTCAACGGCAACGGCTCCCTCGACCGGCAGAATCGCCACCTGCGCTACTCGATCACCCTCGACGGCGACGGCTCCGCCAATCCGAGCCCGTACGAAGTAGAAGGGTCGGAGGAGATCACCGGCTTCAAGCTCTATCGCATCCCGCTGAAGAAGCTCGACGTGACCACGGTCGACTCGGTGCGCGGCCGGCCCGATTTCAGCCAGATCGGCACGATCCGTCTCTGGGTGAGCGGCGTGCAGGACACGGCGCTCTGGGTTACGGTGGCGACGATGGACTTTGTCGGGAACGATTGGGAAGAGGTGAAGGCTCCCGGCGACGAGTTCACCATCGCCACGGTGAACACGCAGAACAACAAGGACTACGCTCCGCCGCCCGGCGTCGAGCGGGAGACGGACCCGGTGACCGGCGAGCGGCTGCCGGAGCAGGCGATCGCGCTGCAGTTCGCCTCGATACCGCCGGGCCACACGTACCACGCGCAGCGGGTGCTCCTTCGGGACATGAACCTCACGGACTACCGCCGGCTCCGCATGTTCGTCCATGGGCCGGACCAGTCGCGCCTCGACCCGAACTGGGATCACCTGGCGGCCTTCCTCCGCATCGGGTTCGACACGACGAACTACTACGAGGTGCGCGTGCCGCGGCTCTACCCGGGTTGGGACGAGCGGAACACGATCGACATCAGCCTCGACTCGCTCACCAACCTCAAGCTGGCGCGGAGCGGTGCGATCTACGCTGGGACGGACACCATCTCGCGAGACGGGCGCCTGCGCGTGATCGGGAAGCGCCAGGGCGACGTGCTGTCGCTCCCCTCGCTCACCCGCATTCGCCTGCTTCAGCTCGGCATCGTCAACCTCAGCGACCACCCGATCGGCAGGCCGACGGACCCTGTCCCGATGCAGGTGTACTTCGACGATCTACGGCTGGAGGGCGTGCGGAACATCCAGGGCAGAGCCATCGGGGGCGACGTGAACGTGAAGATGGCGGATCTTGCAAGCTTCCTGGTGCATGCGGAGCAGCGGGAGATCGGCTTCGGCAGCCTCCAGGACAAGCGCGGCAGCCCGGAAAGGACGCAGTCGTTCAGCGTCACGATGGATCGGCTGCGGATCGACAAGCTCCTCCCTCCGAACTGGCGCGTGTCGATCCCCCTGAACGTGAGCTACAACGTGCGCACGGGCGTGCCGCGTCTGAAGAGTGGCTCGGACATCGAGCTGGTCCGCGAGGAGGACCGTCGCGTCGAGCGGAGCCGGGCCGTGTCGTTCAACGCGTCGACGTCGTTCACGAAGACCTCCCGGTCGCGCAACCCGCTCATCGGCATGACGCTCGACCGTGTGGACATGGGGCTGACGTACCGCATCTCACGCGGGCTGACCCCGAGCCGTGCTTCCGACTCCCGGGATAGCTCGCGCTCCGTGGGCTACACGGCGCGGTTCAACTACGATCTCAGCCCTCGTAGCGAGCACCACATCCGGCCATTTGCGTGGACGTCGGCGCTCATGCCGGACGCCGTGAGCGAGATGGAGCTCCACTACCTCCCCACGACGCTGCGGTTCGACGCGAACACGACGTTCACGTCGGACTCGACCTGGACGTTCCTTCGGGAAGGCGGCCGCGACACGTCGCGCGTGCAGGGCACGCGGACGTTCGCCCTCTCGGAGGCCTACCGCGTCGCGTTCCAGCCATTCCGGGCGATCACGGCGAGCTACGATCTCGGGCTGGAGCGCGATCTGCGGAAGGCGCTCGAGGCGGATATCGGGCCGCAGGCGGCTGCGCGCGCGGTCGTAGACAACATCTTCCGGCGGAACGAGATCCGCCGTAGCCAGCGGGTGAACGTCTCGTACTCGCCCACGTGGCCGTGGTGGCTCTCCCACTCGTACTCGTTCAGCAATAGCTACAACGACAACAGCGACCCGCGCACGAATGCGGCGGTTGCTCAGGGTGGCAAGACGTTCTCCATCAGCAGCCAGCGGTCATACGGTATCTCGAGCGTGACGCTCCGGCTGAAGGATATCTTCGGACGGCTCGGCGGGCAGGCGTCCGGTGGCGGAAGCACACCGCGGCCGCCGGGGGCCGGCGGCGTGGGCGGCGGCCCCCAGAGCGGCGGCGGCCCGTCCGGCCTCCTTCGCGGCAGTGCGAGGTACCTTGGGACGCACGTCGAAAACCTGACCGGACGCGTGGGGTACGCCGAGTCGTTCAGCGGGTCCCAAGTGCCCGAGGGGGAGCGCCCGGGCTTTGGCTACCAGATCCTGGGCATGGGTCCGCATCCTGAACCGCAGGGTCGCGTCGTGATGATCGGGACGGCGAGCAGTATCTCGCGCAGCGTGACGTGGAGCGCCGGGTCGGGCCTTACGCTGCCGCTCAACATGCGGCTGCGGGGCAACTATGCCTACGGGCGCCAGCGCAACTTCACGCCGCGGGACACCACGCGGCGGCGCGACGTCACCTTCCCGGACCTGACGTACTCGTGGGAGGGCATCGAAGGCCTGCCGCTGCTCCGGCGGGTCGCCTCTCGGAGCGACATCCAGTCGGCGTTCCAGCGGCAGGTGACCGAGCAGTGGCAGACGACGGCCGGCGCGCCTGAGCGGCTGCAATCGAAGGGCACGCAGTACCGGCTGAGCCCACTGTTCGCCTGGAACATCCTCTGGAGGAACCGGGTTCGCTCGACCGTGCGGTCCGTGTGGACGCGGTCTCTGACCGGGGCGCCGAGCGGCGGTGACTTCATCACGACGGAGGCGACACACTGGGAGATCAGCCTCAACGGCACGTACGATCTCCAGACGTCGCAGGGCGTGCGCAAACTCTGGGGCGGCGGTGTCTGGCGATTGAAGGGGGATGTCAGCTTCAGTTGCGAGGCGAAGTACGCGGCCGATCACGTGGTCGGGCTGAAGAGCAACGCCATCACCGGCGGCGACGAGGAGCGGGAGCATACGAGGGCGTGGTCGGTGACGCCGCGCGCCTCGTACCGTTTCAGCCGGGCCTTCACCGGGGAGGCGGGCATCGTCGTGGGCGTTCGGCAGGACCTCATCAACCAGCGGACCATCCAGACGCGCGGGGTGCGCATCTCCGGCGAGCTGCGGTTCAACTAGGTGGGTGTTCAGAAGTGCCGCGCGCGTTCCGCCGCCGGCTGCTGGAGCCGCCGGGTGGCAGAGCTGTGGACGGGGCGCGAGAGCCTCTGGGAAAGGCTTGGCCATGCGGTCCCGATCGTTCATGGTCGGGCGCCAGCCGAGGGACAGGAAGGTGTACCAGTGGCAGGTTGCCGGCGCATGCTCCTGATGGGGGCGTTCGTGCACGCGGCGGGGATCGCTTGGGCGTGGGCGGCGACACCGATCCGGTCGCTGCCCGCCGTGCGCGCGGTGAATGGGGAGCGAGCGTACGGCTACCTCGTGGCGCAGTGCCGGTTCGGACCGAGGAATCCGGGCAGCGCCGGTCACGAAGCGGCCCTGCGGTACCTGGTGCGCGAACTCCGCGGCCTGACGGACACCGTGGAGACGATGCATTTCCAACCGATCGACTCGCACGGACGCCGGGTTCCACCGATGACGAACATCATCGCCCGGATTGCGCCGAACCGCCGGAAGCGATACCTTCTCTGCGCCCATTGGGATACGCGACCGAGAGCCGAGTATGACCGAGACCCGGCGAGGCGTGGAGCGCCGATCATCGGGGCGAACGATGGCGCGTCGGGCGTCGCGGTGCTGCTCGAGGTGGCGAACGTGTTGGCGGCGCATCCGCCATCGGTCGGCGTGGATATCGCGCTGTTCGACGGGGAGGACTACGGAGAAGAAGGCGATCTTGACGACTACTGCCTCGGATCGCGAGAGTACGCTCGAGGGCGGTGGCAGGCGCCTCCCGAGCTGGGGGTTCTGGTGGACATGGTGGGGGATCGGGACCTGCACCTGCCGGTGGAGCAGAACTCGCGCGAGGCGGCCCCGCAAGTGGTCGAGCGGGTGTGGAGTGCAGCGGCACGGCTGGGCGAGGTGGCGTTCGATCGGAGGACGGGGCCGAGAGTGTATGACGATCATCTGCCGTTGATCGAGGCTGGCTGGCCGGTTATCGACGTCATCGATTTCTCGTACCCCTACTGGCACACGCAGGGCGATACTCCGGAGCGATGCGCGCCGCAGAGCCTCGCGGCGGTAGCGCGCGTCCTCGTCGCCGTGGTCGAGGGATACTGAGGGAGGGCCTGTCGCCTGCACGCGTCGATCCGTGAGATGGCCGCCGTGCTGGCGCTGGCGACGAGCCTCGGCGTCGGCGTGGTGCTTTCGAGAGGAGGCGGGCCGCCGGAGGTGAAGGTGGTGGCGGCCGCGGACGAGCCGGCACCTGCATCCCGCGCGATCGACCTGAACACGGCCACCGTCGAGGAACTGATCCTGCTGCCCGGCATCGGGCCTGCGCGGGCGCAGGCGATCGTGGCGGATCGGGAGAGACGCGGGCCGTTCACGAGCGTGGACTCGCTCGATCGTGTGCGAGGGATTGGCCCGCGGACCGTGGAGGGCCTGCGGTCGTACGTGACTGTCGCCAGTGAGTCGCACCGATGAGCCGCGTGGGCGCTATCCTTCGTTTTCTTTTCGTCTTGGTCGTCTTCTCCGCGGTCGTAGTGCCGCTGCTCACGCGGGCGCAATTGACCGCGGAGGCGGCCGAGTGCGAGCGGCGGCGCGCACTCCTGGCCCATCCCGAGCCAGGTCAGTGGAGCCTGCGCGTCTGCCCGCGCGGGGAGACGCCGTACCTGTACGCGGTGGATACGGACAGCACGGTCGTGATACGCTGCGCGAACGGACACGGACAGCAGCCGCTTCCGTTCCATGTCTGGGTCGAGATGCCCAGATGACCGAGGGCCCTTCGCCATGCGCCGCGCACTCTACCCGGGTACCTTCGACCCGATCACCTACGGGCATTTGGACATCATCGAACGCAGCCTCCGCATCTTCGACGAGGTGATCGTCTCGGTGGCCGATACGCGACCGGGTTGCCTCTTCTCAGTGGACGAGCGTGTGGAACTGGTGCGCGCGGCGACCGCGCACCTGGGGCGAGTCACGGTGACCTCGTTCCGGGAGCTCCTGGTGGACCTATGGCGTCGGCTCGACAAGCCGACCGTGGTTCGCGGCCTGCGCGCGGTGCAGGACTTCGAGGCGGAGTTCGCCATGGCCTTGGCCAACCGCCGCATGGCGGAGGACTTCGAGATACTCTTCCTCATGCCGCGAAGCGACTACGTGTTCCTCAGCGCGACGATCGTGCGGGATGTCGCTCGGTGGGGCGGCGACGTGAGCGCGATGGTGCCCAAGGTCGTGGCCGCGGCGCTCGAACGGAAGTTCGCGCAGAGCCCTCTCGCCGCGGAAAATGCCTTGGGTAACGGTGGCGTGGAGTGAAACTAATCGCACGGGAAGGGGGGTATTTCATGAGTGACGTCGTGCAGGAGATCCGTTCGCGTGCCGCCGGGCGCAAGGGGTGCGTAGTCCTGTCAGAGGGCGAAGATGGGCGCATGGTCCAGGCGGCTCGTACGCTTGTGGACCTGGGCATCTGCCGGGTTGTCCTGCTTCGTCCCCGAGCCGCGCCTGTCGCCGGCGGCCTTCGGTTGGACGGGATCACCGTGATCGACCCTGCGGAGCATCCGCGCAGGGAGGAATTCTCGCGGGAGCTGTACCAACTGCGCAAACAGAAGGGCATGACCGAGACGGAAGCCGAGCGTCTGGCGGGTGACCCGCTCATCGCTGCGGCGATGATTGTGCGGACGGGGGAAGGCGATGGCACGGTAGGTGGCGCGATCCACGCCACGCGCGACGTGGTGCGGGCGGCGCTCTGGGTGCTCGGTACGGCGCCCGGCATTTCGGTGGTGTCCGGCGCGTTCCTCATGGTGGTGCCCGACTTCCTCGGCAGCGGCAAGGACAAGGCCCTGTACTTCGCCGACGCCGGCGTGGTGCCGGACCCGAACGCGGAGCAGCTCGCCGCCATCGCGATCGCCAGCGCGCGGACGTTCCACGCGCTCACCGGCGAGGAGCCGCGCGTCGCGATGCTGTCGTTCTCGACGAAGGGCTCGGCGATGCATCCGGACGTCGAGAAAGTGATCGAGGCGACGCGGCACGTGCGAGAGGCGCAGCCGGACCTGGTCGTGGACGGCGAGCTTCAGGCCGACGCGGCGCTGGTTCCCGCGGTCGGCGAGGCGAAGGCGCCAGGCAGCGTCATCGCAGGCACGGCCAACGTGCTCATCTTCCCCGACCTCGGGGCGGGGAACATCGCATACAAGCTTGTCCAGAGGCTCGCACATGCTACCGCGCTCGGGCCGATCCTTCAGGGCCTGGCCAAGCCTGCGCATGACCTCTCCCGAGGATGCTCGGCGGAGGACATCGTGGACATGGCCGCGATTGCGCTCTGCATGGCCGAACGCTCCTCGTGATCGATGACGAGTTCACAGGGTCGGGTCCTGCGGTCATCGAGCGCGATCCGGCGCACGTTTTGAGCGGTGGCCGGGCACACTGGCGGTGCCGTGCCTTCACGCACTGATGGACAGATGCCCTGAGGTCAATGCTATGTTGCGAAACATCTTCGACCGAACGGAGCACGTGAAGGAAACGCCTGAAGCATCGTCCGTTCTGAGCCCAGTGGGAGTGCAGAGCTTGTACGACGAACTGATGGAGGAGTTGGGGCAGGCACGTGCGGAGCGGGCCGAGCTGATCCGCCTCATCAAGGAGCTGCGGGCGCGTCTCGATGCGATCGCGGTCGCGTCGGCGCCGGCTGCGCAAGCGGAGGTCGTGCCTGCTCGGGCGCGCATGGGCCTGTTCGTCGATGTCCAGAACATCTTCTACAACGCCCGCAACTTCTATGGGCGGAAGCTCGACTTCAAGAAGCTCATGGAAGTGACCACGAAGGGACGGCAACTCGTCTCGGCGGTTGCCTATCTCGTGTTCTCCCCGGACGTGGATCAGAGCAACTTCATCACCATGCTCGAGCAGAACGGGTACGTG